>Ga0181528_10000507_pt1 | contig 27280 bp, 40 predicted proteins | sample PEATcosm2014_Bin_47_FD_119742 | JGI IMG/M metagenome (GOLD analysis project Ga0181528, IMG submission 119742) | Peatland microbial communities from MTU Mesocosm Facility, Houghton, MI, USA - PEATcosm2014_Bin10_10_metaG | ecosystem: Environmental > Terrestrial > Soil > Wetlands > Peat | place...
CGAGCGGGAAGTCGCGGAGCGGCTGCGGGCGCGCGGCTTCGAGGTCCACAAACAGGTCGGCGTCTCGCACTTCCGGATCGACCTCGCCGTGAAGCACCGCGAGCATCCCTTGGTCTACGTCGCTGGCATCGAGTGCGACGGCGCGGCCTATCATTCCAGTCGCAGCGCGCGCGACCGCGACCGGCTTCGCGAGGACGTCCTCGCCGACCTCGGCTGGAAGCTCGTCCGGGTCTGGTCGACCGATTGGTTCGCGGACCCTGAACAGGAAACGGAACGCCTGATCCGCGATCGAACGCCTTGAAGCCACGCCCGTCAGGCAGGACGCAGGCGTCATGTTCAAGTCGCGTGCGATGCCCGCGGAAGTCGGCAGCGAATCTACGGGCGAGGCGTCGGCGCCCCTCGTCAAGGTTCCGCCCCCGGCGTCGGCGGACGAAGCCGAGGCGGCGCCGTCGGCCCCCGCCGACCCCGAACCGGCCCCCGCGCAGGCGTCCGAACCGCGGGGATTGAGCCTACTCGGCGGCGATGGACAGCTGTCGAAGGAGGAAGCCCGCTTGGCGCTGGAGGCCCTGAAGCAAACGGTGATCATGGCCGACATGCCCGACGCGCTCCCGCAGAGATGCATACTGAGGGAGGCTATGACCGAATATTTCCTCAGCGTCAGGTTCGACGATCCCGACGACTGGCTGAAGCGGATCCCGATGTACTTGCGGCAGGGAACGGACCCGGCGCAACGCAAATACCTCGGGCAGGTCTGCGACGTCGTCCAGAGGCAGTTGTGAGAACGATCGCAGCGGTCGGCACGACGTTCGAATATCCAAGTTCTTCAGACCGAAGGATGGACGACGACTCCTACGGTTTCGGACCGGCCATTGTCCAGGGCAGAGTCGGGATATGGCATGGTGGCAATAGGTCGAGCGTATCTGTTCCCGCCCCTGTCGTCCGGCGGTGCCTGAGTAGCTCGACCGTAGCTCCGTTTCCACACCCCTCTCATCGAACCGGACATGAAGATTTGCTGTGCCCCGAGATGCGCCGCCTTGTGAGATGATCGGAGAGGCGCAGGACGTGTGTCTAGCCCGAGGTTAGTCACATGGCCATGGATCGCATCGAAGTCATTACGTCGGTCGAGCGGCGACGGCGCTGGAGCGCAGCGGAGAAGGCGCGGCTCGTCGCGGCCATGGACGAACCCAGCGCGGTGGTGACGGAGATAGCGCGCCGCGTCGGGGTCGAGAGTACGCCTCCGAGAAGCACCCTTGCGGCTCGAATGTCGCGATTTTCGAGTTCGATTACGCGGGTGCGGCGAGCGCTTCGGCTCGGCGCGCCTTCCAGGCCCAGGGCAGAAGCTCTGCGACGCGTTGAGACGGATGATCAGGAAGCTTGGCGAGAACGTCCGCGAGCCATGCGTAAGGATCGACGTCGTTGAGCTGACACGTCTCGATCAACGAATAGACCGCCGCCGCGCGACGCCCACCCTCGTCGGAACCTGCGAATGTCCGCCCGACTGCGACGCGTCGAAGCGCCCGCTCGGCGGCATTATTTGACAGACAAACCTTCCCATCGTCGAGGAAGCGCGTGAACGCCGGCCAGCGGGTCAGCATGTACGGATCGCCTTGGCGACGTCGTTCTTCGGCGACAGCCGGCGCAACTGCTCGCCCATGTAGGCTTCAAGATCGGCGACGAGCGGCTTGGAGCGCTCCTGCCGAACCGCAAGCCGCGTCTCGACAGACGCGCGGTTGATCTCGCGCTCGATGGCGAAGACCTCGTCGATGCGGCGCACGATCTCGACGGAGATCGGCGACTTGCCGAGCTTGGCGAGGTTGAAGAAGTCGCGTCGCCCGTGCGACCAGCACGCGGCCTCGATGACCGGCGCGGGCTTGCGCTCGGCGGCGTAGAGGGCGTTGTAGCCGGAATAGGCGTCGGCCTGCATGACGCCGGACCAGGCGGCCAAGACGCGGCGCGGATGCTCGCCGTGGCGGGTCGGCGAATAATCGTACAGCGCCGCCGGCGGCCCTTGTCCGCCGAACGGGCGATCGTCGCGCACGTAAACCCAGAGCCGCCCGGTTCGGGTTTTCATCTTGGCGAGCACCGGCACGGTGGTGTCATCGACATGAAGCCGCTCGGCGGCGAGGACGTGGCGGCGAAGTTCCACGAGGAGGGGATCGAGCGCGGCGACGCAGCCGCCGACCCAGTCGGCCAGCGTCGAGTCTTCGAGTTCGATCCCCTCGCGGGCGAAGGCCGCGCTCTGGCGGTTCAGCGGCAAATGATCGCCGAATTTGCCGACCAGGATCATGGCCAGCAGGCTCGGGCCGGCGAAACCGCGCGGGATCGGATGCGACGGCGCCGGCGGCTCCGTAATCGCCTCGCAGTCCCGGCAGGAGAACTTCTCGCGCACACGCTCGATGATTTTCCAGCGGCGGGGCTCGCATTCCAGCGTCTTCGAAACCGCCTCGCCGAGCTTGCGTAGCCGCTTGCCACCGCACTTGCCGCAAACGCAGGGCGCCGGCTCGACGACGCGTTCGACCGGAAGATTCTCCGGCAGCTTGCGCGGCCCGGGCTGCGGGCGCCGGCGCGGCGGTTTGGCGTTCGGCGGCGTCGCAATCTCGGCGCGCGTCTCCTGCTCCGCCTGCGTCTCTTCGAGATCCTCGATCGCGAGTTCCAGTTGCTCGACGAGAAGCTTGCCGCGTTCCGAGGACTGACCGTAGCGCTCGTGGCGAGCCTTCGCCAATTGCAGTTTCAACCGCTCGATCTCCAGTGCGCGGGTCTTGGCATGGGATTGGGCTTCGCTCAGGGCGGCCTCACTCTGCGCGAGCATTTCGCGCTGTGCGAGGATCATCGCGTGCGCGCTCGCGAGATCGGCGGGAAGCGCGTCCGGCAGGCCGTCGGCAGCATGTTCGGGAGGAGCCGTCACAATCAAACATCAGCAGATTCGGCAGAAAAAGTCGCTGCCGAATTGACGCTTGAGTCAATCTGTCGCGCTTATCCCGCCGCCGTAGGACGCCAGGTTTTCTGCGGCGTTCGCCAATCTATTCCGGACAGGAGATACGACATCTGCGCCGCCGAGATCGTCACCGCTTCGCCGCGCACGGATGGCCATAGAAATCGGCCCCGCTCCAATTTTTTTCGCGAAAAGGCAAGCCCCGTCGCCGTCGTGCCAGAGCACTTTGATAAGATCGCCGCGTCGCCCGCGAAAGACCCAGACGTCGCCGGCGTGCGGATCGCGCTTGAACGTCTCCTGCACCAGCAACGCCAGCGAGCCAAACCCTTTGCGCATGTCGGTGTGGCCGGTCGCCAGCCAGACCCGCACGCCGCTCGGAACCGAAAATCATCGAAAGCGCCCGCCCGCCGTCAGCGCGCTGATCACGTTCGCCAGCGTCGCCGCGTCCGGCGCGCCCTCCACGGTCACGCGTACCTGCTCGCCGAAGGAAATGGCGATCGTGCCCGACGATTCCGACGGCCCCGGCGCGCAGGCCGGGACCGTCAACGCCGCTTCGATCTCCTGCGCCACCCGAACGGGCACAAACGCCGGAGCTTGCCGCTCCGCCGCGAATTGCCGTCGCCAGCGATATAGAAGGCTCGCCTCCACGCCGGCGGCGCGCGCAATCTCGGTCACCACCGCGCCCGGTTCGCCAATGGCCGCGACGAGCCGCGCCTTCTCCGCTGCGCTCCAGCGTCGCCGCCGCTCTACCGACGTAATGACTTCAATGCGATCCATGGCCATGTGTCTAACCTCGGGCTAGACGCACGTCCTACGCTCGTCCCATCAGCTCACAAGGCGGCGCGTCTCGAGGCGTACGGTCGAGACGAGTCTCTTGTAACGTTGTCGGCGACAGTTTCGACTTGACGTGCTCGCTGCTGGCTTCCCGCGTACGCACCGAGCGCGGAAAGGCGGCTTGGCTTCTGCCGGAGAGCTATCAAGGCAAGCAGCCGCGCATCGATCGCGACGATCCGCAGCCCGATGCGCCGGCTCTCGCTCCTTGGCGCGGACGCCCTCGACTGAAAGCGCCTGCGAAATCGGACGTTTCGAGCAACCAGATGGAGCTTTCGCTTGGAGACGCCTGAATTACGTGCTCCATCGTCGAGACATTCAAAGTAAATTCGTTTTGACGTCGAAACGCCGTCGTCTCGATCCGCACTCAAACGCATGCTGCGCCGATGACACGGACTCGATTCTGGAGGGCACGTAAAGCGTTCAAAGGCCGTATGTAATGGGGACGTCACACCCAGCGTGGCAGTTGCGCCACGACAAAGTGTTACGCCATCACGCCTTGTCCGTTGCATAGATTCGTGTCGTCGTATCGAGATGTCTGCAAACGACGACATCAGGCGCAAGGCCAGGGACAGAGCTTGGTCGTACAGAAACAGGAACTCGGCGCTTGCGCTGCCGACGACGCGCGATGTCGACGCTGCGCTCGTCGAAGCCGTGCGCGCCACGTTCGCCAGGCGGGGCTTCACGGGGGCGTCGCAGATAGAGCCGGGAACGTTCGAACATGAAATCGTAGTGCGGACTATGCGCGAGCTGGCCGGCGCCCGCTTCAGTGTCCGCGATTCCAGAGAGGCGCGCGATCGAGTTCAGCGTCGTCTCGGATTGCTGGCGAAGCGTGGATCCTCTGCATCCGATTAACGCTTCCCTCGATGGATGGGCGTATAAGCGCGGCAAGGAGAAATGCCGTGCCGCAGTTCATTCTAGTTCCGCGCCACCTGGTCACGTCGTACCTTCTCGCCGAGCGCGCTGCCTACGTTCGCGAACAACACCAGCGCTCAGCCGACGCCCGTCAGCGCGCCGCCGTCGCCCGCGCCAATGCCGCTATGTATCGTGAAGCGCGCTTAGCAATTGAAAAGGACGCCCGGTAAACCCGGACGCCCTGTCTTCTTTGCCTGTTGCTGATCTCAGTGCAGAGTTGGCCGCTGGTCGTCGTGGTTGACGGGCTCGCGGCAGCAGTTCTGCTCCGCGAACTCGCATAGCTTGTCCGGGTGCGGCGCCTCTCCCCGCATCATCGACCTAGCATAGGCGATCTGAAGTCTCAGGTCGCGCACCTCCTTGGATGGCGACGCCTTTTCCGCGCGCAACTCAGCGGCCTGGCGTCGGTTTGCGGCGACCCACAAGCGGTATTCCCGCTGCTCGTCGGACTCGGCTTCTTCGGCTTCGACTTCGTCTAAGTCGGCGACATGCGTCGAGCCGGCTGCCGTGTTGCGGTAGACCCACTCCACGCCGACGTAGACGACGTACGCGGTGACCGCGAGCGCGCGGGCCAGTCCGCGCGCCAATGCCTTGAGGAATTTCATGACTCCGTCTCCGGCAGACCGATCCAGCAACCACGCGGGATATTCCGATGCTGCGGGCATACGGTGCAGCTGCCGTATGCAAGGCACACGCGAAAAAGGATGCCAGGCGAGATGGCTTGGCTTTCTTCAGCAACTGTGCACCCGGATGATGGCGTCCTACGCGGCTTGTTGGTCAGTGTCGACGTTGTCCTCGCCGCCATCGATGACGGCGTTGCTCAACGGCTTGTTGCCGACGATGACGCAATACCTGCCTCCTAGGCTGCTGCATTGACGGAATCGATAATGCCCCCAGCCTGAATAACGAGCTTTGCTGTCGCCGGCTTGTTCCCTCTGGAGACGACCTCCTCCTTACCCGCGCCGGCGCGCCGCCATCCCGACGGCGTCCACTCCACGGGCGGCGTCCCATTGCGCCGGCGCAGGGACTGCCTGTCCGTGCCGGGCCAATAAACGCTGTAGGTGTCAGTCGTTTTGCCGAGCGAATCGAATTCTATTTCGGCGACGACGGACGTGAGTTCGACTCCAGTCACGCGGCGAATGAGCGCGCGCAGGTCTGCGCCCGGCGGATGCGAGCGGCGCAGCATGTCGCCGACAACAGCGAGCGCCTGGCGCGCAATTCTCTTGTCGACTCCGATAGCGATAGGCGTCTCGCGGACGAGCGATTCGACGATGTCGCGCTCTCCCCAGTCGAGCAGCGGCGCGGGTTTTGCGCAGGTAAGCTTGGGCATTGCAGCGACCTTTCAAAACAATCCCGTGTCGAACGGCTCCAGCGGCGAAGCGGGCCTCTTCTTCCGCGGCGGCATCATCGCCTTGATCCTCGCCTGCGCAGCTTTGTGTCGCTGGATGACCTTCGCCGATGGCTCGGTGATCGTCGGCTCCTGCTCCTGTTCGATGCCGTTGGCGAATGCTTCCAACGCGTCGGCCAATTCCTTGCTGATGTCGCTCATCAAACACTTCCCCTCAGTGTTTTTCGTGCAGTCGAAGGCGGTGACGCGGACGAAGCCCAGTGGGTCGGGGAGGCGGTACGCGACTGGCGGCGTCCGAGCATGACGTCGCAGACGTATGCTCCAGACAGTCCGTGCGCGCGGGCGAATGCCTGCTTTCCGCCGGCTTCCTCAATCGCCAAGCGCAGGCGTCCGAGGACGCCAACGTGCGAAAATACCAATTCCATGTTCAACGTTTATGCCCTCCGCGCCGGCAGGGACCGCCTGCTGTAATTCCCGGTGCAAACCGGCGTGCCCCCGCTACCGGCTTGACCAAGGATTCTCAACGCGCGTCGATGATGCTCGCGAGCCTGTCGATGCGGCGTCCGATGTCGGCAAGCGCGTCAGCGAGCATGATTGTGTCCATGCTGACGCAGTAGTCGTTAGCGCGCATCGCGATGCTGAGGCACTTGGCCTCGATCTTCTCGCGCTCGGTCTTTTCTCGCGCAGCGCTTTCGGCGGCGAGGATGCGCTCATGCGCTGCCTTGACGGCATCCAGCACGTCTTTGTCCAGTCCCTTCCCGGTTTCAATGTCAGAGAAGACATCATCGAATTCCGAGACTCTGACGACGGAAACCGACCCGTCGCTGGACGTGACATTGGCGAGGTACCGGTGGCCTTCGCCGTACTGTTCCAGGCATTCAACTTTGATGTCGCGCATATCACTCTCCAATGCTGCCGTCGGGTTCCGGCTGTGATGTCCCCACACAGATCTCTTTCTTCGTGCCTGCGAGAAATCCGTTGATGGTACGCAATGTGGATACCAGGCGCGCCCGAGTCAACGAACAAGTCCGCAAAATAGCCTGCTTCATAAATAATTTGGGGAAATCTGGACAATATGTCGCGGTATCCGCTTTGACTTTCTCGAGCGGCTCCTTATCCTATCACCCATGACGAAGAAACCGCAGAGCTACCAACTCATCGTCCAGGAAGGTCTGGACTTGTCCGGCGAGACCGATCGCGAGTTGCTGATCATGTTGGGGGAAGCGATCTACGGCGACAATTGGCGCCGGGCCCTCGCGAGCGACCTCGGCGTCTCGCACGGACTGGTCAACAAGCTCATCGCCAACCCTGACCACAAAATGTCTCAGCGCGTGCGCGACGCGCTTCATGAGACGGCAAGACAGGCGGTGTTCTCGCTGAGCCTTGCACACGCGATCGCAGTCGCCGTCCGCGACGAAATCGGCAAGCGCAGGAAGGGAGATCGTGATGAATAGAGTGTCCGATGCTCCCTACACCGCCGACGAAATCGCTGCCCGCGGCGCGTCGTTGAAGGAAGATATGGAGCGGATCGCCACCGGTTGGCGTCCTACCAAGGATGACATCGCCGACATGCCGGCGCTGCACGTCTGGTTCAAGGTCGTCGACGGTGCGCACAAGCTACTTTCAGGATATTGCTTCGGCCACCGCCGCCTCGGACGCGGTGCTGTCTGCACCGCTCCGGTCGTCTGGCTGGACGAGGACCTCGGCACCGTGCGTACGGAAGGCCGCTGGTATGGCCTCGGCGAGCGCGCGGAGCCGAAGACCGGCGTGGGGTTCCGGCCATGACCGCCGTCACCCGCCTCGGCCCCGTCGCCCGCGTTCCGCGCTACCAGGGCCCGGAGTGGACGCCCAGCCGCCTGGCCGTCGTCCGCGATCTGAGCGAGCGCGGGCGCAGCGCCGCGGAGATCGCCAGCGAGATCGGCGCGACCCGCTCCGCCGTCCTTGGCGCCATGAAGAGGGACAGGGAGCGCAAGCGCGGTGAACGTCAGGCCGCGCAGGCGCGGCAGCGCTCCGCGCCGATCCCGCTGCCCGCCGAGCCGTGCCCGTCGCTGCCGCTGTTCGAATCCGCCTGGGGCGTCCCCGAGTCGCGCAGGGTGCCGTTCCTGGACGCGGGCCCGCGCCAGTGCCGCTACATCGATGACGACTCTGCGGACGAGCCGACGTGCTGCGGCGCTCCGACAGTCAGGATCGGCAGTTACTGCGCCGGGCACCGTGCGATCGTCTACAGTGGATCAGCGAAATGAGGCTCAGCGATCTCATCATCTCTCGGCGGTGGCTGTCCGCGCCGATCCCGGACAAGGTCGCAGACTACGGCGCTTTCCAGCGGGCCGCTGAGCGGACTGCACGACCACAGGCAACTGCACCGTGTCCTGCGCCAGATGGCGGGGCGTGACGACCGTTTTGAGGGCGTCGCCGCGAAGTTGGGCTACGTCTCCGCATAGACGACGGACAACTTCAAGAAGCGCAACGAGTGTGCAGCGCGACCGAATCCGAATCCTACACACAGGAGAACGCGCGACGCCGCCGCGCTTAAACGCCTGCGCGTGAACGCAGTCGCCCTGTCCGCTTCCCTCGCTGCGGCCAAGGTGCCGGAGCCCGCGCCGGCGCGCGTCCGCAACAGCGTCACCAGCGTCCGCAAGAACCGGCGCGCCGCCGAAGCGGAACCGCCGCGCGGGCCGCCGGGGATCGATGATGAGCGCCTGTGGCTGCTGCGCCTCGCTGGCTTGCGGATTGGAAGTACGAAGAGGCAACCAGTGCGGCACCTTTCTGATTGACAGCCCGTGGTGATTTGAGGCGGCGATAACATAAAAGGAGATCGCCGATTTGCTTACTGGACAGCAGCGCCGCGCCGCCAAGCATGGAGCCAAGAAGGCCGAGTCCCACGACTCCCCCACCATGACCCGCGGCTTCGTGCGCATCCTTGCCGACGACACCGGCGCGCCGTTCGCTGTGAACGCCGCCAGCGGGCGTCTAATAGAGGCTGAGTTTACGCCTAGCAAGAACAACCAGGAGCGCGACGTTGTCCGATGCACCGTCAAGTTCATGGCGCCAAAGCAGGAGCCCAGGAGGCGCATCGTCAACTCAAGGGGAGGGAAGTCATGATCTATACCACATACCAGTATGAAGGCGACCGCAATCTCATACAGGCGCTCGCGTGCGGCGACTGGCAGTCTGCGCTGCTGTCCGGTGCCGAGGCCTGGGACGGGTCCACAATACGCAATGTCGGGTGGCTCGCGGAGAAGGTCGCCCGTCTTGGAGAGAAACATAACGACGTATGCTGCCACGTCGAAAACAGACTAAAGTGGACCTCCCATCTGGTCTCGCGCATTCAGCAGTCCGGCCTCGTCCTCCGCCTGGACGGCCCATCAGCGCGGATAGAGCGCGCGGAGGACGAGCCCGGTGTATACGAATCTGCCATTACCGCGGGGATCGCCGACCTGCCGCTCGTCTACCACCGAATTGCGCTCGCAGGCGACAACGGCGGGATCGCGGTCTACGCGTGTGTTGCAAGCGCGGTCTATCCTTTCGGGCCGTTCACCCGTGCAGAACGCTTCGTGCTCGGCGGACTCAAAGAGGCGGAAATCGGCCAGGTTCCTCGCATCGACCGTGTTCATACGACGTTGCGCAAAGCGCTCAACCGGACGCGGAAGCTGCGCAAGAAAATCGACGACTGGGCTGCCTACTGCCTTCATGCTGACGCGGAGCGGCGCGCGAAAGAGGAAGCGCGGATCGAGGCGGAGCGGGCTGCGGACCAGGCGCGGTGGCTGGCCGAGGAGGGCGACATCATCGCAGACGCGTTTTCGGAGGCGGCTTGACCATGGCACATATGTCTCAAGCCGAGCGGTTGCTTCGCGAGATAAGCGCCAACTTTATCGCGCGCGGAGAGCGTCCGATAGATTGCGTCTCCGTCAGTCTCAATCTCGATCCTACACCGGTCAAGGTCGTCGAGCAGACCGTGCGCGAGGATGCCTCCTGGAGCATGACTTTGGATCCGCTTCCGATTCTTGAGCCGATCTCCGTAACCGCATCCGACCTAACCGACGCGGACATGGACGCGATCAGCGCCGCCATTGAGGCGAGGCCGGAGCCGTAGTCTACTCCGCGTCCTTGGCAAACTTAGCCACCTCCTTTGCCGCCTTCCGCTTCGCCCGCTCTCTGTCCGCAACCTCGGCCTGAGCCTTCTCCGTGGCGTACCATTTGTCTACCCACTCGCACCAGCCAAGCATAGTCGGAAATTTTTTCTTGACTTGTGGAAGAAACGAATAGTGTTTGGTAGTTACAGTGCCAACTCTGTGGTCAAGTATGCGCTGTATTTCTTCGTTATCCAGTTCTGCGTATTGCCCGAACGTGGTGCCGAACGCTCTCCTAATGTCATGCGGTTTGACGCCGATTGGAATTTCCTTGCCATCATCGTTATCGTCGTCGTCAATCGTGTATGTCATCTTATGAAAAAGATGCGTGATCGTATCGGCGTGCATGTGCGTCGCCTCCGCGCCCTCTCGTCGCGCGCGCTCAGCAGGGAAGAGCCAGTCGCTGTCACCGGCCAAGTCCTTGGCATTTTCAACATGCGCCCAAGCGCTCGGCGGAAGTGGGATGGCGTGGACTCCCACTGGGATGCCGCGACGGGCCGCTTCCTCGACGGTCTTCCTATGTGCCGGCGGGATCGCCCACACGGCATAGCCGGCGACTTCATGCATGTCGTCGATCCTTCGGGTCGAGACGACCGATTCGCGCCGCTGACAGGTGTAGACGAGCATGAGCGCGGCCAGGAGGTCTCTCTCCGGGTAGTCGCGCGTCGACATGAGCCAGTGCACGATCTTTCCGATTTCCGGCCCGGTCGGGACGCCGATCTTTCGGTATGTTCCTGCGCGCGATCGCTCAAGCTGTCGAATCACGGCCATTGGATTTCCCGTGATTCCGTAGAGCTTTCGAAGCCGTGTGGTCGACGACATCCACCCGTAAAGCCTTCGGATGCAAACAAGGGTAAGCTGCGCCTGCCGCTGCGCCTTTCGCGCGTGTATCGCTTCGATCACCTCCTCGACTTCCTCGACGGTGATCGTGCAGGCGATCCTTTCGTGCAGTGTTCGAACTTCCTTGATGTTCAAATTGCCAGCATATCCGATAGCAGTCTTCGGTTTCCTGGTGTCTTCGACATGGGCGATCCACGCCTCGGAGGCCTGGAGAAAAGTCTTGCTGGATGCGGGTAGAAGCGGCTGAGCCGGGACCGGGTCGGCGACCTCGATAACCCTGGGAAGACCGGCCTTGGCATCGATGTGGCGCGACATCCATCTCGCGAACGACGTAGGATCGGAGATGACGTGCGATGACGCCTGCGCGTCGTTGGCGAGCGCGATGACAAGATCGCGCGCTTCCTTAAGCGTCCATTGTTTTCCTAAGTCGCGCCTCAAGTCTTTGCCGTTAATTGTGCGGCGGAAGCACCACGTCCAGTCCGTCGCGCGTATTCTCAGCGACAGCCCGTTTCTTCTGTCGTCGACAAGCTCGATCGGGTCGCCCTCGCCGATTTTCCTGTCCACGAGGGTTTGGGTGAGGTTAACGAGAGGCATGGGCTGGGACGATCCGGGACGACGCGCAGATAACCGCGCTTCGTTTGCGTAGAACCACGGAATCGGCTAAGCGTCTGCACTGAAACGAAAATTAACCCTACCTAAGCTTTGCCGACGACGGGCGGAAATTGCATATCTGCCATTTTGTAATCAGTAGGTCGTTGGTTCGATTCCGACAACCGGCACCAAGTTTCGCTATAAAAATCAAAAGCTTTCGTAGATAGGTCGCGGTTGGACCATCAACCAAAGCTTAGTTGCGGACCTGTAGCGGACCCCGCGAGTGGCGGTCACCCTGTCGTTTCTTTTTCAGCGTGGGCGCGGCGCTGTCGAGCCGCCTCTCCGTCGCCGGCTTGGCTCGCCGCGGGTCCGCTATATGGTCCGCTCGCCGGGCGTGCCGCGACAAGCCCCGCGTGGAGTGCTTGGCTCTGTCGGCTTGTCCACGACTCGTCGAGAGGATCGCCGGCACAGAAGCCGCGAGCATCGCCCCGGATGCCGTCACGCGCGAAGCTTGCGTGTCGCCGACTCGGCCACAGGAACGCGCCGCGCAGACCTTGGACGACCGGGTCGAGAGCGCGACCAGAGCCCCCGGCGGCCCTCCTCCTGGCGACGAGCCGCCGACGAGCCGGGGTCAAAAACGGGGCTAGGCGTCGACGTCCGCATTTCCCCGCGCCGATTTTTTTTGCGCCAAGAGATCGGTGACAGCCTTTTCATATTGCGCTGGAATTTGCGCCCTTGTGGCTCACAGCGCCGAGTTCATCGTCGAGAACTGCGCTGGCGCTGGCCTGCGGGTGAAGCGGCCAGGGCCGCCGGCTGTCCAGGTCGAGAATCTGGACGCGAGTAATGACTAGTGGGGCCGCGGGCATGGCGCAAATAAGCGCTAAAGCACAAGGGTAGCGAATGGAATAAATAGTGATAAGCTTCGACCGCAAATGATTTTTGATATTAAAAAAACTAAATTACTGACGGTGCGAGGTTGCTTAGCAGTCCATTCCGAAAGCTCGTTACAGGCACAAAGCCGGACTGGACTAACGTAAACAGTGCTGTTCGACGTTGACCGGGCACGCCTTCGGGAACGCCATTCATGCGCTGGAATGCTTCTGCGTGCGAAGGAATATCAATCTTACCAGTGTCGTAAACGCAGAAGCCGGGTTCAGATTCGTTCGGCCCAACGAGGGATCTGATCGCGCCCACCGTCATACTTATGACACCGAACACGCCGACCTTCTCAGGGTTAGGTTGATTTTGACGAGCGCCATTAACTAATTGTGTTGCTACGTGAAGTATTTCAGCATCAGAAGCGAAATTGTCCCTAAATACCGAGAGGCCCTGAGTTTCAGCGTGTGATAGTACTGCTGCTTTCGGCTTTCCCTTTTTAACGTGCTGCGGGGAAATAACTATCCTCAACAGCACCTCCCCAGCCGTGAGCGCGCCAGGGGAATGCTTGCTGATAGAAAATTCTTGGCAACCACAATGCGGATGAAGGCGATCAATCTCGATGACCCTTCCTTGCTGCCCCTGTAATTCCACAAAGGAGTTTCGGCACGCTTGGCAGGGCAAATTGCTCTCGTCAGCTTGAAAGCGCGTGGCGAAGCGACGCAGGAATCGCGGCCCCTTCGAAAGGCAAGACAGTTGGCGGATGATTCGGCAACGACACTCTGATCGCTCTATCCCCGCGGAATTCAAGCGCGCCCCCCTGCTCAAGTTCGAAGAGAATGGCACCGTTTGCATGAATCGTCGGATCAATTTTCGCCGAAAGTGCCGGTGCCGAGCGAAGAAATCGAATTGCATCATCAATCGCGGCCGTGGTGGGGCACGGCGCACCTTCTCCATCCCAACCCGGCCGAAGAGCGACGAATCCCGCAACGACAGACACAACAGCGTCCTCGGGACGCTCCCTGCCAATGATAAGTTTTCCGCCGGATAGAGTCTCAGTTTGCGCTTTAACAGTCGAATTAAGAAGCTGGCTCCAAGACAGGCCTTCGCGGCGGTATGATCCTTGATCAAAATAACGAAAATCCATAGGCTTTTTCGTCAGGGGCTCCGTTGTCGCCCGGACGATTTCAGCAGAATACACGCAGGGGAGGACGTAGTCCGCGAAGGTAGGATGCTGTTCTGGAGCAAGCATCAGCTTTTCCCTCCCCGCAATGAAATTCGCTCTATGGCTGCGTCGGAGATAATCCCCGCAAGCAGTTCCTTCAAGCCGAGATGCATCTCGTCCAATCGCAATATCGTCTCGCCCGCGGTCGACGGAGACTGATCCGGGCGCAGTTCGTCCTGAAACATCGTGTAAATCCCAACGGAGCGGCGCAAAAGCCCCGACGTTGTCGCATCCCCGCCACGGTTCGGAGGTTTTCCAACGTCTAGAGCATCGACGTTCACGTTGATCAGTCGGCGCGCAATCAGATCGGGAAAAAGAAAATTTCCGCTGTGAACGTGGAACAACTCGGAGTTTCCGAAAACAAAATCAGGAATACGGCTCGACCCCTTACGCAGCAACTCGCCATATTCGACATTTTTTAGATCGGAATCAGAAACAAATCGATCCCAATATTCCAGCTTTAAAGATGACAATGACTCTAACTGTAATGATTTTTCGAGAGTTTCTCCGATCAATTGGAATGCACGGTTGCGATAATTGTCCCACCTATGATAACGAGTAGTCGCATACGATAGCATATTTCGTTGTAAATTCACATCTTCTAGAGACTGTTCGGCCTCAATGCGCATAAATTGACGGCCGCCGGGAGGATTTACTTCCATTCCCCGAGCGCTAATAAGCAACGAAAGGCCCTGTTGGGGCATCGGCGGCGAACCAACTTCAACAAAGCCCTCTGCGACTAAATGCTTCAAAGCATTAACGGCGGACTCGTTCCACGGCTTCGTTGACACAGATCCCGCGAACACAAAGGTGAGCGCTACGCGCTCAATCGCGTGCATTTCATGGGCGGGTTGCCAGTTCATTTCGCTTTCCTTCATCGGCAACGTGCCACAATTGGCTTAACCGGCGCTTTCACAAAGATAGGCGCTCTCTCGGCATTTCTATCGCCGCCGAGAGCGCTCCCGGTCAATACGGCCGGCAACTACGAGTTCGATGTGGCGGCCAAACGCGGCCACGCAACCAATACGGAGCAGGCGGCGGCTATTTGCCTGTGATCTAGCGCATTTGCGTCGCCTCTAGCGGTGCCGATTCGGCGGGGCATCGCCGGCGTCTTCGCCTTCGACCGCTGTTGAGATTGCCGCCAGCACTCGGCGCGCCTGCGCGTGTCAGCGCTTGGCCGCGTTCAGCAGCAAGCGCCGGGAGTGTTGAGCGTTCACTTCAAAGGCGAAATCAGGACGTGGCAAAGCGTCTCGGCGACGCTCGCTGTGTTCGTGCGCGACCACGACAGGATGGCCGAGCGCGCGCCGCCGCCGTTGCCGCAGGGCGCGAGGTCCTGGAGCTATCGGATCGAGGCGAGGATCCCGGCGAGCGCGTCTCGACCGGGACAATGCATTGAGCCAAGGGATTGGAGTTCAAGGCAGCGGCGGTGATGGCCCACGGCCCGGTGGCGTTACCAAATTCGGAAGGAAGGCGGCGCGCTAAGGCAAGCCTACCTTCGTGCTGTCCAATTCTGTTTGGACGCCGCCGAAGCCGTTGCTTTAACCTCGAGGCTCTCACGTTGGTTCATCGGATTTCGTCGGGGACGGTGTGGCAGATGGGCGAACAGCTCGCGCCTTGATAATTTCAAGCAACAGGGCTCGTTCAAATTGCTTCTCAGTAGCTTCCATAGCTTCGGGCTCAAAAATGTCCCTATGTTGACGAAACGTGGTAAAAACTCTTTCCCTCTCTTGCAAGCAAGATGGAAACGAGGCCTTTGCGATAATATCTGCCGGCTCGTTTGAATTTAGAGCGAGAAACTGCGCGTGACTCACTAGACAACGAAAGTATGTGGTTGAAGCTTCGTTCTCTGCAGCTTTTGCTGCTTTTAGACGGGGTGCGTCCAACTCGGCACGTCTGCGTTCTTTTTGCGCTTCTTCCCGAGCCTTGTTACGCATAGCAATCTTTGCCTGCGCTTCAACGGCGTTGTTGACGTATTCGTACCAGTTATTATTTGTATATATGCTATCCTGCATGCTTTCTGGCGCCAATTTTGGGTCGCAGATACGAATAATATTGTTGGCGGCCGCCGTATGGTATTTGTATAGCTCTAGTTCTCCGCCCTTCTTTATGCTGTCGTTAAAAGTGGATTCCACGTTGCGATCTACGCAGTGCTGGAATGCGGCGAAGCTATTCGTCGCTGCCATCTCGGACCGTAGCAATGGAAATTGCTGACCGATCACTACTGCCACGAAGGACAAAGCTAACACACGCGCGTCCATCCAAAGACTCCTATCATCCCAACTCGCCAATTCGGACCGATTGATGAGTGTTCTGAGGTAGTGTTGCGTACCTGCTTCGCGGGTAAGTCCGCCGCTCCAAAAAATTACTTCACACGATGCAAAGTCGCCCACACGTCGAGCGTGACGAATGTAACTTAAAAGCGGTCGCCTTAAAAGCGTTGGTGAGCAGGATGCGCGTCTGTGAAGCGGACGCACAAAGGAGCGCTGCGAGATGTGCTCGCCAAGAATATGCGCCAGCTCCGCGCGCGCATCGGCGTAAGCCAAGAGGCCCTTGCGGCCGAGTGTGGAATCAACCGGACGTACCTGAGTTCCGTCGAAAGGTCGGAGCGCAATATCTCGGTCGACAACATTGAGCGGATCGCAAAAGGCTTGGGCGTTGAGCCTTGGGAGCTACTGAGGGAGACCTGAGTTCCGCCGGTGCGGCTCTTACCTGTATCTCAACGGCCGCCTTCGCACTTTCATATGACAAACCGGTTTCCAATGCCGGCAACGCTCACGACGCCCAACCTTGTGTTCACACAGACACTCTGCGCCGCTTCCGTGTCGTCTAGGATTTCGCCGAACTCGCTCCGACGCTGAACGCACCACGAGAGAAGAGTTCGACTTTCTGCATCGTTCCCAAGGTGAGACTTCGCGGCGCGGACCTTCGCCGGCCCCGCGCGTGCGGGATCGGCGGGCGCGGGAGCAACCGTTGTGGCACTCCGCAGGGCGGCAAGGCTTGTCCGCTCGTCATCCCTGGCGCAAATGCTACGATCCTGAGCCTCGACGGCCGCCGGGTGATGTCGCTGATGGGCGGAAAGTACCCGTTCGCGGTATGGTCACTTCCGGCCGAAGCGGTCGAACGCCGGTGGACGCCAAGCGTCACGTAGGACAACATAGCTCGCCGGAGTCGCCTCGATAGAAGGAACCGGGATGATAGTTCGTACTTATTTTCAATGTTTTACTTGCAAGCAGGTCCATACAGTTCGAATTGGTATGGGCCAAGAGACTCACCAGCGTCACACATTCACTTGCGTAAATTGTGGAGAACCGATGACTGTCGCACTGAACGTTGACTACCAAAAGGTTAGTCATTGGGTCGAAGCGATAGAGAACGCCACTTACGTGGACGACATGGACAACGCTCCCGTCGTGAACCTCGACGCAAACTTTCTCATTCCCGAGGCCGAACGCCACAAAGACCGAGTCGCCCCCCGTTTACAACAGATGCAGGCGATGGCGGAAAGGGCATTTGCAAAAGGCGCTTTGCGCGGAGTTCCTTCAACCCAGCTTTTTGAAGGAAACTACCGCTTCCGACCTCTACGGCGTCCAGATTATGCCGAAGAATGGAAGCAGTTGAAGAGGGCATGGTCCCTTGCACATCGTGGAAAGGACCTTCTAGCGCAGCAAATTATTTCCGCTGCAACGGAAGAATACTATGGAAATGATCCTCTAGATGGTCTTCAAGATTGGCTTTGGCGGTTCGCTACCTGGATGAGTGCGCCAACACATGATGACAAATTCAAATCTGCATTTTCGGTGATCCGCCCCCTTTTGAATTTGCCTTCGTTCGCTGGGTTTGCGAGCTTTTACGTGGACCAACAAAAAATTCGCTCTGAGAGATACAGCGATATATTCAAAGAGTATTTCTCTGGTTACGGTGATTTCAGTCAGGTATACTTTCTCGCGATAAGCGGAGCGAGCATCACAGACGCTGATAAGATTTCATCCATCGATTTTGACCACACTCGTATGTTTTACGGTAACACCTTTGAGGCATTTGCTGGCCTCACTGATATTTTTGCCTATCTAAATAATTTGAAATTGGGGAGGCTGTACAACCAGTTTGAGCGATTGTCACAACAAGATTACCTAAAGCTGGAAAAGGTCAATCGGTTCGACGTATTTGCTTCCACGCCTGAGTTCTGCGCCCTTTGCGAAGAGCGGGACAACCAGCTAAGGAATGCATCGCATCATGGTGGAATGCGTCTTAACAGGAATGCGCAATTGATCTGCTACCGAGCGGGAAAAGGTGGACTCGGCCCTGAGCATAAAATCGGATATGCTCATTATCTACATCGCAGCATCAAACTGTTTATGCAAATTTCAACGTTACTTAGACTTGAGATTATGTTGTGTCAAGGAATTGGAATTCCAATGAAGCTATAATTTCTGTCGTATTGGGTCCACAAAGGATCCAATGCACACATTGCGGCCGACGCGCCGGAAGTGGGGCAAGCGTCTGATTTGCGCCACTAGCTTCGCGTCAGAGTCGGCCGAAACCGCTCGGCGCGAGATTGGCGAACAACCGCGCACTGGCATTGAATGCAAACGGCAAGCTCGGTGCTCATCTGCACGAACTCGGAGCCGATTCTCGAATTGATCTGCGTCTTCGTCTCGCGTAGCTTTCGCTCCAGCCGCTCGCGAAGTTTCGTGGCCGGGTCGATGGACAAAAGGTTGTCCGCCCCGCCGATGGCGGCAATTTCGTTGCGAGACAGTTCCGTCAACCATTGCCTTCTGCGGTCATTCAACCGTCCCCCTTTCGATGACCCTGGTGTCGTCGCCTTGAGAGCGGCGATGCGCCTCTACGATCATGTCGACCAATGCGTCGACGCCGGTCTTGTCCTTGTCCTCGGGCCTGAACATGCCGAGTTGCATACCAAGGCGGATTAGCGCCGCGAGCTTGTCGTGCGGCTTAACCTCGACGCCGTAACGGGTCTTCTTGATCATCGCGATGGCGCGCTGATCCCGCTCGGACAGGTCGCACGAGTTCTTCAGTTTGACGAAAGTCCTGTCGCCTGCGCCGTCGGGCTTCTGCCCGCCCCTGCCCTTGCGCGTTGAAGAAAGCGGTTTCTCCGTTCCCCACTCAACGACGTCGGCAATGTTGAAAAAGGCGATGGAGGCAATCTCCTGGGTCACCCGCTCGACAGTCACGCCAGTCGCTAGAGCCGCATCTTTCAGTATCTCGTCGATACGGGCCGCAACCTTAGCGTCACTTCGCAATCGAGACGCGCAGCTGTCATGCCGTTTGAAGCCCGCGTCCGCGTAGGCTTCAATTAGGTCAGCGCCTTTCGCGACAGCTTGAGCGAAAAGCTCGTGACGCACGTTAGTCAGAACAGGCATTTAGCGACCCTGCTTCATAAGTCCGGCCAAGCCGATCAAAGCGGCCTCGGCGCGATCAATGTCTTTCTTCCGAGCGAACTTCTCGGCATGCGCCGGCCACCGCGCGATAGCGCGAGCGCGGGCTGCGTCCTTGTTTTCCGCGCCCGGCGCGACACCCGCGGCCCGCTTCCAGGTCGGCGGCGCGATGAACGTCAGCGGGATCGCCAATGCGCCTGCGACACCCTCGATCACGCCGCGGGCGCGTCCAAATGCGAAGGCCGAAGCTTTGGCGTCGGTTGGGCGAGCGCCGACGAATTCGACGTAGGCGCGGCTAGCGTGGGTCTTGGCGAGGACCGCCGCGAGCAAGGGCGCGTTGACGGTGGGGCGGCCGGATTTTTCCTCGAGAGCGGGTGTATCGTGGATGTCCAAGAGGTTTCCGTCGCCATCCAAGACGGCGATAGCGCCGTGCGCACCGGGGTCAATTCCAATGACGATTTCGTGTTTCATGATCGGCTCCTGATTGGCGCTTTGGCTAGCAGGCCGGCATTTGAGCCTTAGCCGCGAGCGAGTGTCTCCGGAATCGGCTCGGAATCGCGGTGCTTAAGGGGGGTACGGTGTGGGCACGGAAGTTACGAGAGCGAGCCAAGAGATGACGCTCATTCCTTGGCCCGCGTCCGGCATGACGCATGACGCACGATGACGCTCTTTCCAACAGAAGGTAATGTGCGCGCGTGCAGGGGTCTTATGGAAATATGGGTCATCGTGCGTCATGCGTCATCGCTCCCCCTTGGTCGCTGATAGAAGCGCTCTTTGGCAGTTCGGTTCTGGGTCCAGCCCATTTCCGCAAGAACAGCGCCGATGCGCCGTTGGTCGGCAGCCCTGACCTTGGCGATCGCATCGAAGCCGAGGGCATTTACGGCGATTTCCGTGACGTTCACGCGGTCACGACCAACCACGTATTCCTTGATCGAGCCTTCCCAGGGGTCCGCGTCGAAGCGCTGGCGTTGCTCGGGGGCGATGTGCTGGCGCTCGAAGGCGGCATCAGGCCAGCATTGCTCGCCGGTGCGATAGGCGGCAACGGCTTCGGCGAACAATTGATCCCGATCCCGCGCGAGGGCGTCGACATAAATCTGGCCGACCTTGACCGGCCAAAAACGGCGCGCGCCGGTCTCGTCCCTAAGATAGGCGGAGCGGTTCGTCGTACCGACCAACACGCATTGGCGAGGTTCGAAAACATCTTTGCGACCGTAGGCAGGCCTATAACGTTCCTCGGTGCGGCTTATGAAGGATTTGAGGGCCTCCGCGTCGGCTTTGCGGATAGCGGAAAGCTCCGCGACCTCGACCAGCCATTTTCCGCGAAGGTGCTGCGCGGCGTCCTTGTTGCGAATGTCCGGCAGGCTGTCAGAAAACCATATCCCGGCAAGTGCTCGGCACGCTCGCGACTTCCCGACGCCTTGCACGCCTTCGAGCACGAGCATGTAGTCGGCCTTCGTGCCCGGTTCAAAGATGCGCGCAACCATCGCGATCAGGAAAAGCCGACCGATACCTCGGCTATAAGCTGTATCGGTTGCGCCGAGATACACAGTTAGCCAGCGATCAAGCCGAGGCTGGCCATCCCAAATCAGCTGTTCGAGATAGTCGCGGACAGGATGAAACGCACATTCGCGCGCCCGCTGGTCAACGGCTTGGTGCGTCACATCGCGGCTTACATTCGCCAGTCCACGATGCTGCAGCCATTCCTGTAGCTGGCTCACATCCTCGTCACGAACTGGCCGGGGGAGCGATCCCGCAACGGCCTGCCCGCCCGGCGCGATGGGAAGCTCACGAAGTAACACGGGCGCGCGCGCGATTTCGTCGTACGCGAAGGCGTTGACGACCTCCGGCAACGCCCTGAGGGTGGTGAGGACATTAGCCAGATTTGGGTGAGGACGCCCGCGGCCGTCATCGAGCCAGCGCGGGGAAATGCCCGAACCAACCGGTTTGCGTTTCTTGGAGTCGGCCAAGCGGGGCGGCATCCAGCTCGCCGAACGTTGCCGTGGCGTCGGATATTCTGTAGGCTTCGACTCGACCTCGTTCCGCGCGAGGTTGTCGTCGCGCCGGTTCTCGCTTGAGGGAGCGGGGGCCGGCGTCGCTTTCCCTTGGACCATTTACGCGACGGCCTTCCCGCTAGGGGCCGGCCGGCGGCGGGAAAGCAACCAAGTTTCGAGATCGATAGAGAGAATACCGCGACGCCGCGGCGACAATTCGATCGTTGCGGGTCCTTCGCCAACTGAGATTAGACGCTCAAGCGTCCGGCGGGTGAAACCGGCGCGTCCGGCGGCTTCGTTGAATGACAATACTTGCATGTCGCGACTCCTTCGTTGCAAGTCGCGCTATGGCTAATCCTGCACATTGGGCCGGTCATCGTGTTCATTTCAAAATTGATCAGGGTGATAGAACGTCCCAATAGGCGGTAGTCGCCGCGCTTTTCCCTTCATGCGCTGGTGCGCCGCGCGCACCGCTCCCGGCGAAAAGGCATCGCTTTGGCCCAGGGTGAGTTCCCCGATTGCGTTCGCGAAACGACATATCGGACCGTTAACTGCAAAGCCGGGTTTCGCGTGAGCTTCGCAATATAGCAGCACGGCCATGCGCAACAGACTGCCTTTAAGTGTGTGCTCGCCTGAGCGCCGATCACCGCCATGATTTAGCGGCACTATCTTCTTGGCTTCATCGCCGGCAAGGGCAAGCAGAATTTCACGGATTTCTCCGTCTAGTCCACCAAGCCCGGCAAGTTCAGACCGAAGTTCGCGCGCGCCGAAGCGCCCCATTTCGGCAAGCTTTTCCAGACTCGGTCCGAAGACACCTTCAACTTCACCGAGCGATCCTAAGACGTCCGTGGCAAGCCGTGCGATTCGCCTTCGCCGCGCCAAGGGTATCACATACCGATTCGAAGTCGCGTACTGGCAAATTCTCTGGAGACGCTCGGAAAATTTCGCATCATTCCAACCAGGCGCGAAGGAGCAAATTTCCTTGTGCGCTCTCGCCAGGATTTTGACGATGCGCTCCGCGTCGGATTTTGAGACTATTGAATCCTTGCTCACCGATCACAACCATGGCTAAGAAATGTCACGTTGCTGACTGGCCTCCAATTCTCGACAATCGCCTCAACATGCGCTCCCCATGCGTCAAGCGCGGCGCGCTTCTCGGCGGCGTAGTCGTGGCGCTGGTAAATTCCAACGATACCGGCGCGCGAGCCGCTGACGTGGTTCAATACGGATTCGGTTACTTCGAGGCGCACGCCAAGCTTCTGAAGGCCGGTGGCGACTGTGCGGCGCAGGTCGTGGAGACGCCAGTCCTTGACGCGGCTCGCCTCGTCGAGCGCAGCCTTCGCCTTACCGAAGCCATTGAACGGACCGCCCCGTCCGGGAAAGACAAAGGCGCTCGCGGGATTAGCCTCGTCGGCGGCCGACCTCAAGCCACGGGCTTCGATGTTCGCGCGCGCTTGCGCCGACAGGGGGACGATATGCGCGATGCCGTTCTTGGCTCGCGCCGCCGGCAGGGACCATGTGGTCAAGCCGTTGTCGAATTCCACCCAGGCCATGCCGGTGACTTCCTCACGTCTTTGGCCGGTCAGGATCAGTGTGCGCACGATGGCGTTGAACACTCCGGGCGCTTCTGTTGCTTGCCAGATGGAGCGTAATTCTTCGTCGGACAAAATGCGGTCGCGCTTTGCGACGGGCGCGAGCGGGAGGGCTGCAAACGGGTTCTCGGCAAGAGAACCTCGCCTTATGGCCCAGCCGTAGCAGGCGCGGCCATAGGCAGCCGTGCGCGCCGCCATAGCGGCCTTTCCTTTCTTCGTCAGTTCGTCGAGCAACCGCACGACGATGTGGCGCGACAGGTCTGCGGCGGGGCGCTTCAAATGCCCATCGAAAGCGAAGCGTAGGGCGCGCACGGCCTCGCTCGCGTAGCTTTCCCGCTTCTCGGCGAGTCGGATTCGCTCCCACTGCTCAATAAGGGCCGAGAGTGTCAGGGCCTCGTGGTCGGCTTTGCGCTTCGCCTCGCGCGCTGCCTCCTTTCGAGCGGCAGCCGGGTCGCGGCCGTGTGCGACCTCGCCCAGCATTGCCGCAGTCGCTTTTCTGGCTGCATCGAGCGAAATTGCCGAGCACGCGCCAAGCGGAACGCGCCGCTTCTGGCCGTCGACGGTAAACTGCGCGAGGAAGTTCTTCGCCTCCAGCGAACCGGTTTTCGCGGAGGCAGCCACGCGCACGGCGAGGCCGCGCCGGTCGTCGTCAAAATAGAGAGCGTCCTTGCGACCCTCGGGACAGACAAGCGCCTCGATTTTGCGCTGCGTGAGCTTCATGGATCGCCCTCACCAAATTCGGGGTCCGCAGTTGATTTGCGGACCTAATGCGGACCCTGTCAGCGCACAGATTGAGACGCCCTTTGTCGTCTCGTGTCAGTTGGTATACGGGAAACGCTGATAATCGCAAGGGTAATTGCGGGTCCGCGCGCGATACGTCGCGACAGGAAATGACAGGCAAGCTTATTTGTAATCAGTAGGTCGTTGGTTCGATTCCGACAACCGGCACCAAGCAAGCTCTTGAAATATAGCCGAAAACTGAGACGCTGCGTTGAGGCGTCGGCAGCGCAATCGGCTTGTGTCACCACCCTGTCACCATAAATGCGCCCTCCTTCAACAATGTTCGGCATGGCGTCTAAGGGCGTCTGCATCTTGTATCTCTCTTTTCCCTTTAGAAAAAAGGTGTCCAAGTCGTCCAAGTCGTCCTGAAGCTAAATATTTCAATGCGTTAAGGCGGACGCCCTCTCCGCAAGCAAGTCGTCCAGGGTGTCCATGTCGTCCGAGTTCGCGTCCCTTCGGCAACGCGCTTCCGGCTGCCAGTTAAGTCCTTGACTTTAAACGGCCGAAAATTGGGGCGACCAAGCTCCGGCTCCTTGGAGATGATCAAAGGGACGCGTCGCCAAGCGCGGCTGATCGAGCCGGGCGCCAGCCGCACGAGCGATCGTCGATCGAAAACCAACGAAGGGTCTGAGCGCATCAGCTCGCCGAGCGCGGCAAGGCCGATCGAGGCCGCCGCGACGCTTCGGCAGCGGTTGCGGCGGTGATCGCGGGCGATGATTTACGCTAAGCTTATCATTCGTAAGATATTTTCTGATAAACTTTAGCATTGAGCTATGCGGTATCTGAATACCGTTCGTTTCGGGCATCTTCGGATATCAAAGAACGCCGCGCGGAAAAAAATCTGCGCATGGGGTTGTGAGCGGTTGCGGGGGCGATCCCGAGGTGAAGTCAAACCCCCATCCCCCGGAGACGGCCGGCGGATCGGCGCGGCTTCTCCGCTCGCGGCGCGAGCACGCGAACGCCGTCGAGTTGGTCGGCTTGCAGAACGATCGGCGATCAAGGGGGCGGGGAGTTCCATGTTGCATGCGGCCGGCGGATGGCGAGCGCGAGCCGCTGGCGCGCATCGTGACCGGCGGCGCACGCAAGGTCGGCGGCGATGACGAAGCCGGCCATGAGGTCTCGGCGTTCCTGCGGCAGCAGCGCCACCCTCGGTCTCGACGCGGCCGGCGAGCGTGGGCCGCCCCCGCAATTAATGACCGGCTGTCCAACGCCGCTCCGTTGTGACGAATCGTCTCCGAAACGATCCCGAGACCAATATTCGAGCCGCTACCGAGCGAAATCGTCGACCGCTGTTAAGGCCGCCGAGCGCCCCACGAATCAATCGCATGCTTGCTTCGGCGCCAATCCGATGTCTCGCAAAAGAGCGAGAGCCTTATCAAGGCGCCCTTTGTCAGTCTTCCCAGCCTTTCGAACTTCAATCTCAGCCCGCCAGTTGGGAACTTTTTCGACGAAGGCCAACCAGTGAACGGTTGCGGCGAGCTCAAGTACAGTAGAAGTGCAACTATTGAATTTTGCGAGGAAACGGCGAGCGTCGTCGGCGCTCATATCACCTAGCGAGTCGGGGGCCGCGATGGCCGCTTTGTACGAGCTGTAAGGCGCTCCGTCGGACAGTCGAAAACTAACAGCCTCTTCGAGATGGCCCCAAAACTTAGCGTCCGTAACTGCATCCGAGACAACTTCAGAATACGGGCCGTAATGATGATACTCGAACGAAGCTCCGCTGCTCAAGCCAAGCTGATCAAGCAAATATATAACCTTTTGCAGTCGGATACGGCCAACCAGTTCGCCGCCCGAGAGCGCAACAGCGCCTGCTACCAATTGGTCAAGGTGCGGCATCGTTGTCTCCCTTAATATCAAGGACCTTTTTTCGGTCATTTTCGTTGATGAAGTAATAACGAAGCACTTCTTGTTCCTGATAAAGCGCAGCGATCGGCCTCGATAACGACGCGATATCCACGACCTTCCCACCGTCCCGGCGGATGTAGACGCGCTTGTGTGGCTTGACCGTTTCCTTGCTTGGGTCCTTGTAGATAGACAACGGAGCTCGATCTTCAAAGATAATCGTGCCGAATTTGCCTCGCAAGTTTTCGTTAATATAGGTGCGCCTGGCGTAATCGATTGATTGCGGGTTCACCATATCGATCGCCACACCCTTCATTATTCGCCGGGAGCAGATGCGCTCTGCAAACTCACGTATTTGGCCGTTACCTCGCGCAGCAGACAATTCCAACGCGCCCCAGACAACGGCATCATCTAAACCGACGTAGCTTTCCAAATCGGGAATCGGCTTCGCAAAATAGACCCTGAGCGGATGATCCAAAGGAACGGCCAAGTCCGCCCTATCTCCATTCGCGGCCTCCTGGCTGAAAGCTCGAAGAAACGCTGTAAGCATCTGCTCAACGCCGCGGGTAGTTTTGTGAAGATAAACTTGCGAGTAAAGATGAAAGCGAGCCAAGATAAAGCTCTCCGCCGCCTGAAGCGCTTTCTCTTCAAATGCGAACGCTTGAATGGTATTGCTTTCCGCGTCGTCCACATCCTCTAGCGTGTTTGACGGCTCCACGCTGCTCGACCGGACATCCACGACACGCAGGTTGTCTAGCAACCAGTCGAAATCAATTGCTCCGGCCCCTGAGCCGGTCATCATCCGATCACGTTGCAAATAGTCCAGTCGATCCGCGTCAAAGGAGCTCGAAACTACCGAGGAATAGAGATCTGGCTCGTCACCTCTGAGCAACGCCGCAATGTCATCCGCCATTGAGCCGCCGCCCTTGAATTCATCCTTCAAAATTTGGCGAATGTTGCCGCTTTTTCGTTGGATTAGCTCTGCGGTCCATTCTTCGTGGTCGCGATAATTTTCCTTAAGGCGCGCTTTTTCGGCATTCTCGAATGCGTGACTGAAGGGACCATGACCCAGATCGTGCAGCAGAGCTGCAAGCTTTGCGGTCCTTGCGCGCGAAGGGTTTTGCTTGTCCTTCGGGACATGCCTAAGGGCTACATCCGTAAGCCGTCGCGCGACGTGGAAAACGCCAATGGAATGCGATAGCCGCGTATGAGTCGCGCCGGGGAAAGTGAATTCCGAAACTCCTAACTGCCTAACTCGGCGAAGGCGTTGGAATTCGGGAGTGTTAATTAGCCGCCAAGCGGCCCTGTCCACCTCATCGCCGAGGTCGAAAGTTATCAGTCCGTGAACCGGATCACGAATCCGCTTGATCATGCCCGTCATTAGGAACAAATAGCGAACAAAATCCTTAGACGCAATCCCGCCCGTACGTGCGCGAATCACCTTAGATGTTGCTAACCCAGCCGCGCGTTTCGCGCCATCGAACTTTCGCGGCAGCTCACAGCTTTGCACAGAGACCGGCGCCTCAGGCCCTCGATTCCTGTTTTCACACTTGCCGGGCGCTCTTGGCTGGCTCGGTGTTGCGCGGCTTAGCCGCGGCGTCAAACGATCTCGCGGCGACCGGAAGGACTTCGATTTCGACGGCGCTCCCGAAGCACGTGAGCCCCCGCCGGACATGATGTGTGGGGTCAAGGCTTCGGCTCGGCGGCGACGACGAAGCCGACCTGAGGCTCTCGGCGATCAGGCGACAGCCACGGTGTGCTCGATCCCGGCGCGTCCGGTCAGCGGCGAGCGCAAGCCGCTGGCGGGCGTCGTGAGCAGCGGCGCGCGCCAGCTCGGCGGCGACGGCGAGGCTGGCCTGGAGCCGCGGCGATCATGCGGCAGAGGCGGCGCGCTCGATCTCCGCGCGTTCGGCCGGCGGCGAGCGCAAGCCGCTGGCGGGCGTCGTGAGCAGCGGCGCGCGCCAGCTCGGCGGCGACGGCGCGGCCGGCTTGGA
>Ga0181528_10000508_pt1 | contig 27253 bp, 23 predicted proteins | sample PEATcosm2014_Bin_47_FD_119742 | JGI IMG/M metagenome (GOLD analysis project Ga0181528, IMG submission 119742) | Peatland microbial communities from MTU Mesocosm Facility, Houghton, MI, USA - PEATcosm2014_Bin10_10_metaG | ecosystem: Environmental > Terrestrial > Soil > Wetlands > Peat | place...
CAAAACGATTGTGGCTTTCGAGGCCGCCACCCTGGCCATGGAGAACGGCTACCAGGTCGCCATGATGGCACCTACCGAGATTCTCGCCACCCAGCACTATCTCTCGGCGCGTCGCATTCTGGAGCCCGCCGGATACCGCGTCGTGTTGCTCACCGGTTCGCTCGATGAAGTGCAGAAGCGCGCCATCCGTCGCCACGTCGCCCACGGCGATGCGCAAATGGTCATCGGCACCCATGCCCTTCTCGAAGACAAAGTCGAGTTCGAGCGCCTCGGCCTGGTCATAGTGGACGAGCAGCACCGCTTCGGCGTGATGCAGCGCATGAAGCTGATGCGCAAGAACAGTGACGTTCAGCCCGACGTTCTGGTCATGACCGCCACCCCGATTCCGCGCACCCTCGCACTGACCATCTATGGCGATCTCGACGTAAGCGTGATTGACGAACTGCCGCCCGGACGCACCCCGGTTAGCACCCGAGTGATCAGCGACGATCGCTCCGCCGAGGTCTGGGAGTTCGTTCGCAAGATCGTCGCCGCCGGACAACAGGCCTACGTCGTCTATCCCGTGATCGAAGAGAACGAGGAGAAAGACACCGGCCTCAAAGCGGCCATCAAGATGTACGACGAGCTGCGCAAGAAGGTCTTTCCCGAATGGAAGCTCGGGCTCCTCCACGGTCGCATGAGTGCCGATGAAAAAGACGACATCATGCGCCGCTTCAAGTCCGGCGAGTTGAAAATTCTCGTGGCCACAACGGTCATTGAAGTAGGCGTCGATGTGCCCAACGCATCGGCCATGATCATTGAACACGCCGAGCGCTTCGGCCTTTCGCAGATGCACCAGTTGCGCGGACGCATTGGCCGCGGCAGCGCAAAATCCTATTGCGTCCTCATGACGGGCGGCAAGATCAGCGAAGAAGCGCAGCAGCGCCTGGACACCATGGTGGCCACCACCGACGGCTTCGAGGTGGCGGAAAAAGATCTCGAACTGCGCGGCCCAGGTGAATTCTTTGGCACCCGCCAGGCCGGCATGCCCAGCCTCCGCGTCGCCAACCTCATACGTGACCGCAAGCTGCTCGAACTGGCCAAGCATGAGGCGCGCGCCCTGCTGCAGGATGCCACGCCGGAGATTTCTGCCGATGAAAAGCGCGCTGCCGTGCAGTATCTGCGCACCCACTGGAACCGCCGCTACGGGCTGGTAGAAGTTGGCTGACACCGCGTCATTCGGGCACGGAGATGAGCGTTTCGTGTAGGCTGGATGCATGATTCTGGGCATTGGTGTGGACCTCTGTGAGGTCGAGCGGATTGAATCGGCAATCGCCCGCCACGGCGACCGCTTTCTGGCGCGCATCTATACAGAGACAGAGCGCGCCTATTGCGAATCGAAACTGAATCGCATGGAGCGCTTTGCCGGACGCTTTGCCGCCAAGGAAGCGGCCATGAAGGCTCTCGGCACGGGCTGGCGGCATGGTGTTGCCTGGCGAGATTTTGAAGTGACCCGCGCAGCCAGCGGGCAGCCAATCATCGCTCTGCACGGAGTGGCCCAGCAGATCGCCGCCAAACTCGGCGTGCGGCGTGCGCTGGTCACCATTACCCACGTCAAAAGCATGGCGATGGCGCAGGTGGTCATGGAGAACGAGTGAAGCGGAATTGTGCCGTCAAAGAGACAGTCAGGTTTGTTATGATTCGAGTCAGTTGCGATTGGAGAAAGCGTGCCTAGTCAAAAGCAACTTCGCTGGGCTCAACTGCGGGTTGGGCTGACCGTTGTATTCGCCGCGGTGGTGATGGCGTTTCTCGTCTTCTTGATGAGCGGTACGACTGGGTTCTTCCGCCCCACCTTGCGCCTGCTCTGCTATACAGACAGCGCCAACGGGCTGCGCAACGGTGCGCCGGTGCGCCTGCAGAACGTGGATATCGGCAACGTGCAGATCATTCGCATCGTGAATCACAAGGATGCGAACGGCGCGAGTACTCCCGTGGAAATTGATATGAAGGTGAACGCCAAGTTTCAGCCCTTCCTCCACACCGATTCGCAGGTACTGCTCTCCACTGCCGGAGTGCTGGGCGAAACTTTTGTGGACATTGATTCCACCCACGCCCATGGCCCCCTCGCCACCAATAACTCCGAGCTGGTCTCTACCCAGGTTCCTGACATTCAGGACGTAGTGCGCTCGTCGCAATCCACCCTGCAGAATGTAAGCACGCTGGTCAATCGCCTGGATCGCATCGTGACCGCCGTGGAAGACCGCAAGGGCTCGGTCGGCCAGTTGATCTATGACAAGCAGCTCTACAACAACCTGAACAACTCGGTTGCGCAGGTCAGCTCGCTGCTCAATGACATCAACAATGGCCGCGGCAGTCTTGGCAAACTCATCGCCGATGACACGCTTTACACCCGCGCCAGCACCATCATCGACGAGTTGAACGCGGTTGCCGCCAACGTGAACAGTGACAAGGGAACCATCGGCAAGCTGATTCGCGACCCAACGCTTTATGACAACGCCAACCAGACTTTGGCGAAGGCAAATCAGTTGATGGATTCCATCAACCGCGGTGAAGGCGGACTGGGCAAGTTCGCTAAAGATCCCGCGTTTGCCAAGAAGTTGGACCAGATGGTCACCAACCTCGCCGCCATCACCGATCAGCTTCAGGCCGGACAGGGCACGGCAGGCAAACTCCTGAAAGATCCCTCGCTCTACAACAACGCCGACAAGTTAATGGTCGAAAGCCAGGGCCTTGTAACCTCCGTCCGGCAGGACCCGAAAAAGTATCTGAGCATCAAGATGCATATCTTCTAGCGGAGTGTGTCACAAGTTCGAGACAGAAACAGCGCTGTCACCCTGAGCGGAGTAAGCCGCGTTTTTTGCGACTTGCGGAGTCGAAGGCCCCCTATGGAATCCTCAGCTTTCTGTAACGTAGTTCCCACGCACCACAACTAGGCCGTGACCTCGCGTGCCTTACCTTCGACGCGTTGAGCCAGGCAGTTTCTCTGGCACTCGCCGCAGGCCCACCTTCGACGGCGCAAGGGGCGCGCTTCACTTTCTCAGATTGTTAAGAACTATTGCGAGCTCTCGCAATTCAGAATCATTCCTGATAACTTCGCAGCAATCGCCGATAAAGATGCATTCGCGCCCTGTTTTCTACCTGTGGCGTTGTACGTTCATTCCGGCGTTGCAAACGAGGTGGATTCCATATGCGTTTCCTCAAGTTGATGTGCGTGGCGCTGCTCGCCTGTAGCGCTGTGATGGCTCAGACTCCGGCAACGCCCGCCGCTCCGGTGAGCTTTGACCGTTCGGCAATGGACACCAAGGCCGACCCCTGCCAGGACTTCTATCAATACGCCTGCGGCGGATGGCGCACTTCGCATCCCGTTCCGGCCGATAAAGCGCGCTTCGGACGCTTTGACGAACTGCGTGAATACAACCTTTATGTTTTGCATTCCATTCTTGAAGACCTCGCCAAGCCCGGCGCGCACAGCCCGCTTGAGAAGAAGGTTGGCACCTTCTACGCCGCTTGCATGGACGAAAAGGCCGTTGAAGCCAAGGGAATCCGGCCGATTGAAGGCTGGCTGAAAAAGGTCGCGGCCATTCAGGATCGCAAGCAGGTTCTCGACGTAGTGGCCAGCATGCAGGCCAATGGATTGCGTCCCATCTTTATGTTTGGCGCCGCTCCAGACATGCACAACTCCACCATTCACATTGCCAATGTGGATCAGGGCGGCCTCACCTTGGCCGACCGCGACTACTACCTCAAGCAAGACGCCAAGATGACCGAGGTCCGCGCCAAGTATCTGGAGCACATCCAGAAAATGTTGACCCTGGCCGGTGAACCCGAGGCGCAGGCCGCAGCCGACGCCAAGACTATCCTCGCGCTTGAAACCAAAATCGCCGACGCTTCCATGGATCGTGTCGCCCGTCGCGATCCCAAGACCCGCGATCACAAAATGACCGTGGCCGAGTTGCAGAAGCAGGCGCCGGAAATCGACTTCCCCCGCTACTTCAAACTGGTGGGCGCAACTTCGTTCGATTCGCTCAACGTCGGCAATCCTGAGTTCTTCCAAAAGCTCAGCGGCCTGCTCGCTTCCGAGCCGGTCGATAGCTGGAAGACCTACCTTCGCTGGAGAGTTATCAAGAGTTCGTCGCCCCTGCTCTCCAAGCCCTTCGTGGATGAGAACTTTGCTTTCTCTGGCAAGTATCTCTCCGGGCAGCAGGAGTTGGAAGCGCGCTGGAAGCGCTGCACCTCCATGACTGACAACAGCCTCGGAGAAGCGCTCGGCCCGCTCTACGTCGCCAAGGCTTTCCCCAAGGAAGCCAAGGAACGCATGGACGTGCTCGTGGCCGCCATTGAAGAGTCCATGGGCAAAGACATTCAGAGTCTCGAGTGGATGAGCCCGGAGACCAAGAAGGCTGCCGACGGCAAGCTGCACAAGGTCACCAACAAGATTGGCTATCCCGCGAAGTGGAAGGACTACAGCAAGGTCGTCATCAAGCCGAATGACCTCGTTGGCAACTACCTCGCCGCCAGCATCTTCGAAGAGAAGCGCAACCTCAACAAGCTGGGCAAGCCGGTAGACAAATCCGAGTGGGGCATGACGCCTCCTACGGTGAACGCCTATTACAATCCCAGTGAAAACAATATTAATTTCCCCGCCGGAATTCTGCAGGCTCCGTTCTTCAGCACCAAGGTGGATGAAGCGGTGAACTACGGCGGCATCGGCGTGGTGATTGGCCATGAACTGACTCACGGCTTTGACGATCAGGGTCGCAAGTTCGATGGCGATGGCAACTTCACCAACTGGTGGGGCCCCACAGATGGACCAGAGTTCGAGCGGCGCGCAAGCTGCGTGGCCGATGAGTACTCCAGCTTTGTCGCCGTGAAGGACGACAAGGGTGAGGTTCATCTCAATGGCAAGCTCACGCTTGGTGAAAACACGGCAGACAACGGCGGCCTCAAGCTGGCGTTCATGTCCATGACCAAGAAGGAAGGCGACAAAATCGACACACCGATTGACGGATTCACTCCGGCGCAGCGCTTCTTCATCGGCTTCGCCCAGGTGTGGTGTGAAAACGTCACCCCGCAGCGCGCTCGTGAACTTGCGCTGATCGATCCCCATTCGCCCGGGCGCTACCGCGTGATCGGCACCGTGCAGAACTCGCCCGAATTCCCCAAAGCGTTTGGCTGCAAGCCTGCGGACCCGATGGTCCCGGCGAATGCCTGCCACGTTTGGTAAGAAGAGTTGTTCCTTGGTGCCCCACATCCGCTTGGTGCCCCATATCTGCCCGCAGTTGGCAGATGTGGGAAAGCGAGATGTGGGACGCGTAATGAAAGGCCCGCGAGTCTCGTGGGCCTTTCTTGCGTACGAACAAGGTGCTTCCGCGCGTACCGCATGACATTTCCTTCATGCATTTTGGTAAGCCGCTCATATATGCTTACCAGAGAGGGATTTCTTGCGCGCCCTACCAAGTCAGCACGTTTGACCCATTTGAGGATTTCTACATGACCTTCATCCGCAGCTACGTTGCCGCCCAGAAAAATGCCATTCGCGGCCTTTTGGTTTTCTCCCTCGTTGCCCTCATGGCGGCCCTTGTTGGATGTGGTTCGACGAAGAATGTAACGGTCATCAACCCGCCGTCTGGATCGCCAGCCAGCAAGACGATTGCGGTGGGCAGTCAGCCGATGGATGTTGTTGCATGCGACCTCAATGGCGACAAGAAGATTGATCTGGTCAGCGTCAACTCGCACGACAATACCTTGACCGTCCTGCTGGGCGCGGGAGACGACACGTTCACTTCCTCCACCATTACATTGCCCACCACAGGCGTTACTCCGGTCCAGGCCGTGTGCGCGGACTTCAACGGCGACGGCCATCTTGATCTGGCAGTCTCGAACTTGAACAGTCAGAACGTGACCATTCTGCTGGGGCATGGCGACGGAACGTTTGCTGTGGGCACTTCTTTGTCCACCGGCGTGGGATCCAATCCCTACTTCATCGCCACCGCTGATCTGAACAATGACACGCGCGCCGACCTCATCGTTCTCAACAAGAGCGGACTCACCACAGCCAGCGTTTTCCTTGGCAACGGCGACGGAACATTTGCCACAGCGGCTTCGCCCGTAGTCGGAAATCCCGCGAACATCGCAATCGGCGACTTCAACAATGACGGCAAAATGGATATTGCCTATCCAGACAGCACCAACGTTCTTCAGCTCGCCATGGGCAACGGTGATGGAACCTTCGCCGCTCCGGTGAACACCAAGATCAGCGTAGGAACCTATCTCGCCACGGCAAATATGGACGGCGCACTGGGAATCGATATCGTCACCTCCAGCGGCTCCGTGCTGCTGGGAGCCGGCGACGGCACTTTCACCCAGAAATCACCGGCAGTCGTTGAAGATTCGTTTGTGGCCGTGGGTGATTTCAACGGTGACGCTAAGACTGATCTCGCAATGATCACGGCGGGCGCCTCGGTTGTGACTCTTTATTCAGGCAACGGGGATGGCACCATCACCTCACCGGGAAGCGTTTTCAACGTGGGGCAGAATCCGCGCGCGATTGCTGTTGGCGATTTCAACGGTGATGGTAAGGCTGACGTCGCAATCGTCAGCTCCTATGACAACAACATCTCCATCGTTCTCGGCAAGTAGTCTCCAGCTTTCACTAAGAAAGGCCCGCGAATTTTGCGGGCCTTTGCTTTTCAAGCCAAGTGCCGTTACGCAGCCTTCGAGGTCTTCTGATACGTGGGCAGAAATTTTTCGGACGCGAAAGCTTCGTATGATGTTGCCGTCGAGTTCTCCGGCTTGCGAGTCTCCAGCGCTTTCATGTATCCCGAGTTCAGAGCCCCGCACATCTCCAGCAGCAGATCCACAAAGTTCGAAGACATTCCCTGCTGCGCCAGAACCGGGCGAAGTTGCTCGTCCGGCACGTGTACGTACTTCAGCCCCGGCATGCCAATCGCTTTTCCGATAATTCCAGCAATTTCGTCGTAGCTGATATCCCGCTGTCCCAGCAACTCGCGGCTCTGGTGACCTTTGAATTCCAGTTGCAGCAGTGCGTTTGCCGCCGCTGCCCCAATGTCTTGAGCGGCAATCATCGGAAGCTTCAAGTCGCCTCGCAGCGGTCCGGTGGCGTTCCCCATCACTTGAATCGCCCCCGCCTGCGCCAGCGTGTTTTCCATAAAGTATCCTGCGCGCAGATGCAGAACATTGAGCCCATTGATGCGGTTGAGCGCCTGCTCCAGCCGATGCAGTCCCACCACCGGTCCCGTGCCAGACGGCTTATCCGCGCCGATGCTGCTGAGCGTTACAACGTGCCGTACCTTCGCCTCAGTCAGCGCTGAAACAAGCGACGACGTGATCTGTTCATCGTAAGAAAATACATCGGACGCTGCAAGATCCGGCGGAATCATCGCGTACACGGCCTCCGCGCCTGTAAAGGCTTTCGTAAGCTTCGCGGCGTCCGTCATGTCGGCCACAAAGGCTTCCGCGCCGCGGTCGGTAAACTGGCGTAAATGGTTGCTGTTGCGTCCCACAACTCGGACCTGCTTACCTTGTTCCAATAGGCCCCGTGCAACTACGCTGCCGGTATTGCCGCTAGCTCCAGTGACAACATACATGACGATTCCCTCCATCATGACTGATGGCGCCAAGGCGTTAGCGGTTGGAAGAAAAGCGATGCAACACTGCATTCTGGCTCCGCATTCAGTCGCCTCAGGGTTTCTCCCCTTTGAGGAGAGTTCTTTATGGCGGCAAATCCAATTGACGCAACACCGGAATTACACTTGGACAGGCTCCAGACGGCGTCAGCGAATGTCTTTCGCTGTACCGGGAGAATCACATCTTCTACCTCGCGTCTTCTTCGGGATGCGGTGCGCGACGTCATCCCCGAAAAGAAAGACATCGTGCTGGATCTATCAGAGGTTTCCTACATGGACAGCTCTGGCCTGGGCGCGCTGGTCGCCGTGTGGGTTTCTGCAAAGAGGGGCGGATGTGAAGTTACGCTGAAAAGCCTGAGCCAGCGCGTGAAGGAATTGCTGCGACTGACCAGCCTCGACAAGGTGTTCGCTACGTCCAGGTTTCCAGGCCAGCCGAGTTTCTAGCGAAGGTCAGCGCGCGATCTTTGTGCTCTCTGCCTGCTCGTGAGCGTGGTAGCTGGAGCGCACCAGCGGTCCGCTTTCCACATGCTGAAAACCCATCTTCTCCGCCTCCTGCTTGAGGAAGGCAAAGTCTTCCGGCGGATACATCCGCTTCACCGGAAGATGATTACGCGAGGGCGCAAGATACTGGCCAATGGTCAGGATGTCCACCTTGCGTTCGCCAAGGTCTCGGCACACTTGCAACAGTTCTTCCATGTCTTCGCCCAGCCCCACCATGATGCCGGTCTTGGTGACCGTGCTGGGTGACAGCTCCTTGGCGTGCGACAGCAGGTTCAGCGTGCGTTCATAGCGCGCTCCGCTACGCGCCACCCGATACAGTCGCGGCACGGTCTCCGTGTTGTGGTTCAGAATGTCAGGCTTGGCGTCGAGTACAGTTTGCAGGCAATCCTCGTGCCCCTGGAAGTCGGGAATCAGCACCTCGACCGAGCAATCCGGCTGCAGTCGGCGAATCTCGCGAATGGTTTCTGCAAAGACCTTTGCGCCACCCAGATTGTCGTCATCGCGATTCACGCTGGTGACCACCGCAAACTTCAGTCCGAGCCGGGAGACGGCTTCCGCCACGCGGCGCGGCTCGTCAAAGTCAATTGCCTCAGGACGCCCCTTCGGCACCGCGCAGAATCCGCAGCGCCTGGTGCACAAATTGCCCAGCAGCATAAACGTTGCGGTGCGATGGTTCCAGCACTCGCCAATGTTCGGACACTGTGCAGACTCGCAAACTGTGTGCAGTTCAAGTCCGCGCGCCAGCTTCTTCAACTCGTGGTACTGCTCGCCCATCGGTGCCTTGGCACGGAGCCACCTCGGCTTGGGGGCCGGTGCAGCGGAAACGGTCTGGATCTGGATCAACTCGGAAGTCGCCATCGGTGTCTCTAGTCTACGATGCCGGAGCCGCTGCGCGCGATGCGAAAAAGGAAACGCAATTGCCCAATAACCATGTGTTACATGCATCATGCTTGACATGATTAGTGGCGTGAGCTATGGTTTGCTCATCTTGATCAAGTCCTTCGCAGATCGCGAGACTCTCCAATTCTGGGAGACTGGCAAGAGCCGCAAGAGACTTCCGCCCGATCTTCGCAAAATAGCCCAGCGCAAGCTGTTGATGCTGGACGCAGCAGCTCGGCTGGAGGACCTGAAGAGCCCGCCAGGAAACCGACTTCATGCCTTACTTGGCGAACGGCAGGGGCAATTCGCAATTCGGATTAACGATCAATACAGGGTGTGCTTTCGCTGGGATGAGGGTGCCCACGACGTTGAGATCACCGATTATCACTAGGAGTAAGTATGAGTTTTGCGCGAAAAGGCCCGGCCGGATTTTGCGTTCACCCGGGAGAAATCTTGAAGGAAGAGTTCATGGCGCCGCGATCGCTTTCCGGTTATGCGCTCGCGAAGGCCCTTGGCGTGCCAGCTCAGAGCGTCAATGACATTGTGCTCAAGAAGCGCGGGATCAGCGCGGAGATGGCCGTCCGGCTGGCTCGGTATTTCAGCACCAGCGCGGAATTGTGGATGAACCTGCAGTCGTCCTATGAACTCGCTACGGCGCAGAAGAAGTTGAAGGCGCGGGTGGAGAGGATCACGCCGCTGGACGAGGGCCGAATCGCCTGACGCGCCTTACAGCGTCTTCAGGTACTCCAGCAGCGCGTCTATCTGCGCGCTGCCGAGCGTGCCGCCGAATGCAGGCATCTTGGCCCTGCCGCGGGTAATGACCTCGGTGATGCGCTCGTCGTTGGCCGGCATGCCGCTGGGCAGGTACTGCTTCTTGTATAGATCGTGCAGGCTGGGGCCGTGCAGTCCGCGGCTGGAATATGGCTCATGGCAGCGCGCGCAGTTGGCATCAAAAACGTTGCGGCCCATGGCCTGTGTGGGATTCAGCCCCAGTTCGGCGTCAGTCTTGCGTCGTTCCGCCTGGCAGCCCGCCAAGGCCAGCAATGCAGCCAGCATAGCCAGCCACAGCAAGGGCCTGCGTGCGATAAAAAAAGTAGTGCGCATGGATGATCTGTCCCGGCTGGAATCAGGTACTATCTTATCGCAATGGCCATTCTGCTCAAAGACGCCAGAGACGCTGCTTCCCCTGACGATGGAGCGCGGGTGCTCGTCGATCGGCAGCGTCCCCAAGGAATGGAGCAGGCAGATCTCGATTTGAAAATCTGGTTTCCTGAACTTGCGCCCAGCACGGAGTTGCGCCGTTGGTTCCATGACAAACCAGCGCAGTGGCCGCTCTTCCGTCGCCGCTACCTCGCGGAGCTTTGCGATGAGTGCGCGGTGGCGGCCTTGAATCAACTCGAAAACATTGCCGCCAACGCCAACCAGACGACCCTGCTGACCTCTGCTGAAGACGCCGAGCGTAGCCACGCCGCAATTCTCCGCGACCTGCTCGAAGGCGTGAAGAAGCCTCCTGCCACCTCGGGCCCATCGCGTGCCGCTGCCAGCGGACGCATTCGTGCACGGAGGCCGCAGTGATTTTCCGCCATGCCCTTGCAGCACAAGAAACTTCCGGCGACGTGCGCCCCGCCTTTGACGCCATTGCTGAAATTCAGCAGCGGGCAACCGTCGCCGATTGGTTCGTCCCCCAGCCCGATCACGCGCGCCTCTCCGCCGAACTCGCCGCAGCCTTTGACACCCGCAAAGTCCACAACCTTAGCCCGGCTGTCCTGCAGGCCTTTGCCATGCATGATGTTGGCTGGATGCCCTATGATGGCGAATTGAAATCTCCCAAGCCGCCCACCCTTGCCCCGTCCGGCGTGCCGCTCTCCTTCGCCAACACTGAGCCAGAACTTTTCCTGCGCGCTTGGCAGGGCTCCATTCAGGCCGCCCAGAGCACCGGCCCTCTCGGTGGATTGATCGTGAGCGCCCACTTTGCCCGCCTCACCCACCCTTACCTCAATCGCGGCGCCGGAACCCCCGAGCAGCGCGCCACGGTCGAGCAGTTTCTGCATCGCGAGGCCGCCCGCGTCGATCGCCTGCTGCCGCAGGCAGGCATCTCCCTGGAGGAGATCGAGGCGCTCATCGTCGCTCTGCAATTCTGCGATCTCGCCTCGCTCTACATCTGCGCCAATCCCACCGCGCCCGTGGAGTTTCCGCAAGTCATGGACGGTGGGCGCGTCCAACTCTCCTTCGAGCAGGGCTCCTTCCGCATGAAGCCCAACCTGCTGGACCATGTGCTTATCCTCGAAATCCCCTGCGTGCGCTGGATCGATGGCAAGCCCGAACGTGAGATCGTTCCCGTAAAGGTGCAGTAACCGGAATCGCGGAAGGTGTATCCGGCAAAGCAGCCGGTCGTTCTTACCGGCGGTGATCGCGATGGACGCCCCGACCTGAAAGTACTCGCGAACTCTGTCCTGCCGCTTTCGCCCTCACCGCCAGCCGTGCGAAAATAGAGGAGCCTGCTATGACATCCCCTGAGAAACAGCCTGAAATCACGCCCGAGGTCATCCGCACTCACGGACTGACCGATGAGGAATACAAACGCATTCTGAAGTGGCTGGGCCGCACGCCTACCATGACCGAGCTCGGCATATTCAGTGTGATGTGGAGTGAGCACTGCTCCTACAAGTCTTCGCGCGTGCATTTAAAGCGCTTGCCTACCAAGAGCAAGCTCGTCATGCAGGGCCCCGGCGAGAACGCCGGCGTCATTGACATCGGTGGCGAGTGGGCCTGCGCCTTCAAGATCGAGTCGCACAATCATCCCTCCTATATCGAGCCTTTCCAGGGCGCGACCACCGGTGTTGGCGGCATTCTGCGTGACATTTTCACCATGGGTGCGCGTCCCGTTGCCGTCATGGATTCCCTCCGCTTCGGTCCCGTCACCATGGAGCATGATCCTTCCATGGATCGCTCCGCTCTGCACAAGAATCATTCCGTGGTAGATGGAGTTGTCGGCGGCGTTGCCAGCTATGGCAACTGTTTTGGCGTGCCCAACGTGGGCGGCGAAACCCGCTTCGAGGCCTGCTATGCGGGCAATCCTCTGGTCAACGCCTTCGCCCTCGGATTGGTGAAGAAGAACGAAATCTTCTATGCCTCCGCTTCCGGCGCGGGCAATCCCGTCATCTACGTTGGCTCCAAGACGGGCAAAGACGGCATTCACGGCGCAACCATGGCCAGCGAGGAATTCAGCGAAGGCAGCGAGGCCAAGCGTCCCAACGTTCAGGTCGGCGATCCCTTCATGGAAAAGCTCTTGCTCGAGGCCTGCCTCGAAGCCATGAAGACCGGCGCCATTGTCGGCATTCAGGATATGGGAGCCGCGGGCCTCACCTGCTCCACCTGCGAACTCGGCGGACGCGGCGGCGTAGGCCTTGAGATTGAACTCGACTTGGTCCCGCAGCGCGAAACCGGAATGACCAGCTACGAGATCATGCTCAGCGAATCGCAGGAGCGCATGTTGCTGGTGGCTGAAAAGGGCCGCGAAGAAGAAGTCTTCAAGGTTTTCCGCAAGTGGGGATTGGATGCCGTGACCGTGGGCCAGGTAATCGGCCAGAACACCATGCGCGTCAAGCACCATGGCGTAACCGTTGCTGAGATTCCAAACGAAGCGCTCACCGACGATGCGCCGCTCTACCACCGCGAGGTGGGCGAGTGGTCCGCTCCGGTGCCGCCTGCAAAGCCCGGCGCGCTCCAACTGGGTGCCAGGAAGCATTTCGAGGCCGAATTCCACAAGCTCCTCGCCAGTCCCAACATCTGCTCCAAGCACTGGGTCTATGAGCAGTACGACTCCATGGTGCAGACCAACACCATGCAGGGGCCGGGCGAGCTCACCGGAGTCATTCGCATCAAGGGCACCGGGCGCGGCTTGGCCATGGCGCTCTACGGCAACGGACGCTGGTGCTATCTCAATCCCAAGCTTGGCGCGGAGCACAACGTGGCGCGTGCCGCCCGCATGGTGGCCTGTACCGGAGCGCAACCCGTTGCGGCAACCAACTGCCTGAACTTCGGCAATCCGGAAAAGCCGCCCATCATGGCCCAGTTTTCGCAGGTCATTGACGGTCTCACCGAGGCTTGCAACGCCCTCGAAACGCCCATCACCGGCGGCAACGTGAGTTTCTATAACGAGACACTTGGCGAAGGAATCTACCCCACCCCGGTGCTCGGCATCGTCGGCATTCTGGCTGATGTAACCAAGGCCGTTCCCGCCAACGCTCTCGGTGAGGGCCGTTCCATCGTGCTCCTCACTCCCGGACAGAAAGCGCACAGCGGCGAAGAGCAGAACGAGTTCGGATCTTCCGAATTTGCCGTGCACGTGCTCGGCGAATTCTGGGGTGCGCCGCCCATCCTCGATCTCAAGGCTGAAAAGTCTCTGCAGGATCTTCTGCAAAAGCTGGCTGCCGATGGTCTCCTGGAGTCTGCGCGTGACGTATCTGAGGGCGGAATCGCCACGGCCGTCGCCAAACTGGCTTTTGCCCGCAGCCTGGGCGCGGAAGTGGACTTGATCTCCGCCGGACTACCCGCCGAGTGCGTGCTCTTTGCCGAGGACGCCACCCGTGTTTTGCTGACCTGTGACGCAACAAACGTGAGAACGATTGAAGAGACTGCGGTAAAATATGGACTGAACGCACAGGTAATTGGGAAAACCACCAGCCAGAACCTCAAGATTCGGATTGACGGTATCGCTGTCATCGAGGGTGAGGTTTCTGCTTTCCAGCAGAGTTGGCGTGGGGCATTGGAGTCGGCGCTGCAGGCGGAGCCGGAAATAGCAAACGCCTGAGCATCGAATGTAACCTCGGGTGCCCCACCTTCGACGCGCGTATTTTGCGCGGCTAAGGTGGGAGAGCAGGACACACCAGGTAGCGATGCAGGGTTGGATATTCACAGCAAAGTGGGCACGGCTCTGGCCGTGCCATTCCCTTTCACTCAAGCGTTGCAGAGATCAGAAGTACAGGGCGGGTGTCGATAATGGAGATCGAGTTCGATAAGCTTCACGAAGAATGTGGTGTTGTCGCGGTATACGGGAATCCCGAGTCTGCCAAGCTCTGCTACCTCGGACTGCACGCATTGCAGCACCGCGGCCAGGAGTCGGCGGGAATTGCCGCAAGCAACGGACGCCGCGTGGTCGTGTACAAGTCCATGGGCTTGGTGGCGGATATCTTCGGCGAAGCTGTGCTGCAGAAGCTTCCCGGCAATCATGCCATCGGACACACTCGCTACTCCACAGCTGGCGATTCCGCGCTGCTCAACGCGCAGCCCATCCTGGTGGACTGCAACAAGGGACAGATTGCGATTGCCCACAACGGCAACATCGTAAACGCCGCCGACGTTCGCAAGCGCTTTGAGCGCAATGGCTCCATCTTTCAGACTTCGAGCGACACCGAAATCGTGCTCCACCTCATTGCCCAGTCGCATGAGAAGACACTGCCAGACGCCATGGCTGACGCGCTCCGCCGCATTGAAGGCGCGTTCTCCTTTGTCATGGCCACCGCCGATCACATCTTTGCCGCCCGCGATCCGCGCGGCTTCCGTCCCCTTGCCATGGGAAGCATTCCCGGCAAAGACGGCGCACCAGACTCCGTCGTCTTCGCCTCTGAAACCTGCGCCTTTGATCTGCTCGGTGCTGATTACATTCGCGACGTAAAGCCCGGCGAACTGGTCGTCGTCGGTCCCGAGGGAGTGCATTCGCATTTCTACGCGCCTGCCCTCGAGCAGTCGCAGTGCATCTTCGAGCAGGTTTATTTCGCGCGTCCCGATTCGCTGGTCTTCGGCAAAAGCGTGCAGGAATCCCGCGTACAAATGGGCCGTCAGCTTGCCCGTGAAGCTCCCGTTGACGCCGACCTCGTCGTGGGCGTGCCTGATAGCGGACTCACTGCGGCCCTCGGCTATGCCCGTGAGAGCGGCATTCCCATGCAGTTCGGCCTTGTTCGCAACCATTACGTGGGCCGCACATTCATTGAGCCGGAGCAGCGCGTGCGCGACTTCGGCGTGAAACTCAAGCTCAATCCCGTGCGCCAGTTGCTCAAGGGCAAGCGCGTCATCCTGCTCGACGACTCCATCGTGCGCGGCACCACCAGCCAGAAGATCGTGCGCCTCGTGCGTGATGCCGGAGCCACCGAAGTCCACATGCGCATCTCCTGCCCACCCACCACTTCGCCGTGCTACTACGGCGTGGATACCCCCGAGCGGCGCCAGTTAATCGCCGCCCGCAAGTCGGTGGAAGAAGTACGCGAGTTCATCGGAGCTGACACCCTGGCCTATCTTTCCCTGGCTGGCCTGCGCGCCTCCTGCGACGAACCTATCGGCGAATCGCACTATTGCACCTCCTGCTACACCGGCAAATACCCCACTGACTACGTGGACCTCCAGCAGATCCGTCCCGCTGAGGCTCTGATCAAGTAAGCTTTGCAGCAACGAAAAGGCCACGGATCTCCGTGGCCTTTTCTCTTTATCCGCAACCATTAGGGTGGGGTAGTTGCTTTTGCTCGTAGTTGTTTCTGGTGCCCCATATTTGCCGCAGTTAGCAAATGTGGGTCTGTTGCTCTTGCCGTTGCCGTTGCTTTTGCTGTTGCTCTTGCTTTAAACCTGCGCAACTTTGAAACCTTGAAACCTGCGCAACCTGCTCTCACTTCACCTGCGCCTTCGCCTCCGCCAGCATCGACTCCAGCTTCGCGCGGTCCTGATATTGCGGATCGATTTTCAGCACGTTCTCCCAGGCGGCGATTGCTCCCTTCAAATCGTGCTTGCCATCTTTCTTCACCACGCCAATGTTGAACAGTGTCTGCACGTGTCTCGGATCATCCTTCAGCGCCTGGTCAAACTCTTTCAGTGCGCGGTCCGGATCGCCCGAGTAGAAGTACGCAATTCCCATATCCGTGCGCACGTCGGGGTTCTTCGGAGCCTCGTTCAAAGAGCGCGTGTAATACCCAATCGCCGTCGTCCACTGCGAATTGTCGTAGTAAAGATTGCCCAACTGGGTCAGTGCCGTCACATCCTTCGGATTCGTCTCCAGCCGCGCCAGCAGCGGCCGTGCCTGGGCATCAACCATCTGTCCGCCTTGTCCGCCCGTCAGCATTGATGGAGGCAGGCTCGTCCCGGCCGGTGCAGCTGTCGCGCTGCTTGAGCTCTCCGTGGACGGTGTCGAATTGTGCAGCATATATCCCGCCAGGCCACCCACAATCAGCACCACCACAATCGTGGTGTAAATCTGCACAGTGGTCCAGCCCGCCGGTTTTCTTGGGGTTTGGTTCTTCATACTAAGATTTCTCCAGGGCGCGCCGCTCGTTGGATTCTCACCTCGGAAAAGGGAAGGCCTCCAGCGGTCTGCGCAAGGTAGTCGAGACATGGTATCCCGTCATCCCTTTATCCGCAAAACCTGGAGGCCTTCGCCTACCGTTCTTGCCCTCTCTATTTCTGCTTCTTCTTGCCTCCGAACAAGCCGCCAATCGTGTCCATTGGGCTCTGCGAATTCTTGTTCTGCTGATTGCCTGCCGCCGCCCCCGGACTCGGCTTCCCAGTTAGCGATCCCAGCATTCCGCTCGCACCGCCGCCCACCTTGCTCATCACGCCCTGCGTAAGCTGTCCCGGATTCCCAAAGCTAGGCAGCATGTTGCTCATCCGCATCTTCGCCATCTCGCCCACGTCCGGCGCAACTTTCGGGCTCGGAATCGTTCCAGTCACCAGCACAGGAATCACAATCTCGCCATTCTTGTTGGCCATCGCCGTCGTCATCATGCCGCCAATGCCGGAGCCTCCCACCTGCTGCGAGCTTGTTTTAGACAGCACCGCCGTCGCCTTCATATCCAACGCTTGGTCCACTAGTGACGCCGACCCCGTTGCGGCCACCGTCCCTGCATCGGTCAGCGCCTTCAGATCGTTCGTCGTTGCCAGCCCGTTCTTCAGGTCAAACGTTCCGGATAGCTGAGACACGCTGGTCGCGCCGTTCGCCACCTTGCCCGCCCCGGTAAACTTTCCTATCTCACCCAGTTTTTGTGACAGATCCACGCCCGTCAGTTTTCCGTCGTTCATGTTCAGCGTGATCCGTCCGGTCAGCGTCTTTACCAGGTCTGCTCCCGGAGGCGCCATATTCAGCCCAATCTGCACTGTGTTCGCCGTCACGCCGCTCACCGCAAGCTGCGTAGTGCGCAAGGTTCCCGCCACAGCCGGGCCGCTCAGCGGACCTTTCGCAGTCAGGTCCGCGCTCAATTTCCCGCTCGGATTCATTCCCGGACTCAACTGCACGCCTGCCGCCTCGGCCAGCTTCACCAGCTCGGCTATCGATGCATTCTGCGCGTTCAGCTTCAAGTCCGCCAGCGGAGGCGTGCTCCTCCCATTCACCGTGCCATTGACCACAAACGGAGCCGAGCCAATCTGCAGCTTCGTGTTGTTGATCGCAATCACGTCGGATTTCAAATCATCGCTGGCGTTGTAATCCAGCACAATCGGGAAGCCCAACTGCTTGCCGTGTGACACCACGTTGTCCAGCCGAAGCGTGCCCATCACGTTGACCTTGCCCGCTTCGTTCTTGAACTTCAAATTTCCGCCGAGGCTGCCGTCGATTCCAGCCAGCGCCTGGGATGCCGTGTACTGTTGCGCGCTGCTCAGCGCCACCTGCTCCACCTGCAGAGTGCCTTCAAAGGGAGTGCTCACCATCGTCGCATCGTCAATCGGACCGCCGTGGCCGTCGAACTTTACCAGTTGCTTTCCACTGCCTCCCGGCAGATGCGCGCTCAGTGCAATATCAAACGGCTTGCCCGGAGCAAAGTTCGTCAGCAGCAGGTCGATATGGCTGTAGTCCATGCGCGGCTTGTTGTTCTGCTTGTCGGTGATGGCCACCGAGCCATCGGCAATCTGGAAGCGGTCCAGTTGCAGCGGCGGATTCTGCCCGCTAGCCTGCTGCTCCTTGGTCTGCTGCTGGCTGTGCGTTCCAATGGTGGAGAAATTCCAGTTTCCATCCGCGCCCCTGATCAGTTCCACTTGCGGACGTATCATCTGCAGGCTTTCCACCTGCACATCTTTATGGAGCAGCGGCCCCAGCTTCACCCGTATATTCAGCTCCGCCGTCTGCGCAAACGGCATTCCGGAGTTGTATTTCGGGTCCTCGCCAATCACCGCGTTCTGCACCTTGAAGGTAGGCGGAAACACGCCCAGGTCCATCCGTCCAAGCTGCACTTCGCGTCCCAGGCTCTTCTGCAACTCCGCCTGAATGCGGTCATGGTAACGATTCACATCCAGCAGGTGCGGCAACGCTGCCACTGCCGCGACCACCACCACCAGCAGACTCCCCAGCACGATCAGCAGTTTCTTCATATCATCCTCAAGGCGAGCGGCAAAATTGGATCCGGCAACCCCTGCACCGTTTGCACCGAGCCGCGCGTCAGACAATCTAAGATGCGCCGCACCGGGGCGCAAGTGATCTCCCTTTCATTTACGACAATTGGCAGCCACTCTCCCAAAAATGGAATTTCCGCAGCCTTGGCCGCTTACTTCCTGGCAATCATCAAACTGGCAGGTCCCGGCAGCCGCACTCGCCGAGTTTTCTGGAACCCCGCTTCGTGCAGCCACTCCGTGTACTCAGCTTCGCTGTAACTGGCTCCCCCCTCGGTATTCACCAGCATGTTCAGCGAGAAAAGTGCCGCAAACATCGGACGCGTCTTATCCGCCTCCAGTATGAAATCCTGCAGCACCAGCCGCCCGCCCGCATCCAGGGCGCGGTAGATGCGCCGCAGCAGATCACGGTTCTCCTCTGGCGAGAACATGTGAGCGATCGCCGAAAGCAATACCAGGTCATAACCTTCGCCAAATTCGCTCTCGCTGAATCGATCCGTGCGCAGGTCTCCCGCCCGCGTATGGATGCGCTCTTCCAATCCTGCCCGCTGTATATACTCCTCGGTCAGCGGCAACACTGTAGGCTGGTCCAGCACATCCACCTGTAACTCGGGGTTCGCCTCGGCAAATGCAATCGAGTACGCTGCTGATCCGCCTCCCAGGTCCAGCATTCGCCTGCAGCCACCGCCTACTGCTCCCACCACCAGCCCCGCCCGTTCCCGGGCGTTCCGGTCCATCGCCGCAATAAACGCTCGCGTTGATTCCTCATCCCGCTCGCCTGACGGACTGCTCGTAACCCTCCGGTCGTGCCGTACGCACTCCGTCAGCGTGGACCAGCCGTCCCACAACGCCACGTTATGCAGCAATCCCCCGCGCGTGTTGTCCTTTGAATCCGCACTCAGGAACCGTCCCGTAATAGCCGTGTTGCAAAACACTCCATTCTCTTTTGTCAGCAGCTTCAGCCCGGCCAGCACGTTCAGCAGCATCTCCGTCGCCCTCGGTCCGGTGCGCAGCTTGGCCGCTACCTCTGCGGCACTCGCGCCCTTGCCAACCACGGTGAACACATCCAGCTCCAGCGCCGTCAGCAGCGCCCGACTCGGCATAAATCCCCGCAGCGTTTCCAGCAGTCCATCCTCCGGCAGAATGCCCGCCTCATCCCGCGCCGCCACCGCCGCCTGGTACTTCTGCCGATGCTCCAATATCTCTGCCCGCAACGCGGCTTCGTCTTGCATCATCAGCCTTGCCACCGGCTGCCCGCCCTTCAAATGCGAGCCCACAATTTCCGACACATCTCCGGGTTTCACCGCCCCATACCAGGTCGCGTCCGGATACACGATCATCACCGGCCCGTGGTCGCACGCTCCCAGGCAGCCCGTCGTGCTCACAATCACATCGTCCTTCAGTCCCTGCTTGCCGAGTTGCTCCTGCAAGGCTGCCACCACCGCAGCTCCGCCTGCGGCTGCACAGCACGCAATGTTCTCCGCCTTCTGCTGATTGCATACAATGACGTGATATCGGAAGGGCTGCATCGTAATCCTCCAATGAAAATTCAGCGCCGCTATTCTCCCACCGCCCGCCATTTCCGGCCAGAGATTTAGCCCCGCACAACCTCGTCTTCCACCTGCATCTAACCTGAGTTGACGAAACGGCGGGCGGGTGGCCCATACAACGTTCTGTTCGTTGTGTGGGGCATTGTGAACGGCTTGGTGACGACTCAGCATGAGCTGGACGGTACGAATGAAATACGGCGGCAAAGTCGAATATGCCCACGCCCGCAAGATCCGGGAGAGCAACACCCGGCTCTACCGCCTGGCGCACTGGCCCATCTGGATTTGGGTGTTCTTCCTCGCTCCCGGACCGCTGACCTTCTCGCTTTTTGCCCATGGCTTCAGCCTTGGCAATCTCCTCTGGCTGCTTGCCGTCTTGGTCGCCACCGGCATCGCCGCTCTGCGCGGACGCCTTCCCGGAGTCGAGCCCCGCCCCTACATCCTGCGCTTTGATGAAGACAAGCCCAACCCGCTCTATCGCCGCGTCTGCTACACCTTCGCTTGGAACGCAGTCCTCAGCTTCGGCCTCCTCAACCTCGCCGGACTCCTCATCGCCGCAGCCACCGGAGTGTGGTACATGAAGCAGCTCTACCACCTTGCCTACCTGCCTCTGTGCGCCGCCATTCTGCTGCTGGGAGCTTTGGGCAAGTTGCCCCGCGTCGGCCCCTCCACCAAAGCGGAAGGCACCGAGCGCCGCTACTTCTACGGCTCCGTCTGGGCCGTCACCTTCGCGCAGGCGCTTCTCCTGCTGCTCTGGCAAACCCTGCCGCAAACGCGTGCCGCAAGCCTCGTCAAGTTGATCGTCTATATAGGAGCACTCTGCATCATGGGCCTTGCCGCCTCCCGCGGAGTCTTGCCGCGAACCCGCCCCATCCTCCCCGGCGAGTCCATGCTTGCCGAGTAACGCCGCGAACCGTTCGCGGGTGGCGGGACCTCCACGGCGGGTGGCCCAGAGTTGGCTTCGTTCCAACTCTGGGTGTCGGAGACCGGGGACAGAGACCGGGGACAGACTGGACGTTCCCTTTGATTTCCTGACCTATTGGTGTGGTCGGCCAAGCAGAAAGCAAACTGGGTGCCCCACCTTCGGCGCGCGTTCTTCGCGCGGCTAAGGTGGGAGAGAGTGACACCGCAACCCGGAATTGCTCTAGCATTGTGCCTTGGCCGTCACCGTGACCAACTCATGACCGCAGCCCCCAACTCGCCGGAGTCCTCCCACGGCACCGCCCGCGAAGTCTTCCTCGCCTTTCTCCGTCTTGGCCTGCTTTCCTTCGGAGGCCCCATCGCTCATCTCGGTTATTTCCAATCCGAGTTCGTCGAGCGCCGCCGTTGGTGCAGCCGCGAAACCTTTGCCGAAATCATCGCCATCGCCCAGTCCCTCCCCGGCCCCGCCAGCAGTCAGGTCGGCTTCTCCCTCGGACTCCTCCGCGCCGGATGGCTCGGCGGCCTCGCCGCTTGGACTGCCTTCACCATGCCGTCCGCGCTCGTCATGCTGGCCTTCGCCTTCGGCCACCGCTTCCTCACCGGACGCCTCGGCCCCGGCATCGTTCACGGACTCCAACTCGTCGCCGTCGCCGTCGTCGCCCAGGCCATTCTCTCCATGCGTAAGTCCCTCGCGCCGGATGCGCTTCGCCTCGCTCTCGCCCTCGTCGCGGCCCTCATCGTCTTCTTCTCCTACGGCACCCTCGCGGCCATCGCCGTCGGAGCCGCATTCGGACTCATCCTGCCCCGCCCCGCGCAACCAGCGCCCATGCATCCTCTCGGCTTCCGCCTGCCAAAGTCTGCAGCCCTCATCTCCGCCGCGCTTTTCTTCCTGCTGCTCGTGGCTCTTCCCCTCGCCACTTCTCTCACACGCGCGCAACCCGTCGCGGTGTTCAACGCCTTCTACCGCACCGGAGCCCTCGTCTTCGGCGGAGGCCACGTCGTCCTGCCTCTTCTCGAAACCGCCGTGGTCAATCGCGGTTGGGTTGATCAGCAAACCTTCCTCTCCGGATACGGCGCCGCTCAGGCCCTCCCCGGTCCTCTCTTCACCTTCGCCGCCTTCCTCGGCGCATCCATCCATGGTGCGGGTGCCCCATATTCACCCTCTTTTGGCGAATGTGGGATTGCCTCGAGTCCTCTAGCCAATGGTCTCCTCGCCCTCATTGCGATCTTTCTCCCCGGCCTGCTCGCGGTCGTCGCCGTGCTCCCCTTCTGGAGCGACCTTCGCCAGCGTCCCTCCGTGCAGGGTGTCTTGCGGGGCGTCAACGCCGCCGTCGTCGGAGTCCTCATCGCCGCCTTCGTCCGCCCGGTTTGCTCCAGCGCGCTGCATTCTCCGGCTGACGTCGGCATCGCTCTCCTCGCCCTGGTCGCTCTGCTGCGCTGGAAGCTTCCTCCCTGGATCGTCGTCCTCTCAGTCGCTTCGCTCTCCGCCCTTGCAACCGTTATCTAATCGGTAATCGAATCGCTTGCCCCATTGCCTTCCAAGGTAATCGTCTCTGCGATCTCGGGAACCATTAGCTAACCAGTAACCTCCAGCTTTCCAACGATTCACCATCTTGACAATCGTGTTCTTCCGTCCAAAAGCTCTCCGTTTAGCGCACAATGCGCTCCAAGCCCGCGTATTTACTGGCTCTCGTCCCTTCCGGGCCGTTTGCCGAGGGGAGGTACCCTTCTGTGCTATGGTGCGCGCGCTTTACCTACGTTATGATTCGCAGCAGCCGTGCATCTCTGATCTCGCGCGACAAGGAATCTACTGGATGGCAGCTTCCAAACACATCGATCTCCCCACGCGCAGCCGCAAACTGCCGAGCGCAATTTACTTCCAGGCTGACGAGTGTGCTCGCGCTGTTCTCATGCAGTGCAGCCGCATTCAGCACACCAGCTTCGAAGACATGGACCCCGAGCGCCTCTCCGGCAGCAACGTATTCGTCATCGCGGACCAGCAACTTTTCACCGAGAACCTGAAGATCCTGCGCTCGCCTGACATGCGTGTCATCGTGCTCTCCGACGAACGATTTCGCGACGCGCGGCTCGATGGAACGGTCTACGCCTATCTGCCTCCCACTGCGCCGGCCCCGCTGCTGGAGCGCATGTTCGACAATGCCGTCGATCACATGCACCTGGTGCAGACACGCCGCGAAGCCAGCGACAAGCTCGCGCTCGCCAACTCTGAAATCTATGAACTGAATCATATTGGCGCCGCGCTCAGCGCCGAGCATGACACTCGCGAACTCCTCGAGCTGATCCTCACCAAGTGCCGCCAAATCACCCGCGCTGACGCCGGATCACTCTACCTGGTGGAAGAAGCTGAGCCCACTGAAGAAGATCGCTCCGTACGCGACCATCACAAGCCGAAGAAATACCTGCGCTTCAAAATGGCGCAGAACGACACGGTTCATGTTTCTTTCCGTGAGACCGTTCTTCCCATCAGCGAGAGCTCCATCGCCGGATACGTCGCGCAGCACGGAACCGTCGTTATGATCGAGGATGCCTATGAGATGGAGAGTTGGGTGCCGTACTCCATCAACAAGCAGTTCGATAGCGACTCCGGCTATCGCACCAAATCGATTCTTGCCGTCGCCATGATGAATCCGAAGAACGAGATTGTCGGCGTCGTGCAGCTCATCAATGCCAAGCGCAACTGGCGCGCCCGTCTCAACACCCTTGAGGTTATCGAGCACGAAGTTGTGCCATTCACCACCCGGCAAATGGAAATCGTTTCTTCCCTGGCCTCTCAGGCCGCCGTCGCCTATGAGAACAGTCATCTGTACGAGAACATTCACCGCCTCTTCGAAGGTTTCGTAAAAGCTGCCATCAAGGCGATTGAACAACGAGACCCCACCACCTCCGGTCACTCTGAGCGCGTGGCCAATCTCACCATTGCCATGGCTGAGGCCATTGATCGCGACCACACTCATTTTCGCGACGTGAAGTTCACGCGCTCGGAGATGAAAGAGATTCGCTACGCCTCGCTGCTGCATGATTTCGGCAAGGTCGGCGTGCGTGAAGAAGTGCTCACCAAGGCGCGTAAACTCTACCCCTCGCAGATGGCGGTCATCTTCAATCGCTTTGATTTCGCGCGGCGTACGCTGCAAGTTGAGAGCTCCGAGCGCAAGCTTCGCTACCTGATGGACAATGGGCAGGAAGAGTATCTCCAGATGCTTCCGCGCTTCGACCTTGAGCTGCGGGAGGAGTTGAACGACCTCGACCGCTTCGAAAAAATCATCGTCGACGCCAACGAGCCCACCGTGTTGCCGGAAGGAAGTTTTGAACGCCTGCTTGAAATCGGCGCGCGCCGCTTCCGCGCGTGGGACGGAGCTGAGCTACCCCTTCTGTCGGACGAAGAGTTACGCCTGCTGTCCATTCGCAAGGGTTCGCTCGACGACCACGAACGCAGTGAGGTGGAGTCGCACGTCGAGCACACTTACAACTTCCTCAAGCAGATTCCGTGGACACGCGAGATTCGCAACATTCCTGAGATCGCGCGCGGACATCATGAAATGCTGAATGGCAAAGGCTATCCCAGCAAGCTCGATTCCAAGAGCATTCCGCTGGCGACGCGCCTCATGACCATTGCCGATATCTTTGACGCACTGGCTGCGTCAGACCGTCCCTACAAGCGTTCCGTCTCCATTGAGGGCGCGCTCAAAATCCTTGGCGATATGGCGCAAAAGGGAGAGATCGACGAAAACGTGTTCTCCCTCTTCGTTCACGCCAAGATCTACGAGCACTGGAAGACGGAGTGTTTCGCCTACTAGCCACTCTCACAGACACGAATGAACTTGGCATGCTGAATGTGACCTGGTGCTCGACTGAATCGTCGCTCAGGCGGCAACGTCTGCAGGTAGCGGAGCTGCAACAGTATCGTTCAACCGGCTGAGGTCAAGCAGCGCCTGCCCGTCGTTTTCAAAGTACATTGCAGAGAACCTGCGCCCCCACTCCATCTCATGTGCCGTATACGAAGAGCGGCTGTACACGGTTTGCGAATAGGTTTCATCCACCGCATTGAGCAGGATGAGAAACTCCGCCTCGGCCTCGATCATCTGCTCCTGCGTCCAGCCTGCGATTGGACTCTGTGCCGAGATCGGGTGGACCACCGTCCAGTTAGCAGGGAAGAGCGCGACGGAGTTGCGTTCCAAGTCCAGAGTGTAGAAGCGCCGGACGCGCGTGGGGCCCACCTGCTCAAAGCGGCTGTGAATCACCAGCGCCTGCACGTTCAGCAGTTGGCTGTGTCTCGCATTCACCACCCGGAATTGCAGACTCGTCTCCTCGCGGTAGGGAGCAATCAGTGCGGTTCGGCTGTAGAGCACTCGCGCGTTGGGCCGCGAGAAGCGCGCAAACACCAGTCCGGTCGCAACCGCCAGAGACAACAATCCGCATAGGGCCTGCAGCGTCACCAGCGCGTTCGACAGGAAATTTACCGGGACAATATTTCCATAGCCCACGGTGGCAAAAGTGTGAATGCTGAAGAAGAATGCACGCCAGAACAGCGCGCCATCGTAATCCCCGGCCAGCGCCCGCGGACCCAGCGCCAGGTATCCCAAGGCAAACACCACATTGATGGCCACGTAGAAAAAGCACAGCAGCAGGAAGAATCGCGGCCAGCTCATGTTGAGCAGCGCGTGATATCCGAAGCGCTTTTCCAGCCAGCGTTCATGCAGCCGGCGCACGTTGAAGGAGCCGTCGCGATTGAGCAGGCGATAGTGCGGCCGCGAGGCCAGGCTTCCAAAGCCAAGATCGCGGTCCAGCGGCCGTTCGATGAGGTTGGGCTGTGAAGTTGGCAGTGCGTCCATGGGCAAACTCTCCGGTCAGCTTACAGGGATGCGGAATTATGCGATTGGGATTCGTGCGCAACCCGCAGAGCTGCTCAGTGATCTAAATCGCAGGGGGGATTCCATTGAACATCACCGTTGCCGCCGCCGCGAATCTCCTGTTGATTGCGGGCCTCGTGGTGTACGGCTTCACTCTCTTTGCCGACTACTCCGCGCGCGGCCGCTGGGCCAAGAACATCACGTCGCTGCTGGCTTCGCTTGGCATTCTCACCCTTGCCCTCGCCCTGGTACTCACTCCGGAAAACGCAATCGTCCTGCTGCTGATCTCGCGTACGCTGGCTTCTCGTGTCCTGCTGGGTGTGAGCAGCTTCCTGCTGTTGCTCGCCATTGGAGCCTTCGGCTTGATCACCTATTCAAGACCTTTCCGCCTGCGTCATGAGAAGAGAATCGATCGCGACCTCAACCGCGACTTGCCGAAAATCCCCTAGCTTGAGACGCCGTTTGCGGCAACTGAAACGATTCGCCTGTGAATAAGCTTTGGAAAACGCTTCATGCAATCTGTCCGCCGCAAGAAATCTGAACACGCGTTGCGGCCAGTGTTTATGCGGCTCTCCGCGATCCTGACAAGCGGCCTTTTCGATCTCCCCCTTGCGAAGACCGTCTCGGTTTGTTACAACAGTTAAGCAGCAACACGGCGCTAGAGGCGCTGGCGCGATGCGAGTCGCGATAGGATATTTAAGAGTTTCGATTTTCTTGTAGATCTTCAAGGCCTGCGAATGTTTTGCAGCGCACCTGATTGTTTCCATCAAACTTACAAGCCGACCAGCGACGGCAGCGTGGCTGCGATAACTGCTGGTGGCCGGTTGCATAACGCAACGAAGTTTGGTAAAACAGAATGAGTCGATGAGCGGCCGCGACATGATCGCGATTGCAGCCATCGAGTGCGAGTTGCAAAACGCAAGCAGCTTTGATAGAGTCTTCTAAGACGAACAGCCGGTGAGAGATTCACCGAGCAATCGACGAACTTGCCACGGGCCAAGAGCTCTGATAGGCTAAGAAAGTCGAGTTTGAAGTGGCGATCAGGTTGACAGAATCGAAACGGTTCTGATAGTCTTGAAAAGTTGCACACGGCTCGGCCACGAGCGAAACGGGAACAGAGCTTCCTGGCAGGATTCAGCGGTAACGCAGAATACCTTAAACGATCTTTAATTTGAACGAAGACTTTTTGCCGACGCGCGATCATTCGCTGCAATCGGGAAAAAGTCAGCAATATCGCGCGCTCCGCAAGAAATAAGAAGCGTCGAGCGAAGCATTCCTCTACCAATCGATTTGGTCTACCGGGCTCCTTTGAAGCCATGTAGACGCTGCGATTGAGTCCATGAAGAATCACTTCTCAAGCGATATTGCCACAAGGTTTCGAGGACAGACGGTCCAGCGTAAAGCTCGACCGTTGTTCACCGAGAGCGCCGCCTAGTGCGGAGAACGCGATCGGATCTTTGACAACAGGTTGAACGTGCCAGTCGTGAGAAAGATACTTGAGATTTATTTCGAGTGATCTCACAAGATAAGG
>Ga0181528_10000509_pt1 | contig 27252 bp, 28 predicted proteins | sample PEATcosm2014_Bin_47_FD_119742 | JGI IMG/M metagenome (GOLD analysis project Ga0181528, IMG submission 119742) | Peatland microbial communities from MTU Mesocosm Facility, Houghton, MI, USA - PEATcosm2014_Bin10_10_metaG | ecosystem: Environmental > Terrestrial > Soil > Wetlands > Peat | place...
AACCCAAACACAGCCACATCCGGCCCGCGGTTTCCTCCATGGGAGGCTTTCGGACGCCGGCCCCCGTCCAAGCCACGCCCGCGCAGCAAGGGCCGGCGTCCGAAACCCTTCACCGAAGCCGACAGAAAAGAGATTGACGCGATCCGCGACGACGTCCGATTCGTCGCGACCAGATTCGGCGACGACTATTGGCTTGCTCGCGACGACGACGGCGTCTTTTCGCGGCAGTTCCACAGGGCGATGGCGGAGGTCGGCTGGCTCGGCCCCACCGAAGCCGCGATCATGATGCACGAGGTCGCCAGCCATGGCGGCGCGATGGCCTCCGCCTCGACGGTCCACAGCAACCTGCATGGCCGCACCCTATCGTCGTCAATGGCACCGGAGCAGAAGGTGCGTTGGGTCCCGCGGTTGATCTCCGGCAGGGATCAGGTGGCGTTCGGCTTAACGGAGCCGAACGCCGGACTTAACACCACGCGGATCAAAACCTTCGCCGAGAAGGTCCCCGGCGGCCATCTCGTGCGCAGCCAGAAGGTCTGGACCTCCACGGCGCAGGTCGCAAACAGATCGTGCCGCTGACGCGCACAACCAAATATAAGGAGTGCAAGCGTCCAACCGATGGCATCACGATGTTTACGCCGACTTCGACCACGCCAAGATCGACGTCCAGCGCGTTCCCAGGATGGGTCGCAAGGCAGTCGATTCCAACTCGATCTTCGTCGACCGGCTGTTCATTGCCGAGGAGGACCGCATCGGCGAAGAGGGCAAAGGGTTCTCCTACATCCTGCACAGCCTCAACCCGGAGCGCATCCTCATCGCCGTCGAGGCCATCGGCATCGGCCAAGACGCATTGCGCCGCGCGACGCGCGACGCCAAGGAGCGCGTTGTGTTTGATCGCGCGATCGATCAGAAGCAGGGTATTCAGCATCCGCTCGCCAAAAAGTGGATGTATCTGGAATGCGCGTGGTTGATGGCGACGCGCGCCGCGGAACTCCATGACATGGGCAGCCCGTGCGGCGCAGAAGCCAACAGCTCGAAATTCTTCGGCCCCCGCGCCGGGCATGGCGCGGCATGGAAGGCGGTGACGACGCAGGGCGGCTTCGGTTGCGCGAAGGAATATCATGTCGAGCGGCTCTGTCGCGAGGCGGCGCTCACGCGGCTCGCGCCAATCACTGAGCAACTGTTCTTAAGCGTCATCGCCGAGAAGGTGCTTGAGATACCGAAGAGCTATTGATGAGGTCTCAGAAAGACGTGATGCAAGGAAAGGTTTGTGTTGTCACCGGCGCCGGCCGGGGCGTCGGGTGCGGCGTAGCGCGGGAGCTTGCGCGCGCGGGAGCGGCGGTCGTCGTCAACGATCTCGACGTCAGCCTCTCCGGCGAAGACGGGAGTGCGGTCGCCCGCGATGTCGTCGCCGAGATCGAGGCCTAGGGCGGTCGCGCTGTCGCGAATTGGGACAGCGTCGCCTCATGGGGGGCGCGCACAAAATCGTGGAGACGGCGCTCGATGCGTTCGGGCGCATAGACGCCGTGGTCAACAATGCCGGCAATCTGCGCGACAGCCTTTTCCACAAGATGACCGAGGAGGAGATCAATTTAGTTCCGGCCGTGCATCTGAAGGGCTCGTTCAACGTGAGCCGCGGCGCTGCGCCGCATTTTGAATCTCAGGCCTCAGGCGCCTACGTGCATATGACCTCGACATCGGCACTCATCAGCAATCGCGGCTAGGCCAATTGTCCTGCCGCCAAGCCCGGAATCGTCCGCCTGTCGAAGTGTATCGCGCTTGACATGCAGCACTTCAACGTGAACTCGCAACGCGATTGCGCCGTTCGCCTGGAGGCGCATGATCGATTCGATCGTAACCAGCGCGCCGGAACAACCGAAACGCGTTGAGGGATCGAAAAGAATCGAGCCGGGAAAGATCGCCGCGTTCGTCGTCGCGCTGCTGTCGGACGCCAGGCGAAATGTCAGCGGCCAGATCTTCGGCTTGCGCAACAACGAGAGTTTCCTGCTCTCGCAGCCGCGCCCGATCCGCGGCGCACGCCACCGAGGGCTGGACGCCGGAGACTCCCGCCGAGCGAGAATTCCCGATGTCCGCGAACGACTTCTATCACTCGGATCGCTCCGCCGACGTATTCGTGTGGGACCCCGTTTGACGATGGCGATCTGCCCCGATCTCCTGCTCGCGCACAAATTCGCGCGCGTGCGTCAGCGCTATGCGAGACGCGACGCGATCCCCTACGCGCAAGGCGTAGGGCTCGGCGTCGATCCTGTCGACCTGTTGTCTGTGCTGGAGGACCGGCTCGCGACCTTGCCGACGTTCGCTGTGACATTGGGAACGCCGGGCCTTTGGATCAAGGCGCCTGAGTTCGGCGTCGATTTTGCGAAGCCGTTCCATTGCGAACAGGCGGCCGAGTTTCATGCGGGCCCGCCGCCCGAAGGCCAAATCGTCGCGCAGGCGCGCCTCGCCTCGGTTCAGGATCGTGGGGCGGGCAAGGGCGCTCTCGTCGTGGTTGAGCGAGAAATTCGCGACGCTGCATCGCAGACGGTGTACTGCGCGCTTCGCCAAACCCTGCTGCTGGGCGCCGACGGCGTTTCGGCGGGACGCCCGCGCCGCATCAACCGACGCTGATGCCAGAGCGGCCGCCGGACATTGTCACCCGCCTCGCCATCGACCGCCGAGCGGCGCTAATCTATCGCCTGTCGTGCGATCTCAATCCGCCGCACGCGGACCCGGAGGCGGCGAGCCGGGCCGGCGTCGCGCGGCCGATCTTGCACGGCCTGGCCAGCTACGGCGTCGCAGGGTTCGCGCTGCCGGTGATTGCTGGGCCGATGTTCATCGCCTCCACGCCTGATCTCGTCGTCGCGGAGTGCCGCGGTGGAATTGTCGGCGCGATGCCGGCGCTCAACGCACGCACGTACTCGGCTCTCGACGCTGATCTCGACCAGATCGAACGTGAGTTGGAGGGCTGCGCAGCGCTTTACGCAATCAAAGTCGTTCGCCATCGCAGCCATGCGCGATTGCGTGACGATCTCGCAATCATCGTGCGCCATCGCGCACCGCTCGTGCTGTTGGCGCTTGGCGCCAACGCCGAGATCGTCGCGGCGATACAAGGCTATGGCGGCCGCGTCTTTAATGACGTCGCCAGCAATCGTCACGCGGGCAAATGGGCCGGGTTCGACGTCGCCGCCGTCGCGGGCGGATCCACCGGTTCCGTCTCGCCCTTTGCGTTCGTGCAGGAAATCCGCGCCTGGTTGTGCGGGCCGCTTGCCCTCGCCGGCGCCATCGCGAGCGGCCAAACGATGCTTGCCGCTGAGACGCTCGCAGCCGATTTCGCATATATCGGCTCGCCGTTCCTGGCGGCGAGCGAAGGAACACGGCGCCGGCGTTTAAACATATGATCGTTGAGTGCTCGTCGGCTGATATCGTCGTCACCGGGGCGTGCACCGGCGCGCGTGCGTCGTTCCTGGCGCCCTCGATCCGCGCCAACGGCCTCGACCCCGCGATTATCGTCAGGGCGAATCGCGACAGGGCCGACATTTCTTGCGTGGCCTTGCAAGGTATGCCTGGCGCGACATCTGGAGTGAGGGGCAGGGCGTCGGCGCGGTCGAGGCGACGCTGGCCGCCGGCGAATGGATTGCCGCTCGGGCGAGGGACTATGCGTTCGCGCGCCAAGCCATGAAAGCGGAGCTTTGATCGGGCGTCGTTGTAGACCGGCGCCCGCTTCTCCAAAAACGCCTTCACCGCCTCGCGATGGTCGCCGGTCTCCAGAAGCAGCACCTGTTGCCGGACTTCCAGCGTCAGGGCTGCGTCAAGGCTTGACGCATCGATCTCGCCGTTCATTGTCTCCTTGGTCAGACGCGGGCCCATCGGCGCAGTCTTCAGCATATCGGCGGCGAGCTTGAGGCAACGATCAACCAGCTCGCATTCGGGCGCGATCTTGCTGACGAGCCCCATCCGCAGTGCGCGCTCGGCGTCGATGAATTCGAGATCCCGACGAGGCGCGGCGGCATATAACCGGCGCCCATGTCGCAGCCGGCGTGTCCGATCTTGATATAGGCCGCATTCAGGTCGCGCGTTCGGCGCCGCATAGCGCACGTCGCCGGCGCGCGCGCGCGCGAGCGAGAGGCCGCCACCGCAGGCCCCGCCGTGGATCAGCGCAATGGTCGGCTGCGGACAACAAAGCATCGCGCGCACGACGCTGGAATAGAGTCTTTGCATCGCCATCTGACGCTGCGCCGCCCGGCGGCCGCGTCTGCGAAGGCGTCGGTTGCAAGATCGGCCCCGGCGCAGAACAACCGGCCCTCGCCGCGCAGAACGGCGACCCGCACGTCGAGCCGCGCATTCAGGCCGACGAAATAGTCGCTCAACTCCCTGCGCCATCTGAGGCGACAGCGCGTTGAGCGCATGCGGTCGATTCAGCGACAGGATTTCAACGCCAACGCGCCGGTCCAACTTCAGCGTCGCATAGGTCATGGCTGCCCTCGGATCGGCGGGTGCTCCTGTACTTGCGGATATTTCGCGTAGCTCCTGCCGACGCCGTATTCGACGATGCCGTAGCCGACCTCGTCGCCGTCGGTCACCGAGATCACGTGATCGTTCAGCGTGTGCGCGAGCTTGCGGGTGGGGGGATCGTCGAGCGTCCAAACATCATGCTCCGAATGGAGCTCGCCCTTGTCATCGCCGTGCGCCCAACCGTAGAGGCCGCCGTAAAGGCGGCCCTTGAGGTAATAGCGTCCCGGCAGTGCGCGGAGTTTCAGCCACCGCCGCGAGCCGTCGGAAATCGCGGCTTCGAACTCGGCGCTTTGCAACGTCCGCCCGAGGGGGTCATTCGACCACAACACCTCATGCGAGACGTCATCCAGGCCAAGGGTCTGCCTGGAGACGCCGCCGAACGCGCGCCCTTCCACGCCGGAGATATAGATCTTGTCGCCGGGCGCGCGCTCCTTAAAGAAGATATGCAGGCAGCGCCGTTTGAATCGCGCCGTGGTCAAGCAATAGAGGGACGGCGGATAAAGGGTCAGCGGCGGACCGCTCTCGTCCGTGCGCATTTCAGCGCGAATGTCCCAGGAATGGTCGCATTGGTCGCGCCATGTCGCTTCGGTGACCTCGCGGCGCTGGCCGGCGACCGCGATCCAACCAGGATAGGCGCGGAGTTGCTGCGCGCACGCCACGTGCTCGGTGACGCGGCCGTTGCCGCGGCGTAAGTGCTCGCCCTCCTCATGCGGGTTCATCGTTGCAGGGAATTCGAGATCGAAGGCGAGGTCGGACTCGTTGGGCTTCAGCGTCAGGCGATGCCGGCGCAAGCCTTCGAGGATCACGTTCTGCAGCGGCCTGGTCGTCGGTTCCAGCGGATGGGGACGCAGCCGGCGCGAGACGCGAAAATTGTATTGCTTGCCGCCAAACGCGACGCCGGCGAAACAGCCCATGACGTTGCGGTTGGGATGCCAGCCAAGCCCGATGTCGAAGATGAAATCGCCTCCGGGGACGGGGTAGCCGGTGTACCAGAGGCGCTCCATCGACGAGGGGTCGGACCTCATCACATGATCGAAAGTCATCGGCAGTTGGTGGCGCGGGAAATAGTCCTGTTTGCTAAGGATCGTTAACCCTGCTCCTGCCGCTCGACATCTCCACAAACATCGGCCTGACGCTGGTTGTGAGTGCGTATTTTGTATGTGTGTCGATGTAATCGTCGACGATTCTTCGCGCCTTGGCGACAGCCTCGGCGTGTTACCCGCTGAGCCGCGCCAGCCAGTCGATCGGCGCGCACATCTGCGCGTCACCGTCGTCGCGCGCCGCCTGAAGCTGTGCGGCGTCAGGTAAGCTCAGCGGCGTCGCGACATGGGGCAACGGTGCGCTGGGCGGTGCGGCGGCAAGCGTCGCGAGCCGCGCGCTCGCGTCCTCAAGCGGCTGCGACTGGCCAAGCACAAATGCGTTCAACCGCGGGGGGCGCAGCTTGAGGCTGTTCAGCATATAGATGACGCCGAGACCTGCCCGTGCGCGAGATCCCCCTCGATGTGAGGAATGACATCGGCGCGCAACGTCGCCGTCATCCCGTCGATCAATCGCTCCAGCGAGTTGTTCATGACGAGGCCCCGAGGAGTTTTGCGATCCCCCGGAACACCGGGGCGATCTGTGTCGCCATCGCCGGCGTGCGCATCTCGTTGAACAGGCCGTCCTCGAAGCGGCGGACCGCGGCCATATGGATGAACGCCAGCTTGAGCAAGGAACGTATAATGTAGTACTTCAGCGTTGGCGGCGCGACCGTTACGCCCGATTGCGCCTCGTAGCGGCTTAAGAACTCCTGCTCGCTGGCCAGGCCGCAGACAAGGGTGGCGCCGACGCGATACTACGGTAGGAACGCCCAACCGAGGTCTTCGACGGGCTCGCCGAGGTGGACCAGCTCCCAATCCAGAATCGCGGTGATCGCGCCGTGGCGCTCAAGGAAATTGCCGAGCCGGTGACCGCCATGCACCGACGAAAGGCGCTCCGCCTGGGGTGCGCGGGCGCGCAGCCACGCCGCGGCGCGATGCGCCATCGGATGCGACCTTAGCGCCCAGCGGCGGAACTTCGCCTCCCATTCGTCGATCTGCCGCAGTGCGGCGCTTTCCGGCGTGACGCCGGCGCCCCAGCGCCTCAGCGCCGTCGCGCGCCAGTCGAACACGTGCGGCGCCGCGAGCGCGCCGATGAATTCTTTGACCTGTTGCTGACGCCGCTCGACTTCGAGCTTTTGGCTTTGTGCGCCCCAGGGCAGCGGCGTGTCGCCATCAACTGTCTGCGACAGAAAGAACGGCGCGCCCAGGATCGAAAGATCGTCGCTGGCGAGATTGACCCGCTGCGCCGCGACGCGGCTATCTGCAAGCGCGCTCACTGATTTGAACTCGGGCATGGCGGTGTAGGGCGCGAACAGCCCGTAAGGCGGACCGACGCGAACAGGTCGCCTGAAGTCGTGGGCAAGATCGCTTTGGGAGGAACGAATGCGAGATGGCGCGCCGCAGCCCGCTTGCGTTTGTGTGGCCCTATGCGAACGCGCCGCTGTGGCCTCGTCTCGCTCCGCTTTATTCCAATTGAAAGGCTCAGCGCCATGGAGCTTACCGCATTCAGCTTTGAAGTCGTCGACGGCGTCGCACATATCACAATGAACCAGCCGGAATGTGGCAACCGATCGACCAGACGTTCGCCGCGGAGTTCGACCGGGCGGTCGCGACGACGGAGTTGACCGATGAACCGTCTCAGCAGGCTCGTTTCTGTGACGACGTTCGCCGCAGCCATGTTGCCCGGCGCGCCCGCGGGCTACGCGGTCGAGGCCGAGCACAAGGCCGAGTGTTCGAAAATCAACATCCCGTTCATCCCGTTGATACGGTAGTCGCAGTCGTCGAACGCGCTGTTCGTGGCGGTCGTCGATGACGTCTAGGAGCGCCGTGCGACGGGGCGTCAACGTCGACGTTCAGGTCGGCGGGGAGGACGCTAACAAACAAAGGGCGATCCTCGAGACGTGTTTCACAAAGGAGGTCCTCGGCATCGCAGTCAAAATCGAGAACAGCCGCCACGGCCCCCATGGCACAACCTGCCGCATGGTATTCGACAGAACTTCATCGGCACCGACTATATCCTTGGCAGGCGGAAGATCGCGGAGGGTCGTCTGAAGAAGCGCCGTCCCTCCGAGATGGATACGGGGCGGCCCCAGCCTCGTCGACAGGACCAACCATTGTCGTCGGGCGCGACGCGCCGTGTGTAGACGCTTCCACGACGAGTTGAACATGGCGCCGGGCCACGATCTATCGGCTTCACTGATGTGCTTGGGAGGCGCTCGCACCTGATCTCGAAGCGTGCAATCTTTGCATACGACGCCGATCGACGCCGAGACGGGCTGCGAAACGGCGATCGCCGACGCCGGGACGCCCGAGACGAAGGCGTTGTTCGGGAGACCTTCGTCGCTGCACCAATCGCGCGCCGCCACCGCATTGCGAATGTGCGCGGACTGAGTGATGGAAAGCGGGGCCTCTTCACACCAGGACGTCGCGCATTCGGCGCGTCGGCTGAGCGGCGGTCTCCAACGCCGGATCATCTCGGCGCCGTTCTTTCCTGCCAATCGGGATGTCGCGACCCGTCATCAGTTGTCCTTAGCGGACAGGACCCGCCCATTTGAGGGCGAACCGGTCGTTCCGTGCACGGTCTTGCCGAGCACGAAGTTGGCCAGCGCAGCTGCAGGCGCATGACAATTGCTATAGCCGAGACCCCTCCGCCAGCCGGCGTGCGCTTCAACCACTACGAGCATCGTCGCGCTGTGGCCGACGCCGGAATGTGGCTCGCCATGCGCCCGTGGCGGATCCCTGTGCTCCTCGTCCAGCAAAGCGCTTTGCAGGTTGATGGCGGCGGCCCGCCGCTCGCCCAGCGCGGCGCGGAGTGCGCGATCGAGGACATGGCGCCTGAGGAGGCGTGGGCGCCTGTTGCACGAACTCGCCGGCGATGTCCTTGTCGAAGTTCTGGAGGTTGAGACTTGACACCTCTGAGGTGGGCGGCCAAGTTTTGCTTCCGTTGGCGGAGGAAATTCCCATGGGGCGTAAGCTGCGTGTCGGCTTTGTCGGCCTTGGGCGCCTGTTCGACCTGAACGTGCGCGGCTACCTCGATCATCCGGAGGCGGAAGTGGCCGCGCTCTGCGAGCATGACCCCGCAGTGCTCGCCAGGCGCGCGGCCGAGTACGGCGGCTTTGCTACCACCGACTTCGACGAGTTCCTCCGCCGCGATCTCGATCTCATCGAGATCCTCACCCCTCACCCGCAGCACGAAGCCATGACGTTGGCCGCGCTGGCGAGCGGCGCGCATGTCAGAGTGCAGAAGCCGATGGCGATGACGCTGGAACAATGCGACCGCATGATCGCCGCCGCCGACGCGAGCGGAAGGCGGTTGAAGGTCTTCGAGAACTTTATCTTCTACCCACCGCTGGTGCGCGCGCGCGAGCTGCTGCGCGACGGCGCCATCGGCAAACCCCTGCATTTCCGCATGAAGGTAGTCATGGCGGATCGCGCGCAAGCGTGGCATGTTCCGGAGGCGGCGAGCCGCTGGCGGCATGCGCTTGCCGCCGAGGGACGCGGTGGGCCCGTGGTCTTCGATCATGGCCATCACATGATGGCGGCGGCGCTGTGGTTGTTTGGCGACGTGCGCGACGGCTTCGCCTGTATAGAGCGCACGCAAACTGCGGCCGGGATCTACGATGCGCCCGCGACCATGACTTGGCGTCATCTCGACCCGCCCGTGCATGGTATGTGGGATGTCTCACTGGCGCTGAACGTGACGTTGCGGACCAACTACTACGCCGACGCGGAGCGGTTCGAGATACAAGGCGACGAGGGCGTCATTCAAGTCGCGCGCTGTTCGGATCGCATGCTCGACGAACCGGCGCTCACCCTCTACCGCGGCGGCGAGGTGCGGGCCTTCCACAATCTGAACGATGACTGGGGCGACAGTTTCGCCAGCTCGACGCGCCATTTCCTCGACGTGCTTGCCCGCAGAGCCGCTGCGGAGTCGCTGAGCGCGCGCGACGGCCGCCGGATCATCGCCCTATACGACCTGTTTCAGCGCAGCAACGCAGAATGTCGGGCGGCCGCCGCCGTTGTCTGATTGGAGCTTACGCAGCCTGCATCAACGTCCATCAAATGCCGGCTTTCGCTTTTCACGAAAGCTGAGCGTTCCCTCTTGTTTGTCGTACGTTCGCCCGACGAGGCCGGCGGCGAGTTGGTCTATCGCCTGCTCGCGCCCTTCTCCGCGCGAGGCGTTGAGCACCCATTTGGCGGTTTCGACGGCCCTCGGCGCCAGACCCAATATCCGTTCCGCGATGGCTATGGCGCGCGCGTGAGGATCGGCGTCGATCTCGTTGACAAAACCGACGGCGAACAGCCGTTCGGCGCTGTGCCGGGCGCCCGTCAGCGCCATCTCGCGAACGAGCGGCTCCGGCAGCAAGCGGGTCAGCCGTTGCACGCCGGACCAACCCGGCGTGACGCCGATTGAGGCTTCAGGCAAAGCGAACACAGCGCTCGGTGCGGCGACCCTGACGTCACAGATCGCCGCCAGTTCCAGGCCGCCGCCAAACACGGCGCCTTCCAGCGCGGCGATAAGCGGAACCGGCAATCGCGCCATGCGGTCGAAAAGGTGGTGGCCGGAGCCGATCCATTGGCGCGTGAAATCGTCGGCGTCGAGCGCGCCCCATTCCGCGATGTCGGCGCCGGCCGAGAACGCGCGGCCCCCCGCGCCGCGCAGCACGACGGCGCGAATTTTCCGATCGCGCTCGACGTCGTCAGCCAGCCGCGCCAAGCCTTGCAGCATGGCGCGGTCGAGTGCATTGAGGCGGCTCGGATTGTCGAGCGTGGCGATCACGATGTCGTCACGACGCAGGCGATCGACGTTTCCTGGCATCCCGCTAGGCTCCCGTCTCGTTCGCGGTCCACTTCAAGATATGCGTAGCCACCGCGACTGTTTCCTCGTGCTGATTGACGACCTGCACGTTGGCGACGGCGCGCCGCCGTTCGGGGTCGATCGCGGCGATGCGATAGTTCACGCGGATCGTGTCGCCGATGCGCACCGCACGCAGGAAGCGGATGCGGTCGTAACCGAGCGAGACTGGCGTCTCGCCGCTATCGCGCGCGCCCGCCGTCGCCATGGTCGAGCAGGCAGACATGTAGCCGACGATCAGCGCGCCATGGGCGATGCGACCGCCGTAAACGGTCGCCGCCATCTCATGCTCGTCGACATGGTTGGGCGAGAGATCGCCGGTGATTCCCGCGAACAAATAGACGTCGGATTCGCCGACAGTCTTGGCGAAGCGGAATTCGTCGCCGACGTTGAGATAGAAATCCTGCATCGCTACGCCGCTATTTGACGATGAGCACCTTGCGCCGGTCCATCGTCACCGCCACGGCGGCGACCAGGATGAAGCCGAACACGATCTGTTGCGCGAACACGGTCACGCCCATGTAGGTCATGCCGATTCGCACAACCTGCAGGATCAGCGCGCCGACGAAGGTCCGCCAGATCGAGCCTACCCCGCCGGTGATCGAAGTGCCGCCGACGATGATGCAGGCGACCGCCGGCAGCAGGAATTCATTGGCGAGCACGGGCGAACCCGAGCCGAGCCGCGCCGACATCACCACGCCGGCGAGGCCGGCCATCAGCCCCGACAGTGTGAAGGCGGCGATCTTCGCCCGGTCGACATGCAAGCCGGCGGCGATCGCCGCGCGCTCCTGCGAGCCGATGGCGCGCACGCGTCGGCCGAACGACGTCAGGTCGAGCGCGAAGCTCAGCGCCGCCAGCGCGACGAGGCCGACCCAGACTTCGCGTGGGACTCCCAGCGTCGTTCCGACGGCCCAGAACAGATAACGGCTGCTGAGCGCGTCGGAGATATTGAGCGCGCGCGTGCTGGAGAACCAGTAGCCCGCCGACGTGACCACGCCAGAGACGGCGAGCGTCGCGATGAACGAGGGAATGCGCAACCGCGTCGAGGCGGCGCCGCCGAGCCAACCCGCGAACCCGCTAGCAAACAGCGCGAAGGGCACGGCGGCGGCGCCCCATTTCGGCAGATAGGCGGCGACGATGCAACTCGCCATCGACGCGACCGCCTGAACCGACAGATCTATACCGCCAATAATGATGACGATGGTGACGCCCGACGCCATCAGGAACAACGTCATGGTGTCGGCGGCGACGTTCAGCAGGTTGGCGGCGGAGAGAAACGTCGCGTCCCAGGCGGCGACGACGCCAATCAGCGCGGCGAGCACGATCAGCGGCAGGAAGGCGCGAACGATCGAGGCGAGGTCGTTCATCGGCTTCAGGCCATGTGCCGGACGATGTCGAGCTGGCTCGGCTTGGCCCCAGCGGCCGCATCGACTTCCGCGACGACGCCGCCGTCGCGCATGACCAGGATGCGGCTGGAGAGGCCTACAACCTCGTCGAGCGTATCGCCGAGCAGGACGATGGCGAGACCTTCGCCGGTCATGTCGCGCACGAGCTCATAGACGTCCTCCTTCGCGCCGACGTCAATGCCGCGCGTCGGGTGATCGAGAATGAGCACCTTCACCCCCGCGACGCGCCATTTCGCCAGCACCACCTTCTGTTGATTGCCGCCCGAGAGGCCGCTGACCAATGTGCGCACCGTTGGCGTCTTGATCCTCAACTTGTCGACCCATTGTTGCGCGACCGCGCGTTCGCGCGCGAAATCGAGCACGCCGCGCCGCTCGAACTGCGGCAGCGCCGAGAGCGTCATGTTCTCAGCGACTGAGAACGCGGTCACGACGCCCTCCACCTTGCGCTCGCTCGGCACGAGCCCAACGCCTTCCGCCACCGCCTCGTAGGCGCCCCAGACGCGGCGTGTGTCTCCCTGCACGATCAACTCGCCGGAGTCGGGCTTCAGGTGTCCGGCAAGGCATTGCGCAAGCTTCTCGCGTCCCGAACCGACGACGCCCGCAACGCCCAGCACCTCGCCCGCACGCAACGCGAAAGAGACATCGGCGAACGCGCCTTGCTTGCTCAAGGCCCGCGCCTGCATCACGACCTGCGCTGTAGGCGCAGCTTGTCGGGCTTCGCGATAATATTCGTGGTGCAGTTGGCGGCCGACCATCTGCGCCTGCAGGTCGGGAATCGTCGCGTTCGCGGCGCTGACCTCCTTCACCACCTTGCCGTCGCGCATGACATAGATGCGATCCGAGATCGAAACAACTTCCTCAAGGCGATGCGAGATGAACACGACGGCGGCGCGCTGCTTCAGTTCTTCGACGATCTCGAACAGCAGACGCACCTCGGCGCTCTCCAGCACGGAGGTCGGCTCATCGAGCAGAATGGTCACCCTGCCGCTCATCCGGTCGTCGAGCGTCAGCGCCTTGGCAATCTCTACCATCTGCCGCTGCGCGAAAGTGAGATCGGCGCAACGCCTTGCCGGGTGGACGTCGAGCCGGACGCGGCGCAGGAACGGTTCGGTAGCGGCGTTCATGCGCCGCTTGTCGATCAAGCCGAATCGCAGGAACTCGGCCTCGCGGCCAAGAAACATGTTCTCCGCCACGGTGAGGTTGTGGATGATCGATTGCTCCTGAAACACCATCGCGACGCCGTGATCGAACGCTTCGCGCGCCGAGGCGATACGCAGCGGCTGGCCGTTGACGATGACTTCGCCGGAGTCAGGTTGGTAGATCCCGCTCAGTATTTTGAGGACGGTGGACTTGCCGGCGCCGTTCTCGCCAATCAGGCCGACGACTTCCCCCTTCGCCGCAGCGAAGCTGACGCCGTCGAGCGCCATGACGCCTGGAAAGCGCTTGGTCACGCCGCGCAGTTCCAGGGTTTTCGGAGCTTCGTTCATTTGACCACGTCGAGGCGCGAGCGGTCGAGCGACAACGCGACGGCGGCGATGATCAGCAGCCCCTGCACGCCTTGCTGCACGTAGGGTTCGACGCCCATCAGCACCATGCCATTGGCGAGCGTGACTACGATCAGCACGCCGACGACGGTGTTGAGCACGGAGCCAACGCCGCCGGAAAGCGCGGTACCGCCAACAACCACCGCCGTCACTGCCGTGAACAACCGGCCTTGACTGATGAGCGCGTGGCCCTGCCCGAACTGGGCGACCGAGAGCACGCCGGCGAGGCCATAAAACAATCCGGCGACGGTGAAGACGAGAATGCGCGTGCGCTCGACCGGAATGCCGGCGTTGCGGGCCGTCGATTCATCGGCGCCAATGGCGTAGATCCAACGGCCGCTGCGGGTGCGCTGCTGAAACACCAGCGCGGCGCCCAGGGCGACGGCGGCGATCCATACCGCCATCGGCACACCAAACACCCGGCCGAGCGACAGGAAGCGGAAACTCGGATCGGCAATGCGGGCGGTGAAGCCGCGCAGGATCGCCGTCGCTATGCCGACGCCGGCGAAGCCGACGCCGAGCGTCGTCATGAACGATGGGATCTTCAGCCGCACGTGCAACCAGCCGTTTACGAAGCCCAAGAGGCCGCCGGCGAGAATGGCGGCCGGCGCCGCCCACAGGCCGATCGCGAGCGGCGAAATGTTGTTGGCCACCAGCAGGCTCGCCAGCACCGCGGTCAGCGCCACGACGCCCTCGACCGAGAGATCGATGCTGCCCATCAGGATGACGAAGGTCGAGCCGAGCGCGAGCACCAGCGGGATCGCCGCCGTGTTGAGGAGGCGCATCAGATTGGCGATTGTCAGGAAATTGCCGTTGAACGCGCTGATGACCAGGCACAGCGCGACCAGAACCGCGAGCGGCGCCCAGTCGCGCCCATGCCGGACGATCCTGGCGAGACCGGGCGCCGCCGCGCTGCGCTTTTCCAGAGATACGGTCGACATCGAGGCCTTCAACCAAGTCCCCGCCGGCCGCAGCGGACGCTGCGGCCGGCGCCGTCTATCAAAATCAGCCGCGGTACTGAATCTGTCCCGTCGCTTTGCCCCAGAGATCGTTGAAGTCGAGCTTGGAGCCGCCCTTCTTGTACTCGGCGACGTTCTGCTTGGTGACGACGATGCCGGTGCCGTAGAACTCGCGGTGAGCGTGCGGCTCCTTGGCGATGTCGAGCTTGCCGGTTGCTACCGCGTAGGGGATGGCGAGGCCCATGCCGCCGGTCCACAACGGGTCCCAGGCGACGGTGCCGGCGAACTCGCCGGCTTCGGTGGCCTTGATGGCTTCGGCGATGCCGTCCAGGCCGACGACGGGAACCTTGCCGGCGAGCCCGTTCTGGCGCAGCGCTTCGAGCGCGCCCATGCCCATGCCGTCGTTGGCGGCGAACACGCCCTTCACCTTGTCGCCGAAGCGGGTGAGCCAGGCTTGCGTGATGTCGAACGCCTTCTGCTCGTTCCAATCGGCGGGTTGGAAGTCGAGCAGCGTCACCTTGCCGCCGGAATCTTTGATCGCCATGTCGAGGCCGAGCTTGCGCTCGATCGCCGGCACATTGGAGAGAATGCCGCCGAGCGCGACGACGCCGCCCTCACCGCCGAAGGCTGCAAACAACGCATTGGCGATGGCCTTGGCGTTGGGCACGCCGTCGAACGACATATGCGCGACGTAGTTGGGATCATGGTCCCAGGGGTGCAGGTCTGCGGGCTTGTTCCACTGCGTCACGACATAGGCGCCGGCCTTCTGGCATTCCTCGACGATGACGCGCGCGTCGGGCGAATCGTTGGGATCGACGTTGAGGATCAGCTTGCCGCCGGTGCGCTGCAACAGCGCCTTGATGTCGGAGACGCCCTTCTCGGAATTGCCCTCCGTCACCAGGGTTTCATACCTGGCGTCGATCGATTTGGCGAAATCCTCGCCGCCCTTGGCGAAGGTGGCGTGATAGGGATTGGCGAGCGAGCGCATCGAATTGGCCAGCGTCCAGGTCGTCTCTTTGGCTATCGCCGGCTTCGGAAATGAGGATGCGAGCGTCGTGATCGCGAGAGCGCCGCCGGCGCCCTTCAACACATCGCGACGGGTCCACGGTGGCGTTTGCAGGCCCTTCGGCATCTTATGGCGCTCCTCCGCTGCACTGGCTATAAGTAACCAGTTGGTTATAACCATACGTTTGCCCGCCGCCGCTGTCAACAAGCGATTGCCAGCGCAGGCCGCGCGTAGTAACTAACCGGTTCAATAACGCAGGCGCGCCGGGGCGCTGCTCCCCGCGCCCCGCCATGAGGTCGCGATGACGAAATCGCCTTATTTCGCAGCGCCTTTTGAGCGCGGCTTCGGCACCTGGCCGCTGCGCGGCGAAACGCTGACGGCGGCCGTGCGCGCGGCGCTCGACGCGGGCTATCGCGCCTTTGACACCGCCCAGATGTACGGCAACGAGGAGGATCTCGGCCGCGCCTTGGCGGCTTGCGGCGCCGACTCGAAGGAGCTGCTGGTCACGACCAAAATTCATCCCGACAATGTCGCGGCGGACCGACTGATTCCCTCGCTGCGCGAGAGCCTGCGGCGCCTCGGCTTATCTCAAGCGGGCGTCGTCCTGCTGCACTGGCCGCCCGCCGGCGACGTCGGTCCGGCTGTACGCGCACTGGAGGAGGCGGTGCGGCTCGGGCTGGCGTGCGCCATCGGCGTCAGCAATTTCACTTGCCCGATGATGCGCGCGGCCAGGGCGGCGATCGCGACCCCGCTGGTCGCCAATCAGGTCGAATTTCACCCGCTGATCGATCAGTCAAAGCTGCTGGCGAGCGCGGCGCAGACGGGGATTCCGCTCGTCGCCTTCTGCTCGCTCGCGCGCGGCGCCGTCGGTCGCGATCCGCTGTTGGTTGAATTGGGCGAGGACTATCGCCGCACGCCGTCGCAGATCGCGCTGCGCTGGATCCTGCAGAAGGGCGTCGCCGTCAATACGATGTCGACCAAGGCCGACAACATCCGCGCCAATTTCGATGTGATGAACTTCACGCTGTCGAGCGTCGACATGGCGCGCATCGACGGGTTGGGCGCGACGGCCTTGCGCGTCGTCGACAAACATGCGGTCCCCTGGGCGCCTGAGTGGGACTGACAACGGAGGGAAAACGCAATGAAGCCGGAGACGCTGAACAAGCTGGGGCGGGTCGATCTCGACGTCACCGCGTTCTCGCTGGGCCTTGCGCCCATCGGCAATTTTCTGAAGCCGATCGGCGAGGCCGAGGCGGAGGCGATCGTTCAATCGGCGTGGGACGCGGGCGTGCGCTACTACGACACCGCGCCGCTGTACGGACACGGATTGTCGGAGCTGCGGACGGGACACAGCCTGCGCTGGAAACGGCGTGACGATTACGTTTTGTCCTCGAAGGTCGGGCGGATGCTCACGCCGGCGCCGCGGGGGGAGATCGACTTCGCGCCCTGGGTCGATGCGGGCGCTTTCAAAGTGCGGTTCGATTATTCCTACGACGGCGCGATGCGTAGCATCGAGGATTCGCTGCAACGGCTGGGGCTGGAGCGAATCGACATCGCCTTCATTCACGATCCCGATGTGTTCACCCATGGCCCGGAGCGGCAGCCGGATATGTTCCGGCAGGCGATGCAGGGAGCGGGCAAGGCGCTGCAGCGGCTGCGCGAGCAGAAGGTGGTGAAAGCCATCGGCGTCGGCTGCAACGAGTGGCAGGTCTGCCACGAAGCGCTGAAAAGCCACGACTTCGATTGTTTCCTGCTCGCCGGCCGCTACACCCTGCTGGAGCAGGAGGCGCTCGACGCCTTTCTGCCGCTTTGCGTCGAGCGCGGCGCGGCGGTCGTCGTCGGCGGCGGGTTCAACTCGGGGATTCTGGCGACCGGGGCGCGGCCGGGCGCGAAATACAACTATCAACCGGCCCCGCCGCCGGTGATGGACAAGGTGGCGAAGATCGAGCAGGTCTGCGCGCAATACAAGGTTCCGCTCGCCGCGGCGGCGCTGCAATTCGTCGTCGCGCATCCCGCCATCCCCTCGTTCATCGCCGGCGTGCGCAGCGTCGAGCAATTGCAGCAGAACCTCGCGTGGTTCAGCCGGGCGATTCCGTCTGCCTTCTGGGACGAGCTGAAGCGGCGCGGGTTGCTGCGGCAGGATGCGCCGACGCCGGCTTAAGCGTTGCCGAGGATCATCGCGCTGGCCTTCTCGCCAATCATGATCGAGGCCGCGTTGGTGTTGGAGCTGACGACGCGCGGCATGATCGAGCTGTCGCAGATGCGCAGGCCCTCGACGCCGCGCACGCGCAGCTGCGGATCGACCACCGAGCGCGCGTCGCCGCCCATGCGGCAGGTTCCCACCGGATGATACGACGTGCGCCCGTACTGGCGCGCGTAGTTTTCGAGGTCGGTCGGGCTCGATACCTGGGGTCCGGGGAAATGCTCCTTGCGCACGTAGCGCGCCATCGCCGATTGGCCGAGAATCTCGCGGCTAAGGCGCACGCCTTCGGTCGAGGTCTTGAGATCGTAGGGGTCGCCGAGGAAATTGGGATCGACGATCGGCTTGGCGGCGATATCGGCGCTGCGCAGTTTCACCGATCCGCGCGCGCGCGGGCGCAGCGTGTAGGAGTTCAGCGTCACGCCGGAACCGGAGGTGATCTTCGGCACCCCCGCTTCGACGCCGGCGCCGACGAGAAAGTGGAACTGCAGATCCGGCGTCGGCGCAGCGCGATCGGCGTACCAGAAGGCGCCGCCCTCCACGACATTGGAGACGATCGGCCCCTTGCGGAAGGCGAGATATTCCAGCCCCGCCAGCGCCATCCAGTGCAGCTTGGCGTATTTGTCGAGGCTGTAGGGTCCGCTCAATTCATAGACGATGTCGACGCCGAAATGGTCGTGCAAGTTGCGCCCGACCTCGGGCAGATCGGCGACGACGTCGACGCCGAGCGCGCGCAATTCGTCCGCCGGGCCGAGCCCCGACAGCAGCATCAGCTTCGGCGAGCCGATGGCGCCGGCGGTGAGAATGACCTCGCGCTCGGCGCGCACGAGGGTCGCCCGGCCGTTCTCGATCACCTCGACGCCGATGGCGCGGCCGTTCTCGACGACGATGCGCTTGACCAGAACGTCGGTGTTGACTGCGAGATTGCGGCGCCCGAGAGCGGGCCTCAGGTAGCCGGTCGCGGCGGAGCAGCGCTTGGCGTCGCGGGTTGTGATCTGATACGGGCCGGCGCCTTCCTGCCGCGGGCCGTTGAAATCGGGGTTGTAGGGAATTCCGAGTTGCTGGCACGATTGGACGAAGGCCCGCGTCAGGCGGTGCGGCGGAGACAGCGACGAGACGCCGAGCGGGCCGCCGACGCCGTGCCAGCCGTCGCTGTAGGTGTCGTTGTCCTCCGACTTGAGGAAGAACGGCTGCACGTCGCGAAACGCCCAGCCGGAGCAGCCATATTCGCCTTCCCAGGCGTCAAAATCTTGCGGGCAGCCGCGCGTGAACACTTCGGCGTTAATGGAGCTGCCGCCGCCGAGCACCCGGCCTTGCGCATAGGCGATCTCGCGGTTGTTGGCGTGGCGCTGAGGCGCCGTCGTCAGGCCCCAGGTCAACGGGCCCGAGGTCATCTTGTAGAAGCCGACCGGCAGATGGATATAGGGGTTGGTGTCCCTCGGGCCGGCCTCCAGCATCGTCACGCTGACGTCAGGCTTCTCGGTCAGCCGCGCGGCGATCGCGCAGCCGGCCGAGCCGGCGCCGACGATAATGAAATCGACCATCGCTTCCTCCCCGCAGGCGCTTGTCGCCCTTATGCCTGGCGCAGCCGAAACGTCTCGTGCGGCGCTACGCGCGCTTCCCTCAGTTTAACTAACCGGTTATTTATTTCAACCGGGCGCCCGCCGGCCCGATAGGTATCGACGTCATGGCTTTGAACGAAACCCCCGCCCCCGCGCCCCCGGCGCGAACTCGCAAGGCCGCCAAACCCAAATCGCCGGCGGAGCCCGCCAAACAGCGCGATCCCGACGCCACGCGGGCGCGCATTCTGCAAGCGGCGAAGCGCGAATTCGCCCGCGCCGGCCTCGGCGGCGCCCGCGTCGACACCATCGCGGCGCGCGCCAAGGCCAACAAGCGGATGATCTATCATTACTTCAACAGCAAGGAGGATTTGTTCGCCGCCGTGCTGGAGGAGAGCTATCTCGATATCCGCGCCGCCGAGCGTCGGCTCGCGCTCGACGACATGGCCCCGCAGGACGCGCTCGACGCCTTGGTCCGCTTCACCTGGCGCTACTATTTGCAGAACCCGGAGTTCCTCACCTTCGTCAACAGCGAAAACCTGCACAAGGCCCGCCATCTCAAGAAGTCCAAGGCGCTGGCGCAGGAATATCCGCGCTTCATCGAGATCGTGCAGCGCATCATCGACCGCGGCGTCGCGGCGGGCGCCTTTCGCGCCGGCGTCGATGCAGTCCAACTCAACATCACCATCGCCGCGATCAGCTATTATTACCTGACCAACCGCTACACCGGCGCCATCATCTATGACCGCGACCTGATGGCGAAGGAGCGGCTCGACGAGCGGCTGGAATTCAACGTCGACACGATCCGGCGGCTGGTCCGCGCCTGACCTCGCCATCTCAGCCAAGCCGCACCAACGGTTGGAAGCCCATGCGCGCCAGCACGTCGCGCTGCAGGTCGACGCCGAGCGCCAGTTCGATCAGCGCGACGCCGTCGGGATCGAGCCGGAACACCGCGCGCTCGGTGACATAGATCACGCTCTGGCCGTTGGCGCGCGCCTGGGCGCCGCTGAACGTCACCTGTTCGACGGCGGCGACCAGCTTGGGCATTTCGCCGGGCCGGACGATGCGCAAGGCCCCGCTCGCGTCCTGCTCCACTTCGAGGCCCTTCGCCTCGAAGGCGCCGCAGAACACCACCTTACGCGCGGTCTGGGTGATGTCGATGAAGCCGCCGGGACCGACCAGCCGGCCGCCGATCATCGAGACGTTGACGTCGCCGAAGCCGTCCATCTCGCCCATGCCGAGAAAGGCGGTGTCGATGCCGCGCCCGGAATAGAAGTCGAACTGGTCGTTGGAGGCGACGATGGCGTCGGGATAGCGCGCCGAGCCGAACATCGGCCCGTCCAGCATCTCGCCGTTGTGGATTCCCTGCTCCACCGTGCCCCAATAGTTCGCGAGCCCCGCGGCGTTGGCGAGCGCGGGAATGCCGCCGGGGATGCCGAAGCCGAAATTGACCGAGCGCGCGTCGCCCAGCTCTGCGAGCGCCCGTTCGGCGACGATCCGGCGCAGGCCGACCGGCAATTCGAGCTGCGACGCCTCGCCCGCCCCGACCAGCGCCTCGCCGGAGATGGTTGGGTCGTGATCGGGCAGGTAGGTCTTGCGCGCCGCCGGCGTCACCGCGACGGCGTCGACCAGCACGCCCGGCACGCGCACCAGCCGCGCATGCAGCCCGCGCCGCTCGCGGAAGCTCTCTACCTGTGCGAACACCTGGCCGCCGCAGTTGTGCGCAGCCAGCGCCACCGCGTGCGCGTCGAGATCGGCCGGCTCGCGGTGGAAGGTCAGGTTGCCGCGCGAGTCGGATTCGGTGGCGCGGATCAGGCCGATGTCGATGTGCAGCGGCTTGTAGCGCAGGTGCTCGCGGCCATCGAGGCTGATCAGCTCGACAAGCTCGTCTTTCGCCGCCGCGTTGCAGCGCCCGCCCTGCTTGCGCGGGTCCGGGAAGGCGCCGAGGCCAAGGCGGGTGATCAACCCCGGCCGTCCGGCCCCGATCTCGCGCAACAGATTGGAGATCTCCCCGGCGGGGAACGCATAGGCCTCGATCAGATTGTCGCGAGCGAGCTTCTGCATCCGCGGCGACCAGCTCCAGTGACCGCCGATCACGCGCCGCACCATTCCGGGATAGGCGAAACGGCTCAAGCCGCTGTCGGCCCCGTCGCCGATGCCGAGCGCATGAATGAGGGTGAGATCGCGCGGATGGCCCTCGGCGAGGAACCGGCGCTCGATCGCGGCGAATATCTCGTCGGGCTCCAGGAAAATGCCCGATCCCGTCAGCGCCAGCGTCGCGCCGTCGAATATGCGTGTCGCGATGCTGTCGGGCGTGAGCTTCTCGACGACCTTGCCCACGGGCATCCTCCGGGTTGACGCGACGGCTCCTTGACGGAGGCGCCGCAGGGCAATAAATAACCAGATAGTTACTAACGGCGCAACCACTGTTCAAGGTGGGGCGAAGGACGGCGGCGAGGAGCGAAATGATCCCGATTCCGAGGGAGGACGCGGCCACCTATCTCCAGATCCGCGACGCCGCGCGCAAGTTTGCCGACGACGCCGTGCGCCCGCTGGCGCAGGCGCTCGACCGTGACGAGCGCTTCCCCGACGAACTCTATCGGCAAATGGCGTCGCTCGGCCTGTTTGGAATCACGGTGCCTGCCGAGCATGGCGGCGTCGGCCTCGACGCCTACGCCTACGCGATCGTGATGGAGGAGCTGGCCCGCGGCTATGCTTCGGTGGCCGATCAATGCGGCGTGGTCGAGTTGATCGGCACGCTGCTGACCCGCTACGGCGACGACGCGCAGCGGGCGCGCTGGTTGCCCGACGTCCTCGCCGCGCGCAAGTTCGTCAGCTATTGCATCTCGGAAGCCGAGGCGGGGTCCGACGTCGCCGGGGTCAGGACGACGGCGACGCGCGAGGGCGACGGCTGGCGCCTCAATGGCGCGAAGACCTGGATTCACAATGCGCCGGTTGCCGACGTCGGCTTCGTGCTGGCGCGCACCGACCGGCAAGCGGGCAACCGCGGCATGTCGATCTTCATCGTCCCGTTCGACGCGCCCGGCGTTTCGCGCGGGGCCAAGGAGCACAAGATGGGCCAGCGCGCCAGTCAGGTCGGCGCGCTGCATTTCGACGATGTCGCGCTCGCGCCTGAAGCGTTGCTCGGTCTGGAGGGCAGGGGCTTCCATATGATGATGAGCGTGCTGGAAAAAGGCCGCGTCGGCATCGCGGCGTTGGCGGTCGGCGTCGCGCAGGCGGGGTTGGAGGCGGCGCTGGACTATGCGCGGGTGCGAAAACAGTTCGGCAAGGCGCTGGCCGAGTTCCAGGGCCTGCAATTCATGCTCGCCGACATGGCCAAGGACATCGCCGCCGCCCGATGTTTGACCCATCGCGCCGCCGTGCTGATCGACAACGGCGAGCCCGCCAATGCGGCGGCCTCGATGGCCAAGTGCTTCGCCGGCGACATGGTCGTAGCGCAGACCGCCAACGCCGTGCAGATCTTCGGCGGCTCCGGCTACATCCGAGGCTTTGAGGTCGAGCGGCTGTATCGCGACGCCAAGATCTGCCAGATCTACGAGGGCACGCAGCAGATCCAGCGCGTCGTGATCGCGCGCGAGTTGATGAAGCACGGAGCGCGCGTGTGAGCGAATATCGGGCGCTGATCACGGGGGGCGGGCGCGGCATCGGCCGCGGCATTGCGCTCGCGTTGGCTGAGCGCGGCTTCTCCATCGCCGTCAACGCGCTCGAGCACGACGCCGACGTCGAGGCGACGCTGACGGAGCTGCGCGCCCTCGGCGCATCCGCGCAAGCCGTGATCGGCGACGTCGCCGATCTCGCCGCGCACGAGTCGATCCTGCAGCGCGCCGAAAGCGCCATCGGCCCGCTCACCACCTTGGTCAACAACGCCGGCGTCGGCGTGCTGCAGCGCGGCGATCTGCTCGTCGTCTCGCCCGAAAGCTATGACCGCTGTCAGGCCGTCAACTCCCGCGCGGTGTTCTTTCTCACCCAGCGTTGGGCCCGGCGCATTCTGGCGCAGCCGGCGCCTGAAGCCGCGCATCGCTGCGTGATCACGGTCTCGTCGTCCAACGCGGTGGCGGTGTCGATTTCGCGCGGCGAATATTGCGTCTCCAAGGCCGGGGCGTCGATGATCGCGCGGCTGTTCGCGGTGCGTCTGGGCGGCGATGGCGTCGGTTGCTACGAAATCCGCCCGGGCGTGATCGAGACGGCGATGACGGCGCCGGTCAAACAAGACTACGAGCGCCGCATCGCCGAAGGCCTGACCGTCGCGCCGCGTATGGGCCAGCCTTCCGACATCGGCTCGATTGCGGCGGCGCTGGCGACCGGCCAACTCGCCTTCTGCACCGGTCAGGCGCTGGAGGCCGACGGCGGCCTCGTCATTCCGAGATATTAGAAGGGAGCGAACATGGCCCTGGTCCTCGATCTCCCCGACGAGCGCGGGCGCGCGATCCCCTACATGATGCGCGCGGCGCCGGTCGCGGTCTCGCCGCCGCCGCATCGCTTCAACCGCATCGCCTTCTCCGCCGCCCATGTCGTCGCCGACCCCTTCGCCGACCGCGAACCCTCGTTGCGGCCGTCGATCGATTGGACGGCGACCGTAGCGTTCCGCCGCCGCCTGCTCGATCTCGGCCTCAACATCGCCGAGGCGATGGACACCGCCCAGCGCGGCTTCGGCCTCGATTGGAGCGGCGCCTTGGAGCTGGCGCGCCGCACGCTTGACGCCGCCTCGGCTGAGGAGCGCGAGCGCATCTTCACCGGCGTCGGAGCCGACCATCTGGCGCCGGCCGACGCGCGCGGTCTCGACGACGTCGTGCGCGCCTATGGCGAGCAGATGGAGGCGGTGCAGAAGCTCGGCGGCCGCGTGATCCTGATGGCGAGCCGGGCGCTGGCGCGGCTAGCGCGCTCGCCGGCCGATTACGCTGATGTCTACGCCCGAGTGCTGGCGATGGCGGACAAGCCCGTCATCCTGCACTGGCTCGGCGACATGTTCGATCCCGCGCTGGCCGGCTATTGGGGCGCCGAGCGCTTCGAGGAGACCGTGGAGACCGCGCTCGGCGTGATCGCCGACAACGCGACGCACGTCGACGGGATCAAGATTTCGCTGCTCGACGCCGGCAAGGAGATCGCCATGCGCCGCCGTCTGCCGGCGGGCGTCAAGATGTACACCGGCGACGATTTCAACTATCCCGAGCTGATCAAGGGCGACGCGCAGGGTTTTTCTCATGCGCTGCTCGGCGTCTTCGATCCCATCGCCGCTGCAGCCTCCGCAGCGCTGGCGGCGCTCGCGCGCGGCGACGAACAGGCGTTCGAGCGCATCCTGGCGCCCACGGTTCCGCTGAGCCGGCTGATCTTCCGCGCGCCGACGCAGTTCTACAAGACCGGCGTCGTCTTCCTCGCCTATCTCAACGGCTTCCAGGATCATTTCGTCATGCTCGGCGGCGCGCAGTCGATGCGGCCGCTGCCCTATTTCGTCGAGGCGTTCCGGCTGGCCGATGCGGCCGGGGCGCTCGAAGACCCCGAGCGCGCGAGAGACCGAATGCGCGCCTTGCTGCGCGTCTACGGCTTCGGAGGATGAGGCCTTGCGCGATCTGAACCGCCGGCTCGATCTCTGTTCGATCAACACCGCCACGCTCGGCCATCGGGCGCCCATCGAGGACGTGATTGAGACGGTCGCCCGCCACGGCTTCGGCGGGATCTGCCCGTGGCGGCGCGATCTCGACGGACGCGAGGCGTCAACCATCGCGCGCCGCATTCGCGACGCCGGGTTGCAGGTTTCCGGCTATTGCCGGTCGACCTATATCCCGGCGCCCGACAACGCCCGCTTCGAGGCTGCGCTGGCCGACAACCGGCGCGCCATCGACCAGGCTGCGGCGCTTGCGGCGGCATGTTTCGTGCTGGTGGTGGGTTCGCTGCCTCAAGGTTCGCGTGATCTTGGCCTGGCCCGCGCGCAGGTCGAGGAGGGCGTCGCTGATCTCGTCGAATATGCGCGCGGCGCCAACGTCCGGCTCGCGCTGGAGCCGCTGCATCCGATGTATGCGAACGACCGCTCGTGCCTCAACACGATCGAGCAGGCGCTCGATCTGGCTGAGCGCGTCGAGCCGTCGCCGGGCGCAAGGCCGGTGCTGGGGCTGGCGCTCGACGCCTATCATATCTGGTGGGACCCGCAGCTTGCGCGCGATATCCGCCGCGCCGGCGCCGCCGGGCGCATCTTCGGCTACCATGTCTGCGACTGGCTGGTTCCGACGCGCGACCTGCTGATGGACCGCGGCATGATGGGCGACGGCGTCATTGATCTGCAATCGCTGCGCCGGGAGGTCGAACAGGCGGGCTACCAGGGACAGGTCGAGACCGAGATTTTCTCTGAACGCGATTGGTGGCGGCGTCCTGCCGACGAGGTCCTGTCGACCTGCGCCGAGCGTCTGCAAGCCCTGTGCTGACGCCTCGCCAGCCGAGCTGCGCAGCGGCGAAAACGCGCTAGGCAGAAGCAAAACCGTAGCGGCGGCATTGACTTGACGAATTCCGCGACTGGCGCATCCGCGGCCGCGAGAAGGGGAGGCGGGCATGGCGCTGCGGGCGCCGACCGGCGCCAAGAAGGGCGCGTTCATGCTCGAAAGCGACGCCAAGCGCCATGATTGGCGCGTCCGCGGGCCGTTCTGCGAGCATTGGCCGCAATAAGCGCGCGCTGTACTACGCCCTCGCGACGTTGCGCGACTAGAGGGATCGCGTCCTATCCGACGATGAGCTGAAGCGGATTCGGACCGCGACGGGAAATGGTAAGACATTCAGCAACATCGTTCGCTTGCTGATCCTCACGGGGCAGCGGCGCGGCGAGATCTGCCAACTACAAGAATCATGGATAACCGCGGCAGAAGCTGTCCGGCGTAAGCATGCTCGGCGCGTCGAACCTCACTTGACGGCGAGGCGACGTAGGCGCAGAGCCTGCCCGATTGGACGGGCGCGCATGTTCGCATGTTTCGTTTCTTCGGCGGAGCGCCGAATCTATTGGGCCGCGACAACCTCAAGAGCGGCGTCAACCAGGCCTCTTTCTACGAGCCTTGAGATCAACCGGACCTACGGCGCGATGGCCGCGCATCACGGCGTCGGCGTCCCGCCGGCGCGCCCCTGCGAGCCGCGTGACAAGGCCAAGGTCGAGGCCGGCGTTCGGTTCGCGCCAACCAACATTCTTGCGCGGCTGCGGCGGCTGACCTTTTTCTCCCTCGCCGAATGCAACGCGGCCATCGCGCTGGCGATGGAGCGCATGAACGCTGCGCCCATGCGCAAACTCGGCGTGAGCCGGCGCGAGCCGTCCGACAGGATCGAGCGCGGCGCTCTCTCGGACCTGCCCGCCGACGATTGGGAGTTCGCCGAATGGGGCCGCGCCCGCGTCAATCCAGCGCGAGTCCTTGCTCGTCGCTCGATCGCCACATCGCGGTCCACGACTTTCTCTGCTCGGTTCCGCATGCGCTGATCCACGCCGAGGTCGAGGCGCCCGCCGCCGCGCGCACGAGATCTTCCATCGCGGCCAGCGCGTCGCGGCTCATGCGCGCCGCTACATCGGGCGCAAGCACGCCACGACGCCCGACCACATGCCCAGTTCCCATCGGCGTTACGCCGAGTGGACGCCTGAGCGGTTCCGACGAACACGGAAGGGTTGATCTCAGCCGTGCCCGCCAGCCGGCCTCATCCCGAGCAGGGGTTTGGCGCCTGCCTCGGCATCCTGCGCGCCTACTGCGGCCTCGACGTTCGTCGGCTTGAAGCCGTCTGCGCCCGCGCGGTCGAACTCGGCGTTCTCAACTGCAAGGGCGTCGCCGCGCTCCTGGCCCACAAGGCCGGCAGCGTCGCCAAGGATGACCGCCCGCCAAAGTGTTCGACCACGCCAATCTGCGCGGTCCCGGCTACCGCCACTGAAGCAAGCTTCCCATGCTCGCCCATCTCAGGGCAAATGCGAGCATTCGCCCGACACGCTCGACCAACCGAACGCGCTCGGCCTCCATGGCCTCGCCAAGGGATTCAAGCACCTCGAACACAAGCCCGAGGCGCGCGGCCTCGATCGCGCCGAATCGCTCGGACTGCGGCTCGAATACGAAATGACGCTACGCCGCCAGAAGCAGTTCGAGGCCCGCGCCCGCGCCGCC
>Ga0181528_10000511_pt1 | contig 27239 bp, 21 predicted proteins | sample PEATcosm2014_Bin_47_FD_119742 | JGI IMG/M metagenome (GOLD analysis project Ga0181528, IMG submission 119742) | Peatland microbial communities from MTU Mesocosm Facility, Houghton, MI, USA - PEATcosm2014_Bin10_10_metaG | ecosystem: Environmental > Terrestrial > Soil > Wetlands > Peat | place...
CCCGAGTTCACCGCCCTCGAGGCCTACCGGGCCTTCGGCGACGTCTCGGATGCCATGGACCTGACGGAGCGCCTCGTCGTCGCCGCGGCCGAGCGGGCCACCGGCCGGCTGCAGTTCACGGTGGGGGAGCGGAACATCGACCTGACCCCTCCGTGGCCCCGTCGTCAGCTCCTCGAGTGGCTGGAGGAGGTCGTCGGCCGTCGACTGCACCCGTCGGACCCGGTGGAGGAGGTCCGGGCCGTGTGCGACGCCCACGACGTCCCGTACCTACCGGAGTGGGGCTCGGGCAAGCTCGTGTTCGAGCTCTACGACACGCTGCTCCTCCCGCTGTCCACCGACCCCGTGTTCGTCTGCGGGTTCCCGGTGGAGGTGTCACCCCTCGCCCGGCGGACCCCCGACGACCCGACCATGGCCGACCGGTTCGAGCTCTGCATCGACGGCAAGGAGTTCGCCAACGGGTACAGCGAGCTCAACATCCCCGAGGAGCAGCAGGAGCGGTTCCGGCGGGAGGCCGAGGCCGTGGCCCAGGGCGACCTGGAGGCCCATCCGGCCGACGAGGCGTTCGTCCGGGCCCTCGAGTACGGACTGCCGCCGACGGCGGGGTTGGGTATCGGCATCGACCGGCTGGTGATGCTGCTCGCCGAGGTGGAGGCCATCCGGGACGTGATCCTCTTCCCCATGCTGCGCCCCGAGGCCAGCGGGGCCCGTCCGGAGTCCGAGGTGTGACGACCACGCCGGTGGACGACGGCTCCGCGGCTGCGGTACCGGCCGACGAGCTCGAACCTGACGCCCCTGATTTCGTGGACCGCGACGTCGAGGACGTCGAGGTGGCCGCCGAAATCCTGGCCGCGGTCGACATTCCCGAGCGGATCGAGCTCGAGCTGCCCGAGGGCGCCCGGGCGGTGGTGGTGAGCGACCTCCACCTCCCGGTGGCGGCCACGCCCCAGTCGACGGCGGTGGCGGACGAGTTGGCCCGCCTCCTGGGCGAGTGGACGGGCCCGGGGGTGTTCATCATCGCCGGCGATGGCTTCGAGATGCTCGCCGGACCCCCGGAGGTCGACCGGATCCTCGACGCCCATCCCCAGTTCACCGAGGCGGTGGCCCGGTTCGCAGGATCGAAGGACCGTGACGTCGTCCTCCTCTCGGGCAACCACGACGGCCAGCTGGCCTGGGACGGTGCCTCGGTCGACGTCCTGACCGAACGACTCGGCGTGTCGAACGCGGCCCTGGCCTGCGACCTCCTCATCGGGACGGGCAAGGGCGTCCAGCGGGTGCACGTGGTCCACGGCAACCAGTCCGATCCCTACAACAGGTTCGAGGACCCGTGGTCGCCGGTCGACACCCCCTTCGGTCACCACATCGTCCGCGACCTCGTCCCCGAGCTCGAGTCGCGTCAGTCCGAGGGGTCGTTGCTCGAGGGCGTCCAGTGGCTCGACGGCGACATCGCCGACTTCGTGGGCTCGCGCCTCTTCTACCGCAAGATCGTCGGCAAGCTGTGGCTGATCGCGGTCCCGTTCATCGCCATCCTGCTGCTCCGACTGCTGACCTTCCTACCGGGCTTCGGCGACCTGCTCCACCACCACGCCGACCGCTGGCTCCTCGCGTTCGGCCTGCTGGTGATCTTCATGACGCTGGTCGCCGCCGTCGCCGCGGGGGCCACCCTCCTGCGGGTGGACCGCGCCCTGCAGGAGACGTCGGTGAGCGGGCGGTCCGACCCGGCCAGCCACAACGCGCCGGCCCGGACCGAAGCGGCCCGGCTGGTCACCGAGGGCTACGCCGGCATGGTCTCGGGCCACACGCACGAGCCCGAGCTGTCGGTCGTGGGCCAGGGCTTCTACGCCAACACCGGCAGCGGCACGGCGTCGGTGGTGCCCCGCCGTTCGCGCTTCCGCCTGCCGCGGCCCTTCGTGGCCGTCGACCGGTTCTGTTACGTGGAGCTGCTGGGCGGCCCCGTCCTCGAGGTGGTCCTGTGGCTGCGCGAGGTACCCCATCGCAGCCCGGTGCTCCTGGAGCGCATCGCCCAGGCGCCGGCGGAGGCCGGCACGGCCACGACGACCAAGGTCGGCACCCTGCCGGCCGGTCCCACGTGGCCGCTCAACCAGGAGGTGCTGGTGCAGTGGGTGCGCCGGCGCCGGGTCCGCCAGGTGGCCGCGGCCATCCTGGTCGTCACCGGCATCCTCAACATCGTCTTCGCCTTCCTGTGGCGGATCCGCGGCACCCGGCCGTTCGACCACTGGCTCGTGTTCGGCGTGCATCCGCTCTCGCCGGTCGAGGCCCTGGTGGCCGGCGTGGCCCTGGTCGGCCTGGCCCGGGGGATGCGCCGGGGGCTCCGACCGGTGTGGATCGCCACCCTGGTGGTGATGTTGGCGACGACGTTCGACCGCCTCATCCAGGGGCGCCCACCCGAGGGGTCCCTCCTGGCGTTCGTCTTCTGCATCTGGCTCCTCCTCGAGCACCGCCACTTCCGGGTGCGGCCGACCGGCGTGAGCCGGCTGTTCATCTGGCTGGCCGCCATAGGCCTCGTGCTCGTGGCCGGGGCGGCCGGGGTCGGCGCCATCTTCGACACGCACCATCCGACGGATGTGAACGTGGTCTTCCTGGTGGTGGTGGCCACGGTGGTCCTGGTGCTGCTCGTGGTCCGGCCCAACCGGGAGTCACGCCGCACGGGCACCGCCCGCCGGGAGGCCTTCGTGCGCGCCCGCGGCATCATCGACACGCACGGTGGCGACACGCTCGACTACTTCGCCCTGCGGGACGACAAGTCGTGGTTCTTCACCGGCGAGTCGGTGGTGGCCTACTCCGTCCTCAACGGGGTGATGCTCATCTCCCCCGACCCCATCGGCCCCCCGGGGGACCGGGCCGAGGTCTGGTCGGACGTCATGGACTTCGCCGAGGGGAACGACTGGCAGCCGGCCGTGCTGGCGGCGTCGGGGTCCTGGCTGCCCGTCTACCGGGCCGCCGGACTGGTCGACCACTACATCGGGGACGAGGCCATCGTCGACTGCTCGGTCTTCACGCTCAAGGGGAAGTCGATGAAGTCGCTGCGCGGGGCCTACAACCGGGTGCAGAAGGAGGGCTGTCGCGTCGAGTGCTACCTGTCGGGTGAGGGACTGAGCGACGACGTACGGTCGCAGCTCCTCGAGCTCATGACCGAGACGCGCCAGGGTGAGGCCGAACGGGGCTACTCGATGACGCTCAGCCGCATCTTCGACCCCCGCGACGAGGGCCTCCTGCTCGCCGTCTGCTTCGGCTCCGACGGTCGCCCGCTGGCCTTCAACCAGTACGTCCCGGCCTCCGAGGTCAACGGGTTCTCGCTCGACCTCATGCGGCGCACCAACTCCGAGGACGCGCCGAACGGGCTCACCGACTTCGTCATCATCGAGACGATCCAGTGGATGCAGGACCACGGGTTCCGTGGCCTCGGCCTGAACTTCGCCACCATGCGGTCCGTGGTGTCGGGCGAGGCCGAGGGAGGCCCCTGGATGTCGCTCGAGCGCTCGGTCCTCCACCGGTTCAGCGACACCATGCAGATCGAGTCGCTGTGGCGGTTCAACAAGAAGTACGACCCGATGTGGAACCCGCGCTACGTGGTGACCGGACCGTTCCTGCCCCTGGCCCGGAGCGGCCTGGCCATCGCCCGGGCCGAGGCGGTGTCGGAGTTGCCGATCATCGGGCCGCTGCTCCGTCCGGGGGAGCCCGCCCACGCCGACACGGGCACCGACGCGACGGCCGGCTGAGCCGTCACCACGCCGATCGGCCCCGGGGCCACGGGTACAGTTGCCGCGGGGGAGGGCACGGATCCAGGAGCGGACATGGTCGCAGAGGACGTGGAGCCGGTGCCCCCCGGGCGGCCGGCGACGCTCCCGGACCGGTGGCGGGGTCGGGACCCCGGCTTCCACGCCCTGAAGCGGTCGGTCCGGGCCGCCGTCCTGGTGCCGGGGGTACTGGCGGTCGCCACCTACGCCTGGGGGAACCCGCAGGCCACCCTCATCGCCGTGTTCGGCACCTTCGCGCTGCTGCTCTTCGCCGACTTCGGTGGCCCGACCCGGATCCGGCTGCGCTCCTACCTGGGCCTCTGGGCGACGGGGCTGGTGCTCATCACGCTGGGCACCCTGTGTGCGCCCCAGCCCGAGGCGGCGGTGGCGGGCATGGCCGTGGTCGGATTCGTCGTGCTCTTCGTCGGGTCGGTCTCGGCCCAGGCGGCGGTCGGGGCCACCGCCGCCCTGCTCACGTTCATCCTGCCCGTGGCCCAGTCCGCCGGGCCGGGAGCGATCCCCGCCCGACTCGCCGGCTGGTGCCTGGCCGCCGCCTGCTGCATCCCGGCGGCCGTGCTCCTGTGGCCGGGACGGTGGCACGACCCGCTCCGGCGCCGGGCGGCCGAGGCCGCTGACGCCCTGGCCGACCTCGTCGCCGCCCACGCCGACGGACGCCTCGACGCCTCGACCGCGGACCGGGCCGTCCGGGCGCTCGCCGACCTCCGCGCCCAGTTCGAGGCCACCCCCTACCGGCCCACCGGTGCGGGGCCGACCGATGCCGCCCTGTCGCGGGTGATCGGCCGCCTCGAATGGCTGGGGGACAACGCCCTGGTGCCGCAGGGGACCGAGGTGCTACCGGACGATCCGAGGGCCCGTCGTATCGACGCGGCGGTCGAGGACGTCCTGCGCGAGCTCGCCCGGTGCATCGACGACGACCGCACCCTGTCGAACCGGTACGGGACCGACCGGCTGTACGCCGCCGCCCGTCGAATGGACGAGGTCCAGGCCGACGTGACCCGGTCCGTCCGGGACGAGCTGGCCGCGGCGGCACCACCGTCGCCCTCCGGCGAGGTGTCGTCCGGCCGGTCGTTGCGGGAGGTGGACCCGAGCTACGTGAGCCGGATGCTGGCGCTCGCCACGGCCATGACCGTCGAGCTCGTGCTGCGGGCCACGCCCGGGGCGGACGGACGGCGCCGGCCCACCCGATGGTGGGACACGGTGAGCGCCCAGGCGCGCGATGCCGCCACCTTCCTCACCCTCCGGTCGGTGTGGTTCCGCAACAGCCTGCGCGGGGCGGTGGCCCTGGCCGCGGCAGTGGCCGTGGTCGAGGTGACCGACGTGCAGCACGGCTTCTGGGTGGTGCTCGGGACGACGTCCGTGCTCCGCTCCAACGCCCTGGGCACCGGGTCCACCGCGTTCCGGGCCGTGCTGGGCACGGCGATCGGATTCGCCATCGGTTCGCTGGTGCTGGTGGTGCTCGGGTCCCACCTGTGGCTGCTCTGGATCGTCCTCCCGATCGCCGTGCTGCTGGCCGGCGTGGCGCCCGCGGTGATCTCGTTCGCCGCCGGCCAGGCCGGGTTCACGGTGACGGTGGTGGTCCTGTTCAAGATCATCCATCCGGCCGGGCCGTCCGTCGGACTGCTGCGGGTGGAGGACGTGGCCATCGGCGTGACGGTGAGTGCGGTGGTCGGTCTGCTCTTCTGGCCCCGGGGGGCGACCGCCGCCCTGGTGCGGGCCCTCGGGGACGCGTACCGGGCATCGGTCTCGTGGCTGGCCGCCGAGGTGGCCCACGTGGGGGACCGGCACGCGGCCGCGGACCCCGCCCTGCGCGACGATGCCATCGCCACCGGCAAGCGGCTCGACGACGCGTTCCGCCAGTTCCTGACCGAGCGGGGGGCCAAGTCGGTGCCCCTACCGACGGTGACCCACCTGGTGACCGGCTGCTCGCGTGTCCGGCTGGTGGCCCAGACGGTGACCTCGTTGGCACCGGTCGGCAGCGAGGACGACGCCGCACTGAGCGACGTCGACACCGCGCGCGACGAGTTGGCCGGGGCGTACGCGGTGGCGGCCGGGTGGTGTGACAGCTTCGCCGACTCGTTGTCCCACCGGGGCGGCGGACCTCCCGACGTCCCGGTGGTCGATCCCGGCCTCGGGTCGGTTCTGCTCGGGTCGTTCGACGAGGAGCGACGACGGGGACGCGAGGACGGGGTGGTGGCCTCGTTGCGCCTCCTGTGGCTGGAGGAGCGCCTGGACGAGGTGCACGCCCTGGAGGCCGACCTGTCGAGGACGCCGGACTGGTTCGCCCGGCCCGGGTGAACGCGGTGCACGCGGTAGAATGGAGGGCGGAGCGCCGGGAAGCCTGGTCGGCAGCCTATTCGTCGACCCCTGGTGCGTGCCCACCGTGAAGCAGACCCCCGACCGAACGACGTCCGGCCAGCCCGGCGGCCGACGCCCCTTCGGGATCTCGGCGTGGAGGCGGGAGGCGCTCCGCACCACCTTCTGGCTCGTACCCACCATCCTGGTGGTGGCGGCCGTGGTGCTCTTCGCCGTCACGCTGGAGATCGACCAGATCGTCTTTCACCACCACGTCGCCCTGCCGCACTGGATCGCCTCGGGGAGCGCGGACGCGGGCCGGCAGGTGGTGGTGGCCATCGCCGCGGCGGTCATCACCGTCCTCGGGGTGGTGTTCTCCATCACCATCCTCGCCCTGACCCTGGCGTCCCAGCAGTTCGGCCCCCGCATGATGCGCAACTTCGTGCGCGACATCGGGAACCAGATGACGCTGGGCGTATGGGTGGCGACGTTCGTCTACTCGGTGCTGGTGCTCGTCTCCATCTCCGGCGACTTCGTGCCCCACGTGTCGATCACCGTGGCCGAGGCGCTGCTCCTCGTGGACCTGGCCGTCCTCATCTACTTCATCCATCACATCGCCACGTCGATCCAGCTCCCCGAAGTCATCGCCGGGATCGCCCGCGACCTGGACCAGGCCGTCGACGCCGAGTTCCCGCGGTCAGCCCGGGCCGGCGTCCCGGGGTCGGTGGAGGGACAGGGCCCCGACGCCGGGGAGGTCACCGCGCTGCTCGACGAGGGGGGTGTGACCGTCCCCGCCCTCCACAGCGGGTACCTCCAGTTCGTGGGCTACGACGACCTCGTGCGCATCGCCGGGGACGCCGATGCGGTGATCCGCCTCGCCCACCGACCCGGGCACTTCATCGTGGCCGGCCGGCCGTTGGCCACGGTGTGGCCCCCGCAGGCCGCCGCCGCGGTGGCGACGGCCCTCGACCGGACCCACCTCACCGGTCCCCACCGCACCATCCAGCAGGATCCGGTGTTCGCCATCGACCAGCTGGTGGAGATCGCCATCCGGGCCCTGTCGCCGGCGGTCAACGACACCTTCACGGCCCTCACGTGCATCGACTGGCTTTCGGCCGGGCTCTGCCAACTCTCGCAACGCGTGCTGGCCGAGGGCGTGTACCGCGACCGGTCGGGTGCCATCCGGCTGATCGAGGCCGACCCGAGCTACCGGCGCATGGTCGACCGGTCGTTCGACAAGGTCCGTCAGGCCGGGCGGGGCATGCCCGCCGTCCTGATCCGCCTCCTGGAGTCGGTAAACCACGTCATGGAGAGCACGGTCAGCCGCGACCAGCGCCAGGTCCTGCTGCGCCAGGCCGAGATGATCATGCGGGGCGCCGAGGAGGACGTCGACGAGGAGCAGGACCTGGAGGACATCCGGCGTCGGTACCGGACGATCCGCTCGACGGCGATCGTCTCGGACGACAGCACCACGACCGTGTCACGCACCCTGGCGGTCGAGCTCGCGCCGCCCGGCGCCGACGGGCACCGGCGGGGCGGGTCCTTCCTGCGCCGGCGCTGAGCGGCGACCGCTCAGCGGCCCACCACGACGGGTAGGTCCTCGCCCACGAAGGTGAGCAGGTCCTCGACGGGACGCGCCAGGCCACCGTCGACCCAGTCCATCCAGCTCACGGCGATGCACTCGTCGAACCCGAGCCCGTAGAGGCGGGCGACGAGGTCGGCGAGCTCGGCCCGGCCGCCGGGCCGCAGCCCGTCGTGGAAGTCGAGCAGGATCGAGCGGGGGACCCGGTCGGTGCGACCGGCGGCGGCACAGGCCTCGTCGAAGCGTTCGAGCATGGTGCGCAGGGCGGCGTCGAGCCCGCGTGGCGACCGGGAGGCAAAGGGATTCCAGAGGTTCCACCGGTCACCATGGCGGGCGGCGGCTGCGAGGGCCCTCGGGCCCTGCCCGCCGATCACGATCGGCGGCCGGGGCGACTGGACGACCGGGGTGGTCCAGCGGACGACGTCGGGCTGCCCGCGCCCGGCGAGGGCCGGCACCGGCGGAAGCGGGAACGGGGTGCCGCCCAGGATCTCGAGGAGGGCCACGAGGCCGCGTTCGAACCGGTCGGCCAGACCCGGTCCGTCGTCGGGCACGCCGGCGGCGGCCCGGCAGACGGCGGCGCCCCCCATGCCCAGGCCGAGGTCGAGCCGGCCGTCGCTGAGGGCGTCGACGGTGGCGGCCAGGCGGGCCATGTGCAGCGGCGGGTGGTAGACGAAGGTGGACACGAGGGGTCCGAGGCGGCAGCGCTGCGTGGTGGTGGCCAGGGCACCCAGGAGGGTCCATCCGTCGTACCAGGGGCCGTCGGCGTCGAAGGGGTTGGCCAGGTGGTCGGCCACCCAGAGGGAGTCGACGCCCGCCTCGTCGAACCGGGTCGCCCAGCCGAGCACGTCGCCGACGGGTCGGTCCTGTCCGAGGAACACCCCGAAGGTCGCCATGGCGGTGACGCTACTGGCCACGGGCCGGGCGGTTTCGGACGCGCCGGGTGGGGCGTAACGTTCGGGTTCCACGGAGGGGAAGCGCCGGCCCGACGGGTCGGACGCGTGAGTACGGGAGGTGCCGTGTCCGACCAGACGCGACCGCTGTCGATGGCCGAGGCCGACCGGGTGCCGGCGGCCCGGCCCTACCGCACCGACGCACCGAACGTCGTGGTGATCGTCCTCGACGACCTCGGCTTCGCCCACCTCGGCGCCTACGGCTCGGACCTCGACACCCCCAATCTGGACCGCTTGGCCGGCCGCGGGCTCCGCTTCACCAACTTCCACACCACGGCGGTCTGCTCGCCCACCCGTTCGTGCCTGCTGACCGGGCGGAACCACCACCGCGTCGGCATGGGGATGCTGCCCGACCTGCCCACCAACTTCCCCGGCTACGCCAGCCACTTCCCCCGCTCGGCGGGGACGCTGGCCCAGATCCTGCGGTCCGACGGCTACGCCACCTTCTGCGTGGGCAAGTGGCACCTGGTGCCCCGCGACGAGCGGGACACGGGCCCCTACGGAATGTGGCCGACGGGTCTCGGATTCGACCGCTACTACGGGTTCCTCAACGGGGAGACGAACCAGTGGACGCCCAACCTGGTGCGGGACACCAACCACGTAGAGCCGCCCCGGACCCCCGAGGAGGGCTACCACCTCGAGGCCGATCTGGCCGACAACGCCATCGCCTACCTGCGGGAGCTCCGGCTCTCCCACCCCGAGCGCCCCTTCTTCCTCTGGTACGGATCTGGGGCGCCGCACGCCCCGCACCAGGCGCCCCCCGAGTGGATCGAGCGCTTCCGCGGCCGGTTCGACGCCGGGTGGGACGCCTGGCGGGAGGCGACCCACCGTCGCCAGCTCGACCTGGGCATCCTGCCCGAGGGGACGCCCCTGTCACCCCGACCGTCGTGGGTCGAGGAGTGGTCCACGATCGACGGGCCCCGCCGACGCCTGTACGCCCGGATGATGGAGGTGTTCGCCGCGTTCGTGGCCCACGCCGACCACCAGATCGGCCGGGTCCTCGACCACCTCGAGGCCACCGGTGAGCTCGACCGCACCGTCCTCGTGTGCGTGTCGGACAACGGGGCGTCGGCCGAAGGGGGGCCGAACGGGACCTACAACCAGCTCGGCCACTACATCTCCGACGAGCCCGACGACCTGGACGACGAGCTCGCCCACCTCGACGACCTGGGCGGGTTCGCGTCGTGCGGCCACTACCCGTGGGGTTGGGCCCTCGCCGGCAACACGCCCTTCCGCCGCTGGAAGCGGTACACCTTCGAGGGCGGAGTGCGCGACCCCTTCTTGCTCGCCGGCCCCGGCGTCGACGACGCCGGGTCGGCGCGCGACCAGTACTGCCACGCCACCGACGTGCTGCCCACGGTGCTCGAGCTCTGTGGCCTGGAGCTGCCGTCCGAGGTCGACGGCATCAGCCAGATGAGCTTCGACGGCTCGACGCTGGTGCCGGCGGTGCGGGACCCGCACGCTCCGGACCCCCACCCCCTCCAGTACTACGAGTGCTGGGGTAGCCGCGCCATCTACCGCGACGGCTGGAAGGCCGTGACCAACCACGTGAACCAGCTCACGGCGGCCGAGCGTGACGCCGTCGAGGGCAGTCACGACTTCGCCCTCGACCGCTGGGAGCTCTACGACACGAGGTCCGATCCCAGCGAGGTCCACGACCTCGGGGACGAACACCCCGACCTCCTGGACGACCTGGTGCGCCTGTGGTTCGCCGAGGCGGAGCGCAACCAGGTACTGCCCATCGACGACGGGCACCTGACCCGCATCCGGCACATGCGCAGCCCCTGGACCGCGCCCCGCCTGACCTATGACCTCCGCCCCGGCGACAAGGTCCACGAGGTCGTCGGGCCGAACATCGCCGGTGGCTTCCGCATGGTGGCCGCCTTCGACGCGCCTCCGGGCGGCCCCGGGCCGTCGGTCCTCTGCGAGCAGGGCGACTGGAACTCCGGATGGGCCTGGTACCTGGTCAGGGGCCAGGTCCGGTGGTGCCTGGCCGGCAAGGGCGGCGCCCATACGGTCGCCGCCGACCTGCCCGACCGGTCCACCCTGCTCGTGGCCGAGGGCCGGCTGGTGGACGGCTCGCTCGAGGTCGTGCTGTCGACGGACGAGGGGGAGCTGGGCCGTCGCCAGCTCGACGTCCACCCCCCGCTGGCCTGGTCGCCGGACGGCGCGTTCCTGACGGTCGGCTACTCGCGGCCCTTCCCCGTGTGTGCCGACTACGACCCGCCGGCGCCGGCGCCGTCCGGCCTGGTCGGGGTCACCCTCTCCGTCGGTCCCCTCCCGCCGGTCGACCCGGCGGCCGAGTTCGAGCGGATCATGCGCCACCAGTAGTCCGCCGACCACCGGACCCCGGCCCGGCGCCGCGTTTCGACGGGCCCACGCCGGGTAGTTGCGAACCGTTCGCAATTGGGGCACTCTGGCGACAGACCGGTTTCGACGGAGCGAGGAGGAGCGGCTGCATGGTCATGACGGACACGGTGCCCACGGACACCCCGACCGTCGGACGGTTCGGCCAGCTCCGGCGGTCGCTCTCGGCCGCCGAGTGGCGCCGGGTGCGGTGGATGGTCGGCTCGATCGTCGCGCTGCACGTCATCGGGTTCGGCGTGTTCGTCGCCTTCGTGGTGCCCTACCACTACAAGGGCCTCGGTATCGGGGTCAGTGTCCTCGCGTACACGCTCGGCCTCCGCCACGCCTTCGACGCCGACCACATCGCCGCCATCGACAACACCACCCGCAAGCTCCTGAACGAACGCCGCGGGGTCGAGGGGTCGCGGCGCCCGCTCAGCGTCGGCTACTGGTTCTCCCTCGGCCACTCGAGCATCGTCGTGGCCATCGGCATGGGCATCGTCATCGCCGAAAAGGCCGTCTACGGCGCCGTCTCGAACAACCACTCGGCGCTCGAGCAGTTCGGGGGTGTCTTCGGCACGATCGTGTCGGCCACCTTCCTCTTCCTCATCGCCGCCCTCAACGTCGTCATCCTGGCCGGCATCGTGCGGGTGTTCCGGGCCATGCGACGGGGCGTCTACGACGAGGCCGAGCTCGAGCGGCAGCTGGAGAACCGCGGCCTGATGTACCGCTTCTTCGGCAAGTGGATGTCGTCGATCACCGAGGAGTGGCAGATGTACCCGGTCGGGGTCGTGTTCGGCATGGGCTTCGACACCGCCACCGAGGTCGCGCTGCTGGCCACGACCGCCCTCCTGGCCACCCAGCACCTGCCCTGGTACTCGATCGTCTGCCTGCCCATCCTCTTCACCGCCGGCATGGCCCTCATGGACACGCTCGACGGCTGCTTCATGAACGTCGCCTACGGCTGGGCGTTCTTCAATCCGGTCCGGAAGGTGTACTACAACCTCGCCATCACCGGCCTGTCGGTGGCGATCTGCTTCTTCATCGGCGCCGTCGAGGTCCTCGGGCTGCTGCCCACCGAGCTGCACCTCCACGGACGCTTCTGGACCGACATGTCGGGGTTCAACATCAACACGGCCGGCTTCATCATCGTCGGTATGTTCGTGTTGACCTGGGGGGTGGCCATGGTGATCTGGCGCGTGGGCCGGATCGAGGAGCGGTGGAGCGCGTCGCTCGTCCCGGCGGAGGCGCCGGACCCCGCCTGATCCGCCGGGAGGCACCATGCGAGCAGCCCTCGTCACGTCCTTCGACATCCCACCGTCCTGTCGGGAGGTGGCCGCACCGGTGGCCCGGACTCCCGACGAGGCGCTCGTCCACGTGCTGGCCGCGGGACTGCACCCGCGCGTCAGGTCCCAGGCCGACGGATCCCACTACACGAGCACCGACCGGCTGCCCCTGATACCCGGCGTCGACGGCGTCGGCCGGGGCGCCGACGGAGCCCTCCGGTACTTCGTCGTGCCGGACGGCGCCGACGGATCGATGGCCGAGCAGGCCGTCGTCGACCTCCGGGCCAGCGTCGTGCTGTCCGACGGCACCGATCCCGTGCAGGTGGCGGCAGCCATGAACCCCGCCATGTCGGCCTGGGTGGCCCTGCGCCGCCGCATCGACATGCGCCCCGGTGCGTCGGTCCTCGTCCTCGGCGCCACCGGGAACGCCGGCGGCATGGCCGTCCAGGTGGCGAAGTACCTCGGAGCGGAACGGGTGGTCGGAGCCGGGCGCCGACCCGACCGGCTGGCCGAGCTGCGGGCGCTGGGGGCCGATGCCGTCGTGTCGATCGGGGGCGATCCGATCGCGGCGACCCGGCGGCTCAGCACCGAGGCCCGTGACGTCGACGTGGTGCTCGACTACCTCTGGGGCCAACCGGCCGCCGACGCCCTGGCGGCCATCGTCACGGACCGTACCGACCGCGGTGTCCCGCTGACCTGGGTCCAGATCGGTGCCGTCGCCGGGCCCACCGCGGCCATCCCCTCGGCCGCGCTGCGGGCGGCCCGGCTGCAGATCGTGGGGAGTGGGCAGGGCTCGGTGTCCACCGGCGACTACCTGGCCGAGCTCCCGGAACTGGCCGCCGAGATCACTCGGGGCACCTTCCGGGTCGACGCCCGGCCGGTCCCGCTCGCCGAGGTCGAGGCGACCTGGGGCGCCGGTGGCGACGATCGCATCGTCATCGTCCCCCGGGGATGACGGAAGGACCGAAGGAGCCGGCTCGTCCCGATCAACCGTAGGTCGGGTGCTGCGGCCAGCCCTCGGGGGAGTCCTCCCACTCCTCCTGGCGCCCGTAGGGCGCGAGGTCCAGGATGTTGTTGACGAACAGGACGCGATCGACGCCCCGGGCCGTCGTCGAGTACGTGCGGAAGATGTCGTCGCCGTCCCGGAGGAAGAGCGACAGCAGGAAGCCGCCGTTCTCCGAGGCCCCGCAGTCGGCGGCGAAGGTCGTGCCGTGGGACGACACGAACGGCATCGTCCAGCCCTTCTCCTTCTTGTACGGCTCGATCTGGCTCAACGGCATGTTGGACACGGTGGCCCAGCTGACCCCGTTGTCGGCCAGGACGTCGAGGGCGGTCACGTTGTCGGTGAAGTGGGTGCACCCCGGGCAGAAGGCGCCGGGTCCCACGTCCATGAACTGGTAGACGGCCAGCTGCTCCCGACCGTCGAAGAGGTCGAGGAGCGTGACCGACCCCTGCGGGGCGTCGAAGCGGTACTCCTCGCCCATGCGGACCATGGGCAGGCGCCGACGTCGGGCGGCGAGCGCGTCGAGGGCGCGCGTGGCTTCCTTCTCCGCCACCAGGAGCTCGTCCCGGGCCTTCTCGAACTCCTCGTCGGACACGACCGGTGGGTGTGCGGACATGGGCCTCCCCCTTTCGTCGGCGCTGCCGGAGCGCAGCGGGCGTTCCCGACGGCGCGAGCGTACCCCCGGCGTCGCCATCCAGTCGGGGGAGTCCGGGGACGGGCGGCTACGCGGCGGCGCCGGCCAGCAGTCCGGACCGGGGCAGGATCACCGCGTCGATCAGGCCGTAGGCGATGGCCTCGTCAGGGGTCATGAAGTAGTCGCGGTCGATGTCCTTCATGACCTCCTCGACCGGGCGCCCGCTGTGGTGGGCGATGATCTCCGCCATGCGGCGGGTGAGGGCGAGCACCTCGCGCAGCTGGATCTCCATGTCGCTGGGCGCCCCCCGGGTTCCGGCGCTGCCCTGGTGGATCATGATCCGGGCGTTCGGGAGGGCCAGGCGCTTACCCGGCGCCCCGCCGGCGAGCACCATGGCCGCCGCCGACATGCCCATGCCGACGCAGATGGTGGACACCTCGGGACGGACGTGTTGGATCACGTCGTAGATCGCCATGCCCGCGTAGGCCATGCCCCCCGGCGAGTTGATGTAGAGGTAGATGTCCTTCTCCGGGTCCTGGGCCTCGAGATAGAGCATCTGCGAGATGATCAGGTTGGCGATCTGGTCGTCGACCTCCTGGCCGAGGAAGACGATGCGCTCCCGGAGCAGGAGCGAGTAGATGTCGAAAGCGCGGTCGGCCCGACCGGACTCGTCGACCACCGTGGGGATGAGGCTGTGACGTGGCTGCACCGGGACCTCCTCGTGGCTCCGGCGGGAATTCCGCCGGCTATCCCTGTCATGGTATCTCATTCTTGAGATACCATGACAGGGATAGGGTGATCGGGAGGGACGGTCCGTCGGAAGGGGAAGGTCATGACCGAACGGCGAGAATCGGTGTTCCCGGGCTTCCGCGAGCTGTCGGCCCGCCGCCACGCCCTGAGCGACGAGTTGGCCGAGCGGCGCCGTCTGCTCGGCCTGTCCCAGACCCAGGTGGCGGCCCGCATGGGGACCTCACAGTCGGCCGTGGCCCGGATCGAGACCGGTGGATCGGACGTGCTGCTCTCGACGATGGACCGCTACGCCACCGCCCTCGGGCGGCGTCTGGAGTGGAGGCTGGCGGACCTCCCGGACGGGGAGCCGGAGCGATGACCTGGGGGGATCCCGCCGCGACGACCGAGGTGGGCGACTGGCTCACCCGTGGGCTCTTCGACAAGCGGATCGTCCAGCTGGTCGGGTCCCTCGACGACCGGGCCGCCGGCGAGATCGTCGCCCAGCTGATGACGCTCGACGCCCTGGGGGACGATCCCGTGGAGTTCCGGATCACCAGCCCGGGGGGCACCGTGGCCGCCGCCCTCGCCGTCATCGACGTGGTCGGCCTGGTCGGGGTACCCGTGCACGCCTTCGCCACGGGCCGGGTCCACGGTCCCGCGGTCGGTGTCCTCGCCGTGTGTGACCGTCGCGCGGTCGCCGACCACACCTCGCTCCGCCTCGTCGAGCCCGAGGTCGAGTTCCGGGGCAGTGCCACCCAGCTCGGGGGCCAGGCCGCGGCCCACCGCGAGGAGTGGGGGGCGTTCTGCACGTGCGTCGCCCGGGCGGTCCACCGCTCGGTGGGGGAGGTGGCCTCCGATGCGGCCGCCGGCCGGTTCCTGACCGCCGAGGAAGCCGTCGACTACGGCATCGCGGACGAGGTGGCCCGGCGCACCGCGGACATCCACCGACTCCCGGGGCGACCGATCGGCTTCCGTCCGGACGGTGCCACCTGACCGACGCCGCGGCCCGGCCCGGCGCTACGAGCCGGGCGGGGTCACCGTGGTCCAGTTGGCGGTCGACGGGACCTTGGATCCCGCCGGGCCCTGCCCGAACAGCCACAAGAGATTGCCGGTGATCCGGCGGGTGTACGAGCTCGGACAGGTCGGGTCCGTGGCCGGACACCGGACGAGCGTGGCGACCCAGACGTTGTCACCGCTGTCGAACAGCCCGGCGTGACTGGTGGCACTCGTGTAGTAGGTCATGTCCGAGTACGTGAAACCGTTCCACTTCCCCTCGTCGGTGAAGGCCTCCGACAGCGGGATCGGCGAGTGGGCCAGCACCTGGAGGTCCGCCGGCTTCGGTCCGCCGGGGTCGACGTGGTCGATGTCGGAGTTGATGACGCCGGGGATGAGGTCACCGTCGGCCAGGCCGGTCCCCTTGAAGATCCAGGCCGAGGCGTCGAAGACCTTCATCGCCGCCGACGGCTGTCCCGACTGGAGGTAGCCGCTGTAGAGCTGGCCGAGGAAGGCGCTGGCGACCCAGTCGGTCGGCGGGGACGCCCAGGTGTTGCCGGTCACCTCCTTCGGGTCGATCTTCCCGTCGAGGGGATCCTCGGCCCCGTTGCGGTAGTCGACCTCCTCGCGGTCGGGACCCAGGGCGGACGGTTGGAGTCGGGCGTGGCGGACCAGGGTGGCCGCGCCCAGGAAGGCGACGTTGACCCCCGCGTCGAAGGCGTCGATCACGGCGAGGCGCTCGCTGTTCGTCCACGTCTCGTCGTGGTCGAGCCCCAGCAGCGCCCGGTGCTGGAGGACGAAGGTGGGATGCTCCGAGATGCAGATGTCGGTGCAGTACGTGACGTCGAGACCGAGCTCTTCGGCGTAGGCGACCAGCGGGTACTCATTGGTGAGGAAGTCACTGGATCCGTCGCCCGCGTAGGGCCGGTCGAACGAGACCACGCGTGCCCGGTCGCACACCGGATACGTGTTCGAGTCCAGGATGCAGGGTCCGACGCCGGCGTAGAAGGAGTACCCGTCGAAGGTGTTCCAGCCCTGTTCGACCAGGGACCGGTTCATGATCAGGTACGTGGCGTGACTCGACGGATCCCAGACGGTCAGGAGGACGTACGCCTGCTGGTTGCCGCTCCCGACCAGCTTGAGCAGGTAGTCACCGGGCACGAACGCCGGCGTCACCGGCATGGTCACGTCCGGGGTCCAGTTGGCGCAGCTGACCATGTTGGTGACCGGCGTCACCGGGCACGGTGGTTGGACCGTGCCGGCGATCGGGGCCGACGCCCAGATCTCGCGGGCCCCGAGGCCCTGGTACCACCCCATGCGGTACGCCGTCACCGTGAACGTGGGGGCGGTGGTCGACACGAACAGGTGCACGATGTTCCCGACGGCGGCGTAGTTCAGGTCCGCGAACCCGTCGATCGAACCGGCCCCCTGGTCCGTGATGCGCCATGCCGCCGTCCCCGGTTGTTGGTTTTCGTCCACGACGGCGCTCGAGACGACACCCGAGGGCCCGAGCTTGGTGACGGCCACCGTCGGGATCGGCTTGATGCGGACGACCGGGTGCACCGGGGCGGTCCGGGGGATCGGGCGGGCGGCGGCCGGCTGGCCGCATGCGGCGGCCACCAGGATGACGGCAAGGAGGACCACCGCTGTGACCAGGGGGTTTGCACGTCTCGGGCCCCGATTCCCGGGCCCTGGTGTGATGCGCATCACGTCGGGTCGTTCGACCTCGTCACTCGCCTTCGACCCGGCACCGCTCCCGCCGGGAGCCCCCGAAGGGTGAGCGTATCCACGGCCCCAACCTAACAGCGCCCCTGTCGGTGGACGGGGTCGGCCGGAGCCGGACGTGCCGCTCACCGATGGAGCGGCCGCTCAGCGGAGCAGTCGGGAGAGGCGCCGGTCGGCGAGGATCCGCCCGTCGGTCTGGCAGTGGCGGCAGTAGACGATCTCGTACGACTCGTAGGAGACCCGTAGCAACGGTTGCCCGCAGCGCGGGCACGGCTGGCCGGCCCGGTTGTGCACGGCGAAGCGCAGGCCGAGTTTCGGCTCGGACAGTCCACCCTGGCGCTCGCGCTCCTGGTCGAGGGCCCGCGCCAGCACCGAACGCACGGCGTCCACCAGGGCCTCCCGTCGCTCGGTGGAGAGGGAGCGCATGGGGGTGAACGGCGAGAGGCCGACCGCATTGAGGACGTCGTCGACGTAGCCCCGGCCCAGTCCGGCCAGGGTGCGCTGGTCCCGCAGCACCGTGTGGACCCGCCGGTTCGAGGTGTCGGTCATGAGGAAGTCGGCGAAGGCGTCGTCATCGGGCTCGGGGCCGAGGACCGCCAGGGGACCCTGGTCACCGGGTCCCAGCACCCACCAGGCCGCCTTGCGCTGACTGCCGTGCTCGCGCACCAGCACCCCTGACCCGTCCTCGAACCGGAACCGGACCACGCTCCCCCGGGGGCGGGTCGACTTGGCGGCGGACTCGATGTCGAGCCGACCCGCCTGGGACAGGTGGACGAGGACGCGCACACCGTCGTCGAGGGTGACCACCAGGTACTTGCCCCGCCGCCCGACGTCGGTGACGGTGCGCCCGACGAGCGCTCCGGGGGCCGGCTCCACTGTCTTCAGCGCCGCGAAGCCGTGTGGCTCGACACCGGCGACGACGCCGCCGGCCAGGGCGGCGTGCAGACGCTCGGCGAGGGCCTGCATCTCGGGAAGTTCGGGCATGGTCGACTCCACACGGTGGTCGGGTGCCCCCGCAGTATGCCGTGACCGGGGCGTCGACGGGTCGGTGGACACCCGGGCCCACCTCCGCGGGTGTTCGCCGGCGACCAGCGGGTACGCCCCCTGGGGACCCGCGTGCATGGCGGTCCGACCGAGTGGGAAGGAGGATCCCATGCCCATGACGACGAGCCGTGGCGGCGTGCGGCGGGACGAGTTGCCGAGCACCGTGCGCCGGTCACCGGAGAAGGCGCAGGTGACGTTCGCCAAGGCGCACGACGCCGCCGTCGAGGAGTACGGCGAGGGTCGCCGCTCGTACCAGACGGCCTACGCGGCGCTCAAGCACGCCTTCGAGAAGGTGGGGGACCATTGGGAGCCCAAGGCGGTCACGGGACCGTCGGACGAGCAGGCGGCCAAAGGAGGCGCCCGGAGCGCGAAGCGGTACCCGACGGCCGAGGGGGTCGATGCCAACGCGTCGAAGCGCCACCTGCTCCAGATCGCCCGCCGGCTGGACATCGCGGGGCGGTCCACGATGACGAAGGACGAGCTGATCGGCGCCATCCAGAAGGAGAACCGGCGGGTGACGGCCCGCAGCCGGACCCGCCCGTCGAGGTAGCGGTCACCCGCCGTATCCGGCGGCGGTGGTTGAAGGCACCGCCGGGCGCTGGTAGACCGACTCCATGCCGGGGCCCACCAGTGACGTCTGGGACGTCATGTCCACGGCCCGGAGCATCCGCCGCTTCACCGACGAGCCGGTCGACGACGTCACGCTCGGGCGCTGCCTCGAGGCCGCCACCTGGGCCCCCAACGGCGCCAATGTCCAGGCCTGGCGATTCGTCGTCCTGCGGTCCCCCGAGGTGCGGGCCGTCGTGGCCCGGGCCGCCCGCCTGGCCCTCGAGGTGATCGAGCCCGTGTACGGCATGACCCGTCCCGCGGCCGACGACGACAGCCGCCGGGCCCGCAACGACCGGGCCACCTACGAGTTGCACGACCGGGCCGGCGACCTGGCATCGGTGCTGTTCACGACCTACCGCTACGATGCCGCCTCCGAGCTGTTGCTGGGCGGATCCATCTTCCCGGCCATGCAGAACTTCCTCCTGGCGGCCCGGGCCCAGGGCCTCGGGGCGTGCCCGACCAGTTGGGCGTCCTACGGCGGCGAGGCGTTGCTGCGCGAGGCGGTGGGCGTCCCCGACGACTGGATGCTCGCCGGCCACGTCGTGGTGGGATGGCCCCGGGGCCGGCACGGGCCGCTCCGTCGTCGACCCGTCGACGAGGTCGTCTACGTCGACCGGTGGGACGAGAGTGCGGACGTGCTCCGGACGGGGTGGCGCTGACGCGCGCGACTCCCGGCCCCGTCGCTCCGTCAGCGGACGAGGATGGTCACGCAGGCGTTGGCCCCGCGGCCGATGACGTGCGCCAGACCGACCTTCGCTCCCACCACCTGCCGGTCCCCTGCCGTGCCCCGCAGCTGCCGCACCAATTCGACCACCTGACCCAGCGCCGAGGCGCCCAGCGGCTCCCCCTTGGAGAGCAGCCCGCCGGAGGGGTTGATGGGCCGCGCCCCGCCGACGAGGGCGGAGCCGTCCTCGAGGATCGCCGCCTGCCCGCCGGGCGGGCAGAGGCCGAGCTCGGGCCAGGCCAGCAGCTCGCGCGCGGCGTCGGTGTCCTGACACTCCACGACGTCCACGTCCGCGGGCCCGAGACCGGCCTGGGCATAGGCGTCGTCGGCCGCCAGCGTGGTGGGCGGGGTGACGCCGGTGTCGTCGATGCCGCAGAGGGGCGAGTCCTCGCCGAGGACGTTGCCGGGGAGGTGGGAGCGGAGGGAGATGCCGGCCACCGTGGGGCCGTCACCGTCCCGGGACAGCACGACGGCGGCGGCGCCCTCATTGGGCGAGCACAGCATGAAGAGCGTCAGGGGTGGGCAGATCATCCGCGCGCCGAGCACCTCCTCGGCGGTCACGGCCTTGCGGAACATGGCGTCGGGATTGGCCACTCCGTGGCGCCGGTTCTTCACGACGACCTGGGCGAGGTGGTCGACCGTCAGGCCGGTGTCGGCCAGGAGGCGCTGGGCCCGCAGGGCGAAGTAGGCGGGAGCCGGGCTCAGTCCCGCCGCCTCCTGCCACGGGGCGAAGAAGGACGAGCGGATGATCCCCTTCGGCATCTTCTCGATGCCGAACACGAGGACCCGGTCGTGGCGACCCGAGGCGATGGCGGCGGCCCCGAGCTCGAGGGCCGCCCCTCCGGACGCACAGCCGGCCTCGACGTCGTAGATGGGGATGCCCGTGCCGGCGAGGGCGCCGAGGACCCGGTGGCCGGCGGCCACGCCGCCGTAGGCGGTGCCGCAGAAGGCCGCCTGGACGTCGCGGGCGCCGATGCCCGCCTCCGCCAGCGCATCGCGCACGGCGACCACCCCCATGGCTGTGCCGGTCGTCCCGTCGAAGCGCCCGAAGGGGTGCAGTCCGACCCCGGCGATCCTCACGCCGGTCACGGGCGGAACCTCCAGGTGAGGACCGGCTCGCCGTCGGGCCCGGGCAGTTCCTCGCCCTCGAGCCGTACGCGGGAGCCCGCCGCCAGGTCGTCACCGGCGAGGCGGGTCACCACCCGCAGGAGCGGCAAGCCGTCGAGCTCGACCACGCCGAGGCGGTAGGGGACCGGGCCGGCGTAGCCGGGTGGGGCCACGGTGACCTCGGTGTGCAGCCACAGGGTGCCGGTCCGGGGGAGGTCCAGGGCCTCGACATCGTCGGCCCCGGTGAAGGGGCACACCGGTGACCTCGGGAAGTGGCGGCGGCCACTGGTCGCCGACCATCCGCCGAGCAGCACCACGGAACCGTCGTCCTCGACGCGTAGGACGCCCGGGTCGATCGGAGGCAGCGACACGGGTGCACTATTCCACATCGGGAGTCCGCCGGACGGCGCTCGCGCGGTCCGTGACGCCCCGGCCCGGCGGGGTTCAGACGGCTGTCGGGCGACAGACGACCGCCAGTGACGAATGTCGGTCCAACCGGCTCCACAGCCGGTCGAGTCGGGCGCCGTACTGGGCCAGGGGGATGGTCCGGCCGAACAGGTTGCGGGTGATCGGCTCGCCGATGCACAGGAGCGCGGTGGTGGCGGTGCCGAAGAGCGGTATCACCTCGGTGGCGTCCCAACCCGCCCGGGACAGCTGGGCGAGGAGTTCCTCGGGGTCGTAGCGGCGCTCGTGATGGGGATCCCACCGCGGGAGGTTGTCGGCCGTGGGCCATTCGCCGATCCGCCTCCGGGCCACGAGTGCCTCCGGCGCGGCCAACGGCAGGGTCGGCACGGACAGGAGGAGCCGGGCGTCCGGGCGGGCGATGCGGCGGCACTCCGCCAGTGCCCGCTCGGGGTCGCCGGTGTGCTCCAGCACCTCGGCGGCCACGATCGTCCGGGCGTGGCCCGAGCGGATGGGCAGGTGCTCGAGGGTGGCGGCCACCCTGGGGTCCGGCGTGGTGCGCAGTCCGACCGTCGACTGGTCGACCGACAGGATCCGCAGGGTCGGGAACGTACGGGCCAGGAGCCCGTCGCCGGAGCCGACCTCGACGATGGGCTCCACCAGGTACTTCGCCCAGAGTCGGAAGCGGATGCGGTCGGCACTCATGGGCTGACGGTGGCCGCCGGACCAGAGGGAGTCGAACTTGTCGCGCTGACGGCCGATGATCGCGCCGGGATCGGCGGTCACGTGGGCCATGGCGAAAAGTACCACCCGCACAGCTGTGCCTGTAAAGCGAACTTCTCGCGAATTCGCGGTGACCGCGCTCCCGGGCGGGGAGCCGGAGCCCTGCGGGACCCGAGGCCGGTACGCAAAATGACGTATTGTCTAATTCTTGACAAAGTCCAGAATAGTGCTATATTGGCTACGTGACCGACAGCCGGACGATCGAATCGGTGGAGCTGCTCCGCCGGCACAACCTGCAGGTGACGGCCCAGCGCCTGGCGGTGTTGCGGGCGGTGTCGGCCAGCCCGCACGGGACCGCGGACGAGATCGAGGCCCTCGTCCGGGGGGAGATCGGGGCGGTGTCGCGCCAGGCGGTCTACGACGCCCTCGCCATCCTGACCGACAAGGGGATCATCCGACGCATCCAGCCCGCCCGTTCGCCGGCCCGCTACGAGGACCGCGTCGACGACAACCACCACCACCTGGTCTGCCGGGCCTGCGGCACCACCGTCGACGTGCCCTGCGCCGTGGGGTACCGGCCCTGCCTCGAGGCGGCCGACGACCACGGCTTCGCCATCGACGAGGCGGAAGTCATCTACTGGGGCACCTGTCCCGACTGCCGGACCGCCGAGCCCGACGTCAGCGCCGGCGAGCTGGCCGTGCCGGCCCCCTGACCGTGCCGGCCCCCTGACGACACCGCTGCCCACGACACCACCGACGAACGCACACCCCACCCCACACCGAAGAGAGGAACGACCATGACGACAGAGGAGACCGGCGCCACCGTCACCACGTCCGAGGAGGAGGCACCGTCGGCGACGTGCCCCGTGATGAGCCACCGCTACACGGCCGTCGGATCGACGGCCAACGAGCACTGGTGGCCCGAGCAGGTCACCCTGCGTCCGCTGGCCAAGGACTCACCCCTGATCGATCCGATGGACCAGGGCTTCGACTACGCGGAAGAGTTCGCCACCCTCGACCTGGCCGCCGTGAAGGCGGCCATCGTCGAGGTCATGACGACGTCACAGGAGTGGTGGCCGGCCGACTTCGGCCACTACGGACCCCTGTTCATCCGGATGGCCTGGCACAGCGCCGGCACCTACCGCATCCACGACGGCCGGGGCGGGGCCGGCTCGGGAACCCAGCGATTCGCCCCGCTCGACAGCTGGCCCGACAACGTGAATCTCGACAAGGCCCGTCGTCTGCTCTGGCCGGTGAAGCAGAAGTACGGCCGCGCCCTGTCATGGGCCGACCTGATGATCCTGGCGGGCAACTGCGCCTTGGAGTCGATGGGTCTGCAGACGTTCGGCTTCGGTGGCGGGCGGGTCGACGTGTGGGAGCCCGAGGAGGACATCTACTGGGGGCCCGAGGACACCTGGCTGGGCGACGAGCGCTACCACGGCGACCGCGTCCTCGACGATCCGCTCGGTGCCGTGCAGATGGGGCTGATCTACGTCAACCCCGAGGGTCCGAACGGCAACCCCGACCCGGTGGCCGCCGCCCGCGACATCCGCGAGACGTTCGCCCGCATGGCCATGGACGACACGGAGACGGTCGCCCTGATCGCCGGGGGGCACACCTTCGGCAAGACCCATGGCGCCGCCGACGGGACCGAGTACGTGGGCCGTGAGCCCGAGGCCGCGCCCCTCGAGGAGCAGGGCCTGGGCTGGAGGAACACCTTCGGCACCGGCAAGGGGGACGACGCCATCACCAGTGGCCTCGAGGTGATCTGGACCTCGGACCCGACCCGGTGGGACAACGGGTTCTTCGACAACCTCTTCGGCTACGAGTGGGAGCTCACGACCAGTCCGGCCGGGGCGCACCAGTGGCGGCCCACGGACCGGGGTGCCGACGACGCGGTGCCCGACGCCCACGACCCCTCGAAGCGGCACGCCCCGATGATGCTGACGACCGACCTGTCGCTGCGTTTCGATCCGGCCTACGAGGCGATCTCCCGTCGCTTCCACGAGCACCCGGACGAGTTCGCCGACGCGTTCGCCCGGGCCTGGTTCAAGCTGACCCACCGCGACATGGGCCCGATAGCGCGTTACCTCGGCCCGGAAGTGCCCGACGAGCAGCTGCTCTGGCAGGACCCCGTTCCCCCCGTCGACCACCCGCTGGTCGGCGACGGCGAGGTGGAGGCGTTGACGCGGGCGGTCCTGGGTGCGGGCCTGTCGACCGCGCAGCTGGTGTCCGTGGCGTGGGCGTCGGCATCGACCTTCCGCGACAGCGACAAGCGGGGTGGGGCCAACGGGGCCCGCATCCGTCTCGCCCCCCAGCGGGACTGGGAGGTCAACGACCCTACCGAGCTGGCGACCGTGCTGGCCGCCCTGGAGACGGTGCGTACCGAGTTCAACGACGCGCACCCGGGAGGTCCGCAGGTCTCGCTGGCCGACCTCATCGTCCTGGCCGGAGGAGCGGCGATCGAACAGGCCGCCGCGGTGGCCGGTCACGACGTGCGGGTCCCGTTCTCGCCGGGACGTACCGACGCCACCCAGGAGCAGACCGACGTGGACTCGTTCGCCGTGCTGGAGCCGACCGCCGACGGGTTCCGCAACTACCTCCGGCCCGGCGACAAGCGCCGACCCGAGGAGTTGTTGATCGACCGGGCCAGCCTGCTCGGCCTGACCGCCCCGCAGATGACGGTCCTCGTGGGCGGGCTGCGCGTCCTCGGCGTCTACGTCGGCGACACCGGGCACGGCGTCCTCACGGACCGTCCCGGGTCGCTCACCAACGACTTCTTCGTCAACCTGCTCGACATGGGCACCGAGTGGAGCGTCTCGTCCTCCGAGCACCTCTACGAGGGTCGGGTCCGGGCGAGCGGCGAGGTCAGGTGGACCGGAACTGCGGTCGACCTGCTGTTCGGATCGAACTCGCAGCTCCGGGCCCTCGCAGAGGTCTACGCGAGCGGTGACGGCGAGGCGAAGTTCGTCCGGGACTTCGTGGCGGCCTGGCACCGGGTGATGGAGCTGGACCGCTTCGACCTGCGCTGACGCCGACCACCACCGGCCGGTGGAGGTCGGAGGAGGCCGGGAGTGGCTACCGTCTGGCGCCGGCGCCGGCGCCGCCGACGGGCCCGGTCCCCTCGGTCCACGTGGGATCATCGGGGCGTGGACGGATCCGCCGACTGCGTGGTGGTGGGAGGCGGGCTGGTGGGCACCGCTCTCGCCCTCGAGCTCGGCCTCCGGGGGGCCACGGTCGTCGTCGTCGACCGACACGATCCGGGTCGCGCCAGTGACGCCGGCGCGGGCATCCTGTCGCCCGAGACGAGCCAGGATCCCTCGGCGGGCGCCTTCGCCGTCGGAATCGCCGCCGCGGGTCACTACGAACGGCTGACCGACCGGGTGGGTGCCGACGGGGACGTCGGGACCGGGTACGCCCGGACCGGGTCGCTCCTGGTGGCCGAGCGGCCGGGGGACGACGCCACCATGGACGCGGCCGCGACGTTGATCCTGGGCCGCGGGGTCGGGGTCGAGGAGGTCGACCCGGTGGGGGCCCGGGGGCACTTCCCGGTCCTCGGCACCGTGCGGCGGGCACTCCACAACCCCCATGCCCGGCGGGTCGACGGGCGGGTCCTGCGGAATGCGTTGCAGGCGGAGGCGGAGCGTCTCGGCGCCACGTGGCGGCACGGGCGGGTCACGGGGATGGTCACCGCGGGGGAGCGGGTGCAGGGGGTGCGGACGGACGGCGGTGACATCGCGACCGGGGCGGTCGCGCTCTGCGGTGGGGCCTGGACCGGCGAGCTGGCCGGCGACCTGGGGGTTGACCTCCCGGTCGGGCCGCTCAAGGGCCAGATCGTCCACCTGCGGCTGGCGGGGGTCGACACGTCGGCGTGGACCATCGTCCAACCGGTGCTCGGCTTCTACCTGGTCCCCTGGCCGGACGGTCGGATCGCCTGTGGGGGGACGATGGAGGCCGCGGCCGGGTTCGACCACCGGGTCACCGCCGACGGCGTGCACCAGCTCCTGCGCGAGGGCCTCCGGACCGCCCCCGGACTGGGGGCCGCCGAAGTGGTCGAGGTGCGGGTGGGGTCACGGCCGGTGACCTCCGACGGCGTGCCGCTGGTCGGTGCGGTGCCCGGATGGTCCAACGTCTTCCTGGCCACGGGGCACGGGGCGGACGGCCTGCTGCTGGGCCCCTGGAGCGCCGCGGTGCTGGCGGACCCGATGGTCGGGGCGTCGGGGGCGGGCCGGCCGGACCGCCCGCTCCATTCCGTGGCGGACCCGGTGGTGGCGGCCGAGCTCGCCCGGTGGTCCCCCGACCGGTTCGGGGGGTGAGTGGACTCGGTCGAGTGCCTTCCGACCCGCACCGGCGCCGCCCCACCGTGCCCGAGGTCCTGTCAGCTTCCGGTGTCCCGGAGCTCCGCCGTCAGGCTCGGGGGCGGCCCCATGGTGGCGTGCATCTTCACGGCCCGCATGACCGGTGACGTCTCGACGTGGGTCAGTCCCTCGAGGTCGGCCAACACGACCGATATGAACTCGTAGAGCGAGCGGTCGTCCTCGCAGAGTACGGCGGCCACCAGGTTGGTCGACCCGGTGGTGGCCGCCACGAACGGGATCTCCGGCCGCTCGACCAGGGTCTGCCCGACGGAGCCGAGCCGACCCGGGGCCACCCGCATCCACAGCATCGCCCGCGAACGGAATCCGAGCGCGTCGGCCAGGAGGTCCACGTCGAAGGAGAGGACGCCCGAGTCGACGAGCTCGTCGACCCGACGACGGACGGTCGACTCGTGCCAGTGCGTGCGCGCCGCCAGCTGTCGGTAGGTGGCGCGTCCGTCCTCGGCGAGGGCGTGCACGAGCGGCCAGTCGGCGTCCTGCAACCGGACGGTGGACCGGTCCGTCGACGTCCCACCCCGGGCGGCGGCCCGGAGCCGGTCGACCTCCCCGCGGCTGAGCTCGTCCGAGCCCGGCGGGGGCGAGGCCCCGGTGGTGAAGAGGTTGAGGATGCAGAACGCCTCGAGTCCGACGATCTCGCGCCCCACCGGAAGCTGGCCGAGCAACGGGGGAGCCGGTTCGGTGGCGTCGCGGGAGTGGATCGTGCTGAGTATCTCGGTCCCGCCCGACATCAACTGCACCCAGGCGGTGTCCGGACGCTCGGCGAGCCGGGTGGCCACCGCCGGCGCGGACCCCGGGGCGCAGCGGATGCGTACGGCCCAGTCGGAGCGGCCGAGCCGCTGGGAGTCGAGCTGGCCGACGACGCGCAGGACCCGCGCGTCGAACAGGCGCCGGTAGCGACGGGCGATGGTCTGCTCGGAGGATCCGAGGACCTGGGACAG
>Ga0181528_10000512_pt1 | contig 27169 bp, 21 predicted proteins | sample PEATcosm2014_Bin_47_FD_119742 | JGI IMG/M metagenome (GOLD analysis project Ga0181528, IMG submission 119742) | Peatland microbial communities from MTU Mesocosm Facility, Houghton, MI, USA - PEATcosm2014_Bin10_10_metaG | ecosystem: Environmental > Terrestrial > Soil > Wetlands > Peat | place...
GCCGCCGCCGACAGCAGAAAATGTTGAGACACGAGGTCCTCGTCGCCCAGAACAAACCATGAATATTCTGGGTCGTCGCGAGAGCCCTGTCAAGCTCGCTGGTGGCTGCTACATAAGGCCGGATGGTTCTGGAAATGCGCGTTCAAATGCGGCTCCTGTGAGATGGCCCAGGCGACCCCTTGACTCTTCGGGCATTTCAACGTTTATTCGTCGGGGTTGCAGGTTTCTTCCGCGCCGCCTACGGATACCGGGCGATCCTAGACTGGTCGATGCCGGCGATAACGAGATCTGAGCGGAGGGCGAGATGGTCGAAAGGAAGACTCCGGCCGTCTATGTGCAAGAAATCCCAGGTTTTACCAATTCCGTCGTCGAAGTTGAAACAGCAGTTCCGGCGTTTATTGGTTACACCGAATTCGCCGCTCAGGGCGTGCGCAGCCTGACAAACACCCCGTTCCGCATTTCGAGCTTCTTCGACTATGTGACCTTTTTCGGCGGCGCGCCGATCACGGCCTTCGACCTCGTTCAGGGCAGCGGCGGCGCCTGGGTGGCGACGGCGCCAAATCCGCGTCACTATCTCTATTACGCGATGCGGCTATTCTTCGATAACGGTGGCGGCGCCTGCTATATCGTCAGCGTCGGCGACTATGCGGCGACCATCAGCAAGGACGATCTGAACGGCGGGATTCAATTGTTGGAGGGCCAGCCGGAGCCGACCATGGTCGTCATTCCCGACGGCATGAGCCTTGCGCCGGACGACGCGATCGCCGTCCAGCAGCAGATGCTGTTTCATTGTTCGAAGATGGCGAGCCGCGTGGCCATACTGGACCTCTACGGCGGCGATCTCGACCTCAGGACGCAGATTGATCCCAAAAGCAAAACGGCGAACAAGACAGCGGTCGATTTCTTCCGCGATGGCGTCGGCGTGGTCGGCCTCGATTTCGGCGCCGTCTATTATCCTTGGATCGAGACCTCTCTTCTCTCCTTGACCGATCTGAACGTCGGTTATTTGACGGCGTCGGGATTGCAGGCGCTCGCGGCGGTGGTGCGACCGGCAAAGGTCAATGGCGCGGCGCTCTCGGACGTCGTCGCGCAACTCGCGCCGTGGTTGTCGGGGCCACAGGGCGCGGGTTCGACCGCTTCGGGCACAAGTTCGACCGCGTCCGGCACGAGTTCGACCACGGCCGCCGCGGGCTCCACCGCGGTCACGACGACGACGACCGCAACGAAGTCCCCACCGGCGCCCGCCATCGCGTTGAAGCAGTTGGCGCCAGGCTCGAAAGAGCTGGCGCAGCAGGCGCTCGCCCACGCGACGCTGCTCAACCTGTCGTCCGACTACCAGAACGCGATGAATACGGTGCTCGCCGAAGTCAACAAAGCGCCGCCGTCAGGCGCCATGGCTGGCGTTTATACACGCACGGATTCAACGCGCGGCGTGTTCAAGGCGCCGGCGGGGACGAGCATCATGTCCGCCGTCGCGCCGGTGGTGACCGTAACCGACGACGACCAACAGGATCTCAACGTCCCGCTCGACGGCAAAGCAATCAATGCCATTCGCGCCATTCCGGGTTGGGGCGTGATGGTGTGGGGCGCGCGCACGCTGAACGGCAACAGTCAGGATACCCGCTACATCAACGTGCGACGCACCATGATCATGCTGGAGCAGTCGATCAAGGCGGCGATGCAGGCCTTCATGTTCGAGCCCAACACGCCCAACACCTGGGTTTCGGTTGAGAGCATGATCAGCAGCTTCCTTCTCAATCAATGGAAGGCGGGCGCTCTGCTTGGCTCGACCCCGACGGACGCCTTCAGCGTCTCAGTCGGCCTCGGCCTGACGATGACCGCGGACGATATCCTGGACGGCTACCTGAACGTCCTGGTCAAGGTTGCGATCGTGCGACCCGCGGAATTCATTGTCCTTACCTTCCAGCAGACGATGCCGACGGCCTAGCCGCGCGCCGACTTTAAAGGTGAACGATGCCCGACGGCTCCAAACAAGGCACCAACTGGCCGCTGCCAAAATTCTATTTCTCGGTCGACATATCCGATGTCGGAACGGATCTGGCGTTTCAGGAGGTCACGGGCCTGGAGGTCGAGGCGCAGGTGATCGAATATCGCCACGGCAACAGCAAGGCTTTTTCGACGATCAAGATGCCTGGCATCGTCAAAAGCGGCAATGTGACGCTCAAGAAGGGCGTGTTCGGCAAGGACAACAAATTCTGGTCCTGGTTCAACGAACGCAAGATGAATCTCATCAAACGCCGCACGGTGACCATCAAGCTTCTCGATCAGGACGCCAAGCCGACGATGACATGGACGCTGGCCAACGCTTGGCCAGCCAAGATCACCTCAACCGATCTGAAGGCCGAGGGCAACGAGGTCGCGGTCGAGACGCTCGAAATCGCGCACGAGGGAATAACCATCGCCAATAAATAGGGTGGCGCGCCTTGGCCGGGTATCCGCTAACGAGCTTCTATTTCCACGTGGCGATCTCCGGCGCCGGGGGCGCGGACGCCGCGTTCCAGGAGGTTTCGGGTCTGGGCTCCGAATGGGACGTGGAGGAGGTCCGCGAGGGCGGCGAGAACGCATTCGTCCATCGTCTGCCGACGCGGGTGAAACGTCAAAATCTGGTTCTGAAACGTGGCGCAGTCGACCATGAGACCGCATTGTTTGTTTGGTGCGCGAAGACATTCGAGCAAGGTTTGGGGGCGCGGATCATTCGAAATAACATCGTGGTCAAGTTGCTCGATCCCGACGGCGCGCCGGTGTTGAAATGGAGCTTCTGGGGCGCCTGGCCGGTGAAGCTGGACATATCGGGCTTCAACGCCAAGGAAAGCGAGGTCGCCATCGAAACGCTGGAGTTCGCCTACCAATCCATGGATTTCGGTTACACCAAGGGCGCATCGAAGCAAGCCAAGGCAGGTTAGTTCATGCCGATCGAGATTCGGGAAATCGTCATTCAAGCCAAGATCGACGACGATCTGGGTCAAGAAGCGGTGGACTCGGAACTTAACGTCGAGGCCCTCAAGGCCGAAGTCATCGCCGAATGCGCTGAGATGATCCGAAGGGCGCTGGAACGAGTCGGCGAGCGCTGAGGGCGGCATGGTCGAAAAGCTCCTCATTATCGCTTATTCCGACAACCGCTTCAGCAAGGAAGCCGGGCGCTTTACAGCGCAAATCAATCCGGAGAAGTATTCCGAGGATTTCGAAGTCCGTTTCGAGAGCAAGGACAGCGTCAATCCGGCGGGAGTGTCGCCGCGCTACAAAGGACATCAGCCACGCCGGCTCGCGCTCGATTTCTATCTCGACGGCACGGGCGCCGTCGATTCGACGTCCGTGCGCGACTCTGTTTCGGCGAAGCAGACGGTGAGCGTTCGGCTCAAGCAATTTTTGGACGTGGTCTACCAATTCGACGGGTCGATTCACCGCTCGCGCTATGTTCAGGTCTGCTGGGGCACGCTCGCGTTCCATTGCGTGCTGGAAAAGGTGGACGTCGACTACACGCTGTTCGATCCTGACGGAGCGCCGCTGCGGGCGCATGTGACGGCGAAGTTCGTCAATTTCGCCTCGGAGAAGAAGCTGGCTCTGAAGGCGCGCAAACAATCGGCCGATCTGACGAACTATCGACAGGTGGCGGCCGGCGACACGCTGCCGCTGATGTGTTACAAAGTCTACGGCGACGCCTCGCTCTACGTCGAGGTCGCGCGGCGCAATGGGCTCGTCAATTTCCGCCGACTGGCATTGAGCCAATGGCTCGAATTCCCGCCCAGGGACCAGTTGCTCGGCGCTTCGGGAGCAGGCTGACGTGGCCGCGCAGCTCCCGGTCGCCGACTATGATCTGGCAGCGGCCGTCGTCCGCATCGACGGTCAGACGATTGACAGCGCCTACAGCCTCGAGCGGATCGAGACCGTCAAACATGTCAACCGCATCCCGACGGCGACGCTCGTGCTGCTCGACGGAGCCGTGGACCGCGAGGATTTTCCGATCAGCGATTCCAGCGTGTTTCTACCCGGCAAACAGATCGAGATCGCGCTCGGCTACCACGATAGCGCCGATGTCGTTTTCAAGGGCGTCGTCGAGAGACACGGCGTGCAGGTGACCAAGGCGCGCGGTTGCCGGCTGGTCGTCTCATGCGCCGACAAAGCGGCGAAAATGACGATCGCGCGGCGCTCGGCGCAATTCGACGACACGAGCGACGCCGACACGCTGCGCACGCTGATTTCGCGTCATGGATTGAGCGACGACGTCGATCTCGCTGGCCCGTCGCAGCCGCAGCGTGTGCAATATTATGCGACGGACTGGGACTACGTCCTTGCACGCGCGGAAGCGAATGGCGCGATCGTCGTCGTCGACGACGGGCGTGTGAGTGTCAAGAAACCGGCGCCGGGCGCTGCAGATTACGAAGTGGATTTCGGCGCGACGCTGCTGGACATCGACATCGAGATGGACGCCCGATCACAGTTGGACTCGGTCAAAGCTAGGCGCTGGGACGCCTCCGCGCAGGCGGTCGTCGACGAATCCGCCAGTGATCCCGGTTGGAACCAACCGGGCAATGTGACAGGCGATTCGCTGGCTGGCGTTTACGGCGTTTCCGGCCTCGCGCTTCAGTCGGCCGGCGCGCTATCGGCCGACGAACTGAAGGCATGGGCTGACGCGCAATTGCTGAAATCGCGCATGGCGCGTATTTGTGGGCGTGGCACGATCGTCGGCACGTCGAAGTTGAAGGTCGGCAGTTTCGTCAAGCTGACGGGCGTCGGCGCCCGCTTCGAGGGCGATGCCTTTCTGTCGCGCATCCGCCATGTCGCCGAGGCCGGCGTCTGGCGCACCGAAGTCTCCTTTGGCTTGCCGTCGCAATGGTTCGGGCAATCGCCCGCCGATATTCACGCTCCCCCCGCCGGCGGTCTGGCGCCGGCCGCGCGCGGCCTGCAAATCGGCACGATCAAGAAGATCGACGACGATCCCGAGGGTCAGTTCCGCGTTCAGGTGGTTTTGCCGCTGATCGCGCCGGACGGCCAGGGGCTTTGGATGAGAATGGCGAAGCCCTACGCGAGCGGCGGCTTCGGTCATTATTTTCTGCCCGAAATCGGCGACGAGGTCGTCGTTGGATTCCTTGACTCAGACCCGGCGGCGCCCGTGATCTTGGGCTCGCTGCACAGCAGCAAGTTCAAGGCGCCGTTCACGCCCGAACCGAACAACGCCAACAAGGCGATCGTCACCAAGAGTCAATTGAAAATCGTGTTCGACGACGAGAAGAAGACAATCCTGGTGGAGACGCCCAAGGGCCAGTCGGTTCTGATGAGCGACGAGGACGGCGCGGTCACGATCAAGGATTCCAACGGCAATCAAGTGAAGATGGACAGCGCCGGCTTGACTCTGACGTCGCCGAAGAATGTCGAGATAACGGCAACGGGCTCGATAAGGATCAGCGGCGATCAGGGGGTTTCGGTGCAATCCTCCGGCGGCGATCTCGCGCTAAAAGGACTCAACGCGTCGCTCAACGCCGACCTTGCGTTGTCGGCCGAGGGCTCCGCGGAAGCCGAGTTGAAAAGCGGGGGCTCCACGACCGTAAAGGGCGCCCTGGTCATGATCAATTGAGGCTTTGGATGCCCCCGGCGGCGCGACTTACAGATATGCATGTCTGCCCGATGGTGACGGGGATCGTGCCGCATGTGGGCGGCCCGATCGTCGGACCCGGCGCGCCAACGGTACTGATCGGCGGTCTGCCGGCGGCGGTCGTGGGCGACGCCGCCGTTTGCGTCGGCCCTCCGGACAGCCTCATCAAGGGATCGGCGACGGTGCTGATCGGCGGCCGGCCGGCGCTGCGCGTCGGAGACAGCTCCGCGCACGGCGGGTCGATCGTTTTGGGATGCCCAACGGTGATGATTGGAGGGTAAGGCGATGGGGAGCCCCGTGGATTTTCGCGGGCGTGGCTGGTCATTTCCGCCACGCTTCGATCACGACATCGGCCAGGTTGTGATGGTCGACGGCGATCAGGACATTCACGAGAGTCTCAACTTGTTGTTCTCGACGTCGCCCGGCGAGCGCATCATGCTTCCGGACTATGGTTGCAACCTGGTCCCGTTCCTGTTCGAGACGTTTGATGCGACGGTGCTGGCGCATCTGAAGACCGTGATCGAAGACGCGGTTCTCTATCACGAGCCGCGGATTGTGCTGGAGGATGTGGCGTTCGACGTGTCCGACGTCGTTGAGGGCGTGCTGGGGATCACGCTGACCTATGTGATCGAGAACACGAATTCGCGCAGCAACTATGTTTACCCATTCTATCTGCGCGAGGGTACGCTCACCCGCGCTTCGTAGCTTCTCGTAAAGGAATGTTCGCGTTGGTTGTCCGGGTCGACCATCGAGCGCACGCCTTCCGGGGCGGACGCAACAAAGCTGCGCTCGACCCGAGCAGCTTCGGCGTCGACGAACGCGACCTCGTCGATCTGATCGAGTTGACCAGCAAGTTCAGCCGGGCGCTGGGGCTTCGTGGCGTGGCCGGCGATTGGTCGCGTTATTTCCGCGGTGACGGCGCGACGATTCCCGAGGACATAAGCTTCCTCATCGCCGAGATGGCGAGCGTGGACAGCGCGAGCGAATACCAAGCCAAGGTCGGCGGGTTGGCCGCCAACAGCGACCTCACCCTCGACGATGTCTACGACGATCTGCTGCGCCTTGACGATTGGTTGCAACGGGCCGATCGGGCCGCGCTCGGCAAGGCGGCGCAAAGCGCAGCGCAGCACCTGTCAGGCATGTTGTGGACCCTGGTGTCGGGCGACAATATGCCTGCCTACACAAGTCCCAGCGATCTCTTCGTCTATATCGTAACCCTGCCGGAGTGGCCCCGGTTACTGGCGCGGCGTGGCGGCCTGGGCAGCCAGGCGTGGAAAACCGGCGAGGCGCTCGATGCGACAAGCGTCAATGACAAATTCACAAATTTGCAAATGTACGGCCTCGTCAACAGGACGGCGCGGGAAATCGCGATCCAGGCCCGCGGCTTGCTCGGCGATTCGCTGAACGCGCCCGACCACGCGCCGCAAGTCGCCTTGATGCTGACGTTTCTTCAGCTCTATCAAAGGGTCCAGGCGGACATCAATGGCGTGACGGCGCGCCACCTCGACTTCTACTACAAAGATATTTTGAAATTCACGCCCCGGCCGGCGCAGCCGGACACGGCGCTTGTCTGTTTCACCCTCGCGCCGGGGACGGCGAGCTTGAGCTTGCCGAGCGGCCTTGCGCTGAATGGCGGGATGGACGCGCAGGGAAAACCCATCGTCTACGCACTCGACGAGGAGACGCGTCTCGACGAGGCGGCGGTCGTGCGGTTTTCGTCGTTGACGGCGATGCGCGACGGCGACGGCGAGACGCTCGCGGTCTATACTAGGCCCGTCGCCAATTCCGCCGATGGCTTTGGCGCGGTTCCGGCGCCCTCCGGCGTGGCGTGGCCGGCCTTCGTCGAAGGCCCGGACGCGACGGCGGCCGAAATGGGAATCCGCATTCGCTCGCCGATCTTACAGATGCGCGCAGGCGCCCGGCGATTTTCGGCGACCCTGCAATTCGAGGCCGCCGACGCGCTGGCGGCGCGGCTCAAGGTCCATTTCGCGCGTACGCGCGACGAAATGGCGGCCTTCGCGGCGGCGCTCGTTAGCGACGAGCAGATCCTGGCGCGGGCGTTTCGCCTCGCCGTCGAGACGCCGGCCGGCGAGCTGGAGGTCGCATTCACGTTGAGCCTGGCGGAGCAGAACCAGGGCCGCATCGTGTTTACGGCCACGCTCGCCCCCGGCGACCCGCCGCTGCTCGGCGCCCAACCGGGCGCCGCGGGACCGAGCTTGCGCATCGCCTTGCGCGGCGCGGGCGCGACGCTGCGCTACCCCTATTCCTGTTTCGCCGGTCTCGCGCTGACGGGCGTCGATCTCGAAGTCGAGGCAAGCAATGTCGCGCCCCTTGTCGTGCGGGGTCCGCTTGGGGCGATTGACGCCACCAAACCGTTTTCGCCCTTTGGCCCGCAGGCGCTTGTCGGCGCCGCCCTCGTCTTTTCCCACCCCGATCTGTTCGGCAAACCCATTACGCGGTTGCAGATCGATCTTGGCTGGTCGGGCCTGCCGGCGCCGCCGCAAACGCTGGAGTTGGTCTACGCCTCCTACACGCCTCCACTCACGCGCGAGGACTTTTGCGGCCGCGTGAGCCGTCTTTCAAATTGCGACTGGGAGGATATCGCGCCAGTGGGCGTGGCGGGCGTCGCCGAGGATCTCAGCTTCCCATTATTCGATCAGGGGCGGGAAGCGCTGCTGCCCGTCACCTCGCGCGTGTTCGATTTCTCGGCCAAGCCGTTCTTCGCACCGCTGGCCGATTCAGGTGGTCTCGGCCCGGCGACCGCGGCGGGATACTACCGCCTTGTCCTGACGAGTCCGCCGGTCGGCTTCGGTCAACTTATCTATCCGCAATTGCTCGTCGCCGCGGCGACCAATAAGATCATGCCCCCTCCGCCGCCGCTGGCGCCGATCACGACGTCGTTCTCGGCTTCGTATTCGGCGCGCTTGCGGCTCGATTTGCAGCGGGCCTCGGCGGAGCTCGATGACGGGCGAACCGAAGGGGTGTTTGCGTTCGCGCCGTTCGGCGTGCCCGAGCCTAGCCATCCGCTGGCGCCGTTTCCGCTGTTGCCGCATCAAGGTTGTTTGATGCTGGGGCTCGCTAACGCGGAGACCTCCGGCGAATTGTCGCTGGTGTTTCATCTGGCGGTGGGCGCGGCCGATTTCGTGCGTGTCGCGCGCGCGTCCCCCGACGCCGGCAACCCGGCCGCGCCGACCTGGCGCTACCTCGGCGCCAAAGGCTGGAAGGATTTGCCGGCGACGGCGGTGACCCTTGACACGACGCTAAACCTGATGCGGTCGGGGCTCGTGCGCCTGGCGACGCCGGACGACGCGCGCTTGGACGCCAGCGGCCTGATCTGGCTGCAAATCGCCGTCGACAAGCCCGCGCGGTTGGCTTGGCTCTACGAAGTCAGATGCGGCGGCGCGCGCGCGACGCGCTCGTCTGCGGCCGGGATCGCCCCTTGGGTCCAGCCCGCCGGCGCCATCGCGGCGCTACTAAAACCCAACGGAAAGATCGCCGGCGTGGCGCAACTCTTCGCCACCGAGGACGGCGCCCCGGCGGAGGACATACCGGGGTTTCGCGCGCGCGTCAGCGAACGCCTTCGCCACAAGCAGCGCGCAATCTCGCCGCTCGATTTCGAGACGCACACGCTCGCCGCTTTTCCCGAAATCGGCGACGCCAAATGCCTGACCGCGGCTGAAGCCAATATATTCGGCGCGCGGCCGGGCGAAGTGGTGATCGTCGTCGCGCCCGTACGCGACGGCGCCGGCAACGCCGCGACGCTTCCGCCCGCGCGGCTCGACGAGATCGGGACTTATCTGTTGGCGCGGAGCGCCAGTTCGGTCGCGGCCGTGATCGTGCGCAACCCCGCCTATGAGCGCGTGCGCGTATCCGCCTGGTTCGACTTCCCGGCCGGCGATCTCTCGGTTTATTGGCGCGCGGTGCGGCAGGCGATTGACGACTGCATCGCGCTTTGGCGCGCCGACCCCGCCCGGCCGCTGGCGATCGGCGAATATAGCGTCGATCTCACATCCATGCGAGCTTGCCTCGAACGGCTTGATTGCGTGCGCGGCGTGAAAGGCCTGTCGCTCGTGCACATATTCGACGATCCCGGCCCCGCGACGCCGAGTTCTCGCAACGCCGAGCCGTTTCTTCGACTCTTTGACACCGCGGTTTCGTCGAGCGCGCGAGCTATACGCGGGCGCTGGCCCTGGTCTGTGCTGCTTCCCGCCAGCGACCATCAGCTCCATCTGCAAAGCGCGGCCCCTGGCCTGGGCGCCCTGGCGATTGGCGAAGATTTCGCGATCGCCGACACACCGGGCGAAAATCCGACGATTGCGCGACGCGCGGGCGTTGGCGACCTCGTGCTCGGCCTGGATTTGCTGGTCAAGGCGGGGATCGATCATATCAAGATTGGCGGAGATTTTCGTGTCGCCTGATCCGCGCGCCTTTCCTTCGTCGCCCGCCCGTGTTTTGAATGGATCGGGGACGGTCCAAGCAAACGCCGAAAGGGCGCAAGAGCCATGATCAAGAGTCGCGACCAACTCAAGGACGCGTTTCGCTCCGGCGCTGTCCCGACGCAAGACGATTTCGCGGCGCTGATCGACTCCTCGGCGCAGGTCGACGAAGTGGCAGCGCTCGGCAAATCGCTCGACGACCTCGCCACACGTACGAGCGCGGTGGAGCAGACTGCGCAGCCGCCTATAAAGCGCAGTTTCGAAGCCAACGGGCAATGGCAGAGTTTCAACGTCGCGCTCGACACCGTGAGCGCCTATGAGATCGTCGCTGAGATCGACAAGTCCCCCAGGCAACCTTACGAGGCGTTGACGGTGGCGATCGCGGCCGGCGGCGGCCCTGGCGTTACGCCCTCGGTTCAGCTATTGGTCCAGGTCTACTCGCAGGCCTATTGGGCGCTTCTGACGCTCGGCTCGGGCGCCGTCGGCGGCTTGAGCCTAATTCCCTTCGCCGCCTGGGGCTTGACGAAGAGCGCCGGTGTCGCCTCGACGCCGGCTTTGGGATCGGCGATCAATTGGCTCGGCAATCTTGTCGCGGGCGGAGGCGTTGCGACGTTCACGGGCGCGGGCGTGCTTGTCGCGGCCGTCGTCGTCGGCGCCGCAAGCCGAAAGTTTCGCGACCAGCGCGCCATCGACGTGGCGTGGCGGCGCACCAGCTCGTGGTACGATCCCAAAGCGACGTACGATCTGGCGTTGCGAAGTCGCATCGACTACGGCTCGAAGACCCAAAAAGTGCCGATCGTTTGCAGCATCCGACGGCTGTCTGAGTGAAGCTGAAGGGACAAGGGCGCCATGCGCGAGGGTTTGCCTGTTGGACTCGACTACGCCGCGTTGCGCGCGGCGGGCGTCGATTTAATCAGTAAGGCCGGCTCCGGCTCTTGGACGGACTACAACGATCACGATCCCGGCGTCACGATTCTCGAGCAGCTTTGCTACGCGTTGACCGATCTGGCCTACCGGGCGGGGTTCGACGACGTGGATCTGTTTCTCCCCGTCGCCGAGGGGCAGGTCCTCAATCAGGATCGCACGCAGAGCGAGACAGCGCTCTTTCCCGGCCCCGCCGTGTTGACCTGCGAGCCCGTCACGGCGCATGATCTGAGAACGCTGCTTTACGGCGATATCGAGGACGTGGACAACGCCTGGATCTCGGCCTCGGCGGAAGCGCCGGGGGTCTGGGACATCGCGGTGCAGCCCTACGACGCCGACGGCGGCGACGTTTATCGCCAAAACCTTGCCGGGCAGGTGCGCGAGCGCTGTCTGTTGCATCGCGCGCTCGGCGACGACTTGGGCGACATCCGCATCCTCAAGCCGCGCAAGGTCGCGATCCGCGCTGTGATCGTCATCGACGACAGCCAATCGGCCAAGGACGCGGCGGCGCAGATCCTGTTCGACCTCGAACACTCTCTGGCGCAGACGCCGCAATACACCTCCGTGGCGTCCTTGCTGGCCACGGGGCTGACCTACGACGAAATCTACGACGGGCCGCCCTTGACCGCGCTTGTCGACAATCGAACCCCGGATCGGCGGCCGATGCGCCTTCAGGCCGACGATGTCGAGGGCGTCACGCGCGCCTGCGCCGGCGTGCTGAGCGTCGGAGACTTTGCCGTCTTCGATGCGAACGGGCGCCAAGTCGGTCCCATGGGCCTGGTTTGGGGAGACGACGAGTTTCCAGCCATAGACGTCGTGGGAACCTTGAGCTTCGAAGCGAACGGCAAGCCTGGCTTCGTCATAACGCGAGACGGCGCGCCTCAGCCGCTCGAATTGCGCGGCGTGCAGGAGTCGCTGTCGCATCTGCGTTACAAATATCACCAGACCATGCTGAAGGCGAAGCAGTCGGCGAGCGCGGACGTTTATAACTCGCTGCCCCAGGGCCTATTGCGGCCGTTGCAGGATTATGTCTCGATCCGCGAGCAGTTTCCCAGGGTCTACGGCCTCGGCCGTTCCGGCGCGTCGAAGGCCGCGTTCGCGCTGGACGAGAGCGCGGGCGCTCGCGAGCTTGAGATCAATCAATTGAAGGATTATCTGTTGTTGTTCGAGCAATGGCTCGTCAACCACCTCGCCGGGCTTGCCAATCTGCCAAACCTCTTGCGCGTGACCTACAGCGAGGACGAGCGCACGTATTTTTGCGCGCCGCTCGACGAGGTCGGCGGCGAACTCGACGCGCGCGACCCAGTGCGCGGCCAAGCGCTGCGCGCGCTGGACACGTTGATTCGGCAGGCCGATCCGGTGATCGCCAGGCGGGCGCGCTGGCTCGACCATATGCTCGCCCGCTTCGGCGAGGCGTTCAACGATGCGCGCTGGCGGCGCGCCTACACGCCAGTGAACCCGACAACCGCCGAAACCGACGCCGAGGCGCGCCGACTGGAGAAGAACAAGTCCGAATTTCTGACCGACTATCGGTTTCTTGGCGCCGCCCGGGGAATAGGCGGTGATTATCGCAAGCCGGCCTCGGGCCAGGAATGCGGTCTAGCCAGGCGCGTCAAGCTCCTGTCTGGCGTCGAGGAGGTGTGGGTCGTGGAGCATGTCCTGCTGCGGCCCCGCGCCGCGCCGGCCCGGCCCGACGACCCGTTCCTCGCTTACAAGATCAGCGTGATCGCGCCGGCGCGCCTCAAGAGCGGAGTTGCGACGCCGCGCGACTTCGTCATCGCCGCCGTCGAACGGAATTGTCCCGCCCATATCGAAAGCGCGGGCCTGTTTCTTGAGCCCAAGGAGATGAACCTGTTCGCTTCCTTGCACGGACAATGGCGGCAGGCGCTGCCCGGCGCCGCCGCTTCTCCATCGTCGCTCGGCCGTCTCGATCAAAGCGCCGCGGCTTTGCGACGCTTCCTCGAACCGCGCTGGGCGAGCGGGTCGACCTGAGGTCGGCGAGTGCCGCGCGTTGTTGTTCATCGCGTGCGCTTCGAGCTGACGCTGCGCTCGAAGGCGCACGCGCGCGCGGCGCAGGACGCGGCAAGCCGTTTCGCCGAGCGCGAGTTGCCGGGGATTTTGGAAGCCGCGCTCGCGAGACTGGCCGAGAATGAGGAAACGCTGGTGATCCGTGAATTGCGGCTCGATCTCGGCGAAATCCCGCCGCGAGCTTTGTCCGTCGAGCTGCCGGCGCGCGCGCCGCCGGCGCTGGCGCGCGCCGTCGCCGCGCTGGCGAGCGACGCGAGCGAGCCGAGATCGAACGTGCGGCGCTTGCCGCTCGCCGCGCACAGGATGCAGCGCCTCATTCGCTATCTCCGCGACGGATTGTTCGAGCCGCCGGCCGATCGCGAGGAACCGGCGACGCCGCAGGCGCTGTTCGATGCGCTCGTGGCCGCGGGGGAGCCTGTCGCGCGCGAGCTTGCGCGCCATCTCGGGACGGATCGGCGGGCCGCGCGACGTCTGGCGCTGCGGTTCAACGAAGCGACGTTCGGGCGTCTGGTCTCCGATCTGGCTCCCGGGCTCCTGCCGGAGATCGAGCGCCGCTATGCGGAGGGCGATTGGAATCTGTCGCCGGGGCGGATTCGCGCGCTCGTTCTGGAGGCCGTTCTCGAACAGCCCTCCAAGCCCCCGGCCACCGCGGATTTGCTCCAACGCCTCGCTACGGCCCTCGCCGAGAGGGAGCCGGGCGAGATGCGTTCATCGGACCCGCACGGCGTGGCGATTTTGGTTGGCGCCGGCGACGATAGCCGCGAGCCGCAAATCCAAAACCGCGCGGCCAAATCGGCGAAAACGGCTGACAGCGACGCCGCCGAGCCCTCGCGCCCGACTTCGCCGATGCGCCAGCTGGAGAGGCTCGCGCCAAATTTCTTTGGCTTCTACGAGACGGTTCTCATGGCCGTCGAGGCGCTCGATAAATCAGCTCCATTCGCCGCCCCGTCGGACCCGCTCACGGCATGGCGGGCGGCGACGGATCTGGTGGCGCAGACGCGGGGCGCACTCGACCCGAGACGATTCGTCAGCGGCCTCGCGGCGCGGCTGGCGGCGGAGCGAGCGCTTGACGTCAAAGTCTATCTGATGCTTTTGCGCGAGCGCGCAGGCGTCGACGCCAAAGGGCGCGCTCGCTTTCAACCGCTCCTCCAAATACTCGATTCCCTCGACGCCTCCCCCGGCGCTGCCGCACTGGCGCGACATGCGCTGGGCGGGAAGGAGCGCGTCGACGACATCGCGACGCTTCCCGTCGAGGCGACCAGCGGGCGCCAAGAGGCGCTTCGGCGCGAGGCGTTGGCGCAGCGACTGCGTGGCGCATCGAGGACCTTACCGACGCCCCCATCGCCGCCGGAGGGCCAGCCCGACCTGCGCGACGAAGGCGAAGGCGCAATCGCGACCGGCGAGCGCGAGGCCGTAGCGGCGTTCGTGCGCCTGCTGCGCCACGGAGCGCCGCCGCGACGCACCGATCTCGCGGCATGGATTGACGACCTGTCGCGACGCGCGCCGGAGGCGATCTCGGCGTTGGCGATCGAGGCTTGCGCCGATCCCGCGGCCCGCCAGAATCTTGTGAAGCTGCTGCCGCCAGCAGCGTTGCAACGGTTGGGCGCGCTCATCATCCGGGGCGACAATGCGCGCGCGCTTGCCTTCGCCGCCGACCTGATCCGGGCCGGCGGCGCCGATCGCCCCGGCGCGCCGGCGGTGATCTACGATTGCCTCTTGCGCGAATTCGCCCGCAATGCTGGGGCTCAGCGCCCACAAGCGCTCGTGCGCCAAATGCTCGCCGACGTCGCCGTGTTCGAACGGCGCCCGTTGGCGGAGATCCTGCGGGACTGGCGCGCCGCGCTGGCTCGTCTCGCGCCGCCGAACCCGGACGCGGACGAGCTGTTGCCCACGTCGAGCGCGCGCGCCGAGGCCCCGCGCGCCGTCCTGGCCGGCGCCCAGACGCACGTGCGCGACGCCGGCCTCGTCCTGTTGCACGCTTATTTTCCCACGCTGTTCGGCCGGCTCGAGCTCGTTCGCGACGGCGGCTTTGTCGGCTTCGCGCAGCAGGCCAAAGCGGTGGAGATCACGCAATATCTGGCGTTCGGCGCCGCCGGGCGGCCCGAATATGAATTGGCGCTGGACAAGCTCCTGTGCGGTCTGAGCCCCGCCGACCCGTTGCCGGAAGGCGCGGGCCTGACGCCATCCGAGCGGGACGTGTGTGACGACCTGCTCGGCGCCGCGTTGCAAGCCTGGACGCCGCTGCGCAACTCCTCAATCACGACCCTGCGCGAGGGATTTCTGCAACGCGAAGGCAGGCTCACGCAAGCCGGCGAGATCTGGGAGTTGGTCGTCGTCGCCAAACCCCAAGACTTGCTGCTTGATAGCGCTCCCTCGCCGTATAAGCTGGTAAGAACGCGATGGATGCCAGCGGCGATCCGCGTGAGGTGGCGATGACGACGAAGGCCGAGGCCGACGCGCTTGGGCTCGAAAGCGCGATGAGATGGCTGTTTGATGTCGTCGACGCTCGGCTGCGGCAGCATTTCGGCGCCCAAGCTACGGTCGCCGACGTGCGCGAAATTGCGCCTCCCGACTGGCGGAAGGGGACGTCCGCCCTCGCCGACCTCTTGCTCGGGTTGAAGCTCGACTTCGACGCTGAGTTCGTGCTGGCGCTCGCGCTCGCGCCGTACCTGAAGCCGCAATTGCTCGACAGCTTTCTCGTCAAGAATCCGCTCACCGACCGGATCTTCACCGAATTCGGCGGCGTCTTGGAGCGATCGATGGAGGGTTTTCGACCGACGTTGCAGACAGCGGCCTTTGTGCTGGCTGGCGAGAATCTGGCGCGTCGGCTCGAATTGGTGCGCATGACCGCCGATGACCATGTATTTGCGCGCGAGGGCCTGCTGCGATTCGTCGCGCCGAGCGCGTCAAGCGCTGAGTTCGCAGCCGCCGTCGAGATCGAACCCGAATGTTTGGCGCGACTGACCGGCGCCGCGCGCCGCCCGCCGCCGCGCCATTCGAATTTTCCCGCGCGGCCGATCGAGACGGCGCTCGACTGGAGCGATCTTGTGCTTTCGCCCGCCGTTCGCGATGAGCTTGAAGCGATCGGCGCCTGGGTTCGCCACCGCGACAGCCTCGTCGCGCATCCGCATCTCGGGCGACGCGTCAGGGCCGGCTATCGCGCCCTGTTTCACGGCCCTCCGGGCTCCGGCAAGACCGTCACCGCGGGTCTTCTGGGCAAGAGCCATGGGCTCAACGTCTACCGCATCGATCTGTCGTTGGTGGTTTCGAAATGGGTCGGCGAAACCGAGAAGAACCTCGCGGCCGTGTTCGACAGGGGGCGCGCGCACCAATGGATCCTGTTCTTCGACGAGGCGGACTCGCTGTTCGCCAAGCGCACCGCAGTGAGCACCGCCAACGACCGCTACGCCAATCAAGAAGTTTCCTATCTGCTGCAATCGGTGGAGGATTATCCGGGCCTCGTGATCCTGGCGTCCAATCTGAGGAGCAACCTCGACGAGGCGTTCGTGCGCCGGTTCCAGTCGATCGTCTATTTCGGCGCGCCGGGACAGAAGGAGCGCGCGAGTCTTTGGCGCAATGTGCTCGGCGGCGCCGCCGTCGACCCCGCATTGGAGCCCGAGGTCCTCGCCGAACGCTACGAACTGACCGGCGGGGAGATCTCCAATGTCGCGCAGCACGCGTTTCTCGCCGCCAAGCAGCGCGGCGACGGCGTCATTTCGCTTGCTGATTTACAGCAGGGCGCCCGGCGCGAATTGCGCAAGAGCGGACGCAACCCGTGAGAACGCACGCACCGTTGGGCGACGAAAGGGAGGCGGGCGATGATTGACGCCGTGTTCGCGCTGGCTCTCGACCGTCTCAATGCGGCGCTGAAACAGAAATATCCGCGCGACGAGCCGCACGCGATCATGGCGACGCTCGGCGGTACGCCAGCGGAGTCGCAAAACAACAAGCTCATCATCACGCTCGTGAATGTCGAACGCGAGAGCGCGGCCGCCGTCGCGCCGGGATTTCGCGCCGACGCCGGCGGATTCCGCCGCGGTTCGGCGCAGCTATGCGTCAACCTCGTCATGATGGTGGCGGCGAATTATCCCGACAACTACAAAGAGGGGCTTGTGAACCTCTCGGAAGCCCTCGGCGTGTTCCAATCCATTCCAATATTGACGCCGGCCGGCGTCAATTTGCCTGCCGGCCTCGAACGCCTCACCTTCGAGTTCGTGGACGCCAGCCTTCAGGATCTGAACAGCCTCTGGACCATGCGCGGTTCGTTATATTTGCCCTGCTTTCTTATAAAGGCGCGCATGTTGACGATCGCGCGCGACGACATTCAGGGCCGCGCGGCGCCGATTACGACGGTCGAGTCGTAAAAAAGTGCGCGCCGGCGGAGAAACCGCCTTGGCGACGCGCATCGCCTTGGATAAGCTGACGCTCCAAACCTGGACGGCCGGCTCGCCCCGAGGCTGGCCGAAAGCATCATTTGTTTATCTTGTTTGGAGGACAAAGGCATTGGCTCCGGCCAGAAGATCGGTTCCCGAAAAAGTGCGGCCGACGGTTCGAACCGCGGCCACAACGAGCGGCGAGCCAGAGTCAAACAAACTTCAAGATCCAACTGGCGAGGAAACGGCGATGAGCGATCAACCGCATGAAGCAAAGCGTGAACATTCTTCGCCGGAGGAGGAGAGCAAGGCCGCCTCCAAGGAGGCGCACCGCTTCACCACACAGGCTCTGAAACGCACAGACGAGGCGCAGATCGCCAAGCTCGCGCTGGATCGCGAAAAGGCGATCAAGGCGCAGCACAGCCTCGTCGAGGACGCCAAACATACCCGCGACCGCAACATCGCGATGCGCGAACAAGCGCATGCGCAGATGCGCTCGGTGAGCGAGCGCCGCAAGCATCTGGAAGCCGCCGCCGACGCGGCGACGAAAGAGGCGACGGACGCCGCCAAGAAACAGCAAGCCGCGAATCTGGCGCTGGAGGAGGCCAATGCGCTGAAGACGGCCGCCGACGCCGAGGCCACGCTGAAAGCCGCCGACGCCGCGGCGGCGCTCGCGGCGGAGACGAAGCTGCGCGCTCAGATCGCCGATCTCGACACTGCCGAGGAGACCTTCGCGATGGCCGAAGCCAACTCCGAAGCGACCGTGGCGCAGGCGCGCGCGACCTATGCCTCGGAGGTGGCCAAAATCCGCAAGGCGGCGGCGGACCGGGATATGACGGGGGCGTGAGGGAGCGCAGCAATCGGGCGAATGAAAGACGTCTGAATTCCAGTCCGGCGTTCTTCGCAAGAACCAGTCGAGTTTGAGGAAGCAGGCGCCAATAGCGGGGCTGGCGATCCTCAAGCCCATTCGCGATCTCACGGACAGGTTCCTTGCCAGCGCTGGGTCGGAAAGCCATATTTCCAATTATTTTGCGGCGAGAAACTCTTCCAACACGACCCCCGTTCGGCCGCTCGTCGATGACGCGCGTGCGTTTGTGGATGGGCGACGCGAAGCTCGTGGCGGCGCTCCAGCGGCGCCCGAGCCCTGCCACGCGCACAGACGCCGCCAAGCTCGCGGACTTCGACAAGTTGATTGGGGTTTCTGTTGTGTGAGAAGCCCAAGGCGGTAGTTCCTCACGGAGACGGATTCAATTGCGGCGGCTATGTTTTTTTGGCTTCGCTTTTTGTCCACAGCGCCTTCACTTCATCCAACATATCGTCATATTTGAGAGTATTGAACTTTTTTACGACTTCAGCAGGCGCAGCTTCTCCATATTCTTCAAACGCAAGCAAGGTGTATTTGTCCGTAGTTTCATCAAGCGCTTTTGAAAAGTCATCTCCAAATAAATTCGTACCTTTAAGCAATGTCTCGAAGCTCTCATACCACTTTTGCTTATTAACGTCTTCTTTCGGTTTCGCGTTCTTGATGACGGCAAGGAGTTCTGCGGGAATAAGAGCTTTTTTGCAGTTCGGCCACCCAATATTTGGATTTTTCTCTTTTCCGAAAAATTTCTTGAAGGCATTTGGTTCTTTTGCATCATAACGCGCTGTCAATTGGTCCAGGCTCACGACTATTTTTTCTGGCAGCAAATCCGTGATTGCTTTCAGACGTTTCTCCGAATACATCTTGTCTATAAATTCTTTTTCCTTCCACAGATTTGATTCGGACAGACCGTAATTTTTCTTACCGAATACAAAGATCGATTTCTTCGGGGCCATGACGTGAACCGACCTATCCTGCTTGGCCATGGCGTCATGGACTTCTTGAGGAAAGTGAGAGCCAACGTCGTTTAATTCTCCCATTTTGCATGAGAAAATAGTTAGATTAAGCGTCTGGCCTTTGTCGGTTTTTTCTGTCAGCGCTTTGCTGAGTTGATCAGCGTCATATCCGCCGACCTTGTTGGCCGTCCCATGCCCAATCAGGATTTCATCCGCGTCCATTTTTTTCGTGTCTTCGAACTCGACAACCTCGGTATTGTGGTCCGTCGCCAGGACCGGGGCCGCTACTCGAATTTCCTCATCCTTAAATTCGCTTTTGGGAACCTGAACTTTTCGTTGAATTGGGCGCGACGCTTCGGCGCCATTGCCAAGTTTCACTCCGTTGACCGCTGGCCGCAATTGCCGCACCGCATCAATTGAATCCGCTAGCGCTTGCGCGGCCTGCCGCGCCTTCACGTCGTCTGGCACCTCTGTTCGCTTGCCATGGTCCTCCCTTCCGTGACCGGTCTTGGCGCGGTAGTTTGCTGTTCCCTTTGTCGTCGCTTCCAGGTCTTCCGCGGGATTCAGCGGCCGTTCGAGCCGATTGATCATCCGTTGGACCGGTGCGTCCGATTCCTGTGCAAGAGCCCGCGCCCCCATCGCATCCGCTTCCCGCTCCAACCCCTCATCATCGTTGATCGCCACGCCTTTCAGCTGCCGGGTCGCCTGCACCCGCCCCTGCGCCTGCTGGACAACATGCCAGGCCTCGTGCGGCAGATGTTTCTCCTGCCCCGGCCCCAGATGGATGTCCTGACCCTGCGCATAAGCCAGCGCGCCGACGCGGGCCGGTGCGGCGGAATTGCGGTGCACGCGCACCTCATCCATCGCGACGCCCGACAGCGCCTCGACGCCGGCCTTCAACCGCTCGGGCAGGCCCGCGCCCCGCGCCGCCGGCGTCCGTTGCGCGACATGCGGACGGCCCGGTTCGCGGGCCACGGCGGTGTCTTGGCGCGCGGAATGCGCGGCGACGGCGTCGGCGAGATTGGCCAGCCACGGATTCGCGCCCGCCCGCCTCGGCGCAGGTCCGCCGGCGCGGGCGACGTCGCTCGCCGCGGCTAGCGTCCGGGCGGTTCTGTGTCGGCTCACGGCGTCCCTCCTGCCGGCTCACTCAAAGATTGACGAAGATCTCCGACGTCGCCGTTCCATCTGCGGCGGCGGCGGCGAACGGCTGCGCCGGATCTGCATAGGGCAGAGCAACATTGGTTTCGGCGCCGGCGCCGTCTGCGACCGCCAAACTCATCGCATAGGCCGCGCCCGGCCGCTCGCTGAGCGCGATCGGCGCTGCGGATTGGAAGCAAAGCGCCGCGCGCCCGCCGTAGTTGGCCGCGCTGGGGCCGCGGAAGCTGACGGGTTGGCGCGCGGCGTCGCGCGCGGTCAGGCTAAGCGTCGCGGAGGGCGCGCCGCCGAGCACGACATAACGCCAGAACACCCGCCGCGCGCCGAACGCCGCGACGAACCGAGCGCCGCGGGCAAAAGCCGCGTCGAGTTCGACGAGCCCCCACAGGCCGCTGGGATCGGCGTCGCTCAGATAGAAGTCGAGCGCGGCCACGTTGTCGATCTGCAATTGATAGCGCCCCTCGTCGAGGCTGGAGAGATCGAGCGTCAGCGCGTCAAATTGAGGCGAGGGCGCCGGCGTCGTCAGAACAATCTTGGCGTCGGCCGCGCGCGCCACGGCGATTTGCCGACCGTGTTGCGTTGCGCCGAAGCGATGCGCGAACAGCCGCGATTTCAGCGCCAGCGACTGCGCCCCCAGAGCCGCCTTGAGCGCCCCACTCGCGGCCGCCTGCGGACGATAGAGCCAGACCCAGCCGAGGCGCCAGGCCGGCGTGGTATAGGCGAGGAAGGCGGGATCGGCGAAGCGCAGGGCGAACACGAGCCGGGTGGCCGCGTCGCTTGTGACGCTGGGTTCGGCGAGCACGAAACCGCCGCCTGGCGCGGCGCGCCAAAGCCATCCCAGTCGAAGCAAGGTTTTCGCGCCATCGGGCGTTGGCGCGAAATGAAGCGAGCGCGCGACCCGGTTGGAGAAATAGCGATGCCGGGCGGCAAGCGTGACGAGAGGCGCGTAAGACAGCCGCATGGCCGACAGATTGAGGCAAAGCCGCGGGCTAAGCAAGCCCGCGCCGAACGTGGACAGCGGCGGGCGTTGGGATTAGCCTCGGCAGTCCAGCGAAGCGGGATGGGGGCATGAGCGGCGTCGGCAGAGCGGAGAAGGCGCAAGCCACGCAGTCCGAAGCGGCGTGCGCAGGAGGTCCCGCGCCGGCGGGGTTCGCCGCAGCTCAAACCAAGCGGCCGGAGGGCCGGCTGGCGCAGGCGATCCTTTCGAGCCCGGTCCTGCAGGCGCGAGCCGCCGACAGGGCGGCGCTCGAAGCCGGAGCGCCGAACCGGACCGGCCTGCCGGATCAGTTGAAGGCCGGGGTCGAAGCGCTGTCGGGCGTTTCTCTGCAGGGCGTGCGCGTGCACCGCAACTCCGATCGTCCCGTACAACTCGGCGCGCTGGCTTATGCGCAGGGTCGAGACATCCATCTGGGGCCGGGGCAGGAGAAACATCTGCCGCATGAGGCTTGGCACATCGCGCAACAGGCGCAAGGGCGGGTGAAGCCGACGGCGCGGTTGAGTTACGGCACGCCGCTCAATGACGACGTCGGGTTGGAGCAAGAGGCCGACGCGATGGGGGCGAGGGCGCTTCAATTGCGTCCTGCGCGCGAGAAGTCGTCTCGTCTCGCGAACGCGCAGCAGGCAAGCGCGATAGCGGGAACGCAGCAGAGGCAGGCCGGGCCAGCGGGCGCAGCGGCGCCGCTGCAAAGGAAGATTACAATCAAAGACGACGCCGCGGCGATTTACGACCCCGGCAAGAACCCCGACATCGTGTCCGAGGTCTATAAAGGGAAATTCGCGGAACTCGCGGGGATAGAGAGGAACGTGGATATCGGAACGGCCGCGACCCCCGGCGCCGAGGCGCTTTACATTTATAACGAGGACCTCTCTGGCAACATCCTGATCCCGCCGATGATACATGCGCTGTCGACGAAACCGGGGCAGACGGAGTTTCATTCCAATCTCGGGACCTTGGCGCACGAGATGCAGCACGCGCTGGACGATCTGACAAGGACGGTCAAATTCCGAAGCAACAACGAAAACGTTCTGCACACGGAATGGCGCGCTTGGGCGGTTCAGGCGGCAGTCACATTGGAGCATGCGCGCGCGAAAAAGCCTGTGACATTCCCCGATTCGCAAATGCTGAAATGCTTCAAGGACAAGGTGACTCTGAGCACGCCAGGAAGCGCATTCTTTTTAAAAACCGCAGGTTATCTGAAAAGCAAAGGTGTGATCGCGGATCCGACGCACGCTGCGGTGATCCACTTCATGCGCACGCGAACGGAATGGTTGGGCGAGGCCTTGGAGCTGTTCTACGGCAATGTCAAGGAGGGCATGAACCTCGATTGGGAGACGGAACCAGCGCTGCAGGGCAAGTTTGCGCCGGCGGGAGGCGAGGGCCTGCGGTCGAGAGAAGCGTCGCCATTGAAGGCGCCCGCCGGCGTCGTACAACGCAACGCCATCATCGCGCATAATTTTGAGTGGAACGAGAATCCGATCAACACGATCATCAGGTTCGTGCAGAGAAACACCGGTATCGACCCGGCCCACGTGGCCGATGCGATCGCTATGGAAAAGAAATACCGGAATGCGCTCCGCGACGAGGGCGATTACAAGCCGATCAGCGTCAAGGCCTTCATTGACAATGTGACGGGTTCGGCGGGGCGGACGACTGAAGACATTCAGACCGCTATCGGCCGGCTCGGAACGCTCGAGGACAGACTTCGCGGAAGAGCTGGGATTACGTATGACGGCGGCCATCTGCTCGGCCACGGTTGGTGGGACGATTGGGAGCTGATCGACACCGCCGAGAATATCGCCCCGCAGAACCGTGACGAAAACCGCTCGATATTCGGGTTCGCCGGCGGCTGGGGAAAAGAAGAGGAACAAATAAGAAAGATTCCGAATCCGAAAAATCCCAACGATAAAATCAACATCATTGTGAACGCATACGTCAACTATTCGGGCGGGACTTACACCGTATCTCTTAGCCAGATCGCGGCAGAAGCTCTCAATGGCAAGTTCGGCGTCAAAAATTACATTGAAAAGATGGCAACGGCCGGGCTTAGATTTGTGGTTCTCAATTCCCGGGTGCCGAAGCAATACGTGCTTTCGTATAAGGTGCTGAGCCCGACGGGCCATGCCGCCAATCGCGAAAACGAAAATCTGGCCGGCGGACTGCTGACCGCCTGGGCGCCGACCCCGATCCCGCGCGATATCGCGGGCCCGTTCGAGGACGCCGTGCATCGAAACTTGTTGCCCCTGTGGAGCTCGCAAGGCGACCTTGGGCGGTGGGGCGGAGCCGTGCTGTCCAGGAACCATCCGTGGTATCCGGCCGATGCGTTCGCCGACGCAATGAAGCTCGCGCAATTCGGCGTTTATTACGGTATGTTTGTTTGCGGCCTGCCGATGACGGCCGCGGCCGCGCTGGTGGCGGCGAAATTTTTCGGGTCCGGCACGCTCGCCACTCTCCTCCAGATCCTCCCGAATGCGGGCTTCAACGCGGCGGACGCGAGCGAGTACATGCATTTTTACGACGGTTTCACCACCACTGTCGAGCAGACGGCGACGACCGATAACCTGATTGGTTGGTCGAAGTCGACAGCCGCCTATGTCACATCGCAGGCCGTCAACTGGGGCGCCAAGGCGGCGAGCTGGTTTGGCTGAACGCAGGGGTTTTGCACCGCTCCGGGTTGCCGCCACCTCCATCGTCAGCGTCGCGCCCACGCGCCAGCTTTTCAATTGATCGGAGGGCACCGCGCGTCGCAGCGGCCAAAGGTTCTTGCATTTGCGGAAAACCCGCGCGCCCGACACAGTGGGCGCTATCTCAAGATGGGGTCATCGCAGAATCTGTTCCAAATCTGCAGGCTCGCGTGCCCGCTGGCCACTGACAACGAAACGGCGATCTCACAATTGTCCTGTTTGCCGAGCTGCCCGCAAAACTGCCGCGCCACGCCGACAGAATGAACGCCCATGTTGGGAAAGCCAGTGTCTTCAACGATCCAGGCGCGCACGCCGCCGCGCTCCGTCATGGCGGGCAGAACAGGCTCCCGGACGCGCCGCAGCATAGCCTCGTCGAACCAGTCGGCCTTGGCGATGAAATGGTGCAGCGACTGATGCGTTCCTTGCACGCGCCGCGGCTCCATGCGCGCCGCCATCGGCTCGACGCGTTTGCGATCGCCGGGAAGCATCGGCTCGGCGCAATAAGAACTGAATTGCGCGAGCCGACCAGCGTGGCCAAGCGCGCCCGATATGCCCTCGACATAAGCTGCAAACCGACATTCACTCGATGCCACCTCGCCATGCCGATCCGCGATCCCCGCGGGATCGAGCGCGAATCGATAACATGACACATCTTTCCGTAGTTATGACTCAGCAAGGCTAACCGCCTGTTGACGAAGTCGAGCGGCGCTGAGCTATTGGGGGTTCCTGGCGACAACGGCTCGCGGCGACAAGACGCCGAAATGGGCCGACGCCTGATGCAATCCTGATAGCAGACCCGTCAGACGCATCACGGAATCCGAACGGACCCTCGGCATCATTGCGCGCGGACCGAAGGGTGGGTTGGTCCTCACGGGCCTTCCCAGCGCGCTTTTTCGATCCGACGCGAAGGAGAGGCTTGGCAACGCGGCCCTACGCAAATCTTGACCTACGCTGCATGTTACGCGTCCTAGACCGAGGCCCAAAAGATCGATCATTGGCCCGACAATGCGGACGTGATCGTGAGCGTGACCACGCGCGGCGAGGAGAAAACGGTTACGCAGAGTTTCAATTGTCGGGCGGGGCTGATCAGTGGACATGCGAGTCGTTCGAGAATTGCCAAGCTTCGCGGCGGGTGTATCTTCGATCGGACGCTAAAAATGGTATGCTGCTCGTCAATCCGAGCACCGCGTTGGAAATCGTCGATCGGTGTTCGCGTGAAGGCGTCGGCTCCACGAGGACTGATAGCAGGATATTCCGGATGAGCCGGACGCCGCTGCTCAAATGCGGGTGGTGAGGAGGGACCGAGGCGGATCGCGCGCGGATTTACGGCGACGGCGTCCCGTGACGCCGGCGGCGAGAATCAGGAGGGCTATGTGAGGTCGCCGGCTCGCAGGGATGGGGCTTCCGACTTTTCGGTTTGCGCCACCGGATCGGCGCTCTCGCGCGACTCGCGAACAACGCGCAGAAGTTCACGCACGCGCGCGAGATTGTCGCCGCGGTCCCCCTTGGCGAGAAAGCCGTAGCGCCGGATGCGATGGAAGCCATCGGGCAGGACATGCAGGAGAAAGCGGCGCAGGAACTCATTGGCGCCGAGCCGCATGACGTCGCTTCGCGCGCCTCGGCCATAGTTTTTGTACCGGAGCGCCACCTGCGCGTCGGTTGAGTCGACCAACCTGGAATTGCCGATGGCGGTTCGATGAGTGTAGCGGCCGAGATAGGCTAGCACGTGCTCTGGTGCGCCGAAGGGCGGCTTGGCGTAGACGACGAACGGGCTCTGGCCAAGCGCGCAGGCGCTTGGCGAAGGCGGCGGGTTCGGCGAGCGGCGCGAGATCACCGAAGAAGCCGAGTTCGCTGCGCATGAAGGCAACCTGCAAGCCGGCGAGGAACAGCCGCCCGAAGGCCTTCGGCAGGGCGCGAACCGACAACAGGAGCCGACCCATCGTTCGCCATCGAGCGCGACGCCGCCGCCGGGAACGACGCAATGGATGTGAGGGCGATGGGTGAGCGTCTGCCCCAAGCTGTGCAGGACGGCGATGAGGCCGAGCCGGGCCTTGGGGCGCTGGGCGGCGAGCAGCCCAAGCGCCTGGGTCGCCGAGCGCATCAGCAGACCGCAGACGAGCGCCTTGTTCTGGAACGCGATCTCGGCCGCCGCCGGCGGCAGGGTGAAGACGACGTGGAAATAGGGGACCGGCAGCAACTCGGCTCTGCGATCCGCCAGCCATTGCGCCCGCGCCGCGCCCTGGCCTTTTGGGCGAGCGCGATTGCGGCAGGTAATGGGCGCCGCCCGTTACCTGCCCTATGGGCAGATTTCGTAATCGGGAGTTGGCGATGGCCGGATCGCGATTGTGCGTGGCCGCGGCGAATCCGGCTCCACATTACAAGGAGCGCTTGTGGAGGGCAATCAGCTTGTCGGACGGCTGGAATGCGCTGCGCCGCAGCTGCGGCGGAACGATCGATTCCATAGCGTCAAGCTATTCGGTGTGATCGCCACGCGTATAGATCTCCTTGGTCGTCAGAGTCGCGCCTTCCAACCACGGCGACACCTTGCGGATATCCTGTGTTGCTTGCAGGATGATCGTCGCTCAGGTGTGTCGGAGCACATGGGGCGAGATGCGCTTCTTGGCGAGGCCGGGACGCGTCTAAGCGGCGGTCGCTGCATGCTGCTTAAGCAGATAGGCGAAGCCCCATCGGCTCAGCGGCTCTCCGCAGGCGCTGACGAACGCCTCGGACGCGGCGACCCAGCCGTCGTTGCGTCAAAGCAAGGCTTTCGGGCTCTGGGTTCGCCACCAACGGTTCGGCCGTCCTGGCCCCGGCGAACAGGCCTTCACCCCGCCCCTCCGCCGCCAAGTTCTGAGGTGACCTTTCAGATGGCCGAGACCAGCCCTCTGCGTCGTCGCATGATCGAAGACATGACAATCGGCGATCTGTCGCCGGCGAACCCAGCAATCCCACCTCTATGCAGTGTCGAGGTTCAGCCTGTATTTTGGCGGTTCGCCCGATCGGCTCTGCGTCGAAGAGATTAGAGCAGCGTCCGCTCAGGTTGTGTCAAGGCTTAGGGATTCAGCCGGGTCGAAATCGCAGGCTTCGAAGTAGTTTTCGCATTCGTCGGGTTTGAAGAGGTCAGCGCATCGCTCAGGGGCCGC
>Ga0181528_10000515_pt1 | contig 27054 bp, 30 predicted proteins | sample PEATcosm2014_Bin_47_FD_119742 | JGI IMG/M metagenome (GOLD analysis project Ga0181528, IMG submission 119742) | Peatland microbial communities from MTU Mesocosm Facility, Houghton, MI, USA - PEATcosm2014_Bin10_10_metaG | ecosystem: Environmental > Terrestrial > Soil > Wetlands > Peat | place...
CAACGGCGTCAAAATCAGTCCGAAGCGCGACCGGCATGCGAACCTCCTTCGTTCGCCACCTTGAATCAAATCCAAGCCGCTTTGAAAAGCTCACCCCGAGTCTCGCTCTCCGAGACTTGGTATAAGCTCGTGCCGAACTTGGCGAAGCTTCGACCGGACCGTCCACGCGTTCCCGGTTTGAGCATCACTTGGCAGAACGCCGCGATGCCGCTAAGAGCGCCGAAGGCCGGGAAACGCGGCACTCCGGCTTGGAGTCTCCACGCCGTGGTGCGCGCTATCGGCTGCGTTTGGTGTAATTCGGCTTCGTTTGGCGCAATCCGTGACTTAGCCGTTACTATAACTAAAAGCGTGAGGTTAGCGCCTTGCGCTAAGTCCTTGATTTACTTCTACCGGGCCGGTAGCACAATGGTTAGTGCCGACCGCTCATAACGGTCTGGTTGGGGGTTCGAGTCCCTCCCGGCCCACCAAAGAAATCAGACACTTCTAAGTCCTTTCGCTGCCGCAGCGCGTTTCGCCCCACGCATTCCCCCACTGAAACCGCCCCGCTCGCTGAGCGCGCGAACCGCTGCGTCCTGAAAGTCGGGCGCAAGGTGGCCATAGTGGTTGATGATCATCGCTTCGCTGGTGCCGATAAAACCGGCGATCTCGCGCGTCGAAACACCTTTGGCGACAAGCCACGAGGCGCAGGTGTGGCGCAGCGTGTAGGCCGTCACTCCCGCGTCTAGCCCAGCGAGCTCGCAGGCGCGGCCGAGCGCGGTCTTGACGCTCGCGATCGGCGCGCCGTCGAACATCACGACGTGTGCGCGTCCGCTCGCCTCGTCGAGCCTACGCCAGCGCCGTAGATGCGACAGCAGGCCCGGTATTAACTTGACCGTCGGCTGCCGCTTGGCGGTCTCGACGGCGCCATCGGCGCGGCGATGAAAGACGCCATTCTCGACGTCAACGAGCGAACGGCGCGGGCCGGGAAGCCATGATGCCTGCAGGATCGCGCCCGGCCGCGAGCCGGTGTAGAGGCCAAGAAGCAGGAAGCGCACGAGATGGCGCAGCGGGCGCTTCGCGGTTTGCGCGCCCTCCTGAACCTCTCGCGTCCGCCAGCAGACCCACAGCAGCCGGGCGGCTTCGTTACGAGTCAGCCAGCGCTGGCGCGCCTCGCCCCGCGGCGGCAGGGCGACGCGGACTGAGCCGCGATGGAAGCCCTCGATTGCGTGATGGCTGATCGCGGCCTGGAGGTCCTGCAAGTCGCGCCGCGCGCCGCCGGGACTGCCGCGGCTCGCGGCGTAGGCGCGGCAGGTAGCCCCGGTGACGTCGGCGAGGGACTTGTCGCCCCACCACTTGATGAGCCGCTCGCCGCGCTCGGCCGCCTTCTCTGGCCGAGCCTGCCCCGGCGCCTTGTCGGTGAGATAGATGTTCACGACGTCGGCGACGGGAACGGCAGCAAGGCTGCGCTCGCGCCGCTCCGGCGCGTATTTGGCCGCGATATAGGCTGCGAGCCTTCTCTCAGCCTCCGCACGGTCTCCAGCGCCGCAGCCTGTGCTGATGAATTGGTCCCCGTCGCGGATGAGCCAGACCGCGAGTTCTGTTCCCCGGCCGGGGCGTGTTCGAGCATGGCGGAGCCACAAGCGGGCACCTCGGGAGTGACGCGGCATCGCTCAAACATCCTCCGAATTTCGGCAAGGCTGGTGTAATCCTTGCGCCGAACTCGCCAGATTACGAGCCGACCCGCCTTGCCTTCCTGCCGTAAGGCTTCAGCCGGCATGCCGATCTCGGCGGCGACGTCGGTGAGCCTGACTGGCGCGTTTTCCGGATCGGCGAATGTCACGCGGCTTTCCTGGAGGCGAGCGGGCGTGCGGGCCATCCCTATTCCTCCCCTTCGCCATCGTCCGACGAAGTATTCGGCGCGACGAGAAGCGCGAGCTCGTGAAGCACGCGAAAGTCAATCTCGACGAAGGCGTGGCGAGCCCTATTGCTCCGTTCCCATTCCTCGTGATCGCCCCCTCGTGAGTAGCGAATCCGAATGTTGGTGAAGTCTTGCGTCAGAGGCGCAATCGCCTCGAAAACGGCCTCGTCATAAGCGATTGTGAGCTTGAAAGACGCGCCCCTGTGCCTCCACCCAGCGGCCAATTCGGCTATTCGTTCCGGGATGACTAAGCCGCCGGCGAGCGCTTGCAGCTCCGCCTTAGAGTAGTAGCCCTTCCCGGCCGACGCATCGCGGGCGATCTGCGCGAGAGTAAGTCTCGTCATCTCAGCGTCGATCGCGGGCGCGTTGTGAACTAGCCATTCGCAAGCGTCTCCGAATCGCACTCTGCCGTCGATCAGGGGAGCCCACATGCTGGCTTCAAGCCGGTTGAACGCTTCCTTTGCGGCGTCAGGATTTCTCCGGCCGTGTTCGTCAAGGCGATAGTCAAACCCCGGGATTTCGGCTGGAAACGCCTCGAGGCTACGCAGGCGTTTAACCGCTTCTGGAGCCTCCGAAGCGGACTCAGCTCCGTTGGCGCCGAGGATGAGGTTTACAACCTCGCGTTCGGACATGGCCGATGCGCCAGAGCCGCGCTTTGTTGTTGGGATAAACCCTGCCTCGCGGATTGTGCGCGCGATGTTCTGAAGCGCGGAATAATCCCGGCCGTCGAGCCTTTGATATTTGTCAAGCAAAGCAGGAAGTCGCGCCAACGTCATTGCCCTCGCATCGTTCTGCGTGGAACACATAACGGGCGCTGAGTCAAGGGTTCTGAGAAGGACGCAGAGCACTTGCTCGCGTTACGACGCCTATCTTTGAAAACCGGTGCTGTTCGCTCCGCTCGCGAACGCGAGCTCAAACTTGGTGCGAGGCCGCGCCGGAGAAATGGACGCGCTGCAACGGGCCATCACGCGCCTCGCGCGCATCAAACCATCGCCCCGGCGGCGCTCAGCACGAGGGCGGCGCGGGATGAGGGCGCGGATTCTTTGACAAGCTGATCGGCCGCGGCGTCGGGGCGCACTAGGCCCATCGAGACGCGGTGCATGTAGCTTTCCGGCTGCGCCAGATTGAATTCGGCCGGCGCGATGCCGCGCAGCAGTTCGATTTCCGCCAGCGTCGCGAGGTTTTCGCGCGCCAGGAACGCCTGGTAACGCCTTAGAAGGTCCACGGTCGCCGGCACGTCGACGGCGCTCGGCGCGCCGATGATCCGGACCGCGCCGCCGATCAGCGGAAGAGCGGCAAGAGCCGCCAGGAAACCACGCCGCGAGTGCGGTTTATCGCCGGCCCCCTCTTGGAGGCGCGCCGACGTCATGACTCGGGCGTTTGCCCGCAATATCTCATTGGGCATTGGCGATTTCTCGGGTATGAGGTCCGGAAGCGCTTGCCGCATAAGTTATGGCATCGCTCCCAGCATCGTGGTAACGGACTTGTGACCACGCGTCAAGCATCGTTGACGGGAGTTGCGTAAAATGGCCGCAGACGAGAAAGTCAGGGAAAACAAGTTGCGCCGCATTGCGGACCGGCGCGGCCTGCAACTCATGAAGTCGCGCAGCCGGGATCCTAAAGCTGTGGATTACGGCCTTTACGCGCTGGTCGACGTGAGAACGAACGCCTCGATCAACCCCGCGATCGCCTCGCGGTGGGTCTGCAGCTGGACGCTGGACGAAGTCGAATCCTACCTCGGCGGCGACTGAGAGGCCGCAGATCTCTGAATCGGAGCCGGCCGGTTGCGGACGGCCTACGCCTCGCCTGCGCTGCGCGTCGGCTTGATCGGCCGCCGCGAATATATCCGGCCGCCCGCAACCGGCCGCCGGCGCCCGGCGCTGCACTCGCCGGCGAGCCCGGCCGCTTCGGCGCTGGAGAACACGCCGGCCGCGCCAGGCGCGAACGGGTCGGCGATCGGCTCGCCGTCACGCTCGCCGAGCCAAGGCCGCGCCGCGGCGCGCGGCGGGAGCGGCGCGCGGGTCTCGAGCTCGCCGGCGAGCTGATCGGCGAGCCACGCCAGCGAGGCGCGCCAGGCTGCATATTCTGCGCGCTCGTTGCAGACCTCTTGCGGGTCGGGATCGTACTCGACGACGCAGAACGCGCCGGCCGGATATTGGCCCTTGCGAGTCGCCGTCACGGCGACGTCGAGCTCGCGGACGGCTTGCGAATGGTCGCCGAAGGTCGGCTCGACCCAAGCCTCGCGCCGCCACACGCCCGGCCGCCCGTTCGGCGCCGGCTTCGGCCGCAGCTCGAGAGGTTCGAGCCAAAGCGCCGGCCGGCTGCAGAGTCGACCATGCACAAGCACGAGGTTGGCGGCGTTGCCCAGCGCAGCACGCAGCGCGCCGGCGACGTCAAGCTCGGCGAATCCGAGGCCGGCGAGGATCTCGCGCTCATCGATGACGAAGACGGGAGCGGCGAGGCTCAGGCGCTGCAGCGCGGCCTCGATTCGCAGCGCGTCCGCGTGCGGCGGGTCGCCGCGGGCGCCGCCGGGCTTGCCGAGGGCGGCCGAAAACATGGGATGCACGCTCGGAAAGTTCGCCGGCCGCGTCCATCTGCCAACGAGTTCGCGATCGGCGCGGCTCACGTCGAACACCGGAAACGGGGCGTTCTTTTCCGGTCGCTTACGCGCCAGCTCCGACGCAGCCCAGACCATGAGCTCCTCGACGTCGCAGAGCCGTTTGGACATGAAAAAACCCCCGCCTCCACGCGTATTCTACGCGTGAAAGCGGGGATGCAAAGCCTTATCGCGGTTCGGCTTTGTCGGTCAGTAGCTTACACTTGGCCGGCTGCGCGCGCCAGGCGAGCAGCTGCGCGGCGCCACGCCAGGCCGATGGCGGCGATCGCCGCCGTCGTCGTCGAGCAGCCGCTCACGCCCTCCCGGCGCCGGGCGGCAATTCGGCCAGAGCGCGCAGCGCGAGGGCGAAGCCTTCGATTCCTGCCCGCACGCTTTCGTGCGCCTCCGGCGGCGTCGTCGGCGGCAGAGACTCGGCGAAGAATGAAGCCCATTTCGCGACGGCCCGCGGGTCCAGTAGCCGCGCCTCGGCAAGGGCGCCGATGATCGCCAGGGACTGGTACAGCGCGACGCCGCCCGTCGTCGCTGTGGCCGCATTGAACGCCTCGGCAAGGTCGCGCATCGTCGCGAAGCTGTTCGGATCGGTGCTCATGCCGTCGCAATCCTCCGGAGGCCAAGATGCGCGCCGTGGCGCACGGCGTCGTCAACCGCGCGCATCATCTCGCGCCCGTTCGAACGGAACCATTGCTCGACGCTCGCGCCATCGATGGCGTTGACGTGAAAATGCGTCGTCGGCGCGATCGAAACCGGATTGCGACCGCCGCCGGCGCCATCGGCCGCGCCCGACAGCATCGATCGGAAGGCGCCCGCCTCGGCGGCCGGCATGACCAGCTCGTTGCGGTGGACCATCGCGAGCTGGTTATCCGGGATGCGCCACGCGCCGATGTCCATCGAGGCGACGCTGAGGACTGCCGCCTGAGCCGCCGCCGCGGGTCCGAGAGCCGCCGGTCCCATGACCGGCGACAGGAAGGCCGCGACGCCGCCGAAAGTCTGCGCAGCGTCGACTGCAACGGCCTTGAAAGCTTGGCTGAGCAGCGCCGACAAACCGCCGGCCGCCGCCGCCTGGTCGGCCGCGATTTGCAGCGCGGACCCGGCCGTCTTGGCCTGATTCATGATCCCCTGCTGCAGCACGAAATTGACGGCGAGCTTTTCGAACCACTCAATCCCCTGAATCACGACGTCGCCGAGCACCTTTTTCATGGCGTCGCCGAATCGCGTGGTTCCGCCGAGCAAGCCGCGCAGCTCGGAATTGAAGCTGTTTTCGAGCGAGTTGGCCGCGTCCTGCCAAACCTTTTCGGCCTCGAGCGCCGCCTTGTTCTGCGCCTCGGCGATTTGTTTGGCGATCTCCTTCATATGCTGGGCTTCATTGTCGGCGATGCGCTTGCGGTCGGTTGCGGTCAACCCCTCGGTGGCGGAGGCCTTGTCCGCCGCGTCCTGGATGGCGTCTTGCTCGGCGTCGAGCGCGTGGAGCGTCGCCGCGAGCCAAGATTTCATGTCCGTCTGGTGGCGCTGCAACAACCCGTTTTGCGAGACCGTGATCGCCTCGGCGGCTTCCTGCGCCGCGGTGATTTCGCCCTGGAAAATGGCGCTTGCATCGCGAAAGGCGGTGTTTGCGTCCTTCGAGTCATCCTTTGTCGCAGCCGCCATGCCAGGAACCTGCGCGCCCTTCGGCGAGCCCGGCCGCTGCGTCGCTGGACCGTAATAGGATGTCCCGCCCATTGCCGCGTCGGAATGCGCGCTCGATTGCGCCGCCGCCAGTTTGCGGAAGGCCTCTGCGGCTTGGTTGGTCGCGTCGGCGATGTTGCCCATGCGCAACGCCAGCTGAATCGCCGAGACGTCGAGCCCGCCGAATGCGTCTTTGGCGGTGGTAGCGAACTTGCCTTGCTCATCGATCGTGCGACGCCAGGCGTCGGCGTATTGCTGCGTAACGGCGCCTGCTTTTTCCAACACGCCGGGAACCGTCTTGATGACGTCGACGACGCTATTCCAGGCGCCCTGCAGCCGCGCGGTTACGCTGGCGACGTTCTCCGTTGCGGTTCCGCTATGGTTCTCCCAATCCACGATGGCGTTCAGCTTGTCGGCGACGCTCTGCGCGAATTGGCCAAGCCCGGATTGCTCCCAGCCCTGCTGAAGCTGCGTCAACAGCGCCTGCGCCTTGGCGGCGAACTCGGCGACCTGGCCCATGATCCTGATAAGCGCCTCGCCGATCTGCGCCGCGGCGCCGCGGATCGTGTTCGCGTCGACCGCTTCGACGAGTCGCGCCATCGCGCGGACAACGCCGTCAACCGCCGGAACGACGCCGGCAAGCATCGTCGAGTTCCATGCCAGCTTGAGCTCGTTAAGGTCCGTGCGCATGCGCGCGAGCGCATCGATTGTCGACGAACCCATGACGTCGCCGGCGCGGATGACGGCGTTTTCAATTTCGTGCAGTCCTGCTTTGCCGCGGTCGAGCGCCCTCAGCATGTCGTCCGCGGACGTGCGGAGCAGCTTGCTGGCGACGGCCGTCTTGCCCGCGCCGTCGCTGTAGCGAGCGAACGCGCCGGCGATCGCCTCTAGCAGCGCCAGTGGGCTTTTGCCCTTCATTTTGTCGAACGAGAGGCCGATCGCCGCGAAGGCGTTCGCGGTCTCTTCGGCGTCGTCTTTCGACTTGCGCAGCTCGCCCTGCAGCGTCGAGAGATTGGAAACGAGGTCAGGGCCGGATGCGCCGGAGATTGCGGCGACGCCGTGCAGTTGCTGAATGTCCTCGAGGCTCTTGCCGAACTTGGCCGCTTCCTTGTCGAGCGCGTCGCCGGCGGCGACGGTCTGTTCGACCCAGTTCTTGAGGGCGTCTACCGAGAAGGTGATACCTGCCAGCGCGGCGACGCGCACGAGGACGGCGTGCAAGCGCTCGAGCGAACTGGCGCCCGCGGTGACGCTGGCGTGGATCTGAGAGAGCATCGTTTGCTGACGCTGCGCCGCCGCCGCCGCGGCGTCGTGCGCCGAGGCCAGTTGGCGCATGCCGGCGTCCAGGCCTTTGACACCCTGCACAGCCGCCAGGTTCTTCTGATCCAGCGATTGCAGGTTCGCGCCGGCGACTTGCAATCCCTTGCCGAACTGGACGTCGGCGACCTGGCCCGCGTTGGCCATGACGCGGGCGGCGTCGTTTATTTGGTTGTTGAACGCGGCCATGTCGCGCTTGACTGCGTCCATAGCTGCGCTCAACGCGGAAGTGTCTGCGCCGAAGGCGATATAAACCTCGTTGCTCGACATGTTCTTTCCTTGGACAGAGCGACGGCCTCGAGCCGCCTATCGCTTCAACTAAGCAGCAAGGCCGATCACGCCGTCAGGCGCGGCCGAAACGCTCCGCGCCGTCGTCGGCGATGGCCTGGATTGCGCTTCGAAGGCGTGGCCGGCGCGCCGGATGGAGAACGGCGCGCCGGCTGCTTTGCAGGGCTAACGCTGGGTCGCCCCGCAAAATTCTCGATCAGCGCGCGGCGAGCGCGACGAACGGTGAGCGAGTTGAGGAGCCATTGTATGGCGTAATTGGCGAGGCCCATAGCGGCGCGCCGTCGATTCGCCATACGAAGCGCAGAACGCCTTGGTCGCTGACGAATTGCACGTCCAACGAAATATCCATCCGCATCGGCGCGGAGACGACGGCGTATTGCGAGAGATCCGCGAGAACGATGTCGCCCGTCGTTCCCAGCATCGGCGCCTGTTCGACGACGACGAGAGGGCGGCCTTTCAGCAGCGGCGTTTCGTTGCCGGCGGCGCCGGCGGCCGTGTAGAGGCCCACGACGCTCGGAGTGAGTCCGGAGCCGCTCGTTACGGTTTCAAGCTGCGTCTCGACGTCCTCTCCTGCAAGCCAGACCGCGCGTTTTCGGGAGGGCGCCGGAAGCCGCGACCACATCGCCGAGATGTTCTCGGAGAGGATCGTCGCCGAGGCCTGGCCGTTCGCCTTGGGCACGGTGATGAGCCCAGGCGAGCCAAGAATTCCGCGCGGAACGCCTGCGCCAGGTCCTGCCAGAATTGCGCCGTCGAGCTTGAAACTCAACTCCGCAGCAAATGCGCGCTTCACGTAGCTTTCGAACATCGGGGCGTCGGCGATCAACTCGTTTGTCGCCACGCAGACTGCAATGAGTTTCGAGTTTCCGAACGTCACGTTCCTCCATCTGGGAAAACTGGTAGCGACGTTTGCGGCTTCAGCGGCGAAATACGCCGTTGCGCCGCCCCAGCGAGATCCGTCGGCGCGGCTCGTTTCCGAAACGCCCGGAAGGCTCGCCTGGCCTGGCCGCTCCGTTTCGAACTGCTCGCAAAGCGGCGCGATCGTCGCCTCTTCGTAGATCGATGCGACCAACGTCTCAATGTAACTGACCGGGACAAGAAAGCCGCCGGACGTGGCGTCCATTTCGTTCAGGCCGCTTGGCGCTCGGGTGAGCCGGGCGTCTATGGACGCCGCGCCGTCCGCCGTCCCGGCGCGGACTACGGCCTGGAGATACTCGCCGAGCGATCGGAAGCCCGAGGCGGGGTCCGCCCTCGGCCGAGCATGAACGGCGGCGAGGCGATCGGCGGTAGCTCGCCGATCGGCGATTGAGCTGCGGGTCGCACCGTAAGCGCGCGCCCCGCCCGCGACGTTGCGGACCATGATGAGCTCCTTTTCCGGAATCGGCCGTCTGCGATCGTCGAGAGCGCGCGCGGCCCAGGCGCCAAAGGGCGCGATATCGATGCCGGCCGCGCGAGCCGTCGCCAACGCGGTCGGGAGAGCCGGAACCGGAACGATGCTGATTTCGAGCAACGAAACCTTGGTGAAATCGATTCCGCCCGGCCGGTTTCGATCTTTCGAAGCGGTCCATTGCAGGGGCAGCCAACCAACCGAACAGGCGGAGAGATAGCCTTGCTTGATGAGCCTGAACACGGTGTCGGCGAATTCGTAGATCTCGGGCGCCGCAAACTGGATGGTCGCGCGCAGCTGATTCCCAACGGTTCGCAGCGCGATGGTTTTCCCGATCGGCGGGGAGTCGTCATCGTGTCCGAATAGAACAACGGGATTCGCGAGATAGTCCGCGGTCTCCCAGGCGTCGGCGGCGATCGTGTGGCCATCCCTACCGACCGAAGGGTCGCTCGCAACAAAGGTGATGGAGCGATTTTCGACGGCGACAGAGCCTTCGGCGCGGTGTCCCGAGGCGCGGATTATGGTTGCGCCGCGCGGAGGTTTGCTGGCGATTTCGGCGGCGTTGATCCTCATATCATCTTCCCTGCTGAGGTTTGGAGCGACGCCGAATGCGCGGCGGCTGCAGGCTTCCCGGCGGCCTTGGCTCGGCCATGCGAGAGCGCGCCTGATCACGGCGCGTCGGCTTCCTGGCGGGCGCTGGCGGCCTCGCGCGGCTCACTTTGCGGGCGCGAGCGGCCCGTCCGGAAGGTCCTCGACGGGTGGCCATCCCGCTTTGATCGCGGCGAGCCGCGCGGGGAGCTCGCGGACGTCGGCGAGCAGGCGCAAATCCGGCGCCTCGCGGATTGAGGCGAGAATGGCCAAGACGCGCCGGTTGACGCTGGCGATGTTCGACTGCGCCGTGTGCTCAATGCGGCCCGTGATTTCGTTGCGCTTGAAGGACGAGCGCGTGATGATATGCTTGCGAGCGCGCTCCTGTTCGTCGAGCGCGTCCAGGCGGAATTGTTCGATCGCGCTCCAGTCGCCGGCGAGCAGCGCCAGCTCGTTCAGGCGGCGCTCGCTCTCGCGGGCGTTCCGATCGGCGGCGATGGCGGCGTTGACCGCGGAGAGTTCGCGCTGCGCGGTCGCCAGATCGCGCTCGGCCTGGCGGAGGCGCTCGACGGCCGCCGACCTCTTCGCTTCCTCTTTCGGGTAAGCCTTCCGGGCTTCTCCGTCGCTCTTCTCGATTGCCGCAAGTCGGCGGCGCCGCTCGGCGATCTCCGCATCGATGGCGCGAGCCTGCGCAGCCTTGACCTCCGGCAAGTCGCGCAGCGCGGCGGCGAGAATGGGGTCTTCGAAACTCATGGGGGCGCTCCTCGGGTCGCGCGAGGAGTCAAGCCGCAGTTGGCTGGTAAATTCCAGGGCCGGGATCTTACCAGCGCGCGCGCTCGCCAGGATCTTGCGGACGGCCTCCGCGCCTGGCGGCTTGCCTTCGGAAAGCCGCAGGATGTTGAAGAGCAGCTCCTTTGCCGTGCCGAGATAGGCGAGCGGAGCCGCCTCGAGCGCCCGATCGCTGCGCTTCCACGCCGCTGCTGCATAGCGCCTGAGCTCGGCGGCGATCGCCGCCGCGGCGGCGGCTTCCGACAAGTGCGAAAACCACTCGCCACGCAAAGCGACGATCGCCGCGTCCCGCGGCGCCTTCCGGCTCGCCGCCATGCCGTCGAGCTGGCGTCGCAAGAGCGCGGCCGTGAGACCATGCGGGCCGCCAAGGCGCGCCAGCAGCTCGGCGCTGGCCTCCATCGCCGCCGCGAGCTGCCGGCGGTTCCCGTCAAAATCCATCGAACGCCCTTTTGAATTCGGCCGGAATTCAAGTTCGCGGAGACTGGCGGAATTGCAGGCGTTTCCGGCCGTTCCCGTTTGAATTCAGCGTTTTTCAACCCCTAATTTTTTGCGGGTGGGTTGGTACCCGGTTGCCGCGGGGAGGGGCCGAGTTTTTTAAACCCCCCCGGCCCTCCGGAGAGCCGCCGCCCCATCCTTTGCAGCGGGGCGGCAGCGCCAACAACTCGACGCCGAGCTCGCCGGAGAGCATGGCGCGAGCTGTTGGCGCCAGCCATGCCTTCGACGGTCTGCACAGCGGGGCGGCGAGGCCGCGCGCGATCGGCCACGGGAGGGCCGGGACCTCGAGGGCCTCACTAGCGCAGGGGCCTCCCCGCGCCTGCGCAGCGGCCCGGCGAGGCCGAGCGCGATCGGCCGCGGGATGGCGGGCGCCGGCGCCCGTCGATGGCACTCGCAAGCCCGCGTAGCGCGCCCGCGACGTCGAGCCCGATCGGGCGGGGATGGTCACGGCCGCCGGCGCCTTGGCGCACGCCACGGCCTCCCAATCCCGGTTAGAAGGCTCGCGGGTTCGAGCCAGATCGCCGCCGGACGGCGACGGCCGCCGGCGAGCGCGCGTACGCCGGGCGCTCGCATCTGCGCAGCGGTTGGGCGACGCCGAGGGCGATCGGCCGGAGGGTGACTGCCCCCAGCAGCCTGGCGTACGCCGCGGCTTGCTCGAACGCCGCGGCCAAGCTTGCGGAAGCCGAACGGAGCAACCCGAAAGCAGGAACCCCGGCTTTCGCCGGGGCTGGTCTCACTTCGCTGCAACCCGCTCTTTCTCCGCCTTGTTGACCCGTTTCGCCTGCTTTTTCAGCTGTCCCATCGGCCGCCCCTGGTAGATCATCGCTTCCAGCTTGGCCTGTTCCTGTTCTACCCGGCAATTCCATTCTATCCATTTTGTGCTCATCTTCTTTTCTCCCGCCCAATTAGCAATATATAGCATAGCACTTAAAACAAGTCAACAAGTATAATCGCGTTTTACTTCACATTTACTTACTGGCCTCGTCCGCTCGTTTGGAGGCGCTCCCGCCGGCGGCCTGGAGCGCGATCGGCGCGCGGCTTGATCTGCTCGCCGCCGAACTGGCGATCGCCGAGGCTTTCGAGCTCGGCCGAATAGTGGGAAGGAAGATTATCGCTACCCAGACGCGTCGAGCTCGCGTGGCGCTGGAGGCCGGAAAGTGCGGATCCCGGCTGTCACAAATGCCGCCTCCGAAAAGCAATGTTTTCAGAGGTACGCGCGCCAGTTTGGTTGATAGGATCACCTCCGATAACCGCGCTTCCCGGAGGTGGCATTTCGGCCGACTCTGGAACCGCGGATCGTCTTGCCTCGCGCCTCCGAAAAGGAAGATTTTCGCCACTGGCGCCGGCAGGGAGCGCGACGTTCAGCGAGAAAGGAATTTATCGCTACTTGGCCTGCGGGGGTCATCGTCCGCTGCGCGCGTGCCCAGGCCGCAAGCGCCTTCGCGGATCTTGACCATTGCTCAGGTACGGCGCGAGCAGACCCAGCTTGTCGAGTTGCGCGAGGCGACGGCAGCTTTCGGATTCCTCAAGACGCAACTTGAAAGCGAGATCTCCGGCTGGAGGAAGCTTCCCGCCGCACCGTCCCGCCGCGCATAGGACGTTGAACCACGTCTTGAATAGGTCCGGGGAAAGTCGCTGGAGAGCGGGGTCGTCGAGCTCTTGTATGTTTATGCGGATCGATTCCGTCACGCGTGCCCCCAAAGCCGGCGCCCGTTCCGCCAAAGCCGGAACTCGGAGCACTGCAACCTCCGCAAAGGCGAAACCAGTTTCTCCAAAGGCGGGACCGGTTTGGAGCTCGCGCCTCTCAAAGGCGCATCTGTGCATCGCGCGCGTCACGATCTGTCACACGCCGTCACACTCGGCCGGCGTTACGCCCCGTGACAGGCCGTGACAGACCGTGACGCGTAGCAGCGAGCCACTATGCATGCACGACCTCAGGCGTAGATGCGGCAAGCGCCGTTCCCTCGACAAACTCCAATCGAAGGCTCGCGTTGCTCTCCCATTCCTGACGGAAAAGCTTGCTCACGTCCTCACGCGGGCCGTTCTTGGAAAGCGCGGCGTCGAGCAAGATCCTTGCGAGCTCACGACCGAACAAGCCGACAGCTTCATCCCAATATTTGCGGTTCACAATGAACTGGATAGATTTGATGGTTTCCTTCTTCTCGCTGACCCGAAGCCATCCTACATTCTTAAATTTGAACCAATCCCGCGGAAGAAAACCCTTCGCTTGCGCCTGATCCATGCATTTCAAAATATCCGATAGTTCAAGAAGGGGATTTTCGCGCAATTCTTCGAGCAAAAGGCCAAACCCTCTCATTTCGTGGTTCCATCCGAGCTCTTCGCGCTTCGCGGCGACGCTCGCCTTGATTTTGGAAACCCACTGCTGGCTGAGCCTGCCTCGGTCGATCTTTGCCGAGGCGGGAAGCGGATCGCGCGCTCCAGCCCGCGCACCCTTCGGCGGCGCGCCGGCCGCCGGGGCGCGCCGAGCTTCCGGCCGTTCCGCCCTCCATCCGGCGGCTTCCGCCGCGTCCGGTGCAAACAGCGAACCACCAACGGCAAACGCAACGCGATCAATTATTGATTCAGGAGTCGGAGGAAACCGCTCATCGCTCGCCAAGCTCTTGCCGTCTTGCTCCACCTGACAAGGTGGAGCTTCCTCTATGCCTCTTGGGCCTCCTTGTGACGCAGGATGTGACGCAGGATGTGACGCCTCGCGTGACCCTAGGCGGAGCTCGGCCTCGGCAGAGCGTGGAAGGGGAACGACATTTGCGCCGGCGGCGGTCGCAGCGGCCTTGGCCGACTCGGCTGTCTTGTCACGCGCCCGCTTACGCCGCATGCGGGGAGCCGCCGAACACTCGCCGACGAATTCCAGGTCCCGGCCCGCATCGGTGAGCCCGAACTGGTCGAATAGGCAGAGCGCGTCCCGCACCTTTTTCAGGGACAGCCCCGACAGGCGCGCGACCAGCTTCTCACTTATGCTGAACGCACCATTCTGGCCCGGACTCTGCGCATCGGTATGCACGAAGGTCCACAACAGGAAGGCGTCGCCGAGATGAATGTCGAGCTCTGCCGCGACTTTCAGCAAGCGCGCGTCGTGAAGCATCTTCTTGGGCGTCTTAACCCACCACCACGCCTCGCCGTCTCCCCTGCGGCGAGTCTGCTGCCCGGCCGATTCGTCGACCGCAGGCACTTGAGCGTCGATGCGACGAATGAACAGGTTATCCCGTCCGCTTTCGCCTATCAGCCCGACGTCGCGCATAGCCCTGAGGATCGCGTCGAGCTGATCAGCGGTAAGATAGGTGAGCGCGGCCAACTCGTCCGACTCGATCGTCGGGAAGCCGTCTTGCTTCGGCGAGAACTGCGCGCTCGCGCGATATGTCGACCATACGAGGAAGACAGGCCCCAGGGTCATCTTCGATTTCGCGCAGGCGCGCCGCAATCGTTCGTCGGCGACAGCGTCGCTTTGCGATTTGTACCACCAGAACGAACTGACCGGCCTCGAGGCCTTCAGAGCGCGCTGGGAGAGCGGCGGGCGGTCCGGAGCCGCCGCGGCGGGGAAGACGCGCAGCTCAACCATCGCGGGGATCTCGGATGATCGAGGCGCCGATCGTATCCCCGTTGCCGTAGGACGCTCCGCGCCCCACAGCTTCCCCACAGCTTGGCGTGAACGAAGCGGGAAAGCGAAGAGGCGAAAACCGTTGCAAACCGGCGTGCCTCAACGCCGTTTCGCCACTCATAACGGTCTGGTTGGGGGTTCGAGTCCCTCCCGGCCCACCAGGAGCGGGCGATTTTCCGCCAGACCCCTTAAAACAAAGTCTTTTCGGTCGTCGTTGCAGCCTTGCGCGCTCGCAAACTGCATAACATACTGCATAACACGGACGACGAATTGGCCTTCGCCTCTCATATCACAAAACGCGGACGCATTTATCAATACATCCGCCGCGTGCCCGACGATCTTGCGGACGTTTTTCCGTTCGCTCGTATCCAACGCTCGTTGCGCACGTCCGACCGGGCCGCCGCTTACGCGGCGGCTTCGCACGTTCATGCCGAGTTCGAGAAGTATTTCACCGCTCTTAGGCGTAAGAAAGGCGCGGTAATCGGAGTCATCCCGACTGATGACTGGACGTGGTCGGACTGGAGCCAACTTGCAGAATGGTTCAAGACAACCCTGATCGAGGACGACTGGCGCGCGAGGCTCAAGGAGTTTCCGGCGCCGTCTTTGACGAGGGAGCCGATCGCAGACAGTTCTGGCGTGACGACAAGGTGGTTTCCGCTCACCTCGATCTGCGCAGGAGGTTGAGCCAAATGTCGCTGGAAGCTTACGGAGAGGAGCGGACAAACTTCGTACAAGCCGCAATTCGCCCGCTCGGAGTACCTCTCAGCCGATCGAGTCCCTACTTCGAGCGCTTCATGGCGGCGTGTCTAAAGGCCGAAATGCAGTACCTGAGCGTCTTCTTCGAGCGAGAGGGAGGGCGCGTGGAAGAACACAAGCACCCGGATGCGATTGAGGGGCGATGGCGGGTAGCGGCGCAAAAGCTCTTCGAAGAAAACACCTCTAGAGTGGTGGGCATTTCGGCCGAAACGTCCAAATCAGTTGGACGAACGTTGACACAAGCGCTGGAGCAATGGAAGACCGAACGCAGGCTTGCGAATAAAATGGCGACGCGCCATGGCGTCGGGGAAAAGGAAAAGGCGATCGAGGAGTTTGAAGCGCACGCCAAGGTTCGTGACGTCGGCGAAATCACGCGCGCGCATATCGTGGGCTTTCGCGACAATCTTGCTGAGCAGAAATATAAGTCGCCAACGATCAACAAGAAGGTTGGCCAGATTACAACGCTTTTGACAACGGCCCAAAAGGCCGGCTGGATCGACACGGCAATTTCTGACGGCGTTTACATTGAAATTCCAGCTGGAACCAACGAACGCGAACCTTTTGAGCGCTCGGAACTGCAAACGATATTTTCGCAACCCGTGTTTTCCGAGAACCAATTCAGCGAAAACGCCAAAGCGGCAGGCATTTTGGAGTTTTGGTTGCCGCTGATTTCGGTCGTGTCGGGACTTATTTCGTCGGAAATCTTTCAAATCGGACCCGATACGATCGGACCGCATCCGGACCACCCCGAGATCATCTGCTTTTGCGTTACCAATGCAGGCGGTCGCTCTCTCAAAGCGTTCGCGCGCAAACGTTATGTACCCGTGCGGCGGGAGCTATGGGAAAATGGACTCGAGGCAATAGCCGAGAAGGCTCGACGCGAGAACCGAAAAAGCCTTTGGCCAGCGGTGGCGCAGGCAAAAAGTCTATCGAGCCTTTCGAATATGTATTCGGCTTTCTGGAGCGAGTTCTTGCGAAAGAAAGCGGGCATCGCCGATCCGGCAAAGGCACTGTATTCGCTACGGCATAACTTTCGCGACGCGATTGCCGAGGCTGGAGGTGCGGACTTCGAACGCGACCAACTAATGGGACGCGCGGAACAAGGGACCGGACGCAAGTATGGAACGAAGCGAAAGCCTCGTGTTGTTAACGTCGTCCGTCTAAATCAATTAGTTCAGCAGCCCAAATGGGACTTTCTGAGTTCCGTGCGTTGGCCGACCGCGTGATCGTCGTGCCGCATTGATCGCGAAACAATACAGTTCGGCTCCAGGCGCCCCAGCCAATTTCGGAAATGCGCTCAAGCAAAAACGGATCACAGAAGAGAAGCGCGGCGACCTGTTGGGACACGTCGGGAAGACCGAAACTTCGGAGCGTTATTGCGATGCCTTCGAGATTGAAACGCTCAACAAGCTTATTCTTGAAGTGCCCACAGTTACCGCGAAGCTGGCGCCTCTGCCGATCCGCCTACTACCGTGGATCGAAAGCCGTGAAGTCGCGCCGTCCTCGCGCGCGTCGCGAGCGCCCGGGAAAAAGGAGGCGGCGGAGAAGAAGCCGGTTGACGGGGGACGTTCAAACTCTCGCGGAGGCCGGCGCGCGCCGAAGTAGCGGCGCCGCCACTGGGATATTCGCGCCAACGCAAGAGGGATTTGAATCCGCGTGTCATTCGGCGTGCAGTTTGCCCTCCAATCGGCGTCCAACCTTGACCCCGAGGGGCTGCTCTTAACTGTGCGACTAGCCTGAATTTCTCATAGCGCAGGGAGCATCGGGGCTGCGAATCGGCGATAAGTTGTCTTGCGAGACCGGCTTAACCTGAGGCGTAGTGGTTTCCCGATGCAAACGGAGTGTAGCGCGAAACCGAGCGAGTTTGCACGCGTTGATGGGCGGTCCGTGGTGGCCGAATCCGACAGCGGGGCGGTGACCTCGGATGCAGGCGGGCTTCTGTTGGGAGCGGCGGACAAAGCGATCGGCTCGGTTCGTCGACTGGAAAGCTGCTTTCACGACGGGCGCGACGGCCGCTTCATCGAGCACACGGTGGCGACGCTGGTCGGCCAGCGCGTGTCCGGCATCGCGCTGGGATACGAAGACCTCAACGACCACGACGAACTGCGCCACGATCCCGTGATGGCGGTTCTGGTCGGCAAGCTCGAAGCTTCGCGGCCGGATTGCGAGCCGTGGCCGGCAAATCCACGCTGAACCTGCTCGAACTGCCGCGCGACAGGCCGACGAGATACGCCAAGATCGCGCAGTACCCGGCTGCGATCGAAGGCTTGTTCGTCGATCTCTTCCTCGAAGCGCATACCAAAGCGCCCAAGCGGATCACGCTCGACCTCGACGCCACCGACGACCCGCTGCACGGCGATCAGGAGGGTCGGTTCTTACACGCCTACTATGATTGCTACTGCTATCTGCCGCTGTATGTGTTCTGCGGCCGGCATCTGCTGGCGGCCAAGCTCAGGCCGTCCAACACACATCGGCGGCAGCGCGGGCGCGAAGGAGGAAATCGCCCGGATTGTCACGCAAATTCGGAGGCGCTGGCCGCGCGTGCGCATTCTGCTGCGCGGCGATTCCGGCTTCTGTCGCGACGACCTGACGAGCAGGTGACGTCGCGAGAGGCGGGCGGCACCGTCACTGAGCTAATCTACTGAGACCCGATCGAACTGTCGGCGGTGCTCGAACGCATGCGAAAATGGCCGATCGTTACGGCTCATCTGAGCCGTGACCGCTAAATTTATTCCGTGAGTCGCAAAAAGGGCGCCGGCGCCGTACGCGCGAGAAGCGGGTCGATTGAATTGCCGCGGATTTGAGGCGGCGCAGCGCGTCGAAAGCCGCGCCGTCGCTTTGCTATTCGGCGAAGCCCCGCCCGAGTTTCGCGCGGGGCTTCTCGGCGGTTACTCGCCTTTGGGCTTGCGCCCGCGGGACCAGATCAGCGAGTAGCCGGCGTCGCCTTCGGCGTCGAAGAGGTTGGCGTAGATCGGCAGGGCGAAGGAAGGATCGTCGAGTTTGACGGAGAGGTAATCGCGGCCTTCGTTGGAGCGCTTTGTCCAGGCGGAGCCGACCTCGGCCTTGCCGACGAACACGCGGTGGGAGGGAGCCGCGGCGTTTGCGCGGTTGGCTTCGGGCGCGATGCGCACGTTCTTGGCCTGCATGGTGAGCGTTGCGATCTGACCCTGGAACTCGTTGCCGACCTTCTTGAAGGAGCCGATGCTGGCCACTGTAGGTCTCCGTTCTGTCTTCAGAGCCGCGACCCCCGCGGCCTCGATGGCGATCGACAGGCCGGGAACGATCGGCGACGCATCCGGAACGGGCCGAAGCGCAGCGGAGGACGCCGTCCGAAGAACTTTCTAGTCTCGCGAGGTATGCGCCTTGGCGCAGGGGAAGAAAGTTCGGCGGCGGCGTTGCGGATTAGACGATCGAGGCGAAGCCGATTTCCGGACAGATCAAGCCGAAAGAGGACCTGAGGGGTCTGCGCGCGACAGGGCAGAGGTAACGGAGACGTTTGGCCAGCGTCGGCCTCCAAATTCGGCAGCGAGACTTCGGGCTTGGAGCGGCTCAACTTTGCAGGCCTCAGACGACCAGCGCCGCAACCGGAGCAGCGCTCAATTCATAGCTCTCGCCACCGGCGATCATCGGCAGCGATCGCCTACGCCTGCTTAGCGAATTGCGACGCGAGGCCGCGTCATGCGAACGCAACGCGCATACCAACGCATGCCGGAATGTAGTCTGCTCCTCGTCAAGACGCCGAACTTGGGCCGTTGAGCTCCTGAGCCGCCCCGGCAACAAGCTGGACAGCTGTTCGCCGCTGGGAGCCTCAGCAAGGATGGAGAGGTTGCGGCTATCCATTCGAAGACTTGCATTCGCACCGGAGCGTCAGGAAGCACGCTGGATCAGATCGACCAGATGCCTCGTCAGGCGCTTGCGCCTCCTCGGGCGCGCGATTCCCTAAAAAAGAGAGAACGGCAGGCCCGGCAGGAATTTCGTCCTCCGACGCGTATCGCGCTAGGGCGGGCCTTTGAACCTCTCGTAATGGCGGTTTTTGAGCAATCGATCACGATCTGAGTAGCATCCGTCGTCCTTACCGCTCTATCGTATTTCAGAATTGTTGCGCATCCTGTCTCGATATCGAACGGTGACATTGATCCGGCCGAAGCGGGTCAATGCGCCTTCATGCAACGCCACGACTTCAAGAAATTCATCAAGCGGGAGATCACCATGAGATGGTTCTTTGCGACTTTGACTGGGCTGGCCGCCGTCGGCGGCGTTGGTGCAAGTTTTGCGGCCGAGCCAACGCAGTCGGGCGTCAGTAGCGAAGTCAGCCAAATCGTGCAGCAGATGGGCACGGCGCTGTCCCAGGAAAATATTGAATTCAAAGCGAAAACCCTGCGCGTGTATGAAGACAAGGATGGCGACTATCTGCATATCGGTCATAATATGAACGTCGAAGTGCATCGACCAGACCGCGTGGCGATTGTGTCGAACGGCGACGATGGAACTACCAAGTTCTTTTATGACGGTAAGGAGGCCGCCGTTCTCGACGTCGCTGATAACCGCTACGTCCAAGTACCGTTCACGGGCGACCTACAGGCGATGTTTGAGGCGGTCAGCGAACGCGCGGGGGTAGACACGCCACTGGCCGATCTGCTGAGCGGCGATCCCGCCAAGTCGTTCATGTCGGGCGTCATCGCCGCCAAGCTGGCCGGCACGGACAACGTCGACGGTGTCCGCACAAAGCACCTGCATTTCACCCAGTCCGGCGCCACTGAGATGGAACTCTGGGTCGACGATAACAATTTGCCGCGGCGACTGATCTTGACCTACCGGGCACTACCAGGCACGCCGAACTTCGTCGCCGAATTCTCAGCCTGGAACTTTCAGAATCACCCGACCGATGCGGCGTTCGAGTTTCAGCCCCCGGCGGGGGCCACCAAGTTGAACGTGCCTTCGAATAGTGAGAAGAAGCCATGAACACTATGATCGTGTTGGGTCTCGGACTGACCCTGGCTCTGGCGAGCGTGGACGCCGCCAGCGCGTTCCGCGGAGCCGTTGGTCCGCGGGGCGGCGCGGTCGCCGTCGGCCGGGGTGGCGGGGTCGCCATACGTGGCCCTGGCGGGGGCGTGGCGTATGGTGGTGGATATCGCGGCGGCGCTTATTATGGCGGCCGGGTGGGTTATGGCGCCGCGGCTGCGGGCGTAGCGATCGGGGCTGCCGCAGCGGCTGGAGCGGCCTCCTACACTTCCTGTGCGTATCCCTATTACTGCCCACCACCGTACTGAGGCTGGAGCGGTCCGGGCGGAAGGGGAGTCTGCCCGGCGGTCAGTGCTTCCGGGGCAATGACATGCATGCGCAATCCCAACTGCAAGATGCTGTTTGCACGATTTTCACCCTCCTCTCCGGAGAGGTGGGGCAGAGTGCGGTCCCGCAACGCAGACAATGCGTCGAAGCTTGATCATTAGGCGTCGGGTTTCTCGGCCAGGTTGGGCGTGTGGCTCTTGTCACAAGGACGGGCGCATTGCGGTCTTTGAGTTTCGCGGCTTCAGGGACACGCGTAAAATCATGCTCATGGGTACGCCGCACGAGAAACGCAGCGCATATTCGGTCAGCCGGCCGCAAGGCGATCGAAAAGATTTCGACATGGCTGAAATCGCGAGGGAGCTGGCGAGGCTGCAAACCGGAGCCGACGCGCAAAGAGTCTTGTTTGACTGGTCTCAACTCCGCAGCTGGCGGTTCATCGCGCCAACAACGGCTGCGATACGCGAATGGAATGCCACGACACCCGAAATCACGCGGGCGGCCTTCATTCACGACCGGAAATGGGATCGGCACGTAGCGCTACTCTCAGCCTTGCTGAGAGTTAAAGGGGCGGAAGTGCGCTCGTTTCGTTGCGTTGACGCAGAAAGGGCGGCGGCGTGGCTAAACCAGACTTTCCAAGAAGATGATCCTGGCTAATGCTTCAGCGCCGAACTGGCGCGCCGCTCTTGGTTCGCGACGAAGTCGTGGACGGCGCCTCGCCGAACGCACGCTTGTAATCGCTGGCGAAGTGGCCGAGATTTCCAAATCCGCATGCGAAAGCGACCTCGGTGACGGTGGTCTCCAGCGATCCGTCGCTAAGCATTTTTCTGGCATTCCTCAAGCGCAAGCTTTTGACAAAGCTCATCGGCGAATAGCCTCGGTATTTCTTGAACGAATGAAATATGCTGCGTGCGCTCAGATGGGCCACGACGGCGAGCGCTTCGATCGCTATTGGCTGATCCCAATTCGCTTCGATGTACTCCTCCACGCGTCGAACTTGCCACGGCGCGGCTTCGTCCGCCCGGCCGCGGAGGGCGCCGCTGTAGTTGTGGCTGACATTGCAGAGAAACGCTACGATCAACGCCTGTTCGAGTTCCGCCAATACTAGAGACGACGGAACAGAATCCTTGGCGCCCAGTTCCTCCACAAGCATCTTTACGAGACTGCGCGACAATCGCGATTGGGGCCTTGCATCGAAATCGGCACGATCCAGCTTCAATGACTTGATGGCCGGCGAACCAGTGAGTGCCGAAAGAGTGCTTGACAGCGCACAGGGGTCGAACAACGCAACGAGGTGCTCATAGTCCTGTGTCGGCGCGAACTCTGTCGCGCCCGGCTCAAATACAGCGCCCTTGCTGGGGGATGCGGTTCTGGCCACACCGTTATTGACAGTTTCGCTGATCCCGCTGAGCGGAAAAGTCTCCATAAACATTTGCGAATCGAACGCTCGAATGCGCAGCGGAGAATGCCAGAATCCGTAGAACAGTTTTATTTTTCCAAGCGAACAAAGGCCCAGCGTAGCCCCAACGTCGCTCGGCCTCGTCCCATATTCAATTTGATGTTCGCCGAAATTGCGAGCGAGCACCGAAGCAATGAGGTCGCCGGCGCGAGAACCTGATACTGTTTGCTTTTGTAGACGGGGGGCGAAATCAGACATCACGTACTCCGTCTGCCACGACCACGCAATTTTTAGCACACGTGCTGTCAGCGCTTTACATGTTTAGGCCGGCGACAATGGTCTCGCGGTGTTTGCATTATTTCGGGCTCAGCCACTGTCCCGAAGGCTGAGTGAGGGCACCAATTCGAATATAAATTATTCGAATGCGCCTTGACGCAGGTCAAACTTCCCGAGGGATACAGTTAATACGCTAAATTCGCTCGTGGGTCGTCGAAGACATTCACTCGCGGGTCATGAAATAAGAGAAATCAGTTCGGTAGACATGCGCCCTCTTGAGCCACGCATAACTCCATAATTGCTTTCGGTGAATCTTGGAAACGTAATACCCCAACTTCAGCGGCGATGTCGTTGGATCGGTTCCGCAGCAAATTGGAGCGACGGACGTCAGCGGGTCCTTCAGACAAAGCGTTCGCAATTCGAGCGAGCGCTGCGGCTATTGAGTAGCTCATGCGGCTAGCGACAAATATGATTGGAGTCTCAAATATCGATTGGTCATGCCCGTCGGTGTTCGAGACGCGGCGGTCGCGCGCAGGGCGGACCTCCGCGCAGAAATGGGGCATTGAGCGCGCGAGCTTAATGCGCGATCTGAGACGTCGCTCCGCGGCGACGACGCGCTGGCTAGAGGCCAGAATTCAACGGAATGGGGATCTACTCAATGGCAACGACTGTCTTAAGTCCGCTCGCGATTTTTGGGCTCAGCGCCATGTTGCTGCTCGACGGTTCGGCGGCAAGCTTCGCAGCGCCGTTTACTTACGTTGATCCGGAGTTTTCACAGGGGAGCGAAATCGTCCGCGTTGCGGTCGCTTGCGGCCGTCGCGGATGCGCGGCCGCCCATCGCGGCGTCGGCTATCCCGCTCACAGGCCGGTCGGCGGCGCCGTCGTGGTTCGCCCTGGAGCTAGATGGGTGCGACCCTATCGGTGGCCTGCCGGGGGCGCCATCGCCGCAGGAGCCGCGATTGGATTTGTCGCCGCGGCGACGGCGGTGGCCTGGGCGCCGGCGCCGCCCCAGCCGGGTCTCTGCTGGTATTACACCGATCCGAGCCGCCACGCTGGTTTCTGGGATTCCTGCCCCTAACTGACTACGGCTGCGCAGGCGGCGCTCCCTCCGCCCTGCCTCTTCGTTGCGGGCCGTCGGCGCACAAGCAGTCGCGGCCGGCGATCCGCGCCTTGCGTTTAACTTCGTGTCCAGCGGCCTCGGCGCGCGGTAAGTTGCTGACAGCGCGTCGAAGTTTGGGATAAGCTGGGCTAAAGAGGACTCTGGCGCCGCTGACGCTCGCCGGCGGCCCCGCCGCAATGGCCAAATGAAAAGGGATCGACCCGCATGCCAATCCAGGCGAAAGCGCCCGAGACGCCTTCTCCGGCGCTTTCGCCGCCGGGCTTCCATCTGCTAGCCAAGCCGAGCGGATCAACCTGCAATATCGATTGCGCCTATTGCTTCTTCCTTTCCAAGGAAGCGCTGTATCCCAACGACAAGCAGCGGATGTCCGAGGCGACGCTCGACGCCTATATCCGCCAACTGCTGGAAGCGCACCGAACGCCCGAGGTAACGGTCGCCTGGCAGGGCGGCGAGCCGACGCTCATGAGGCTCGAATTCTTCGAACGCGCCGTCGAATTGGTCGAGAAGCATCGACGGCCGGGCCAGTCGGTGCGGCAAACCTTCCAGACCAACGGTCTCCTGCTCGATGACGCCTGGTGCGCCTTCTTCAAGAAGCATAACTTCCTCATTGGACTGAGTGTCGACGGGCCACGCGAGATGCATGACGCCTATCGGCGCGACCGCCGTGGTCAAGGCACTTTCGATCTCGTCATGAAGGGTTGGCGGCATCTGCGCGAACACGGCGTTGAATTCAACATTCTTTGCACTGTGAACGTCGCCAACCAAGCCCACGGTCGTACAGTCTATTGCTTCTTTCGCGACGAACTGGGCGCAAAGTGGGTTCAGTTTATTCCGATCATCGAGCGAGCCAGCGAAGAGACTATCGAGATTGCCAATCAAGGCTGGGGCGATCGTGGCGGTCAGGGGAAGCGCCTCCTTTACACCCAAACGGGCAACATGGTCACCGAACGCTCTGTCGGCGGCGAGTTATATGGGCGCTTTCTGATCGATATATTCGAGGAGTGGGTACGGCGCGACGTGGGCAGCGTCTTCGTCCAACTTTTCGATGTGACGCTCGAAGCCCATTTCGGACGTCACCTCCTCTGCATTCACGCTCCCACGTGTGGCTACGGTCCGGCTCTTGAGCACAATGGCGATCTCTACACTTGCGATCATTTCGTTGAACCGAGCCATAAGCTGGGGAATATCCATGATACGCCGATGCAGGCGCTGGTCGGCTCCCCGCAGATGCGCAAGTTTGGCGCCGACAAGCGGGATACGCTAACAAGGCAATGCCAGCGCTGCGAAGTGCGTACTTTGTGCAATGGCGGCTGCCCAAAAGACCGATTTGTTCTGTCGCGAGACGGCGAACCGAACCACAATTATCTGTGCTCTGGGCTCGAACTGTTTTTCACTCACACGCGCCCTGCCATGCAGGCGATGGCGCAACTCCTGCGACGTGGCCGTGCGCCTGCTGACGTGATGGCGCTGCTGGCGGCCGAGGACGCCAAGCGCGATCCTTACAAGGCTTGTCCCTGCGGAAGCGGGCGTAAGTTTAAGTTCTGCCACGGCGACAAGGCATCTTCAAAGAGGTCCATCTGAGCGCCGGTTTCCGCTGAGCCTTGGTTCCCGCGAGAGCGGTCTAGGAGTCTTATCTGACCGTCGTCACAGCCTCGGCTTCTTCTCTCTTCAGACGGCGGGCTTCCAGGACGTCATGTTCCAGAAAGAAATTGAGGAACGTGCGGATGACCGCGACAGCCGCCAACCGTCCAATCTCGTCCCAGTTCGGAGCGCTTGCCGTCTCGATAATGTCGGCGCCGAGTTGGAACGTCAGGCCTGCGATCAACCAGCGCGCGTATCGGAGGTAAGCGTCGCGAAGCTCGCGGCCCGTCGCGGAAGGCACGAGCGCCGCGCGCACGCAGCGGTAAAACATTTCGAATGTCCCGACGGCGATGACCAACAGGGCCATCCCATCGATGATCAGGACTGCGTCCTTGGTGAAAAACGTAAGCCATTCTTTCACAATGCGCCCCCAAGCTGCGCGTCATCTCGCGAACGTGTCGGCTGTTCAGCCCCCGACCCCGGCGTTGCGTCGCAGAGTGCCGCCCCAATCGCGGCTCGCGATGCGTCGAATACAATCTGATCATATTGCCACAATCGCTCGAAAGCCTTCGCCGCTTGGGCTTCTCGCTCACATAGCGGGTCTGTAATTTTTAGGATTTCGCCAACGGTTCGATTACCGTCGACCGCGCCAAGAAGTCGGCTCTCGAAGGCGTCAACCGGGCAGATGAGGTCGGTGTGCGTGTGGGATCGATTGATCAGCACGGCGACGCTGCCCGGAGGCAGACGTTCGCGAACGGCGAGAGTCCACGGCGGCACGATGGGGATGTAGCTGCGCCAAGTGTCGCCGGTGAAGCCGATCGGCTGGCTCGATTCGTCGCGATCGTCACGATAAGCGATAAAGCTATGCGACACCATGGTTCCGCGAAACAACTCGACGGCGGCATGTTGAAGCGGGGGTGGCAGTGCGGCAAGCCGGGCGGCGTGCGGGCTACGCTCGACCAAGCCGCATTGGGGAAGATACGGGGCCTGGTCAATCCAACGCCCGAATGTGATGCCGCATCGATCGAGCCAAGCGTAAAGCTCCGGAACGGAATACGCGCGATCCTGAGGATGGAGAAGCGCGTCCGCCATCGCGTCCGGTCGCAGGAAGTCTTTTGCATGGCGCAGAACGCGGGCGATGGGATGATCCGCGGGCAGCGCTCCAAGCGAGGCCGCGAGGTCTCGAAGATCCCCGCGCGATGCGCTGACGCCGAGCAGGCGGCAGTACTCCTGCATCATATAGACGCCCGCGCGGCCGTACGGCGCGTACACCATCAGGCGCATTGCGCCGCCGGGCTTCAGAACATTTCGAAGCGCTCTGAGGCCTTCGTCCGGGTCGGGTAGGTGATGCAGCACGCCCGTACAAACGATCATGTCGAACGTTCGCCCTATGTCCTGTGCGCGCTCGATGGGCAGTCGATGCAACTCGATGTTCGTCAGCTTATGTTTGCGCTGGAGGTCCCGCGTGTGGAGCAGGCTCGCCTCGCTAAGATCGATTCCGGTGATGTGGGCGTCCGGCTCTCGCAGCGCGTATCGCGCAGCCTGTGACGTGCCACAGCCGGCCACGAGTATTTTCAAGTGCGCTGTGGGTCGGCGAGTTGGCCAAGCGAGGTGGAAATGCGCGCGGCGTCGCAGTGGATTCGCGTACAACTCCTTTTCCCGGTCCAGATTGGCGACCGGGGCGGGGTAAGGCATTCGTTCGTAGAAATCGGCAACGTTCCCGTTGGGGTTCACTTCAGGCCCTCCGACCGCGCCGCGCAACTGCCTCCATTCTCTGCGAGCGCGGTCAACCCACCTTGACGGCGCGGACCTCTGCGGCGCGCTCGTCAACCGGAATTGTGGGCAGCGTGTCGGGCGTCTTAACCCGAGGTTCCATCTTTTGTAATCAGCAAGATATTGATTTTGCTCGGAACGAGCAAAATTTGCGGCCCAACTACTGGGTACAAGCGAGGGAGATGCCGAGGAGGTCGAACGCCTTCTGTTGAA
>Ga0181528_10000516_pt1 | contig 27052 bp, 18 predicted proteins | sample PEATcosm2014_Bin_47_FD_119742 | JGI IMG/M metagenome (GOLD analysis project Ga0181528, IMG submission 119742) | Peatland microbial communities from MTU Mesocosm Facility, Houghton, MI, USA - PEATcosm2014_Bin10_10_metaG | ecosystem: Environmental > Terrestrial > Soil > Wetlands > Peat | place...
GCCTGGCGGCATAAGTGATACACCGGCTCGTGGGCGTTCTTGAAGCGATTGGGCCAGCCGCCAGGTACGCCGTTGTCGGTCTTGCGCCAGAGCAGGTCGTCGACGAAACGCCAGCCCCACTCCCGCTTATGCGCGATGACCAGGTCCAGCGTGTAGAGGTGGCGTTCGCCGTTCTCCGCGTGGGCTTTGATGTTGACGAACCACGAACCGTCGGCGGCAAGCACCGCTTGCACGTTTCCCGCCACCGCCCTGAACCAGTCCACGTACTCGTCAGGCGGCACTGGCTTGAAGCCGCTCGACGGATCGTATTCGCGTTGCGTGGCATAGGGCGGCGACGTGATCGCCACGTTGACGGCCACGCCGCCGAGTACCGCCTTCACCACGGCCAAATCGCGGCAATCGCCGCAGATCAACCGGTGCCGGCCGATTGCCCAGATATCGCCGGCGCGTGTGACCGGTTCGGCCGGCGGCTCGGGGATCTCGTCGGCGCCCGCAGCCGCAGCCGAATCGTCCGGGCCGGCCTCGTCGGCGAGCAGCGCCCGAAGCTCTTCATCGGTGAAGCCGACTAGTTCGAGTTCGAAGCCCGCCGCCTCAATCGCCTGCATCTCCGCGCGCAGGATCTCCTCGTCCCATCCGGCGTTGAGAGCCAGCTTGTTGTCGGCAATCACCAGCGCCCGGCGCTGCGTCTCTGACAAATGTCCGAGCACGATGACCGGTACTTCGGCCATGTCCAGCTTGCGCGCCGCCAGCACACGGGCGTGGCCGGCGATGATCACGCCGTCTGCACCCACCAGAACCGGATTCGTCCAGCCAAACTCCCGGATCGAGGCGGCCACCTGCGCGATTTGCTCCTCGGAATGCGTGCGAGAGTTGCGCCCAAACGGCAGCAGATCCCCGAGCGACCGCAGCTCGATGGAGGCTGGCAGGTTGATTGGTTCCAATGGTTTAGGCGAGTGACGACCCGGTCGTCACCCTCAAACTAGCGTCAATCTGCAATCGGCTTACCGGCCCGCGCCCAACCGATTCCAGGTCCCTGGGTTTCGTGGGACGGTTGGCCGCCCTTGCGCCCACGTTGGCCCGTGTCGCGGCGTCGTCGGCCGCCTTGGCCTCGGGCTTGGCCGGACTCGCTGCCACCAAACGCGAGCGACTGAACGCGCCACGCATCCTGGCGACGTGTCTGGCCCCCACTTGAGCCTTGCTGCTCAACCGACGAGACAATCCGCCACCACCTGCAGAAACACATTGCGAGTGGAGAACGGCACGCCGTCCTCGTCACGTCGATCCAACTTGCGCAGCTTCCAGCAGCGCCCGTGCTCCAACTTCTGAATGACGCTGTACTTGTTGCTCTGCGGCGCCCGCGTCGGGATGGGATTGCTGCCATCGGGGCTCTGCAGCCAGATGGCTCGGAGATGGCCCTTGCGCCCGTAGGAAGGCTTCACGTATCCGCCTGCGATCAGGCGATTGGCCGCGTCGTGCGAACGCAAGCCAAGCGACGAGCCATCTGGCGCGTAGTAGGGGATCTGCCGTTCAGCTTTCAACGGGACACACTTCTGGTTCGGGGAAGAAGGGAAGGAGTTTTATGAGAGTCCCGTCTCTCGGGCGAGGCCGTAGCCTACGTCTCCTGAATATCAGGCCCAAAATTCAGTCGTCAACAGTAAAATTGGACGGCCACGGAGGAGTGGCTGGCTTTGGGCGACGTGGGCATCGTCCTTAATATGGAAACGAAATGTTGTCGTCTCAGGAAGACGACGACACGCGTGAAAAGCGGTGCCCAAGGTGCCCATGCTCGCCACCGCATTGAATCGGTTAGCTTGATCGCGGGCAGGCACCGAAATCCCACGCTGCCCATGGCTGCCCACGTGCCAAGTGGCGTTTGGACTCCAGTTGGACTCCAGTGGGCACTCCTGCACCTGGTCAATCAGCCGTAAGTCTTTGAAGGGGTTTGGTGGACCTGGTCGGGTTCGAACCGACGACCTCTTCCATGCCATGGAAGCGCGCTCCCAACTGCGCCACAGGCCCACTTGCGACGAACGACTCAAGTATAACAACTGCACCAACAGGCATCAACTCGCGAATCAGGTTTCCTGAAACTACTGGCGGTCCGGAGCGAGGCGAATAGCGCCCTCACGTTCCGGAATTCTGCGTCTAATCATGTCGGATGCGCAGTCGAATCCGGTTGAATGGCTCAAGACACGCCTTCGCATAAAGTCCTTTCGAATCAGCATCTTACTAGCAAAATGTCCCTTCGGTGTACTCGGAGATTACTACATTGACCGCGCCAAACGGTCCGAGGCGGCGGCAACGCCGGAACGCAAGCTGCACGCGATTCTCCCGCCTGTTTCTCAGTACGAGCGAACGGACGGCGGCTCTTCTACTTCGCGGTCGCAGAGTTCCGCGCCTCGACAAACTGTTCGACATTACTCCTGTCGATGAGAGTCGCTCCGGTATCGACGAAGGTCGGAACCGGGGCGAAGGAATCCTGCGACCAGTTCTTGTCCAATGGGGCGAGTGGATGGTGGTGAACGTCGTCGAGCAGCTTCAAGCCCAGGAACGCCATCGAGAACGGCTTCTGGCCGATCGTAGCCGTGATGAGTCCCTTCTGGATCGCATCCAGCGTCCGCTGATCGGTATCCATCGCCACCACGACTACGCCCGCGGCCTTTTCGCGTTCCAACACGTCGGCCACTTCCGGGCAGGCAATCGCCTCCAGGCAGACGATGGCGTCGACCTTGGCCTTCTTCTCCAGGAGTTCCTTGGTCTTGTCGAAGACGATGCGCGGGTCACCCTGCATGTTCACGATCTCGGTGATTTTGATGCCGGGATGTGTTTCGAAGATGTCCTTATATCCGTGCAGCCGCTCATTCAGATTCGTCTGACCCTCAATCGTGAAAACAACGACCGAGCCTTTACCCTGCAGCTTGCCGACGACGATCTTCGCGCCCATGACGCCGGCCCGGTAGTTGTCCGTCCCAATGAAGGCCAGCCGCTTGCTCTGCGGCGCATCGGAGTCGACCGTGACCACGGGGATGCCCTGCGCGATGGCGTCGTTTATGTCGGCATTGAGCACGGCCGGATCGCTAACGGAAACCAGGATGCCCGTCGGTTTCTTGGCCAGCACGGCCAGAAACTGTTCGTGCTGAGCCTTGGGGTCGTATGTGTCCGGCCCGACGAGCTCAGCCTTGACCTGGAATTGGGCAGCAGCGCGGTATAATCCCGCGGAAGCTTGCTGCCAATAGGGAACCTTCACGTTCGTGGCAACCAGAAAGTATTTTTCTGTTACGGCATGTTGAGGGCCGCCGCAGCTCACAAGCGTCAGCAGAGAGGCTGCAAGAAGCGTGGTGGACACGGTTTGGGACATAAGGGTCTCCTGTGCGGAGTATACGCTCCGATCAGGTCCTATGAACCCTCAATTCGCACTTACCCCTTGCACGAAATTGAGCCTTGCCGGCCCGAGTCGAAACAGGCCCGCGGGCCGCGTGTTATCATCCCGGTTTGTGTTTGAAAAACTGACACTCTCACCCGGGCTGGCGCTCATTCTCGACATGGACGGCGTCGTCCTGCACTCCACGGATCTGCATATGAAGGCCTGGATCCTGTACCTGGAGAGAAACGGCATCAAAGATACCAGCGTGATCTACCGGATGCTCGGTAAGCGCAACGACCAGATTGTGCACGAAATCTTCGGCCGGGATCTGCCGGAGGCCGAAGTGTTGGAACACGGCGCGGCCAAGGAGCGGCTGTACCGCGAATTGATGACACCCGTGCTTGAGCAAAGCTACGTCGCTGGCGTCCGGGAATTCCTGAGATCTGCGCATGCGCAAGGCATCCCCCTGGCGCTAGCCACCAACGCCGAGACGCTGAACGTCGATTTCGTGCTGGACCACGCAGGGCTCCGGCCGCTGTTTTCAGCCATAGTCGACGGCAGCCAGGTCACGCATGCCAAGCCGGATCCCGAAGTTTTTCTCACCGCCGCGGCACGGATCGGCGTCGAGCCCCGCAACTGCGTCATCTTCGAAGATTCGCCGGGAGGCATCCAGGCGGCACTGAGCGCGGGCGGACGTGTAGTCGGCCTGTTGACGACCGAAAAGGCATACCCGCAAGCAGCTCTGACCATGCTGGACTTCACGAGCGACAAGCTGCTGCCCTGGCTCGCGGAACAAAGGCCGCTGTAGATCCAGCAATGGGAGCGCATCACGATCCTCTGCAACCTTGCCGCTCGACTGGGCGTCGGAAGTGGGAGAATCTGAAGCTATGAAGCTGTCGATCGCGACTCTCGCCACAGTGTTGCTGGTTCTGGCGGCCCTGCCCGCGGCCGCGCAAAAGAAATACACTGGCCCGCGCCCCCCTAAGCCGGATACGCCGTTTCTGATCCATGGCGGGAATCTGCTGCCGGTGGAGACCGGCGAGGCCCGCGAGTCACAGGGCAAGAACGAGACGAATTACGCCGTCGATGGCGCGGCCTCATCGACCAAAACGCCCGTGCCGGAGCCGGTGTTCCTGTTCCAGTCGGATAAGATCAATCCCGAACGCCTGTCGCTGTTCAAGATGGAATCCAAGAGCGGCCAGAGAACGCTGTCCCTGCCCGCGGATCCGCGCAGGAGGAAGGACAACGCACGCCCGCTGTTCATCCTGGTCACCCCACTGGAAAACCGGCTGTTCAAGGTCGAAGTGAATGAACCTCTCGACAACGGCGAGTACTGCCTGTCACCGGAGGGCACCAACACAGTGTTTTGCTTCAGCGAGTTCTAGCGGGCTGCTGGAATGCCGTATCCGGCACCGACCTCTCCAGAACCAGGGGCCGTTTACCGCCAATGATAAAAGTGGTCACTCCTCCCCCAACACGGAGCAGCGAACGTAAGAAAGCGGCCACACCCACTTTGCGCAAGCGGCCGCGCTCTCACGTCGCGGATCTGCGCTTCGTCCGAAACCGTTGAAGGGCAGACATTGATCGTTATACGTTGATCTGAGCCGATGGAGAAACCGCCCGAAGCAGACGGCTGTCACTTCAAGTGCAACGCCGCTCAAGACCGTGGCCGGCACTGGCCATCTGCGGTCGACTGTCCCAAACGCGCCTTACTTCTTCTTCGGCGATCGCGGCGTGAACACGTCTGGCGCGACGGCCTGGCCGAGTTGCGCGTGCGTGATCCGCATAGTGCGGACGTTCTTTGTCGCTTTGGCGCCCGTGGCGACGGACTCCGTGCCCGAGACCTGGCGGAGAACCAGGAATCGCGCCTTGTCGACCCACAGCTTGGTAGGCAGGCGCTTCACGCCCTCCGGCAGCATTCCCATCTCTCGCTCCGTCGAGATCACCCAGCAATCGACGTCCTGCCCGTCCACCGATACCGTCTCCGATCCCTCGACAGTGGCATTCTTATTGCCGGTATCCATCGAGTAGAAAAATCCGATGGGGGAGTTGTCGAGGATTCGGATGTCGAATTGGGTAGTAGGCTGCTGCGCGAATTCCTTCGTCGCGGTTCTGATCTCGGTAGTCGTCTTGCCGTTGGACGCACGCGTCCAACTTCCTTGCCCGGGATAACGAAACTCAACGACGAACTGATCAGGGGCGGAAAAGACCACGGTGAAGGTCTCGTCAGAGTTGGAAGCGATCTTTCCCGTCGTAGTTACCGCCGTTGTCGCTCCCTGGAATTCGTAGCTCTTCAAGGCCGAGTAGGTCTCGCCGACACTTTTCAATATTGCCGTTGCATCCTGGGCGAAGGTCAGCCCGCTCAACAGCAGAAGCACGCTGGCACTCCGGAGAACCGCTGCGAACGTCTTCATGTAAAACGCCTCCTTGCTCCAACCGAACTCAAAGCCGCCGCGCAACCCCATCCCGGCGCCGGAGGATCGCTCCCGATCCGAGGCGCCTCTGGCCGGGAGGCGCCACTCCGGTGCCCGGACGATCTATGAACCTGCTCCGGGCGAAGCCAGCGGATTGATCCATATCATCCTGTCACAGGACGTGCGCGAATTCAGCACTGATTACGAAGCCCGGAGCAATTCAGCACGCGGATACGGCGAACGCCTTCCGGGCGCTCGCACTACGGCAATGCTTCTCGCATGCGACGCCGCTTCCAGGCCGAGCCCAGTTCTTCGAGCTTCTCCGCGCTGATCTGGCGTGCGGCGAACGGGAAGAGCACCCGCTCTTCAACCTCAAAATGCTCACGCACGCTTTCGAAGATTCTCTGCAGACATCCCCGCGCCGCCGCCTCGTTGGCGGTTGCCCGAAGATGGTCAAATTCCTGCGCCAGTTGTTTGTGCTCCAACCGCATAGCCAGCAGCGCGTCACGGAGGCCGCCTTCGGCCGTCGGCACGGCATCGAACAGGAAGCAATCCTCGGCTACCGAATGGACCATCACGACTCGCTCCAGCAGCGCTCCGGTCTCGCGCAGGCGCCGCAGGTCCATGTGAGCCGCGTTCTGCTCCAGATGCTCGAAGAGGGTGAGCAACGCCGCGTGCTCGCCCAGAAGTCCATCCAGAATATTCATAGGTGTCGGTTAATCAGCCCTGAATATACAGTATGCACGTAGCCGTGTCTGAGTTGAAGGACAAAGCAGCGCATCTTCCGGGCCACTCTGGTTTGATCAGCGGAACAGCAGCAGCGTCGACAGGCCGGTGAGCACCAGAACCAGGAGTTCAAACAGGCGGGGCGAGAGGATGTTAACGATCTTGCGGCCTGCCACTGCGCCAATCACAACCGCGGGGACCATCGCCAGGTCGAAGGCCAGTCCGGACCGCGTCAGCAGGCCGTTCCAGCCGTAGATCGGCAGTTTGGCGAGATTGATCGCAAAGAAAAACCAGGCGCCCGTGGCGACAAACTCCTCCTTGGGCAGGCGTTTGCCGAGCAGGTACAGGCTCATCACGGGTCCGGCCGCATTCGCGACAGTGGTGGCAAACCCCGCCGTGGTTCCATACAAGCCGGGATGGCCAACTTCCGTTTTGAGGCTGGTCGCGTACCTCCGCCAGAGGTGTACCGCGAGCATGATCAGCACGATAGCGCCGACCAGCGGGCGAATGGTGCGTTCATTGAGTCTCAGCGCGAACGCTCCGCCGATCATTCCCACCACAACCCAGGGAGCGAGCCGGAACAGGCGCCACGCAGCCGCATGACGGCGCCAGTAAATGACCGCGAAGATGTCGGCGGTGCAAAGCATCGGCAGCAGCCAGCCGGCCGAAAGCCGCGCATCGCCAACCGCCAGCACCATCAGAGGCACGACCAGGATTCCGAGGCCCGGGACGCCGGTCTTTGCGATGCCCGTCAGCAGGGCGACCAGAATCCCTAGAGCCCATTGCCAGAGTTCGAGATGCGGCATTGAGGAGAAGCGACGACAAAGGCGAAAAGGGCGAAAAGGATAAGGATAGCAGCCTTGCCGGCTTGGGGTGAAAATCGCAAACCACTCGCAAACCACTCAAATGAGCGGTTTTGACAATTCTGCCCCGCACGGTCACGGAAGGGCGCGCGAGTCACGTTGACGCGTAGGGAAGGGCCGAGGCCCCACCGGCTCAGGACTTCTTCGGCTTTTGCATCCGGATGGCCGCGCACTTGGGGCAGCGCCACTTCCTCTGCTTGTGAAACAGGTGGCCCTTGACCTCCTCCATCGGGGTTTTGCATTTGCGGCAGGTCATCGAACGGCGACTCAGCTTCCAGCATCGCACCCTGCGCGGGACGGTTCACAATGTAGAAGCAACCGCCGGGCCTGCTACGATTCTGAATATGCGCATTCCTTCGCCGAGGCTCACCTGTAGCCTCCTGCTCGCCCTCGGACTCACCGGCTGTATGAAGAAAACAGAGCTATCGAAATTCCCCGCGTTCGTGGACGAATACTACGACGCCGCCTTTGCCTGGAGCCCTTCGGGGGGCACAGCCTCCGGGTTCCATCAGTACGACAAGCAGATTGAGGATCGTTCGGCCGCGGCTTACCAGAAGCGGATTGCGACTCTTGAAGCGCAAAAATTTAAGGCGGATGCATTCCGGGCCGAGACGATGAGCCCACAGGACGCGGCCGACCTGCAGATCGTGCGCAATTCGATCGATGCCGAATTGCTCGACATCAAAACGCTGCAAACCTGGCAGCGGAACCCGATCGACTACATCGCCGGCCCCGGCGGCGCCGTCGACCTCATCATGAAGCGCGAATTCGCGCCGGCCAGGGAACGGCTCCAGGCCGTGACCGCACGTCTGCAAGGCGCGCCCGCCCTGGTCGCCGCAATGAAAGCGAACGTGGTCAACCCGCCGAAGGAATTCACGGACCTGGCGATTCGCGTCGCCGAGGGCTCCGTCGGCTTCTTGAAAGGCGATGTCGCTAAGTGGGCCAAGGACGCCGCAGCCGGCGACGCGCAGGCGCTCGCCGATTTCCAGAAGGCGGATGACGCCGCCGCGCAGACCATGCAGGAGGCCGCGCAGTGGTTGAAGGCCGACCTGTTGCCGCGTTCCAAAGGCGCCTACGCCATCGGGGCGGAGAACTTCTCGAAGAAGCTGCTGTACGAGGAGATGGTCGACCTGCCGCTCGACAAGTTGCTCGCCGTCGGCCAGGCCAACCTCGACAAAGACTACCGCGATTTCGTCGAGACGGCGAAGAAGATCAATCCCAAGCTCTCGCCGGCTGACGTGATGAAGTCGCTTGAAAACGAGCATCCGACGGAAGCGGACCTGCTGCCCGCGGCGCGCAGGACTGTTGAAGGCATTCGCTCGTTCCTGCTGGAACGCAGAATCGTGACCATCCCCTCCGAAGTGCGGCCCACGATTGAAGAGACTCCGGCGTATGCGCGCGTCGGCACCTTCGCCTCAATGGATACGCCCGGCGCATACGAAACAAAGGCGACCGAAGCCTTCTATTACATCACTCCGCCGGAAAAGGGCTGGGACGCCAGGCACAAAGAAGAGCACTTGCGCCTCTTCAACAAGTACACGATGCAGATGATCACCATTCACGAAGCGTTCCCCGGCCACTACACGCAGTTTTTATGGGCGAAACAGTTCCCGTCGAAAGTGCGCAAACTCAGCGGAGGGGGCGCGAACATTGAGGGCTGGGCGCACTACGGCGAGCAGATGCTGCTGGAAGAAGGCTACGGCAACGGCGACGCGAAGATCCATCTCGCCCAGCTTTCCGAGGCCCTGCTGCGCGACTGCCGCTATGTCAACGGCATCATGCTTCATACCCAGGGCTGGACCGTCGACCAGGGGACACGCTTGTTTGTCGAAAAAGGCTTCCAGGAACCTGCCAACGCGTTTGAAGAGTCACGGCGCGGCGCTTACAATCCGACCTATCTCTACTACACGCTCGGCAAGCTGATGATCTACAAGCTGCGCGCCGACTACAAGCAGGCCAAGGGTGCGAACTACACGCTGCGCGGATTCCACGACGAGTTCCTGCGCCAGGGGCCGCTGCCGTTGAAGCTGATGCGGCAGGCGCTGCTGCCCGGCGACAAAGCGCCGCTGCTCTAACGCGTCTGGATACGGCGCGGTATCGATCGCCAGGCGGGCGGCCCTCTTCGTGCAGCCAGAGTCGAACGCGCCGGGCTGCAAGGCATCGCGCGCCCGAGGTACCTCAGCCGCTGCTACCTCACGGGCACAAACTCGAAGGAGGCTAGATTGTTTCCCTTGTTGTAGTGCAAGGTCAGCAAGTGCAGCCCGGTTTGCGAAAATGTGATCTGGCCAATCTCGGCCTTATTCCACTTATGCATACTACCCGTGGCCACCGGCAGTTGGCAGTCGGCCGCGTGCACGCCATCAATGTCGAATTGAAGCGGGTTCGCAGCATTCCCGTATAGCGCAATGATCTTATAATTCCCTGTCTTCCTTATTTTCACAGTATAATTTGTCCATTCGCCGTCCTCTTCCCACCCGATGTAGAGCTGATTCTTGGGGGGATCGACCAGATTGGGGTGATTAAAGTCGGCGAAGTCCTTCGTATACGAAATATCCACTCCTTCGTTCTCCCGGAAGTAGCAGATGTATTCGGAAACACCGGGCCGGCAATGGTTCGCCGTGTGGTTGAGTTTGGAGCCCTCATTGATAGGCGTCGTGTCGTGATAAGCCAATCCTTCGCCGCCAAGATCGTATAATGCAGCCTGCACAACCCCAGGTATTTGTTGTGGTTTGGACTTGTGGAACTGGTCTTTAAAAGGCCTTCCTTTATAACCGGGCGGCATGGCAGCGCATGTTCCAACAATGCAACAACACATAATTAGAGAGGATTTGCACAAAGTGCTTGGTCGTATCATTTGTATTTCCCTTCGCGCTTGTTAAATGACCACGGGGCATGCCAAGGCGTAAAACCAAAAGAAGCCGGCGGCGGGAGAACCCGCCGCCGGCTTTGAGGATCAGTGGTCAGTCCAGCTCAGAATTTGACTTTTAAGCCGAACTCCACCTGGCGGCCGCTTGCATAGTTGGAGCCGCCCTGCCCCGAGGGACCAAAACTCCCGCCGGGAGCACCTTGGTAAAGCGTCTTACCAAATGTTGAATCGCCGACACCCGTATCCGGGTCGCCGCGATTCAGCCTGTTGATGGCATTGTAAGCTGTCATCTTAAACTCGACCTTGATCTTCTCTGTGACTGCGAACGTCTTTGCGAGACTGCCGTCGAGATCAAAATACTTCGGGCCGGTAAGACAGTCGTACATCAAGGGATTGGTACGAAGGGTGTAGGCGGTGGTTGAAGAAATCGGCTGGAACACCGAAGTATTGAACCACTGTCCTGGCGTGGGGTTGCCGATACACGGGTTACCCGTGGCGATCATGTTGCCGAACTGCGGGTAGTCGCCAGAGATGAACGTAGCCACTCCGGTGAGCTGCCAGCCGCCGATCACGGCATCTGCCACTTTGTTGATGTTGTTCAGATAGGCGCGGCCTTTCCCGAAGGGGAACTCGTAGGTGCTCGCCCCAGTGAGCCGGTGGCGTGGCTGGTTGCTGGGCTCCCAGATCATCTCGTTGTTGAAGTAGGTTTGATCGTTGAACTGATTGGTCTGGGACTTCTCATGAATGTACACATAGGTAGCGAGGAAGTTATAGCCCTTACTGAACATCTTTTGGGCCTTAAACTCGAGCGAGTCGTATCGCTCCTTTGCACCAGTGTTTCCAACGGTAAACAACGGTCCGTACTGCGGATACTTCGAGAGCAGAGACCAGACAGAAACTGTAGGCTCGTTGTACAGCGGACCGGGGTTCTGTGTCGAATCCAGGTAGTGGTAGAAGGGATTTGCAACAGTGTTGTTGATGGTGGTCTCGTTGTTCAACAGGAACTGGGGATTGACGCCATTCAGCTCCTGAGTGTAGGTCCTATTCCCGAGATTGAGGAAATATGTGCCCGAGAAGACAATCTGGCCCGGGAATTCGTGCTGGAACGTGACGTTGAAGCGGTTATTGTACGGCTTCTGCAAACTCTGCGGGTACCAGACAAGAGACGATCCGCCCACGCCGAGTTGCGACCCGGAATTCCTTCCGAGAATCGGGTTGAGCGGGTTGTTGGCCGGATACGGGTTCGAGAAGGTCTCTTGCGGGATGCCTTGCAATTGACCCAGCGTGCTCTGGTTACCCGACATTCCGTAGAATGGCGGTTCCAGGAAGACAAGGTCCTCAGCCCCGGAGTTCGGCGGAGCCGGAGCATATTCGAATTCCGTGGGCACTATATAAAGGGCGTAGCCGGCCCTGAGAGCCGTCTTGTCGTCGATCTTGAACGCCAGGCCCGCGCGGGGCTGGAGCGCAAGTTTCTGCGGATTCCACATTCCTGGATGGGACGAGCTGGTGAAATTCCACTGGCCGTTCCAGGACGGGTAGTTGGAGCCCGTAATGCCGGTAACTGCGCCCGGCATGTTGGGCGGGTTCGCCGTGATGCTGGGATTGGGCGCGGTCAAGTCGAGACCCTGCGAGAGCTCGTGTGGCGGATCATGCCAGGCGGACTCATAGTCGTCGCGAATGCCGAGGTTGAGAGTGATCCGGCGATTCAGTTTCCAGTCATCCTGGAAGTAGAGGCCATAAAACTCCGTGTGCGGATCGGGGGCCGGTCCACCATACATGGTCGACGAACCGTCCAGCGTGCCGAGCAGGTACGTGGCGTATGCGTCGCCGTAGATGTTCGTATTGGGGTTGGTGTAGGTGTTCGCCGTTTCGCTCGTGTTGAAGTTAAAGCCCGGCGCACTATTGACATAGACCAGGCCGTAGCTGGCGCGAACTTCGACGCCGGCCTTCAGGAAGTGTGACCCTGCCTGATGGGAAACCTTGGCGTTGTAGGCCTGACCGGCGGGGCGCTGATTCCAATAGAAACCATGGCCGCCGAACAAGTTGCCATTGACATAGAGGGCGGGGAAGTAAACCGGCTGGTTGTTGGTTTGCGGATTCTGGTAGGGTGCATACCAGTTGCTGTTGGGCCAAACGCTGCTCCAGCTGCCCCCACTCAGTGGCGTCGAAACATAAGCGTCGATGACATTGCGCCAATCCCCGTGGAAGCTGAAAACCGTGCTGGGGCTGGCCGTCCAGATCGCGTCGCCCGATACTTGCCAACCGGTCCGCAGGGTGCCAGTGGGAATGTAGAACTCGGTGTTCGTGCCCGTAGGGTTGCCGGAGCTATCGGTCGTGTGATACCGCGCGACGCGTCCGAAGACCTTCCACTTGTCGCTGATATTGTAATCAGCGCGATCCGAATAGTCGTAATAGTTGAAGGTTTCGGTGTAGCCCTTGTCGAAATTGTTCGTGCCGGTGATATCGATACCCGGATTGTTGGGCGCCCAGAACTGGCTCACGAGCTTCGAGGTGACGGGGTCGAAGCGGCTGGCTGGAATTATGTTATTTGCGAAGGGAGTCGCGCTGACTGCACCGGTCCCACTGGTCACAAAGGTGTAAGGGTCGTAGACCGAGCGAATACCGCTCACGCCGCCGCTCAGATAATGCGACTGCGAGAAGTCGCCCTGTTTTTCCAGCGCAGTCGGCAGTGTCTCGATCCAGACGTTGGGATCTGTGATCTTCCAATACTCAATCGAGAAGAAGTTGAACAGCTTGTTCTTGATGATCGGGTTGCCGAGCGTTCCTCCGTACATGTTGCGGCGCTCGGCATTGGCGCTGAACGTGGTGCGGTCGGACTCGGCGCTGGCCCACGGATAGCGGCCCACATAGAAGGCGCTACCGTGCCATTGGTTGGTCCCCGACTTGGTGGTCACCATAATCGCCCCGCCGGCGCTATGGCCGGATTCGGCGTTCGTGCTGTTGGTGGATACCACGACTTCCTGGACCGCGTCGACGTTCGGAATGACGCTGGCCTTATGGCCCAACCCGATCGGGCTGCCGTCAACTTCCAATTCGTTCTGCAGGTTCGTCCCGCCGCCGAGATCGACGCTATTGGGACCCCAGGAGTTATACGGCTGGTTCTCGCCGCGGGTGTTGACCGCGGATGGCGAGAGCAGCCCCAGCTTGAACGAGTTGCGGTCCAGGCGAGGGGTTTCCTCCGCCATCTTCTGGTCGAGCGTGCTGTCCCTGTTGCTGGAGTTGAATTCAACCGCCGGAGGAGTCTCCGTGATGGTAACCGTCGTTTGCACGGAGCCGGTTTTCAATGCGGCATTGACCGTGATGTCGCCGCCGGCCTGCAGCAGGACGTTCTCTTGCAGGAACTTATTGAATCCCGCATTCTCGACAGTGACCGAGTACGTGCCGGGCTCGACGTTGTCAAATAGGTATAGACCAGTATCCGAGGTCTTACGTACCGTTTTGACACCTGTGTTGACGTTGAGCAGTGTCACCTCTGCATTGGTGACGACCGCATGGCTCTCATCCGTGACGATACCCTGGATGCGAGCTCGGAATATCTGCGCTTGCCCTGCTGGTGCTAACAGCATGATGAGCATCAGGGCTAACGCGATGAGAATTACGCTTCGAGCATTTTTCATACTCTTCTAATTGCCTCCTGAAGCCAGGAACCCCCGTTCCTGCCTGTTTTACTAACCTCGCTACTAACGTCGACTTCCCAACCTGCCCAACGCACGAGCCGCGCCGGATGAAAAGCCGATTACATGATCGCAGCATTATGCATGTTGCGGTCGCAAAAAACCAATGGAAACTTCGCTGTTTTCGAAGCTTGTGATCGGTTCACGCCAGACAGATCGGAATGGCGCAAAATCACCCAGGAACTCCATTCTGACCGGGATGAGAGAAGACTGAACCGGTTCATACTCTACTCTCTTTCAAACTCGGCGGCAATGGTGAGTTTCGAGATAAACACTCGTTAATACGAAGCGAATTCATGCTGCTCATCCATTGCCCATTCGGCTACCAATTCGTCATCGATCCATCCGGCCGGTGGAACAACGGAATGGGTGCATAGCGTTCAATCACTTCCGTGATCAATTGTGCCTCTTTCGGTTCAAATACCACCCCCAGTCCAGGTCGATTGTTAGGCCAAAGCTTCCCGTCCCGGAATTCGAAGCTTTGAGGCAAGTGAGCCTCTGGTTTGGGGCCCGCTCCCTGCATCTCCATGAGAGCTGGGCCGGAGAAGGCGCCCAAAGCATGAACCAGGGCCGATACTGCGACAGGTCCCGTAAAATGCGGGATCATCCCCACGTTGTGCGTCTCGCACAACGTCGCGATCTTCATGAATTCGGTGATACCGCCGGCGTTCGGCAGCGTGACGCGCGTGTAATCGATCAGATGCTTCTCAATCAGTTCGTCGATATCCCAACGGCTGCCAAACTGCTCTCCCACCGCGATTGGCACGCGCACTCGTCCTCGCAAATCCTTGTAAATAGACAGGTTCTCCGACCGCAGTGGATCCTCGATGAAATAGGGAGAAAGCGGCTCGATCAGGGAGGCGAGAGTCACCGCATCGGACATGTCCAGCCTAGTGTGGAAATCAATCGCCCAGTCTTTATCCTTCCCAATCGCCTCGCGCACCTCACGGCATTGATCTGCAGTCTCACGAACCGCGGCGTGCGGCTCGAAGGTGTCGCTCCGCGTTTCGTCCACCGCCATGCGAAACGCACGGAATCCCGACTGGACGCACGCGCGCGCCGTCTCTCCAAGCGTGCCCCGCCGGGGAAAGCCCGTGGAGTAACACTCGATGTGGTCACGCGTAAGACCACCAAGGAGATCGTACACGGGGATGCCTAGGGCCTTCCCCTTGATGTCCCATAGCGCCAGGTCGAGCGCTCCCAGTCCGTGCAGTTTTTCGCGTCCCGGCGGATAGAAATAGCCGCGGTAAAGGTATTGCCAAAGGTGCTCGATGCGGCTCGGGTCTTCTCCGACGAGCATTCCGGCACACTGTTCAACGGAATCCCGCGTCCCGCCCTCGCCAATGCCAGTAATCCCCGCATCCGTTTCTACCGTGACGATCTGATTGCTCTGATTGACCGTCGGATTCAGATGAGGCGGCCTGTAACACCGTATGCGGGTGATGCGCATCTTGGGAATCGACGCGTAGGAGTCGCGCGCGGTGAAGGCGACCGAGCCGGCAACAGGGAGGGCGAAACGGATGAAGTTTCTACGGTTCATCAGGGAACTCAGGCCCGGAGCTGGACAGGATTATCACGTGAATCCGGTCAGCACACGAACGCCGCCAAAACGAGGGCCTGCCCTAAGTTGCGTGTTGCAGCGACAGATTCCAAGGGAATTCTCCGTGTCTTCTCGGCACGTTTACGTGAATTTACGTGAACGCCATCACGGAATCATGCACTTACGGGGTAGCTTTTCACTCCCAGAGGAGATAGGCTATTGCTCAGCGGTGGAAGCGAACAGCTTAGAGGTAGGGGTTTGAGCGTCTTGCGCGAGGAACCCGAAGACAGAATCGTGCTGGCTGAAGACGAGCGCTGGGCGCTGGTCCAGCGCATCGTTGCGAGCCAATGCTTCATCAAGGCTCCCCAGCTCCGGGACATCCTGCTGTATTTGACTCGCCGCGCGTTGGAAGACAACCCAAGCGGCATCAGCGAGCACGAAGTTGGCTGCAACGTTTTGGGGCGCCGGCCCGATTTTAATCCGAACGAGGACAATATCGTCCGCGTCCAGGTACGTCATCTCCGCAAGAAACTCGAGGATTTTTACGGCGCCGAGGGGCGAGACGAATCGATCCTGCTGACGATACCGAAAGGCGCTTACCTTCCTCGTTTCGATGCCCGCCCCGCCCCTTCCGTCGAAGCGATGCAGGAAAACGAAGGGAAACCTGCCGCTCTCAATCTGGAACCAGCCGGGATCGCCACAACAAGGGGGCCCGCAAGTAAGAAGCGCCTCTGGATTGTGGTGTGCCTCGCGGGACTCTCCGTGCTGGTCGTTGTGCTTGCCGCCGCAACATTTTTCTTTTGGAGACAAGAGGAGGCGTTGCTCGCGCAGACGCCGGCGGTCGAGGACCGAATCCCTGCCGGCGACGATGTGTTTTGGGCCAAGTTCTTCGCCCCAGGCCAGCAGACCAATCTGGTGGTTGCCGATTCCTGTCTCGTCGTGGTCCAGGACATACTGAACGTGGACATTCCGTTGAAGGAACTCTATGCCAGTTCGCGAATGACCAAATTGGTCGAAGGCGTCCAGGATCGGAAGCTACAATCGGCGCTGGAACTTATTGCACGCAGGCAATACACAAGCCTGGGTGACGTGAACATCACAGCGAGGATGATTGAACTCGGTCAGAGATACAAGGCAAGGCCGAAAATCCGCTTCTCCCGTTACCTCGACACACGCGAGTTGATGGCCGGCAACTTTGTATTGATCGGCAGCCGCCGCGGAGTGCCTTGGATCCAGCTATTCGAGCCGCAACTCAACTTTTACCTGGAACACGACGAGCGAACAAGTTCCTACCACTTTCTCAACCGGTCGCCAAGAGCGGGAGAGCAGAAGTCCTACGGCGCCCAGGCCGACGGACCGAATGGCGACGAGAGTTACGCCGACATCGCCATTCTCCCGAATCTGACAGGAAGCGGCTATGTGATGATCATTTCCGGCATCACCATGGAAGCGACCGAGGCGGCCGGCGCGCTAGTGGTAGGCAAGGAGTTTTCCGCGTCACTGGCCAAGATGCTCAAGGAGCGCCATGGCGACACGTCCATGCCCTACGTGGAGATTCTCCTGCAGACCAAAACCATGCCAGGAACGGCCAAGGTCTCCAAGATCATCTGCCATCGCCTGCTGACGCCGCAAAAGACCGAGCCTTAGAATCCTTTGACAGAGCCACGCGCCTGAATAGCGTGATCCGGTAACTATCGGTAGGTGGCGGCAAGATCCGCCAGGCCCGTCGCACCGCCCTTAGTGCAACGTCCAACGTAAGCCGGCACGAATCAGGCGCGGCGCACCGACCAGCGGGGTCGGGCTGTAGCCGGCCACAATCTCCCGATTCAGCAGGTTCTCCACCTGCAGGTTCAGCGAAAAGCCGCGTGGAAGCGCCCGCCGCGCCGTGACGTGAAAGACTGCGTACCCGGGCAACAGGTAGGCGTTCAGATCGTCCTCGAATTGAAGCCCGCTCGCCCGCATGCCGGCCGCGAGCAGGGTCGCGCCGCGCTCGTATACGAGTTGTGCCGAACCCTGCTGCTTCGCGACCTGCGGGATGCGCTGCCCCGTGCTGACGCGGGAATCCGCAAACAAGTACGCGCTTTCGAACCGCAGGCGGCCGAAGTTGCGCACGAGTTTGGCCTCGACTCCGCGCGCGAGCGCGGAGACAGTATTCTCCCGCACCCGGGTAATGAGTGCCGGAGTGACGCTCTGCGTCACATTCGTGATCAGGTCGCCAAGGCTGTTTCTGTATAGCGTGACGGAGATGCGTGTGCGCTCGCCCACCCAATCGGCCCCGGCCTCCACTCCGGCCAGCGTCTCGGGCAGCAAATCCTGGTTCGCCAGAGTGACCACGTTTCCAGTCCGGAAATTGCGATACAACTCATTGAGAGTCGGGGCGCGGAAGGCGCGATTGGCGGAGGACCGCAGTCGCCATCTTCCGAATCCGGCCGTCACACCGCCGCTCGGGCTCCAGAACGCTGTACCGTTGGCGGCGTCTTCACCGCGAAAGCCGGCGAAAAACCGTAAACGCCCCACCGTGACATCGCCCTGTGCGAATGCGCCGCCCTGCAAGAGTATGCCGCCCTTATCCGTGGGCGTGCCGGGATAGAAGACCTCGTGCGAGTAGCCCTCAGCGCGGCTGAAATCGCCACCGGAAAGCAGGTCCCACTGCGACCCGCCGTGCCGCCAGAACACCGCGCCGCCGGTGCTCTCGGCGGGCACGCTCTGCGTCGAGGTCAGGCGTTCAAGAGTGCGAGCGGCGTTAATCGAAGAGAACGTCGCATGGAAATCCTCGCGGGTGTACCAACCTGAGGCGGAGTAAGTGTCCGCCGACTCCTGATGCGACCAGGCCGCCGCCAGCGTGCCGGTTCCGGTTGAGTTCTTTTGCAGCGAGGTCCCGTTATCGCGATCCTCCGCCAGCACGTCGCCTCTGAGGAAAATGCGGTCCTTGAGGCCAAGATAGTCGGCCCGTAAGGTGCCTGCCGCGAACGCAACACCGGCGAGACGGTCCACCGGCCCCCGCACGCTCTCGGGCACAATGTACCAGCCATCCGTGATGAAATCCCGCGAATCCACCGACAACGCCCAGCGGTGGTTGAAGAGGTACGAGCCCGACGCTTCGATGTCGTTCGTGCCGTGATTGCCGGATTCGTAAGCGAAGCCAAGGTGTCCCGCGCCGGCTTGCCGGTCCGGTTCCTGGCTGAACAACGAAATGGCTCCGCCCATGGCGCGATCGCCGAACAGGCTTGTCGAGGCGCTCTCCGTGATCTCGACGCGGTCCAGCTCGTCCGGCACGATGCGGGTCCAGTACACCCAGCCGCCGAAGGGACTGTTGAGCGGAATGCCGTCCCAGAGCACCAGGGTGCGGCTCGCTCCGGTGGATCCGAGCCCACGCAGCGAGACGCCTTGCGTCGTCGGATTGGCGACCAGCGACGAGGTCCGGCGGAAGAGCGAGAATCCCGGGACCAGCCTTAGCCGGTCGTCGATGGTCGCGCCGGGGGACTGTTCAAGGGCTGTGGAATCGAGCACGGTGACAGGCGATGGCGATTCCGCTTCGATGCGCTCCGTGACGGTAATCGAGGTGTGTACGGGCTCAGCGGGCGGTGGCGCCGGGGTCTGTCCCATCAAATGGGTAACAGCCGGGATGCAAAATACGAGCGCCAGTCCAGACGCCCTCTTCCAGGCGGCGCGGCTGCGCGGTGAAGACAATGGTGACAGATGGTTCAAAGCGGTGTTGTAAAGGATTGGATGAAAATCGTGGAGAGACCAACGCAAGATATTTCAGAATTGCGTAGACATCGCCTTCGACGGGCACGAGGATTTCCCAGTCCTGCGTTCTGAAGCGAACGCGGGCGCCGCGCTGCGCCATCTCCCAGGCCAGGTAGGCGCAGCCTTCCACCGCGCGTTCAAACCACGGCCGTGATTTCTCGCCGCATTCCAGGTCAAGCAGGATGCTGATCAGCGGCTCCTGCTCGCGCGCGAATTCGCGAACCTGCAGATCTCCCGTATGGGCCGTCGAACGCCAATCGACATTCCGGGCCGACTCGAATGGCTCGTAGGGCCGAATCCGGTAGAAATCGTGACCGCGGCCCTGGAACGGCGACTCGCTTTCGCCTGCGATGTCGGCCAGCAGCCGTGCAAAACCAGGCTGCGCCTGGAGCGCCGGATAGACGAGGACCTCACGGTTCATCAGCACGCGAATCCGCCGCTCCGCCAAGCCAAACGGAAACCGCGAGGAGAACTCAAAGCTATCTCCGCTGTGAATGCCCCGTCGCTCGAAGACGACTTCCACGGACGTTTCGAGTTCCGCGCCTCCAACGACGAGGGGAAAATACACGGGCGTCGTGAAGACACTGCCTTCCACACCGACCACTTGTATGGAGAAAGAGGCCATGCGTTTCTTGGTATTGCGCATGACCAGGCGCGCCGGTGTCTTTCGCCGGGCGGAAATGTGGTCCGGCAGTTGGACGTCGAGTTCAAGTCCCGCAATCCCCAGGCGGCTGATGAAGCCCGAAACGAGGAAGGTCGCCGCCATCGCCGCCAGGATCAGGAACAGCAGATTGTTGGCGGAAGCGAACGCGGCCAGACCGGTCAACAGCAAGGCAAAGACGTAGAAAAAGCCAGCCAGAGTGACGCGTCCTCGGACGCGTGCCCCAAACCATGCACGGCCATTCGTCCACCAAGACGGTCCCTGCCTGGCTGGTGTCCGCTGTTCCCACGCGCTCTGGGGCCCATTCACTCCGGCTTTTCTCTCCCGAAGCCATTCTACTGTGGGGCGGACCGCCCCACTGGTTCCCAATCAGAAAGCCCTCCAGCGGTGCGGGCCGCCGGAGGGCCTTCTTGCGAGCTGAACAATCTCTACTTGGGCTGATTGCCCCAATCGGTGTTGTGCATGTCGCCGGTGGTCAGGAACTGCCGGTGCATGGCAAACGCGAGCGTCATCGACTGCGGCACGTGGCCCTGCTTGGTCAAGTGCAGGTACTGCCGCAAGTCGTCTTTGAAATCGGGGTGAGCGCAGTTGTCGATAATGAGTTGAGCGCGCTCATACGGGTCCTTGCCTCGGAGGTCGGCAATACCCTGCTCGGTGATGACGACCGAGACCGAATGTTCCGTGTGATCGATATGGCTGGCGAGCGGGACGATAGTTGAGATCTTGCCACCCTTGGCCGTGGAGGCGCAACTGAAGATGGACATATAGGCGTTGCGGGTGAAATCGCCCGAGCCGCCAATGCCGTTCATCATCATTTGCCCCATCACGTGAGTTGAATTGACGTTACCGCCGAGATCAAACTCAATCGCGGTGTTCATGGACACAATACCTATTCGGCGCACGATCTCGGGGTTATTGGAGATCTCCTGCGGACGCAGCACGATGTGCTTTTTGAAATGCTCGATGTTGCTGGTGACGCGCCTCATCGCATCCGGGCTGAGCGTCAGCGAGCACGTAGACGCGAACTTGCAGCGGCCGTTTTCAATCAGGGGAATCACCGAGTCCTGCAGCACTTCGGTGTACATCTCGAAGGGCGGAACGCTGGTGTCCGCGCCGAGCGCGGCAAGGACAGAGTTGGCCACGTCGCCGACGCCGGATTGCAGCGGCAGAAACCCCTTCGGGATGCGGCCGGCCCGCAACTCGGCGGAAAGAAACTCGGCGACGTTCTGGCCGATCTTTTCGGTGATCGCCGTCGGCTGCGAGAACTCTTTCGTCTCTTCCTCCTCGTCGGTGAAGACGATACCGACGATCTTGGCCGGGTCGACGACGCACACCGGTGAACCGGCTCGGTCGGAGGCGTGGTAGATCGGGATCTCCTGCCGTACCGGTGGATCGGCCGGCTCGAAGAGATCGTGCAGACCGAGCAAAGAAGCCGGGTGGCTGGCGTTGAGTTCGATGATGATCTTGGAAGCTTCTCGCAAGAAAGTGGGAGTCGCGCCCACGCCGGTGGTCAGCACGATGCCGCCGCCGCTGGTGACGTCGCAAGCTTCGACGATCGCCCAATCCACCTTGCCCAGGAAGCCGTAGCGCACGGCCTGCGGCAGCATCGACAGGTGCATGTCGACGAACCGGACCTTGCCCGCATTGATCGCGGCGCGGAGTTTGGAATTGGACTGATACGGAGTGCGGAAGCTGATCGCCTCGGCCTCGGCCAGAGCTCCATCGATGGACGCCCCCGTGGAGGCGCCCGTCAATACGCCAATTTTGAATTCGTGACCGGCGGCATGTGCGGCCTTGGCGCGAGCCGCGATTGCGCGCGGTACAGCCTTGGGCGTTCCCGCGGGCGTGAACCCGCTGAACCCGATAGTGTCGCCGTTGTTGATAAGGGCGGCCGCCTCTTCGGCGGTCAAAATAGGATAAGGCAAAGACATAAACTCGTTACTCCTTCCCCGCGGTTTGAGCGGGGACCTCTGATCGGGAACGGAACAGCGACAGCAGTTCCCGCGCGGCGCTGTACGACGTGGCATGCGAGGCGCGGACGGCGCTTTCCAGAACGGGCAGCCGGCTGCGCACGCCGGGGTCTTTGTAGAATTCGGCTTCCAGGCCGGAAGAGATGAGTTCGCGCATCCAGTCCAGCGCCTGCTGGCGGCGGCGGCGCAGAAACCATCCGGAGGCTCGCATTTTCTCGCTGTGCTGCAAGACGGTCTCCCAAATCTGCTTGATTCCATCGCCGTTGAGCGCGGAACAGGTGACCACCTGCGGCACCCAGCCATCGAGGCTGGGCGGGAAAAGATGCAGCGCGGTGGCGTACTCCACACGGGCGCGTTCCGCCTTCAGCTTGTTGTCGCCGTCGGCCTTGTTGATCGCCATGGCGTCAATCATTTCGAGGATGCCGCGCTTGATGCCCTGCAACTCGTCGCCCGCGCCGGAGATCATCAAGAGCAGAAAAAAGTCCGTCATCGAACGGACGGCGGTTTCGGACTGGCCGACGCCAACCGTCTCAACCAGAATGTTGTGATAGCCCGCCGCCTCGCAGAGCACAATGGTCTCGCGCGTACGCCGCGCGACGCCGCCGAGATGGCCGCGAGCCGGAGAAGGCCGGATGAAGGCATGCTCCTCGACAGACAAGCGCTCCATGCGGGTCTTGTCGCCGAGGATGCTGCCGCCGGAAACGGGGCTGGAGGGATCGACGCTGAGAACCGCCACCTGCTGGCCGAGATCGCGCACGATATGCAGACCTAGAGCGTCGATGAACGTGCTCTTCCCCGCCCCGGGCACGCCAGTAATGCCGACGCGTAAAGAGTCGCCCGCATCCGGCAGAACGCCCTGCAGAATCTCCGCGGCCAGTTCTCCGTCGCTTTCTAGCTCACTCTCGATGACGGTGATGGCCCGCGCGAGGATCGAGCGATCGCCGTTTAGCACGCCATCGATGTAGACTTCGGTCGCGAGACGGCGGCGGCGCGGCGACGGCCGGGTTGTTTCAGATGAGTTGCCGCTAGCTTGCATGCTTCCCTTTGACCCACGCTCAGACGCGAACCTGGCGCCAACGAGCGGTCCCTTTGCGACGGCCACCAAATGTTTGCCCGTGCGAATCGCGAGACCCGCACGGGCTTTTGAGTTTACTCTTACGTCGCGGAACCGGCTACATTCGGGCTGCGGCCGGGTCGCCGGTCAGCAGCGCCTGCAACACCCTTTGAGCGCATAGCGGGATGATGCTGCCCGGGCCGTAGACGCCGGCAGCGCCGGCGGCAAACAGCTCATCGTAGTCCTGCGGCGGAATGACGCCGCCAACTACAACTAGGATGTCGCCGCGTCCGGCCTTCTTCAACTCGTCGATCACGGCGGGCACCAGCGTCCTATGGCCTGCCGCCAGCGTGGAGACGCCAAGCACATCGACGTCGTTTTCCACCGCCATGCGAGCAAGTTCCTTCGGCGTCTGGAACAGCGGGCCGACGTCGACGTCGAACCCCTCGTCAGCGAACGCCGTGGCAATCACCTTGGCTCCGCGGTCGTGGCCATCCTGACCCATTTTGCCCACCAGAATGCGCGGACGGCGGCCCTCACGCTCCGCGAATTCGTTGGCCATGGTGCGGGCCTTCTGGAATTCCGGATCGCCTTCACTTTCCGAGGAGTAGATGCCGGCGATGGTGCGGTTCACGGCTTGGTACCTCCCGAACACCTTTTCGAGAGCGAGCGAAATCTCGCCGAGTGTAGCGCGCGCACGCGCCGCAATCACGGCCAGTTCCAGGACGTTGCCGTCGCCGGTCTCGGCGCAACGCTGCAATGCGTCGAGCGCATGATCGACGTCAGCCTGGTTGCGCGTGCTCTTGATGTGATTGAGCCGCGCCAACTGGCTTTCGCGGACTGCCTGGTTGTCGACCATGCGAACGTCGATCGGCTCGTCCTGGTCGTACTTGTATTTGTTGACTCCGACGATGACCTCTTTGCCCGAATCGATGCGCGCCTGGCGCCGTGCGGCAGCCTCTTCGATGCGCATCTTCGGCAGGCCGGTTTCGATGGCCTTGGTCATGCCGCCAAGTTCTTCGACTTCCTGGATCAGCTCCCAGGCCTTGTCCATCAGGTCCTTGGTCAGCGACTCGACGTAGTAGCTGCCAGCCCAGGGATCGACAACCTTGCAGATGCCGGTCTCTTCCTGCAAGTAGATCTGCGTGTCGCGTGCGATGCGGGCGGAGAAATCGGTCGGCAGAGCGATCGCTTCATCCAGCGCGTTGGTGTGTAGCGACTGCGTATGGCCCATCGCCGCCGCACTCGCCTCGACGCAGGTGCGCACGACGTTGTTGTAAACGTCCTGCGCGGTCAGGCTCCAGCCGGAGGTCTGCGAGTGGGTACGCAGCGCCATCGACTTGACGTTCTTCGGTCCCAGCGACTTCACGATTTTGGCCCAGAGCACGCGCGCTGCGCGCAGCTTGGCAATCTCCATGAAGGCGTTCATGCCGATGCCCCAGAAGAAGGACAGGCGCGGCGCGAATTCGTCGATGCTCAGCCCCGACCGGATGCCGGTGCGCAGATATTCCAACCCGTCAGCCAGCGTGTAGGCCAGTTCGATGTCGGCCGTCGCGCCCGCCTCCTGCATGTGGTAGCCGGAGATCGAAATGCAATTGAACTTCGGCATGTTCGCCGAGCAGTAACGGAAGATGTCGCCAATGATGTGCATCGACGGCGTCGGCGGATAGATGTAGGTATTGCGGACCATGAACTCTTTCAGAATGTCGTTCTGAATGGTTCCGCTGAGCTTCTGCGCGGGAACGCCCTGCTCTTCGGCCGCAACGATGTAGAAAGCCATGATCGGGAGCACGGCTCCGTTCATGGTCATCGACACCGACATCTGATCGAGCGGGATCTTGTCGAAGAGGATCTTCATATCCTCGACCGAGTCGATCGCCACGCCCGCCTTGCCGACGTCGCCGGTGACGCGCTCGTGGTCGGAGTCGTAACCGCGATGCGTCGGCAGATCGAACGCCACCGAGAGGCCCTTCTGCCCGGCCGCGAGGTTGCGGCGGTAGAAGGCGTTGGACTCTTCGGCCGTGGAGAAGCCGGCGTACTGCCGGATGGTCCAGGGCCGCATCACGTACATGGTCGAATACGGTCCGCGCAGGAACGGGGGAATGCCGGCAGCGTAGTCGAGGTGCTGCATGCCCGCCAGGTCCGCGGCGGTGTAATACGGCTTGACGGCAATGTTTTCGTTGGTGAGCCAGGTCTTCGCGGCAGCCGGGGCCGCGGGCGCCTTGCGCTCCGGGCTGAATTCGATCTTCGAGAAATCCGGTTTCATGATCGTCTTGCTCATGGCCGTTTATGCCTCCATCCCCAGACGATCCTGCAACCCGGTCAGCGTCTCAACCGCGTTCGCGAGAATGTGAACGAAGCCGGAGACGCCCGCCTGTTGCAGAGCTTCGATCTGGTCCTTCGGGTTGCCGGCGACAATCACCGGGACTTTCACCTTGGGGCATACGTCGCTCGCGAAGTCCAGGTACTCGGGATCGCTCGAACACAGCACGATGAGGTCGGCGCCCGCAGCGGCGAATTCGGTCCCCTCTACCACCTCGAAGCCGGCGCAACCGATATAGTTGCGGGTGAACTGCGCCCGGGCCATTCTCATCTTCAGATCGCCCCGGTTGAGCAGCAGAACCTTCGGACGGTGGCCGGTTTTCGCCGTGTGGCGCTCCGTGCGCTGGCGGATCTGTTCGAACGGCTCGGCCAGGCGGCCGGCCGGTTCCAGCGATTCGCCGGCCGGAAGGTGCTCGCCCACGTTCGGATAGTTGTTGACGCCAACCATGGTGCGGCGGCGCGAACCGATGGCCTTGATCTTGGCGGCGTGCGAAGCTTTCAGCGCGGCATCGATGGAACCCGCGGCCTTCGCCGCGGCGTACCCGCCCTCGACCTCGGTCTTCTGGAAGAGCTTCCAGGCCGCTTCGGCCAGAGCGTGGGTCAACGCCTCAATGTAGTAGCTCCCGCCCGCAGGGTCGGCCACCTTGTCGAGGTGCGCCTCTTCCCGGATCACGAGTTGGACGTTGTGGGCCAGCCGCTCGGGGTAATGGAAACTCTGCACGGTGAGTGCGTCGCAACCGCCCACCACGGCCGAAACGGCTTCGGTGGTCGAGCGCAGCAGGTTGGTCCAGGGATCGTAAACGCTCTTGTTTTCCAGCGCCGTAACCGCATGGATGCTCGCCAGCGCCGCCTCGTCGTTGCTCGGACCAAAGGCCGTCACAGCCTGCGCCCAGAGCAGGCGCGCCGCGCGGAACTTGGCGATTTCGAGGAAGTAGTTCGAGCCGACGCCAAAAACGAAATGCACGGACGCGGCCGCCTCGTCAACGCTTTGACCCGCGTCCAGCGCGCAGGCGAGTTTGTCGACACCTTCGGCCAGCGCAAAGCCCAGCTCTTCAACGGCCGTGGCGCCCGCCTCGAGCAGCAGGTCTCCACGGATCGCACCGGCTGGAATCGAGCTCAGGTCTTCATCGACCCACGCCAGACTCTTGCCGCGAGTGAAAGGATACTCGCCGGGAGCGACATCGGACTGGCCTTCGAGACCAACGATGTCCTCTTTCCGGTAGTAGGGCTTGACCTTGATGCCTTCCTCGGTGCGCCATACCAGCCGTTTTTCGTAATCGGCGCCCTTGAGGTCCGTGTGAATCACCGCTTCCCACTCGGCGGTGGAAACCGGCGGGAACTCGGTGGCCAAGTCCAACTTGGGGTGCTCAGGCATGAACCTGGCCCTCCTGGACCACTTCGATGAGATAGCTGAAGTCCTTCGGATGTACGAAGAACACCTGCGTGCCGCGCGACCCCGGTCCTGGCTCCTGGGTCATATTGAATCCCTGGGCCTTCATGAAGTCATAGGCCTTCTGGATGTCTTTCACGCGAAACGCCAGATGGGCGAAACCACCGCGGCCGCCGTTGCGCTCGATGATTTTGGCGATCGGCGACTCGGGCGTCAACGGTTCGGTGATCTGCATCAGGTTGTTGCTGTCGCCGATGCGCATCAACACTTCGCGCACCTGGTGCTTGCCGTACACTTCTTCGCGGTGCAGTTCGGTGAAGCCCAGCAACTTGTACTTGGCCACGGTCGCATCCAATTCGCCCGGCTTCACGGCCACGGCGACATGGTCCACAAACTCGAATCCAGCGGAAGTCAATTCTTCGACCATCACTCGCTCC
>Ga0181528_10000517_pt1 | contig 27041 bp, 25 predicted proteins | sample PEATcosm2014_Bin_47_FD_119742 | JGI IMG/M metagenome (GOLD analysis project Ga0181528, IMG submission 119742) | Peatland microbial communities from MTU Mesocosm Facility, Houghton, MI, USA - PEATcosm2014_Bin10_10_metaG | ecosystem: Environmental > Terrestrial > Soil > Wetlands > Peat | place...
TAATGTGGTTCAACACTTCTAATGGAAAGTTCTAATGGAAATTTCGAATAACATAGGCTAACTCTGAAGCTATGCTGATCTGTCAACGTAGCGCTGCATTAGATTAGAAGACAAATTCAATTCAACGCGCAGTCTTTTCGTAGTACGACATAAGATCCGAGCGAGTAATCAGGCCGGCAAGTAGCCCAAGTTTCAGGACGACTACTGCTTGATTTCCAGCCAGCAGTAACCGATAGATTTCCTGAAGCGGCGCATTCATATCCACCTCGGGCAAAGCCCGCGCCATTACCTCATGCACCTTGACAGTTCGCGAGTCTACACCGCGATGCAGCGCATGAACGATTGTGATCTCCTGAACCGCGCCAACGATCTTGCCGTTTTCAACAACAGGCATCTGCGAGATCCCGCGCTCGTGGAAGATCTCTGCTGCATGTTGGAGCGAATCGTCCGGCAGCAGGCAAACTAATTTCCCCTCACGCCCGAGTGCTTGCAAGAGATCTCCGGCAGTGGTCCGTTCGGGCGCAACTTCTACAAATCCGCTCTGCGCCATCCATGTATCGTCATACATTTTGCTGAGATAATTCCGGCCAGTGTCTGGACAAAGCACGACGATAAAATCCTCAGGCGTGCACCGTTGCGCATAGCGAAAGGCGGCCGCCAGCGACGTCCCGCTCGACCCGCCAAGAAGGATTCCTTCCTGACGTGCGACCTTGCGCGCTGTAATAAAGGACTCTGCGTCACTTATCCGAATCCACTCATCCACAACTTGCGCATTCAATGTGCTCGGCACGAAGTCTTCGCCGATGCCCTCTACCTTCCAAGACCCTGGAGCGCCTCCGCTTAAGATCGAACCCTCTATATCAGCGCCAATCACACGAATGCGAGGATTGCGCTCTTTAAGATATTGACCCACACCACTGATGGTTCCCCCAGTCCCGGCAGCCGCCACAAAAACAGTTACTCGTCCATCAGTCTGTTCCCAGATCTCAGGACCAGTTTGCGCGTAGTGGGTCTGAGGGTTTTCAAGATTCGTGAATTGTCCTGCCCGCCAGGCACCTTCAATTTCACGCGCAAGGCGGTTGGCTACTCCGTTGTAGCTTTCAGGCGAGTCGGGAGGAACGTTGGAAGGCGTGATCACAACCTCCGCACCGTAAGCTCGGAGCAAGCGCACCTTGTCCTCGCTCATCTTGTCAGGCAATACGAAAATGCAGTTGTATCCTCGAACTGCTCCGACCAGCGCTAGACCGAGTCCTGTATTTCCGGCAGTGGCCTCGATGATCGTTCCTCCAGCTTTGAGCACACCGCTAGCTTCAGCGGCAAGAATCATGTTCAACGCAACGCGATCTTTCGTGCTGCCGCCAGGGTTGAAGTACTCCACCTTCGCGCAGATACTCGGCGCAAGATGCTCGACCGAACGATGGAGACGAATTAACGGTGTCTCGCCAATGGTTTCGAGTATATTGTCCATGATTGTGCCGCGCTGACTAACCACATTGTCTTTGTACATATGCCCCTTCGGATTCTCTGAGAAGAGTTTAACTTGCGTTTCATTACTACCTATTTCGCCAACGCGTTCTCCAAGTCATTGCAGAGGTCATCAGGATCATCCAATCCGATTGAAGTGCGGAACACGCCATCTCCAGCGTAACTGCGATAGCTCTCCTCTGCCGGGCCTTCGAGTGTAAATGAACTGCGCAAGATGTCATCGGTTGCGATGTAGTAGATAAGACTGCGCTGCTTACCGAGAGACACCGCATAGTTAAACAACTTGGCGCGCTTGGCAATCTGGCGTGCGACCGACAGGCCGTCCCCTTTCACCTGAAACGTAAGCATCCCTGAAAAGTTCGTCATTTGCCGTCGCGCGAGTTCGTGTTGAGGATGCGAAGGCAGTCCCGGGTAGATAACCCGATGAATAGCGTGATGAGATTCGAGAAAACGTGCCACCTTCAAAGCGCTTTCCTCATGAGCGCGCATGCGCAAGGCGAGCGTGTGTAGGCCACGGCGAATGAGCCACGCGTTGAACGGGCTGAGTGCGCCTCCAAAATGAATCAGAGCGTGGCGGCGGAGTTCAGCCAGCGCTTCACGTCTGCCAATCACAGCGCCGCCGAGTGCGTCTCCGTGGCCGTTCAGATATTTTGTAAGAGAATGCAGAACCCAATCTGCACCAAGGATGAGAGGGCGTGTTGCGACCGGAGTGGCGAGCGTGGAATCAACCACGAGCTGCGCTCCCGCTTTATGTGCAAGCAAGGAAACAGCAGCAAGGTCGGTGAGACGGAGGATGGGGTTACAAGGTGACTCGGCCCACAGTAGACGAGTATTCGGACGGATTGCAGCCTCGACGGCGCTCAGGTCAGAGAAGTCTACGTTCGTCACCTGAATCCCGAATCCGGGTAACGTGTCGCGTGCCAGTTCTGCAACACCGGCGTAGCAGACATCGCTGAGAACAAGATGATCGCCGCTTTTCAGTGTGCCCAGCAAAAGGCCCGCTGCCGCAGCCATGCCACTGGCAAAACAGAGTGCGTCTTCACCTTCCTCCAAGTTCGCCAGTTTCTCTTCAAGCCCCCTGACCGTAGGAGTCGACCAGCGTGCATACAAGTACGGATCTCCATCCTTGAGGTCCACGGCAGAAAAACCAGAGCTGTCAGGATCTGTCACGAAATTTGTGGACAAGATGAGTGGAGCCTCGACCGCCTTTGTCGTTGGATCGGGCCCCTCACCTACGTGCAGCGCGCGTGTTCTCAGGGCAAGCAAATTCTGTTGAGTCATTCACTTCTCCAAATTCGGTTGCAACCGCACCTTGGACTTTATGTCATCAATGTGGGAGCCTTGGCCGCAGCCATCCATAGATCCACGTGCCAAGCAGGGCGCTCACAACGGCGACGACCATCACAGGAACGCCAGCACCGATGAGAGCGAAGAGTGGACCGGGACAAGCACCAGTCAGAGCCCAACCCAATCCAAAGATGGTGCCTCCGGCGGCGTAACGTATACCTGTTCCCAACTGTTTTGAAGGAATCGATATAACTTCGCCGGAGACGGACTTCAGTCGCAAGCGTTTGATGATCGCGACAGAAACAGCCGCCGTCACCACCGCTGATCCTATGATTCCGTACATGCGTAAGGATTGGAAGCGGAACATCTCCTGAATGCGGAACCAGGAGAGAACCTCCGACTTCGTCAACACAATTCCGAAAGCGACTCCGAGTAACAAATAGACCAAGATGACTGGTCTACGCAGGGATGGGAACTCCGTAATCTGGCTCGATGTAGTCATCATTTTCAGAACAGCAATGGCAAAATGAAATAGGTGGCAGCCAGGCCGCCGGCGAAGAATCCAAATACAGCGATCAATGACGGAAGTTGAAGGTCGGCAAGTCCTGAGATGGCGTGGCCCGAGGTGCACCCCCCGGCGTACGCTGTGCCGAAGCCCACAAGAAAGCCACCTCCCACCACGCAGACAAATCCGCGCAGCGTCAGCAGAGCATGCCAGGTGAACAATTCTGCTGGTGCTATGCCCGAGAAGTCATGGATGCCCAACTTCGTCAATGAGACTCGAGTCTGCGCGGATATAGCAATGTCGTGTGGCACGCCCCAATGAATAGCGAGGAACCCGCCAATCAGAGTGCCACTCATAAACATAAGATTCCAGAGCCCCATCTTCCTCCAGTCGTAGCGGAAGAACTCGACCTTCCCTGGAACAAGCGCAGAACAAAGATGGCGCAAGTTGCTCGAGAACCCAAACAACTTATTGTCGATGATCAACAGCGCTGGAACGAATAGTCCAATGAGCGGTCCCGCGACGTACCACGGCCAGAGACCGGAACCCCAAGCTGACATGATGTTCATTTCCACCGTCTCACTTACCACTTAAGAGTTACTTTTTGTTTCGATCCCATCCAAAGCCGAGCGTAACAGAATTCTGATACATCCGGAGCTTGGCATTGCCTCCGCCTGCTGTCGGAGGGATTGAGTTAACGCCGTTCACGGTATTTTCAAAAGCATGCACATAGGCCAGAGTAACTTCCTTCCCGCTCGGACTGCTCCAGGTTGCACCAACGTGCAGGTGGTGTTGTACCGTAGCGGGAGCGAGAATATTGAAGAACGTCTGAGCTTTGTCAAAGGGCAGTTGGGAGTAGTTGTAGCCTGCGCGGAGCGTGACCGCCGGGTTCACCTTAAGAGAGACGCCTGTCTTAATGGCCGTAATGTCGTGCCATCCAAATCCGGGACCATTATTGGAACCAAGGAGAGCCTGATTCGCGTCGGAATTCGCAATCGACTTCACTTGTCCGTAAAAAATCCGTTCAGCGTCGAACAGAACGGTAGCCTTGGGATGAACCTTGATTGCGACACCGCCAGCGACATTGGCCGGAATGTCGAAGCCGCCCTGTTCAGCAAATAACCCTTTGTAGCGGTCGAACTTGCTGGTGTAGGTCTTCGTTTGGTAGGTCAGTCCAACGTTGACGAGACTGTTTAACTCGCCAAGCCAACCGATACGCACGCCCGCCCCGTAAGCGTTTGCGTGGCCAGTGTTGGTTACATTTGCTGGAGCACTGGATGTATTGGAAGTAGCAAAGTTCTGTAAGCCCTCCGCGGTGAATCGTTGATACGCCACGTTCACTGCAACTCCAAGAGAGTTGTGGGAGTTCACTTTGTACGCAATGCTGGGGGAGAGGAACAACTGCTCGATATCGACCCCGCCGCGGGTGCTTCCAAGCAATGGTATTGGAGTTTTGTAGGATGTATCCAACCCACCATTTCCGAAGATTGAAACACCAAAGGCAAGTTTGGGATTGAGCAGATGGTTGTAGCCAAGTTCGGGAAGAAAGAAGTCCTTCACTCGGTTTGCGTCATAGGTTATGTCCGCGCCCAGATACCCATTGTCAACAATCGTCGCGCTACGAATCGGACGAAAGAGGGTGATCCCGAGATCGTATCGGTTGCCGACGAGGACAAGTCCAGCAGGGTTGGTAGCTCCAGCAAGGCTATCTGCTGGCAGTGCGACTCCGGCACCGCCCTGCCCTTGTTGTTTGGCTCCATAGCCGGTTAGAAAATAACCATCCGTCGCAAAAGACGAACTGACAAACAACGCCAGCACGGCCACAACCAGCATGCTGTTTCTGACATTCCGATCCATGCACTCGCTCCTTGCTTTGTCGTTATTCAGCCAAACGAAAAGCCCACCACCAGATTCAACTGGCAGTGGGCTCAAGTAACAGAAACTGAAACTATGGCTTTAAATAATTCGGCCTAGCCTCCCCATGCCAATAGACACGTGTGCGCAACAGGGACACGCGCAACAACAAGTTCTGGTCGTCTTGGCGTTGGGCAACATTAGGATTTTGACAATAGCACCCGTACGAACATTCTGCAACTCGAAGAGCGACACTCTCCGACAGCACAGGTTACATCGGAGAAACGTTCAAGGCCTGCTGAATGTCTCTCAAAAGGTCATTCACATCTTCAATTCCGATTGAGATCCGTATCATGCCGTCTGTGATTCCGGCTTGGCGACGGCGGGCCGGTGACATCTCTCGGTGTGTGGAGGTCGCAGGATGCAGAACTTCGGTGAAGATGTCGCCAAGGCTCGTAGCGCGCACACAGATTTGCAGTGCATCCATGAATCGGAAAGCGGCCTCGCGGGAATCTTCGGCCAATTCAATGGAGATCATGGCTCCGGCATGGGGAGGTTGCAGAATGCGCTGCAAGGTCTCCGGCGTTTCCGCGCCAGGCAGAGCCGGGTAGTAGACGCGAGCCACACGAGGATTGCTGGAAAGTTGCTGGGCAATGCGATGAGCGTTCGCACATTGGCGTTCCACACGCAGTCCCATGGTCTTGATGCCGCGTAGTATCTCGTGCGCATCCCACGGTCCCAAAACACCACCCGCAAGTTTCATGATGCTGATCAACGCCGGATGATCGAAGCTCTCTTTTGCAATCACCACTCCTCCCATCGCATCGGCATGGCCGCTCAGATACTTGGTGGCGCTGTGAACTACAAAATCGGCACCGTGTTCGAGTGGACGGCAGAGATAGGGACTGGCAAAGGTATTGTCAATAATCAGTCTGGCATGATGGGTTCGGGCGATCATGGCGCAGGCGTCAATGTCACAGAGTTTCAACAGCGGGTTGGAGATCGTCTCGGCAACCAGCACGCGCGGCTTCACTTCTTCTGCCTTGGCAGCGAGGGCAGGCAGGTCAGAAAAATCGGCAGTAACGGTCTTCACATTGAATTGTCCGAATATCAGGACGAGTAGGTCGAGCGTCGCACCGTAGAGATCACGCGAGGCAAGTATGGTCGACCCCGGAGAGAGTTCACACGCGAGCAGCGCAGCGTGGAGAGCAGCCATTCCCGAGGCGTATGCACAAGCGGAAGCCCCTCCTTCCAACGCGAGAATGGCCTGTTCCATAGCAGCAACGGTGGGATTGCCATATCGCGTGTAGATGTAGCCCGGCTTCTCGCCGCCTAGCACCGCATCGGCCTCCGCCATGGAGCCGTAGGTAAATGTGGTGGAAGCATAGATGGGAGTGGCGACCGGCTGTCCCACTGGCTGGCCTAGACGTTCACCGGCATGAACCAATCGGGTCGTGATGTCTAGCTGATGATCAGCCATTTGCACCTCAAGGAAATTGCTTAACGGAGCAGTTGAGTCATAAAGCCCGGACTGCAACAAATATATTGCAGTGTCCGTGGGTTGATGTTACCTTAAACGACATGATCTCTAACGCCATGAAGGCCGCGATGTGTTGTATGTGTCGCATACACCTGTCTTCTGGCGTGAGGGTATCGCAAGGCTAAAAGTCTAATTTACAAGCCAGCACCTCATCTATACCCACCGCCAGAAATTGAACTGGCAGGTGGGTTTTCTGTTTTGGGATGAAGAACGAAGTTGGCCAGAGAATGGGCATTTAAGAAGTGGACTCATAAATGGGGAGAAGGATAATGGCGGTTCCTGAAATCCAAGCGGAAGAACTGAAGAAGAGGCTGGACGCAGGTGAAAATCTTTATCTGCTCGACGTGCGGAACGAGGATGAATACGAAACCTCCAACATCGGCGGACATCTGATTCCTCTCCCCGAATTGGCTAAGCGAGTTGGCGAACTCGATTCCAGCCAGAAGATCATTGCCCTCTGCAAGATGGGTCCTCGTGGCGCCAAAGCCGTGCAGGTTTTGCACATGGCCGGCTTCACCCAGGTCTGGAACCTGACCGGTGGAATTCACGCATGGTCTGATCGCGTGGACCACAGCGTACGTAAATATTAGGCGCGGGCCACCGCATCCCTTGGACGCCACGAACGAGGCAAGCGCGTCCAAGTTGGGTATTGCTGACTGACAAATTCCACACATAGCATTCGCGCGAAGGTGTGGGCTCCCGGTTTGCAGATGCAATCTATCGGGACTACAATCTCGCGTAGCTGGTCCAGATGGTCCAAAAGGAGGCAACCGTGCCAGAAGATGTCGGTCGCGCTTCACTAGGGGAGACTGCAGCCTCTCAACTTGCAAATGTAACCAAGACTGCTCCGCAGTACGGGGCGATTACACCACGTTGGCTGGTTCGCTTACTGGATTGGAAGCCGCTCGAAGCTGGAATTTTCAGGGTGAACCGCGTTGATGAAGGCAAGGCCATTGAATCCACCTGCGGACACGAAGACGAGTCCACTCTCGCTTCGACCTATGTCGAGTATCAGGAAGAACCGCGGGAATACGTGCTCAGCAGCATCAACGCTATTCTCAACGTTCATACCCGCATCTCCGATCTATTCAGCAACCCTTACGATCAGGTCCGCGAGCAGTTGCGTCTTCTCATTGAGACCGTGAAAGAAAAGCAGGAGAGCGAACTTCTCAACAACGCGGACTACGGCCTTCTGAACAACGTCACCGACTCGCAAAAGCTGAAAACTCGCAATGGCCCGCCGACACCGGACGATCTCGACGAACTACTGACCAAAGTATGGAAAGAGCCTTCGCTCTTTCTCGCGAATCCTCGCACGATCGCAGCCTTCGGACGCGAGTGCACCCGTCGTGGCGTGCCTCCGCCCACCGTCACGCTGTTTGGCACACCGTTCCTTACCTGGCGCGGCATTCCATTGATCCCCACTGACAAGATCAGTGTTCGCAGCAAAGACCATAAGTCAAAGATTCTCCTGCTGCGCGTTGGCGAAAAGAAGCAAGGCGTAATTGGTCTCTTCCAGCCCGGATTGCCCGGCGAACAGAGCCCTGGCCTGTCGGTCCGCTTCATGGGGATCGATCAGCGAGCTCTCGCTTCTTATCTAGTTTCGTTGTATTGCTCCGCCGCTGTGCTTACTGACGACGCCATCGCTCTGCTCGAAGACGTAGACGTGGGACAGTACCATGAGTACAAATGAAGAGAGCCGGAGCCCATCAGCGATTCCAGAAACCGGCAACTGGACAACCGTGCTGCCGGGAAGCGGAGCCATTCCGCCTGGAATTCTCGACCCCGTAGAACTGGCGCGCATGGCGAACGAGTTCTTCACTTCGTTGCCATCAGCGCTCCAGCCGCCTACTTCGCTCGCGCCCGCTGCGCCCGTGCCGCCCGGCTCTCCTGTCAGCGCGAATTCCTACGCGGCGGTGCCGGCCCCTGTTGCGCCTGCCGTGCCGGGCTTCCTGCCAAGTGTTGCTGCCGCACAGCCCATCCCGCTCTTGCCTGCGCGCGACCGTGGCGCGCCAACGATCGATCCAGCGGCTCCAACGGAGACACACCCGGCACCTCGCAGCGGCCCCAGTGTGGCGGACGCCTCCGCAGCGCAGCCGTTTTCATTTCTGCAGGACGTACGACCACTGTTTTCCGCAACTCTTCCCGATGAAACTTCGGCTGAGCCCGCGATCCCGAACACTCCATCGAACTCCTTCGGCAATGCCGTTCCAACCGAAGCCGGATACGCAGCGATTCCGTCGTCGTTGCTGACCGACGTTTCACCATCACAGTTAGCCGAGACTCCGCAGCCCCCCGCGCCAGCCGCTCCTGGTGCATTCGGCGTTGTGGATTCTTCGGCGCTTCCCACGTTTTCTTTTCTCGAAGAAGCGCGGCCGCTCTTCTCCAATCCGCCCTCGATTCCCGGCCCGGTGCCTGCCGACGCGTCACTGCCCGCAAAGCCAGGCGTAGATGGAGCGGGCGCGGCAAATACCAATCCATTCGCGTCACCGCTCCACGTTGAAACTCCACAAAATCCCGGAGCGGTGTCACATGCGCTCGATTATCGAGCGCCATCCACGCACGATCCTGAGCGTCAGGCGAGACCTCTAGAAACTGTGGGTGGAGTACCTGTACTCGCTCCGGCAGATGCTCCAGCCGATGTGCCGGGAGAACTGAATCTCTCCTCGTACTCTTTTGACGTGGAGGCGATTCGTCGCGACTTCCCCATCCTGCGTGAGCACGTGAATGGACGACCACTGATCTGGTTTGACAACGCAGCAACTACGCAAAAGCCTCAGTCGGTCATCGACCGCCTCAAGTACTTTTACGAGCACGAAAACTCCAACGTACACCGTGCCGCCCACGAGATGGCAGCGCGCGCCACCGATGCTTACGAGTCGGCCCGCGAGAAAACACGCCGCTTTCTGAATGCAGGCGCTACGCGCGAAATCATATTTGTGCGCGGAGCAACAGAGGGCATCAACCTCATCGCCCAGAGTTGGGGACGCCAAAATATTCAGAAGGACGACGAGATCGTCCTGACGTGGCTGGAGCATCACGCCAACATTGTTCCCTGGCAGATGCTCTGTGCCGAGAAGGGCGCGCGTTTGCGAGTAGCTCCCGTGGACGACAGTGGCCAGATACTGCTCGATGAATATGAGAAGTTGCTGGGACCGAAGACGCGCCTGGTCTCCATCACGCAGGTTTCAAACGCTCTCGGCACCGTCACGCCCGTTAGCGCAATGATTGAGTCTGCTCACCGGCATGGCGCTCGCGTCTTGGTTGACGGTGCGCAGGCCGTCTCGCACATGCGTGTGGATGTGCAGGCGCTCAACTGCGACTTCTACGTATTCTCCGGGCACAAGGTCTTCGCACCTACCGGCATCGGCGTGGTGTACGGAAGGTCCGAGGTGTTGGATCACATGCCGCCGTGGCAGGGCGGCGGAAACATGATTCAGGACGTCACCTTTGAGAAGACACTTTACCAACCGCCGCCGCAACGCTTTGAGGCAGGCACCGGCAACATTGCCGACGCCGTCGGCCTCGGAGCCGCCATCGACTATCTTGATCGCGTGGGCATGGCAAACGTCTCACGTCATGAACACACCTTGCTGGTTTACGCCACCGATGCTCTGCAACGTATTCCCGGTCTACACATCATCGGAACGGCGAAAGACAAAGCTGGCGTACTCTCATTCGTGATCGATGGCTTCCGAACGGAAGAGATCGGCGACTACCTCAATCGCAAGGGCATTGCGGTTCGAGGTGGCCACCACTGCGCGCAGCCAATCCTTCGCCGCTTCGGCCTGGAGAGCACAGTCCGTGCCTCGCTTGCGCTCTACAACACTTGCGAAGAAGTGGACGCATTGGTAGCGGCTCTGTGGGATCTGAGGCAGGGGCGCAATCCAGGACTCGCCTGAGCAATTTAACTCTGCAATTCAAAATGCCAGCCGCTCGCAAGAGGCTGGCATTTATTGGAAGCTGTTTTAGTACTTTGGCAGCGAGGGGTCAACCTTATCCGCCCACGCGAGAATTCCACCTGTGAGGTTGGAAGCATGTTTGAAGCCCGACTGGCGTAGGAACTCCACTGCCTTCGCACTGCGGCCACCCATCTTGCAATGCACAACAATCTCGCGGCTTGAGTCGAGTTCATGCACGCGCTTGGGCAAATCGCCGAGTGGGATCAGAGTGCCGTGGATATTGCATATCTGGTACTCGTGAGGCTCACGAACATCAAGGACGAAGATGTCCTCGCCCGCATCGAGGCGGCGCTTTAATTCCTCGGGCTGAATTTCTGGAATCTTGGCGCTCGCGGTAGTCTCTGCTTCTTCTCCGCGAATCCCGCAGAACTGGTTGTAGTCAATCAACTCTTTCTGCGTCGGGTTGGTGCCGCAAACCGGGCAGTCAGGATTCTTGCGCACGCGCAACTCGCGGAAGCGCATGGCCAGTGCATCCGCCAGCAGGAGGCGCCCAATTAACGAGTCGCCAGCGCCGAGAATAAGCTTGATGACCTCGGTCGCCTGGATCACTCCGAGAAGTCCCGGCAGCACGCCAAGCACGCCACCCTCCGCACAGGAAGGCACTAGTCCGGGCGGTGGTGGCTCCGGATAGAGGCAGCGATAACATGGGCCATTCTTAGTAGCAAAAATGCTGGCCTGTCCTTCAAAGCGAAAGATGGATGCGTAAACGTTGGGCTTGCCCGTGAGCACGCAAGCATCGTTCACAAGGTAGCGCGTAGCAAAGTTGTCGGTGCCGTCCGCAATGATGTCGAAGCCCTTGAATATCTCCAGCGCGTTTTGGCTGTTGAGCAGCGTGTCAAAGCGCTCAGTCTTCACGAAGGGATTAATCGCGTTCAGCTTGTCGATTGCCGAGTCTAACTTCGGGCGTCCCACGTCGGCTGTAAAGTGGAGCACCTGGCGCTGCAGATTCGTGTAATCCACGACGTCAAAATCCACGAGCCCCAAAGTCCCGACGCCGGCAGCAGCCAAATAGAGCGCCAGAGGCGAGCCAAGCCCGCCTGCGCCGATGCAGAGCACGCGCGCCGCCTTCAGCTTCTGCTGACCTTCCATCGCAACTTCGGGCATGATCAGGTGCCGCGAGTAGCGCAGGATTTCTTCATTGCTCAGGGCTGTCGGAATGCTCTCGTTCAAGGTAGCCAATGTTCGCTCTCCATATAAGTTTTCGACTTCCGGTTACAGACCTCCGGCAACAGAAGGCACGATGCTGATCGTGTCAGTTTCTTTGGCCGGGGTAGCATCCTTTGCCAGATAGCGGATATCCTCATCGTTCAGATAAACATTTACAAACGAGCGCAGTTTGCCGTCCTCTGCAAACAGGTGCTTGCGCAGATCAGGATGCTGCGTAACAAGGCTATTCAGGGCCTCGCCCACTGTCTTGGCAGTTACTTCAACCGAGGACTGCTTCCCAGCATAGGGGCGGAGCGGTGTTGGTATCAGAACTTTGATAGGCATGTCATTCCTCTTCTAACGATTTTGTTGTTCTTGGATTGTTTCGCCCACTTCGATCACTTCGTCCTCGAAGTGTTTGGTTTGCTCCTCGCCCAGCAATAAAAAGGAGTTCGTCAGAACGGCCTTTCCTTTCTCGACGCTGGTAATTACGTAGGAACATCCAGTCCAGTGCGCCTCGTCCAGATCAGTGCTCGACCACTTAGCAGGCCAATCGGGATGCGAGTGATAAAAGCCAACAATGTCCAGCCCTACCAGCGCTGCCTCGCGCTGGATGCGAATCAACTCAGCAGGACTTATATGATAACGATTCTGCGGCGAATCCGTGCGCGTGTTGCCACACGCCACCACGGTTTGCACCGTCTTGTTTGCTGCCTCATCGAACTCGCCAACCAGTACACCGCAACACTCATGTGGATAGGTTTGCTCACCATGACTGCGCAGTTGATCGAGAAGAATTTTCTGAATTCTGAGTGCCATAGCTTACGTAATCCCTCTTACTTCACGGCCGAGTCTTCCCAGAACTGCTCGCTCAGGTACTTGTCTCCTGAATCAGGGAAGATGGTCACAACTACCGAACCCGTCGGCGCGGACCTGGCAACCTGCAGTGCACCTACCAGGGCACCGGCTGCCGAAATTCCCACCAACAAACCTTCTTCTTTTGCCAGCCTCCGGCACATTTCGTGCGCGGCTTCTGTCGCGATGCCCAGATCCTCATCCGCAACGGTTAGATCATAAATCTTCGGAATGATCGAAGTCTCCATGTGCTTTGTGCCCTCAATGCCATGAAACGGCGAGTCGGGCTGCAGGGAGATGCAGCGAATCTCCGGGTTTAGTTCCTTCAACCTCCGCGACGTACCCACAAAGGTTCCGCTTGTCCCGAGCATAGCGACGAAGTGCGTCACTCGGCCCTGAGTTTGCCGCCAGATCTCATCGGCGGTTCCGTTCGAGTAATGCGCACGCCAGTTGGCAGCATTGGAGTACTGGTCGGCGTAGTAGTACTTTCCAGGATGGGAGGCAGCCATCTCGCGAGCCTTGCGGATCGCTCCATCCGAGCCTTCGCCCGCGTCGGTATAGACGATCTGCGCTCCGTACGCTTTCAATATCCGTTTCCGTTCCATCGACACATTGGAAGGCATACAGAGCGTAACCGGAATGCCATAAGCAGCGCCCAGCATGGCGTATGCAATCCCCGTGTTGCCACTGGTGGAATCCAGTAGAGCCTTTCCTTGGCCGAGCTTTCCCGCATCTAGCGCCTCAAAAATTATGTTTGAGGCGGCACGGTCTTTGATCGATCCGCCAGGGTTATTCCACTCCGCCTTCGCCAATACCAGCACCCCATCGAGCCCCGCAGCCAGACGCTCAAGGCGCAGCAGTGGCGTGTTGCCAATGCGCTCCTTCAAGTTTGTGCCGATACTGACGCGCATAAAGATGTTCTGACGGGCCACCCTCAGACCGTCACCTCAAGGATGCCGAATTATGACCCGACGATCTAACTTTTGAAAGATGGGAGTGCCGTTCACACTATGGAACTCCGCACATTTCTGAACTCTTGGAGCGCGGGATGGGATTCGAACCCATGCATAACGGCTTTGCAGGCCGCCGCGTTAGCCACTTCGCCACCCGCGCCCACCCTGGGCATTCACAGCATTCGCCCACAAACACAAAACCCACTGCGCTCTGGCAGTGGGTTCGACTGGAACCTAAGAACTTTTGTCGACTAATCCAACATGCCAGATGCAGTGCCAGCGCAACACATACAACACATGCTGGAGCGGCGAACATTCGTTGGCATAGGAAAGCTCATGCGCTTTACGTTAACGGAACTCTCTTCAGTGCGCAAGTGTTCTTATGAATATCCAGCAAGAGATAGTCAATTTGTATACATTATGTTGCCGCGCCATACTCTTGAATTCAGAGACTCTGTTTGGTTGAGTTTGCGGCCAAAACATTGCGGTTTGTTCGATATTTATTCTTACTCTTCAAGCAAACTCTGCTATAGTCCTTCTATGTTTCTGCTGACCCACATGATTGAGACGCCATACAACCACGCTTGTTGTTGTATGTGTATGTGCTGTTTTGTGGGTTCTGTGGAAAGCGAGGCAATACCTATTTAGGCTAATTGACTCCTAGCATTTTCCTAAGCCCACGATTTCAATCGTGGGCTTTTTGTTTTCTACCTAAGTCGTTCGAATAAAAGGAACTGCATTTATGAGCGCAACCGACACACCCAAGAGCAAGCGTTCCCTGATTCTTAGCGTTGCCGCAGTCGTTGTCGTGGTCCTTGCGGCTATTGGCGTATTAGCCTTCAAAACAAAGCTCTTCCCTCCGAAGACTCTTGCAACTCTGCGCGTCGGCTATCTTCCCGTCACCGGACACGCCAAGTTCTTTGTCGCTCAGGAAGAAGGCTTCTTCAAGGACGAAGGGTTGAACGTACAACTGACTGAATTCGCCAATTCCGCTGATGGCCTGGCTGCGTTACGTGCCGATAAACTCGACCTCGGAGCGTTCGGCACCACGGCCCCTTTGGTGCACATTGCAAAGGGGGCGGACATCTCTATCATTGGCGGCGTGATGGGTGAAGACGCCGCGATTGTCGTAAAGCCCGAGAACGAAAACATCATCAAGAGCATTCCGGACCTGAAGGGCAAGAAGGTTGCGACCGTGCGCTTGGCGACAGGCGATGCGGTACTGCGGGGAGCGTTGAACGATGCGGGAATCAACTGGAAGACTGACTTGCAGATTTTTGAACTGAAAACTCCTCCCGCCGTGCTGGAGGCAGTGAAGTCGGGGCAGGTGGATGCCGGTGTCATCTGGGGACCGCACGATCTCCGCGCCGAAGAACAGGGACTCAAGGTGGTGATTCGCAGTGGCTCGCTGCAACCCGGACACCCCTGCTGCAGGCTTACCGTGCACACACAAGATGCGCAGGCACGACGCGTGGTGTGGCAGCACTTCGTTCGAGCTATCCTGCGCGCCGAAAAGTTCACTGCTGAGAACCATGCGAAAACCGTCGATGACATTGCCAAGTATCTGAAGTTGGATCGCGGGCTCATCCAGCGTGCTTACTACAGCGGACATCTTGACCAGTCCTCTGACCCGAACCTTGCTGGCGTTCAGCGCTTCTGGAACACGATGCTCAAGAGCGACTTTGTAGAGTCCAAGCAAGACATCACCCCGCACGTCGAGACCGCCATTTACAAACAGGCACTTGATGAACTGGCGCAGCAGAACCCAAACGATCCTTTCTGGCAACAGCGCGAGCAGGTCTTCGCTACGCGCGACAAGTAGCGGACGGTTTCGGGGACCGGGAGAATACAAAATGAGTGCAGCATCTGTTTCACAGTCCGGCTCATATCGAAGCACGTCAGGCCTCGATGTACGCGCCTTGCAATTCGCATATGACGGAGCACCTGTCTTGTCAGACATCGATTTGCAGGTCGCGGAAGGAGAGTTTCTCTGCCTGCTCGGTCCGAGTGGATGCGGCAAGACGACGCTGCTGCGTCTTCTCGCCGGACTCGACCTGCCCGCCGCTGGAACGATCAGCTACAACGGGTCTTTGATTCAGGGGCCATCGCTTGAGCGTGGAGTTGTATTCCAGAACTACTCGCTCTTTCCGTGGTTCACGCTGGCAGAAAACATTGAGTTGGCTCTCTCCAAGTCGCATCCGCAGCATGACGCGACTTGGAGACGCAACCATGCGCGAGACTACCTGACGCGTGTGGGGCTGGCGGATTCGGTAGGACAATATCCATCACTTCTGTCCGGTGGGATGCAGCAGCGCGGCGCCATTGCCCGCGCACTGGCGTTGGGTTCGCCCGTCCTCCTGATGGATGAACCCTTCGGCGCATTGGATCCCATCAATCGTGCCAAGCTCCAGGATTTGCTCCTGGAACTCTGGGTTAATTCAAGAAGGACAGTTGTCTTTGTAACCCACGACGTGGAAGAGGCGCTCTATCTCTCCGACCGCGTCGTCATCCTCGCTTCCTCGCCGGGACGGATCATTCAGGAGATCGCGGTTCCATTCGAGCGTCCGCGCTCGCGAAGGCTCTTCGGCTCCCGTGAGTTCATCGAGCTTTCCGAACACATCAATGAACTCTTCCGCGAAGATGTCCTGCAACGTATTGAGGCCGACTCTCTACCGGCGCTTGTAAAGGGGTAAAGCAGATGGCCAGCTTTGGAAGTCAATCAAATCCCGCTGTCACATCCACGCTGAGCACCGCCGCGCAACCGTACGGCGTAGATGCTGCAAAGTCTAAGTCATCCAACATCTCATGGCTAAAAGCCTTGCGCTTGCAGGGAAAAGAAGGCTTGCTCTTCATTGCGGGAGTCATTCTGATTTGGCAGTTGATCAGCAGCTTCAGTCACTTCTCCGGCAAGTATCTCTTTCCCAGTCCGCTGCTGACGGCGCAGACGCTTTGGACATCGCTGCCCGAGCTGCTGATTGGTACCGTGTACTCGTTTCTCATCCTAGTTCCAAGCCTTGCGTTGGCTATCTCCATAGGTATCGTCTGGGGACTCATCGTAGGCATCACACCGGCGCTGAACCGCATGTTCTCGCCCTTTGCGCGCTTTGCCTCGCCCGTGCCTCCCACAATCTATATCCCTTATGCCATTGCCCTGCTTCCTACCTTCCATGCGGCTGCAGGTTTCGTCGTTTTCATCGGAGTCTTCTGGCCTGTGTTCCTGAACACAGCCAATGGTGCGGGAGCACTGCCGCAGCACTACCGGGATAACGCGCGAATTCTTGGGCTCGCAAAGTTCGAGTACCTGAGGCGTGTGGCCTTTCCAGCAACACTGCCGCAAATTTTCTCAGGCATCAGCGTTGGCCTGGTCTTCGCCTTCATCATGCTGACGGTTGCTGAACTCTTCGGAGCAAGCAAAGGACTTGGCCGCTTCGTACAGTTCTACGCAGACTATGCGGATTATCCGCGAATGGTGGCCGGCATTCTTTACACCGGCGTGGTGGTCTGGATTTCCATGGAAGTGCTGGAGCGCATCAAGAAGCGTTCCCTATTTTGGCTGATGTAGTGGAGGTAACAATGCCGCAGAATGAAAGTGAACTATTTCAAGCGCTCTCAAATGCCGTAGTGGAAATGGACGAAGACCGCGCCCGCGAGCTTTCCATTGAAGCCGTTGACCGGGGCATCGATGCCTACACTGCGATTGAGCGCGGACTTGTTGACGGGATGGGGCGCGCTGGCGATCTCTTTGAAAGCGAGGAGTATTTCATTCCTGAGCTGCTGCTCTGTTCAGATGCCATGTACGCTGGGCTGGACATCCTGCGTCCGCATTTGAAGGTTGAAGACGCTAATCAGCGCCGCTTCAAGGTTGTTATCGGAGTCGTCGAAGGCGACACCCATGACATCGGAAAGAATCTGGTCAGGATCATGCTCGAGGCCTCCGGCTTCGATGTGATCGACCTCGGACGCGACATTCCCGCGCAGCGCTTTGTGGATACCGCTGTCTCGGAGAATGCGGATGTGATCGCGCTCTCCACGCTGATGACCACAACGATGGATGCGATGGCCGAGGTGGTTGAGAAACTGCAGACGTCCAATCTTCGCGAACGCTTCAAGGTCATCCTCGGAGGAGGCCCGATCTCGCCCTCCTTCGCCAAACGCATTCACGCGGACGGATATGCGAACTCAGCGCCAAACGCAGTGAAGCTGGTAAAGCAGCTTGCTGGGGTTCCCGCCTGATGGACCGTGACCGTATGACTCCCGTGCAGCGTTTTGCTGCTTATGGTCGCGGTGACGCCATCGACCGTCTGCCCTGTGTACCCATCGTGGGCAACACGGCAGCGCGCGTTGTCGGTGCCAAGGTCTCCGATTTTCGAGGCAATGGAAGGCTCATCGCCGCCGCGCAGGTTGCAGCCTATCAACGTTTCGGCTACGACGTCATCCGCATCTTCACCGATCTCTACACACAAGCCGAGGCCATGGGCGCACGCGTCCACTATCCGGGCGACGAGACTGCATATCTTGCCGCGCCAGCAATCGAGTCCGTCGAACAGATTGCAACGCTTGAGCCTGCGAATCCGCATAAAGACGGTAATCTTCCAGCACATCTCGAAGCGATGTCGAGGGCGATTGCAGCGGTTGGCAACGAAGTAGTGGTCACCGGAGCACTCACCGGTCCATTCACCACGGCTTCTTTTCTGATTGGTACAGAGACGCTAGTGCGCCTCATGCTGAAGAATCCGGCTGCCGTGCATCAGCTCTGCGAAATTGCGCTAGAAAGCGCGCTCGCTTACGCCGAGGCTATTCTCGACACGGGCTGTACACCGAGCCTCACCGATGCAATGTGTTCCACCACGGTAATTAGCCCCAAACAGTTTCGCGAATTTGGCCAGCCCTACCTCACACGCCTTATCGAATTCATTCACAGCCATAACCGCTCGGTCACCTTGCATATCTGCGGAAAGACTCACGCCATCTGGGAGCAGATGTGCGAGACAGGCGCGGACTGCCTCTCCATTGACAATGCTGCCGATCTTGCAGAGGCCAAAGCAATGGTGGGAGATCGCGTCCGCCTGATGGGCAATGTTTCTCCCTCGGAGATCATGTTGCAGGGCACTCCTGATCAGGTGCGCGCGGCGGTGCGCGAGTGTGTACGCAAGGCGCATGACAATCCCAAAGGCCTCATCGTTGCCTCCGGTTGCAGCCTTCCGGTCGAGACCCCGTTCGCAAACATTGATGCCATGCTCAACGCCGTGCGCGAAATTGGCTGGCCCATTCACGTCGGAGAAGAAGAAATGGAGACAGCATGGAGAGCCTGAGTCCAAAAGACCGTCTGCTGCGCGTCTTGCGCAAGGAACCCGTCGATCGCGCTCCGGTGATCTGCACCGGCGGCATGATGAACTCGGCCATCGTCGAGATCATGCAGAAGACCGGGCACACTCTTCCCGAAGCGCACTTTGACGCCGCGCGCATGGCGGCCCTGGCTCGCGACGTGCAGTCCTTCACTGGCTTCGAAAACGTCGGCGTCCCTTTCTGCATGACCATCGAGGCAGAGTTGCTCGGCAGCGAAATCAATCACGGTACACTCGCCTGCGAACCAAAGATTGCACGCGAAGTTTTTCCCACCGTTCGTGACGTGACCTTTGGCAACGTGGAGTTACTGGCGCGCTCAGGACGCATGAATGTTGTTGTTGATGCGGCGCATCGCATCTCGACGCAAAACCCCGACGTCCCGGTGATCGCCAGCCTTACCGGCCCGATCAGTACGGCTGCTTCAATTGTCGATCCACTCACGTTTTACAAGGCTCTCCGCAAAGATCCGGAGGGCGCGCATCAGGTACTCGACTACGTTACTCGTCTGCTCTCGGCTTTTGCGAAACGGCTTCTTGAGCAGGGAGCTACGGCCATCGCTGTCGGCGATCCATCTGCTACTGGGGAGATTTTAGGCCCGGCAATGTTTGAGAAGTTTGCCGTGCGCTATATTAACCAGCTTGCCGACGATGTGCACGCCCTCGGCTATCCGCTCATTCTGCACATCTGCGGAGACATGAAGCGGGTGAGCCACTGCTTGCCGTTGCTGCGCTGCGATGCCCTCAGCACCGATGCTATGGTGAACCTCGTCGCGCTCAAGAACGAGTATCCGCAGATCACCACCATGGGCAATCTGAGCACATATGCATTGGAATGGAACGACCCGGAGAAGATCGCGGCGGTGACTCGTAACCTCGTCGCGAGCGGCATCAACATCATCTCTCCTGCCTGCGGCCTGAGCACTTCCACAAAGCTGCAAAGCATCCGAGCGATGACCGACACCGTGACGCGAGGTGAGAAGTAGTGGCCACCGTTCACTTCATACCGGATGGTATTACGATCCCTGTTTCGACCGGCACGCGTCTGATTGACGCGGCCCGCGCTGCTGGAATTCGGATGGAGACACCTTGCGATGGCGCAGGCACATGCGGCAAATGCAAGGCAAAGGTTGGGGCCGATGCGATGCTGCAGCTCTCCGGCGACGCACGCAAGTCACTTACTCAGGCAGAGCGCGAGGACGGATGGATACTTGCCTGCCAGGCCACAGTGCATGGCGACCTTCACGTTGAGATGGAAGCGTGTGACTCCGATGGATTGCAGATCCTCAGCGACGGACAGAAGATCGCCGTGGAACTCAATCCATGGATTCGCAAGTCGTACGACGATGCGACTGACAGAACGAGCGTTCTTGCAGGTGACACCGCGCTCATCGAAGAACCAGGTGACACATCCGCCGAGATGTACGGCATTGCAGTGGATATCGGAACCACGACGCTGGTCACGACTCTACTTGACCTCCGCACGGGCGCCGAACTTGGAGTGACATCGAGCCTCAATCCGCAGGCCGTTCACGCGCAGGATGTGCTCTCGCGTATCAAGATGGGTTCGAAGCCCGCAGGGCTGCACAAGCTCCATGCGGAGCTTATCGAGGAGATCAGCCGACAGACAACACAGCTCGCGGTCAAAGCAGGTGTTGCGCTGGAGAATATCTATGAAGCGGTGTTTAGTGGGAACACAACAATGTTGCACCTTGTCACGCGTACGGACCCGAGTTCGCTCGGTAAGTATCCGTATGCACTCTCGCTGAGTGGCGGCCAGCATGTGAACGCACGCGAGATCGATCTTGGAATCTCGGAACACGGCATCGTCTATTTGCCACCGATCTTCTCCGCCTACGTGGGCGCTGACATCACCTCCGGGATACTCTCCACGCGACTGGCCCAGCAGCCCGGTGTTGTTCTTCTTGTGGATATCGGCACGAACGGCGAGATGGCGCTCTCCGTTGATGGCCGTCTTACTGCGACTTCGACCGCTGCGGGGCCGGCATTTGAAGGCATGAACATTGCTTGCGGAATGCGCGCCAGCCGTGGAGCCGTTGAGTTGGTCGCGCTTGATGAGCATGGCATTCGCGTGGAGACCATCGCAGGCAGCGATGCAGTTGGCATCTGCGGCAGCGGTCTTTTGGATGCTGTTGGCGAGCTTGCGGCGAAAGGCGGGCTCGACAAAAACGGCCGTTTCCAGAACAACGGAACGAGCCACACCCAGCCTTGGCGGGATCAGTGGGAGACTCTCGATGGCAAACCCATCTTTCGTATCGCGGGACCGGTGTACCTCACACAGAAAGATGTGCGCCAGGTTCAGTTGGCGAAGGGAGCGGTTCGCACCGGCATCGAGATGCTGCTGAAGGCAGCGAAAATCGAGGCCGGACAGGTGGATCGCGTTCTCATTGCGGGATCGTTCGGCTTTCACCTTCGCACAGCAAGTCTCATCCATCTTGGACTTCTTCCGAAGGAGTTTAGCAACCGCGTTGAGTTTGTAGGCAATACCTCAAAGTCCGGTGCCGAAGCGTTTCTCTTGAATCGCGATGCACGGGAAGAGATGAAGCAGATCGTGACGCGCGTCGAGGTTCTCGAACTCGCCAACGATCCTGCTTTCGAGAAGTCATTTATTCGTTCGTTGCAATTCTAAGTTGGAGATTATGTCAAAGAAGTCCGAACCAACGTGCTCTGATTGCGGCCTGCTGAGCTGCTACCGTCAAGACAAGAACTTTCCGTCCTTCTGTCTCACGCAGGCGAGCGACCCCGCCGAACTGGCAGAGGTCGTTGAAACCTATCGCGGAGATGGCGAAGATGCGCGCACCTCGCGCGCCGCTGCCGAGGTCGAAGGCACATACTACGGCAAGCTGACGCGTGTTGAAGAGATCATCGCCTTTGCCAATCGCATTGGCGCACGGCGCATCGGTATCGCCACCTGCATTGGCCTGATCGAAGAGACGCGCATCTTCGTCAAGGTGCTTGAGGCACACGGGCTCGAATCCTATGCCGTGCTTTGCAAGGTAGGTTCGGTGGACAAGACCGAGGTCGGAATCCCCGATGATTTGAAGATCATGAAGGGCTGCCACGAATCCATCTGCAATCCAATTTTCCAGGCCAAGATATTGAACGAACAAAAGACAGATCTGAACGTGATCGTGGGGCTCTGTGTCGGCCACGATTCGCTCTTTATCAAGTACTCCGATGCGTTGGTCACCACGCTCATCACCAAAGACCGCGTGCTGGCCCACAACCCGGCGGCAGCGCTGTACACGTCAGGTTTCTACTACAAGCGCCTGTTGAAGCCGGAGGCCAAACTCTAGGTTCAACTGCAACTTTGGCACGTTCATTAATCGCAAGAAGGGCAAGTCGTGACACATAAGGAAATCATTGCGAAGTTGATTGCTCTGGAGAAGACGCCGAGGCTGCCTGTCTCGCTGCTTTCTGGTGGGGCATGGACGCTGAACCGCGACGGGCTAACGATGGAGCAGGCGCTCGATGCACATCCGGAGCGGCTCGCCGAGGTCATCGCCCGCACGAATGAACTTGTCGGTTGCGACATCGTCTGGCCCGGCTCGGGATACCACAATCTTGCGCTTCGCGGCGCTGGTGGCGTCATTAAGTTCCGCACCAAGGGTACGCCGGATGTCATGGCGCCCCTCATTCAAGAAGTCAGAAACCTCGACTCGTCGCTGGCCGGGCGCATGCAAGAAGACGCAGGTATTCGCGTGCTGGTGGAGACCGCGCGGCTGCTCTCAAACTCCATAGGAGAGCACACCGTTGTCGGTACCAGTCAATGGGCTCCGTTCACTCTCGGCGGTCTTGCTTTTGGAGTCGAGCGTCTCATGCGCTCTGTTTACAAGGACAAACCCGCCGTTCACGCTGTTCTTGAGTTTGCCGCCGACCTTTGCTTCGCGTACCTCGAACCGTTCATCGATGCTGGCGTCTCCATCATCTCGCTCGCCGACCCGACTTCCTCGGGGGATCTGATTTCGCGCCAGCAGTTTGAGGAGTTCTCACTTCCTTATCTGACGAAGGTCGCTACCAAAGTGAAGGCGCGCGGTGTCTGGCTTGTCGTTCACATCTGTGGCAACACTACCAATCGCCTCGACCTGATTCCTTCTTCCGGCGCGGACATTATGTCCGTGGATTACAAAGTTGACCTCGGCGAGGCGCGCCGTTTGCTCGATGGCAAAATCGCATTCGCCGGAAACATGAACCCTGTCGCAGTGATGCAAAAAGAGACCCCGCAAGGTGTCGCAGAGGCTTGCCGTGAATCCATTGCCAAGGCTCAGGCTTCCGCAGGATACCTGCTCATGCCGGGCTGCGATATTCCCCCTAGTGTCCCGATTGAAAACGTAAGAGCCATGGTCGAAACCGCCCATGAGTATTCGTTCGCATAGGAAATCATTATGTCTAAAGCAGCAACGCAAAAGAGCATCGTCACGCAGCAGGCAGTGCGCGGCAAGGGCACAATCTGTATTCAGGGTGGCTACGTACCCAAGGTGGGCGAGCCGAGAGTTCTCCCAATTTTCCAATCCACCACATATAAATATGAAGACCTCGAACAGGTTGAGCGTCTCTTTGCTCTGGAAGAGGCCGGCTATAAATACACCCGCACCGGCAACCCGACGGTGGCAGCCCTCGAGCAGAAAATCACCGAGCTCGAAGGAGGCACAGGTGCCGTTGCTCTCGCCTCGGGACAGGCCGCGAATCTGCTGGCGATCACGAATATTGCCAGCGCGGGCGACCACGTTGTTTCCGCGTCAACGGTCTACGGCGGTACCTACACTCTCCTTCATCGCACACTAAAGCGCTACGGCATTACAACCACATTCATCGATCCCGAGTCGCCAGAGAAGGAGCTTCAAAAGGTTTTCCAGCCGAATACCAAGTTGATTCTCGCCGAGACCATCGGCAACCCAGGTCTTGGCATTCTGGACTTCGAAAAGTTTTCCTCACTCGCGCGACGCAACGATGTTCCATTTATCGTAGACAACACTCTGGCGACACCCTGCCTCTGCAATCCATTCCAACTCGGGGCCAACATCATTACCCATTCGGCAACCAAGTACATTGATGGCCACGCTACCAGTCTTGGTGGCGTTGTCATTGATGGTGGCAACTACAACTGGGCAAACGGAAAATTTCCCGACCTCACCGAAGCTGATGACACCTACGCAGGCACTCGCTACGTAGAGAAGTTCCCAACCTTCGCATTCGTCGCCAAAGCGCGCGCGCAGTACCTCCGCGACTTTGGCGCATGCCTCAGTCCGTTTAATGCTTTCCTATTCAATCTGGGACTGGAGACACTGCATCTACGCATCGAACGGCACAGCCAGAATGCAAGTGCCCTCGCCGAATTTCTGAGTACGCATCCCAAGGTGAGCTGGGTCGTCTATCCCGGACTTAAAGGAAATCCCAATCGCGCCCGCATCAAGAAGTACTTCCTGCGAAACCTGGCTAGCGGCATTCTCACGTTTGGAATCAAGGGCAATGCTCAGGCTGCCCGTACTTTCGTGCGTAATCTCAAGGTTGCCGCGCTGGTCGTGCATATTGGAGATGCTCGCACCAGTGTGTTGCATCCCGGCACCAGCACTCACTCGCAGATGAATGCCGAGCAGCAGCGGAGCGCCGGAATCACCCCTGACATGATTCGTGTTTCGGTAGGCATAGAGGATGCCGCGGACATTCTCGCTGACTTCGACCAGGCTCTACGCAGTATCGGCTGAGAGGGAATAAATCTGATGACCAACACATGCACGAAGCAAACCTTGAGCAACTCTATCCTTGTCGATGCGTCGCGCTATTTGCAGATCGATCATCTGCAACGTATCCAGCCGCAGCTCTCTGTAGAAATCACCGGCCACTGCTTTCAACCCCACATTGACGATCTCGAAAGCGACTGGGTCTCGCACGTTGCCGCACCGGGCTTCAAGGTCTATCGTCAGCAGCGCGAAGCAGACGTCGAGTCCTTCTGCTCCATCGGAACTGGTTCTGGCCTTGACGTGCTCTCGGCTATCGAGATTCTCGGCGCAACTCGGGTGGGCCTCACCGATGTGCATGAGGAAGTGGTCGCAGCAGCGGCAGCCAACATCGCGCGGAATCGGTTGGGCCCGCATTCCGTGACGATCCAGTCTGGCTTCGGCGATCTGCTAACGCCGCTTTTGCCTTACGCATCTCGTTATGACGTCATCTATGAAAACCTGCCAAACATTCTGTCCCAAGATGCAGAGGTTGTTGCGGAAGAGAAGAACAGCTCCGCCTACGTTCCGCCTCGCACGGAGGAAGTACCGCAAGCGGTGAAGCGGCAGATGCTCGAACTTCACTACCTTGCACTGCTCCAGTCCAAGTCGTTCCTGAAACCAGGAGGCGCTGTTCTTTCCTGCCTTGGCGCTCGCGTGCCACTTGATGAATTTCTGTCACTTGGCAAACTCGCGGGTTATACGCCGTCGATCCTGACGTACGGCTGGAAGGTGCAAGGCGATCCTGAGTTGATCAGAGACTATGGCAGCAACCAAGCCAGTGGCTTCGGCCCGTTTTACTTCTACCGCGCGGAAGTATTACAGCAGACCTTTGCCGGCCTCGATGCCGCCAACACTGGCCGGAATGCATTGGACATTGAACGCAGTCTGCAGACACGCCGGATGGATCCCATCACAGCGTATGCGGCGTTCGAAAATGGTGAGCGCATTGCGCACACTGTGGCCGTTCTGAAATGCGAGCTGAAGTAACGATGGTTAATAGCGTTCCCATCTTGCAACTCATCGAAGCCATGGAGCTCCGGTTGAATCAGCGGGCTGTCACGCTGGACGACGTGGGACTGGAGGCCGCCCGCGTTCAGGCACTCCTAAGTCCGCTTCCTGCGTTGACCGGTATATTTCCCAAGAGCGAGCATCCCTCCACTCGCTACCTTGACGCTGCCTTGGCGGCGGGTGACAATGCAACTGACCACTTGCTCGCAGCCATTCGAAGTGTAGCGTTCCATCTTCCATGGCGCTACAGCTACGCCAGACGCAGTGATGCTCCGGGTCTTCAAAACAATATGGCCTTTGCCGAGATCATCGGACCAGCCGCCCCCTATGTGAGCGAAAGAGTATGCCTCGGTCTCACGCTGATCGGTCCAAATACGTTCTATCCTCCGCACTGGCATCCTGCGATCGAACTCTATTACGTCGCCGCCGGAGAGGCTACATGGACGGCGAATGGATTATCGAGACGCAATCCTCCCGGTACCTTCATCCTTCATGGCCCGAAGGTCATTCATGCCATGCAGACTCACCAGGAACCGCTGCTCGCGGTTTACACATGGAGTGGTGAAGACATCCGCAGTCCGTCGGTTTATACATGATCGGGGGAAGCATAATCAGTGACGGCCTTTACTCGGGCTAGGTTACTTTGTTGTTCATGTTGAGGGATGTTTGTATGGAAGGCTGGCAATCGACAGCCCTATGCTTGCGTGTTCGTTCCGGTTGCCGATGCATTCCGCACTGCGCTTACGGTTCATCAAGGGTTCCCCGCTACCAAACTTGAAACCGCTTTTTTGAACCGTTTATCGTGCGAAAGCACTCCAAAATCGAAGGAGCGCTCGGCCTAAGACATAGAAAACACATGCACTCCAGAGGGCCAGGCCCGCTTAGTAGCCGAGATATCTGAAAACTGGAGAGGTCTCTGCAAACTCGTTCGTAGTTTCGACACAACACACGATGATGTTCTTTCCCGTTGTTTCTTCCTCAAACAGATACTCAGTTCGCAGTTGCCCAGTTGCCCTAAATCAAGTGCAACTTCCTCGCCAACTGTTCGTCTTCAAGGGAGACACCTCTTCGGTCACCAACCCGACAATTATCCGATTCCCCGCGACCAAACTTGGAACCGTTTTTGGAACCGTTTATCGCCGAAAGCACTCCAAAATCGGCGACGTGCTCCGGCTAAGTCATAGAAAACAAACGTACTCCATGACGCCGGACCCGCCTGTTAACCGAAGGGTTGTAGGTTCGAGTCCTACCTGAGGAGCCATTCTTTGTTCAATTTACAGTTTGTAAATCGTAGAAGAAACCCTTGTCAGTCCGCCGCCCAGACTTAACCTTCCTCCTTGGTATGGCTTGAGAGCCGTAGCGA
>Ga0181528_10000519_pt1 | contig 27022 bp, 24 predicted proteins | sample PEATcosm2014_Bin_47_FD_119742 | JGI IMG/M metagenome (GOLD analysis project Ga0181528, IMG submission 119742) | Peatland microbial communities from MTU Mesocosm Facility, Houghton, MI, USA - PEATcosm2014_Bin10_10_metaG | ecosystem: Environmental > Terrestrial > Soil > Wetlands > Peat | place...
CCGACGTGGTGGCGGCCGAGGACCTCGCCCGCATACCCGTGCCGGCCCGGAACCGCTGAACGGCCGACCCCGACGCGGGTGGCTCAGGTGGGACCGGCGAAGTACGCGTCGCGCAGGCTCCGCTTCAGGATCTTGCCCGAGGCGTTGCGGGGCAGCTGCTCGTCGGCGAAGGCGATCCGGCTCGGGACCTTGAAGGGGGCCAACGACTCGGACAGGAAGTCCTTCAGCCCGTCGGCGTCGAGGTCCGAGCCCGGCTGGCGCAGGATGACGCAGGCCACCTCCTCGCCCAGGCGCTCGTGGGGCACCCCGAACACGGCGGCCTCGTACACGTCGCCGTGTTCGTAGATCGCACTCTCCACCTCGGCGCAGTAGACGTTCTCGCCGGCCCGCAGGACCATGTCCTTGGCCCGGTCCTCGATGTACAGGAAGCCCTCGTCGTCGATGCGGCCGAGGTCCCCCGACGCCAGCCAGCCGTCGACGATCGTCTCGGCCGTGGCTTCCGGTTTGTTCCAGTAGCCGCGGATGACGTTGGGGCCCTTCATGAAGATCTGTCCGCGCGACCCGACCGGCACGGGTCGGCCGTCGTCGTCGCGGATCTCGACGTCCATGACCGGCATGAGCACGCGCCCGGTGGAGGTCGGGTGCGTGACGTAGTCGTCCCCGGTGTTGCCGGGGCCGAGGCCGTTGGTCTCGGTCATGCCGTACCCGATGTTGGGTCGGCCCTTGGTGAATCCCTTCTCGACCCGGTCGACGAGCTTGGCCGGTGCCGGCGCACCACCCCCACCGACACTGGCCAGGGACGAGGTGTCGTACTTGTGGAACGAGGAGCTCTCCAGCATGTCCCAGCTCTGGGTGGGCACGCCGACGAAGGTGGTGACCCGCTCGGCCTCGATCAGCCGGAGGGCCGTGTCGGGGTCCCAGCGGTGCATCATCACGAGCTTGAACTTCATCCCGAAGCAGGAGAGCATCACCGGCACGCACCCGGTCACGTGGAACAGCGGCACGATGAGGATGAAGCACGGGGCGAACGAGCCACCGGTGCCGAAGACGTCCTCGCCCTTGCGGGCGGTGAGGATGGTGGAGTTGCACCAGAACCCCATGAGGCCGTTGATGACGGCGCGGTGGGTCGACACGGCCCCCTTGGGGAAACCGGTGGTGCCCGAGGTGTAGAGGATGGTGGCGTCGTCGTCGGGGTCGACCTCGACGACGGGCATCGTGTCACCGAGGGTCACGACCTCGTCGTAGCGCTGGACCCCGGTGGGATTGGGCTCGAGCTGGTCGCCGCGCACCATGATCATGGGCACGCCACGGGCGTGGGCCGGGGCATGGGCCCGCTCGATCCGCTCGGGGTCGGCGATCAGCAGGGCCAGGCCCGAGTCCTCGATGGCGTAGTCGAGCTCCGCCTCGGTCCACCAGGCGTTGAGGGACACCGACACCGCCCCCACCGACAGGATGGCGGCGAAGGAGACGATCCACTCGGGCAGGTTGCGCATGGCGATCCCGACCCGGTCGCCCTTGGTGATCCCGTACCGCTCCACCAGGGCCCGGGCGAGCGCGTCGACGTTGCGCATCGTCTCGGCGAAGGACCAGCGCTCGTCCTCGTAGACGAGGAACTCCGCCTCGTCACCCCGGGCTCCGGCGAACAGCTGGCCCAGGTTGGCCGGCGCGTTCTTGAACACCCGGACGTCACGCCCGCCGGCCGTCACGGGCACGACCTCGAACAGCTGTCCCGGGCCGGTGACCTGGGCCAGTGCCTCCTCGTACGTCAGCGACACGGTCGCCTCCTCCCTCACCGCCTGCCTCGACCGGTCGATGGAGCCGGCGGACAGTGAGTGTAGGTCGCCGGGGACGGGGCCGATCCCGGCGGGCGCCCCCGGGCTCAGGTGCCGGCCGCCTCGGCGGCGGCCGTCGGCGCCGGCTCGTGCACCACCGGCGCCCCGAAGGCGGCCCGCCGGCTGGCCCGGCGGAGGGCGGCGAGCACCGGCCGGCCGAGGACGAGCACCAGGACGCCGTTGGTGATGGCCCGGGGGATGTCGAAGCCGAGCGAGGTCGTCAGGTCGAAGAACAGGAAGCTGTGGAGGTTGTGGACCAGTCCGGCTCCCGGCACGAACGCGAAGGACGTCGAGGCATCGGCGCCGAACGGCCAGAACCAGAGGTTGAGCAGCGTGCCGTAGAGGATGCCGGCCACGGCCGCGTAGCCGGCCAGCAGGCCGATCTCGGCCCGGCCCCGGGCCGGAGGGAGGCAGCCCGCGCCGAAACCCATCCAGGCCGCCCCGAACATCTGGAAGGGCAGCCACGGGCCCACCCCTCCGGTGATGAGGGCGGAGACCACGATGGTGAGCGCCCCGAGGACGAAGCCGAAGCCGCGGCCCAGCACCCGGCCGGCCGGGATCAGCAGGAAGAACACGGGCTCGAACCCGGCGACGCCCGGGCTCGGCACGCGTAGAGCGGCCCCGCAGGCGGCCAGGATCCCGAGCAGGGCGATGGCCTTGGCGTCGAGCGAGCCCTCCGCCAGCTCGCTCAGCACCACCGCCAGCAGCAGCGGCAGGACGGCGATGAAGATCCACGGGGCGTCGGTCGCGTGGGCCTGGGCGTTGCCCGCCGTGCCGTGGAGCAGAAGGGGCCAGCAGAAGCCCACCACCCCGACCAGGGAGGTGACGGCCAGCAGCACCGAGGCGCGGGGCCGGAGCCGGACGGCGGCGGTCACCCGGGATCGGTCAGCCACGGACGGCCTCGGGCTCGAGGGCGGCGCGGACCTCGGCGACCGTCAACCACGGTCCGGGGGCGAGCACCTTGGCCACCTGGGGGGCGAAGACCGGTGAGTGGCAGACCACGTCGCGGGCGGGCCCGTCGGCGACGACCTCCCCTTCGGCCAGCACCACCGCCCGGGTGGCCACCTGCGCCACCAGCTCCACGTCGTGGGTGGCCATGACCACGGCGTGCCCGTCGGCTGCCAGCTCCCCCAACAGGTGGACGAGCCGGGCCTTGCCCGGGTAGTCGAGTCCACGGGTGGGCTCGTCGAGCAGCAGCAGGGGCGGGGTCGGCGCCAGCACGACGGCCAGGGCCAGGGCCAGACGCTGGCCCTCGGAGAGGTCCCGGGGGTGGCGCCCGGGGGGCAGGCCGGGCAGGACCCGTTCGAGCATGGCGGCGGTGGTGCCGGGGGCGAGTCCGGTGTCGCGGTCGGCCGACGTGCACTCCTCGGCCACCGAGTCGCCGTAGAGGAGGATGCCCGCGTCCTGGGGCACCAGGCCCACGCGGGTCACGAGAGCCTTCGGGGCCAGGCGGTCAGGAGCGTCTCCACCCACGTCGACGCGTCCGGCCGAGGGAGCCCGTGCCCCGGCCAGTTGCGACAGCAGCGTGGATTTGCCCGAGCCGTTGCGACCCATCACGGCGACGATCTCGCCGGGTCGGACCTCGAGGTCGACGGCGTCGAGGGCCGTCACCTCGTGGTAGCGCACGGTGACCCCCTCGAGCCGGGCCTGCACGTCGCCCCGGGGGGCGGGGGCGGCGTGGGGGGGGACGGCCTCGGCGAGCCGGTCCCGGAGCGGGCCGGCCAGACGGCGGGCGTCGCGCACCGAGAGGGGCAGCGGCGCCCAGCCGCAGAGGCGCCCGAGGTCGACCAGGGGTGGGGCCACCGGGGCGTCGACCATGACCTCCGCGGCCGGGCCGACAACCAGGGACGAGCCCCGGCCGGGCACGAGCACCACGGAGTCGGCGAAGGGCAGGACGCGCTCGAGGCGGTGTTCGGCGAGGAGCACGGTCAGGCCCAGGTCGTGGACCAGGCGGGTGAGCGACGCCAGCACCTCCTCGGCCGCCGCCGGGTCGAGGGCCGACGTCGGCTCGTCGAGGACCAGCACCCGGGGGGAGGCGGTCAGGACGGCGCCGATGGCGACCCGCTGCTGCTGTCCCCCCGAGAGGGTCCCGAGCGGCCGGTAGCGCAGCTCGTGGAGGCCCAGGAGGTCGAGGGTGTCCTCCACCCGACGCCGCATCACGTCCGGGGCCAGGCCGAGGTTCTCCATGGTGTACGCCAGTTCGTCCTCGACCACGTCGGTCACGAAGCTGGCGGCCGGGTCCTGTCCGACCATGCCCACCACGTCGGCCAGCTCACGGGGCGGGAAGTCGCGGGTCGAGCGCCCGTCGACCAGGACGTCGCCGCTGAGCCGTCCGCCGGTGAAGTGCGGGACCAACCCGTTGACGGCCCGGAGCAGGGTGGTCTTGCCCGACCCCGTCGGCCCGACCACGACGCACAACTCGCCCTCACCGATCGAGAGGTCCACGCGGTCGAGCGTCGGGCGGTCGGCACCGTCATAGGTGAACGAGACGTCCGAGAAGCGGATCATGGCACCGGCTCCCCGGGGCGGGAGGCGACCGGGCGCGTGCCCGGCCCGGCGCCGGCCGGAGCCCTGGGGGACGGAGCCGGCCCCGGCACCGGACGCGCCCGGACGGCGTCCGTCGTCGCGCGGGCGGCACCGTCGGGGGCGGCGACCTCCGGGCGTCCGGACGGTGTCCGGTCCCCCGCCACCACCACCGTGCCGGGCCGCTCGACGGGCGCGATCCACGCCGGTGCCAGACCGACGAGCACCCCGACGGCGGCCACGATCGGCAGGGTCGGCGCCGTCAGCGGGTTGGCCACGAACTGCAGGCCGGAGACCCCGGCCAACCCGGCGGCCACCAGGGTGCCCACCACGACGACACCCGACGCCGCTACCAGCCACTCCTGGAGCCGCCAGGGGTCGGGCCGGTAGCGGGTGCGGTCGGTGCGGCGTCCGCCCGCGGCGAGGCCGACGCCGACCAGGACGGCACCGACGGCGACGAAGGGGATGCCCCCGCCGGGCAGCGAGCCGGCCACCACGACGCCGTAGACCCCGGCCACGACCAGCAGCAACCCTGCGGCGGTGGCGCCGCCGGACCACCGACGGGCCCGGCGAGCCACGGGCACCCGGCGACCGTAGCCGCGGGCGTCCATCGACGAGGCCAGCTGGAGCGAGCGCTCGAGGGCCCGCTCGAGGACCGGCACGGCCATGCCGCGCAGGCCGGAGAGTCCGCGCACCGACCGGCCCCGCAGCCGGCGGGCCTCGCGGATGTCGCCGATGGCCATGACCAGCTCGGGGGCGAACGAGAGCGACACCGTGATGGCGACGCCGGCCTCGTAGAGCACGGCCGGCAGGCAGCGCAGCAGCCGGTAGGGGCTGGCCAACGAGTTGGCGGCGCCGAAGCAGACGAGGACCACGGCGAGCTGCAGGCCGGTGACGGCGGCCTGCACGATGGACTCGATCGTCACGGCTCCGCCGATGCTGACCCCTTCCGCCCACGACGGCAGGGGGACGTGGGGCAGCGTGAAGATCGTGTGGCCCGGCAGTGCCCGGTCACCGAAGACGATGACCAGGACGACCCGCAGCACGATGACGGCGAGTCCGAGGCGCAGGAAGACGCCCATCGAGCGCGACCAGGGCGCGGTGGTCCGTCGGGCGGACACCACGAAGATGACCACCGCGCCGATCAGCGCCAGCAGGATCGGGTTGGTCGTGCGGGACGCCGCCCCGGCCATGCACGCGGCCCACAGCCACCACCCGCCCGGGTGGAGGCCCCGGCGTCCCGGAGCGGTCCGGCCGGCACTCCGGCTCATCGGGGCGCGACGCTCACGGGGTCCGTGGGTTCCGGCGGGAACGGATGTAGGCGGCGATCACCAGCGCGGCCGCGATCAGACCGCCGATGACGAGGGGGAGCGGGTTCGATCCGCCCGAGCCCTTGTCGTGGGTGGCCACGTCGTCCTGGGGGACGGACGGCACCGTCGTGGCGGCGGAGTCGGCCGCCGGGGAGGTGGTGGTCGACGACATCGGGCCCGTGGTCGACGAGGACGTGCCACCGCCCACGCCGGAGACCGTGGTCGACGTCGAGGCACCCGGGCCGTCGTGGCCGTGGTGGGCCGTCCCGGCGGCAGCGCCGGAGCCGGACGGGCCCCCGGCCGCGGACGGGGCCGCCCCGGTGCCGGCGGTCTGCTTGCCGCCGCCCGCTCCACCGCCACCGCCGCCACCACCGCCGCCGCCGCCGCCACCACCGGATCCGTGGGATCCGCAGATGGCGCTGTAGCGGGCGGCCGTGCGCGGTGGGGGGTCGCTGGGGTTGGCCTTCCCCGGGTCCTCGAACCGCCAGCCCTCGACGTCGTCCTGGCCGACCGGGTTCGAGGCACCGGTCTCGGCGTACGTCCAGCCGTGCGGTCCACCGGTCCAGTACGCCCAGTAGATGTAGCCCCCGGCCACCTCGGTCCCGCACCCGCTGGAGGGGACTCCGTTGATGGAACAGAGCAGTCCACTGGCGTTGTAGGTGGGTTGGGCCAACCGCTCCTGGCTCACGAAGGCGGCCAGTGCGTCGTAACGGTCGTCGGAGGAGGGCACGCTCACGCAGCCGACGACCTGGTTGCCGGCCGGACCGCCGAAGTCGAGTACGAACGCCACCGAGGTCTCCCCCGCCGTACCCGCGGCATGGGCGACATCGGCGAACGGGCGCAGGGCGAACGGTCCGGCGAGGGCCAGCGCCGTCGTGCCCGCCGCCACGACGAGCGCCGCGCGGCCGATCCGGCGCCACGGCCGGGAGCGACGCGGCCCACCGGGGGGCGGGGACTCCGTTCCGGGGGTATCCGTCCGGTGGCGCCTGGTGACGGACATCGAACCTTCTCGCTTCCGGGCCTGACCCGGCAGCACCGGGAGTCGTCCCCCGGTGACCGAGTCCGCGCCGCTGTTCTCGACGGGTGGGACTCACCAAGTCCGGGGGCGGCATCCCGGCTCGCGGCACACGCCCTGTCGGGTCGTCACGTGCCGCCTACGGTTGCGGACCAGCGCCGGAGTTCGACCGGCTTCCCCGCCCGGGGACTTCATGATGCTGGCCCCGATCGTAGCAGGACGCCCCCGTCGGCTCCCCGGCGGTCGCCGTGGCCGGCGGGGTCGCGGTCGGGCCTCGTCAGGCGAGGGTTCCGGCCGGCCCCAGCCAGTCGGCCGTGACCTCGGCGATGCACGACCCCGTCTCCGCCTGGGCCCGTCGGTGGCCGAACCGGTCCACCAGCGACACGACGGTACACCCGGCGTCCCGCGCCCGGGCCAGGCCCTCCGCCGTGCACCGCCCGACCACCACCAGCGTGGCCAGACCCGCCGGACGGGCGTCCCCGACCACCCCGCCCACGACCTTGCCCCGGAAGGACGTGGCGTCGAGGGCCCCCTCGCCCGTCACCACCCGGTCGGCCCCTCCGAGTGACCGGTCCAGCCCGACCAGGTCACGTACGAGCTCGTAACCCGACGCCAGGGTGCCGCCCAGCACGGCCAGGGCACCGCCCAGTCCGCCGGCGGCGCCGGCCCGCGGCAGCACGCGGACGTCGATGCCGTAATGGTCCAGGTAGCGGTCGGCGAGTGCCTCGAGTCGCTCCGTCAGCACGACCACCAGGTCGGGACCGGCACCCTTCTGGGGACCGAACACCGCGGCCGCCTCGACGAAGGTGGCCGCCACGTCACAGGCCCCGACCAGACGCGCACCGCCCAGGCCGCCCGCCGCCTCGACCGCCTCCAGGGCACCGAGGCCGCCGTCGGTCGTGGCCGAGCCGCCGAGCCCGACCACCACGGTGCCGCCCGGGCCCACCCGGCGCGCCGCGGCCACCAGGAGCTCCCCGGTCCCCCGCGACGTGGCGGCCACCGGATCGTTGCGCCTCGCGCCGCCGGCGAGCGAGAGCCCCGACGCCCGGGCCGACTCGACGACCGCGGTCCCGTCGCCGAACCGCCAGGCCGCATCGACCCGCGACCCGTCCGGTCCGGTGACGCGGGTCACCACCTCGGTCGGGCACACCTCGGCGCAGGCGTCGAGCAGTCCCTCCCCGCCGTCCGACATCGGGAGCGCCGTCATGTCCCATCCGAGGCCGACGGCGGCGTCGGCCATGGCCGAGGTCACCTGGCGGGCGTCGGCGGTGCCCCGGAACTTGTCGGGGGCCAGCACGACTCGGGGCATCCCGGGACCCTACCGACTCGGTGGCCCGACCCCGGGGAACCGCCGGCCGGGTCAGCCCCGCACCGCGGCGTAGGCGGCCCGGACGGCGGACGAGTCGACGGACCGGTCCGGTTCGACCCGGTGCGCCTCGCCGAAGGCCCAGGACGCCCGGACCTCGTCGGGCGACCGGCCGGTCACCACGGCCGCCGCCTGCACGCAGGCCCCGGTGGCCACGGCCTCGTCGACGTCCGGCACCACGACCACCCGTCCCGACAGGTCGGCCAGGGCCCGGCGGTAGGCCGGCGACCGGGCCCCCCCACCCACCGCCACCAGCGGCCCGGCGTCCACCGCGGTGAGCTCCGACAGGGCGTCGAGGGCGTCGAGCAGTCCGCACACCACCCCCTCGAAGGCGCTGGCCGCCACATCGGGCCGGGACACACCGGTGCGCAGGCCGGCCAGCGTCCCGGTGGCGGTCGGCCGGTCGGGGGTCCGCTCGCCGTCGAAGTAGGGGAGGAGGGTGAGGCCGGACGCACCGGTCGGCGTCGAGAGGGCGAGGTCGGACAGGCCGGCCGGTGACACACCGAGCAGTCCGGCGACCGCCTCCGTCACCCGGGTGGCGTTGAGTGTGCAGGCCAGCGGTAGGTAGCCGCCCGTGGCGTCGGCGAACCCGGCCACGGTGCCGGACGGGTCGGCGGTCGGTCGCGCGCTGCGGACGTAGACGGTGCCCGACGTGCCGAGCGAGACGCACGGCTGCCCGGGGGCCAGGCCGACCCCCAGGGCGGCGGCCATGTTGTCGCCCGTGCCCGGGCCCACCACGTCGACCCCGATGCCGAGGCCGTCGAGCCCCTCGGGACTCGGCGCGCCGGCCGGCTCGGTCGGTCCGAGCACGGTGGGCAGGCGGTCGGCCCAGTCGGCCGGTCCCACCACCTCGTCCAGGAGGTCGACCAGCCACTCGCCCGTCGACGGGGCGAAGTACCCGGTGCCGGAGGCGTCCCCCCGGTCGGTCACCCGGCGCCCGGTCAACCGCCACGTGAGGTAGTCGTGGGGCAAGAGCACCGACCGCACGGCTCGGGCGACGTCCGGTTCGTGGCCGGCCAACCAGGCCAGCTTCGTGACCGTGAAGGCTGCCAGTGGCACCGAGCCCGTCCGGGCCGCCCACGTCGGGGCGCCGAGTGCCTCCACCATGCGGGCCGCCTCCGGGGCCGACTCGGTGTCGTTCCACAGCTTGGCGGGGCGTAACACCCGACCGTACGCGTCCAGGACGACGAGGCCGTGCTGCTGACCCGCCACCGACACCGCCGCCACGGACCGGGACCCGCCGTCGGTGGCCTCGGCCGTCGCCGCCGCCAGCGCCCGCCACCACGCCTCGGGATCCTGCTCCGACCGGGGCGGGTGGATGTCGGGATGGATGGCCCTCCCCGACCCGACCAGGGTGCCGTCGTCGGTGTCGCGCACCTCGACCTTCGTCGACTGGGTGGAGCTGTCGACCCCCAGGACCAACGGCATGCTCAGGCGTCACCGACGACGAGGGTCACCGTGGCCACCGGCTCACCGGCATCGGTCCCCACGCCGAGTACGTAGGTGCCCGGCTCCTGGAACCACGTCCCGTGGCGCCGCACGGCCAGGTCGGCGAGGTCGAACTCCAGGGTGACCGTCGTCGGGCGACCCGGGGCGACGGTGACCCGACGGAACGCCACCAGCCGCCGCACCGGGCGCGCCACCGATGACCCCGGCAGCCCCGCGAACAGGAGCACCACCGTGGACCCGGACCGGTCGCCGGTGTTGGCGATGTCGACCCACGCCCGCCCGGCAGTCGCATCGGGACCGTCCCGGTCCAACCGGAGCGACGTGGGATCCAACTCCCAGGTCGTGTACCCGAGGCCGGCGCCGAAGGGCCGCTGCGGGGCGTTGCCGTCACGGTCGAGCTTCCACTGGCCGTGGAAGAGGTCGTAGACAACCGCGTCGGCTCCCGGGTCGAAGGGGGCGAGGTGGGCCTCGTCGGTCGGCAGGGCGAAGGGCAGGCGCCCACCCGGCTCGGTCACCCCGGTCAGGACGTCGGCCAGCGCCCGCCCGCCCTCCATGCCCGGGTACCAGACCAGGAGCGTGGCCGGGACCTGGTCCAGCCACGGCATGACCACGGCCGAACCCCCCATCACCACCGCCACCGTCCGGGGGCAGGCCGCCGCAGCTGCGGCCACGAGGCCCTCGTCACCCGCGTGGAGCCGGAGCGACCGCCGGTCACCGCCCGGGGCGAACGTCGCCGGTGGCGGAGCCGACCCGTCCACGTCGGGTGGGGCGGACGGGGACGGCAGGTCGGGCGGGTTCGGCGGGTCGGACGGGGCGGGCGAGTCCGTCGGCTCAGGAGGCGGCGGAAACATCGACGCCATCGAGGCGCTCGTGCCCACATCGATGAACTCGCCCTCGTCATCCTTCGTGAGGCCCACGACGACCACACACAGGTCGGCCCCGTCGGCGACCCGGGCGTCGGTGTCGTGGTGGACCACGTCGGCTGTCGCGAACGCGTCCCGGATCCCGTCGAGCAACGTCACCACCTCGGGCGGCAGCACCTCGCTCGAACCACCGTCGCCCAGGTTGGCCACGCGGGCCAACCGCCCGAGCACCGCCACACGTCCGAGGTCAGGACCGACCGGGAGCAGGGGTCCGTCGTTACGGAGCAGCACCATCGACGCCGAGGCCGCGGTCCGGGCCAGGGCCCGGTGCTCGGGACAGGCGAGCACCGCGGGGTCGGCGACGGTCGCCGTGACGTCGGCGAACCGGAGCAGCGTGGCCACTACGGCGTGCACCCGGGCCGCCACGTCGGCCGGGTCGAGCCGACCGTCGGCGAGCGCCGGGGGAAGGTCACGGGCCCGCTGCTGACGGAACGGCATCTCGATCTCGAGGCCGGCCCGCACGGACAGGACGGAATCGTGCAGCCCGGCGATGAAGTCCGAGGTGACGAAGCCGTCCCACCCCCACTCGCGCCGCAGGACGTCGGTCAGCAGCCCCTCGTTCTGGCCGCACCACTCGCCGTTGACCGAGTTGTAGGCCGACATCACCGAGGCCACCCCCTCGTCGGCCACCCGCCGGAAGTGGGGCAGGTACACCTCGTGGAGGGCCCGTTCGTCGACCGTCACGTCCACGCGGAAGCGGGCCTCCTCCATGGAGTTGCAGGCGAAGTGCTTCATGCACGCCATGACGTGCTCCTGCAGCCCGCGGGTCAGGGCGGCGGCCAGCGCTCCCACGTGATGGGGGTCCTCGCCGTAGGTCTCCTGGGCACGACCCCATCCGGGGTGGCGCAGCAGGTTCATGCAGACGGCCCCGGTGTACGTGGCCCCGACCGCGGCCAGCTCGGCGCCGACGGCTCGTCCGATGCGCTCCTCGAGTTCGGGATCGAAGGTGGCGCCCCGGGCCATGGAGACCGGGAAGCAGGTCGCCGGCCCCACGACGCACCCCCGGGGCCCGTCGGCGAAGCGGATGCCCGGGATCCCGAGGCGCCCCAGCTCGGCCGCCGGCCACGGATGCCGGTGGTACCCGCCGGACACGAGGTCGCCCAGTCCGGCCCAGAACTCGGTGTCGCCGTCGAGGCACCACAGGCGTTCGTCCTCGGTCATGGCGGCCACCAGGGCGGCGGCCTCTTCGTGGTGGTCGGCCCCGTCCCGGACACGCCGGGCCGCCGCCTCGAAGGGCGTGGTGCCCGAACCGGTCACCGGGCCCGCTCGACGTGCCGGTTCACCACGTGCTCGAGGAGCTCCTGGCGTCCCGACGCCGGCTCGGGGTCGGGACCCCCGGCCGTCACCCCGTCGCGCAGCGACGCGAGCGTGGCGGTGCCGTCGAGGATCGACGTCCCGAGCGGACCTTCCCAGCCGGCGTACCGCTCGGACCGGAACCGGGCCAGGTCTCCCGACTCCAGCAGCGAGACGGCGGCCAGCAGCGAACGGGCCATCGTGTCCATGGCGCCGATGTGGCCGTGGAAGAGGTCGTCGCGGGCCACCGACTGACGGCGCAGCTTGGTGTCGAAGTTGATGCCACCGGTGGTGAAGCCGCCGTCGGCCAGGATCTCGTAGAGGGCCAGGGTGTACTCCTCGACCGAGTTCGGGAACTGGTCGGTGTCCCACCCGTTCTGGGGGTCGCCACGGTTCGCATCGATGGAACCCAGGGCACCGGCGGCGATGGCCGTGGCCACCTCGTGGTGGAAGCTGTGCCCCGCCAGGGTGGCGTGGTTGGCCTCCAGGTTGAGCCGGAACTCGCCGGCCAGCCCGTGGTGGTCGAGGAACCCGAGGACGGTCGCGGCGTCCTGGTCGTACTGGTGCTTGGTCGGCTCGGCCGGCTTGGGCTCGATCAACAGGGTCCCGGTGAAGCCGATCCGGTGCTTGTGGTCCACCACCAGGTGGAGGAAGCGGGCCAGTTGGTCCGCCTCGCGGGCCAGGTCGGTGTTGAGCAGGGTCTCGTAGCCCTCACGACCACCCCACAGCACGTAGTTGGCCCCGCCGAGCGCGTGGGTCGCCTCGAGGGCGTGGGCGACCTGGGCCGCGGCCACGGCGAACACGTCCGGGTCGGGACTGGTGGCGGCGCCGGCGGCGTAGCGGGGATGGGAGAAGAGGTTGGCCGTTCCCCACAGGAGGCGCACACCGGTGCGCTCCATGTGGCCGGCGGCCTCGTCGACGACCGCGTCGAACCAGGCCGCCGTCTCCGTGGTGTCCGACCCCTCGGGGGCGATGTCCCGGTCGTGGAAGCAGAAGAAGGGGGCACCCAGCTTGGCCATGAACTCGAAGGCGGCGGCCATCTTGGTGCGGGCGGCACGCAGGGGGTCGGTGCCGGGCGTGCCCCACGGACGGTCGAGCGTGCCCTCGCCGAAGACGTCGGAGCCGGACCACACGAAGCTGTGCCAGTAGCAGACGGCCAGGCGCAGGTGGTCCTCCATCCGGCGACCGGCCACCACGCGGTCGGCGTCGTACCACCGGAAGGTGAGCGGGTCGTCCGAGTCCGGGCCGGCGTAGGGGATGCGCCCCACCCCCTCGAAGAACTCGACGTCGTCACCCATGGCCGGGTCTGCGCCCGTGTCCGTGCATCCCCGCATCATCGCGTCGGCCCCTGCACCGCGCCACCGCCCGGGGGGTCCGGGCGGACCGGCGGGAACACGGGTTGCCCGGCGACCCTGTGTAGGGTCGGCCCAATGGCCTCCGCCTCCACCGACCCGACGTCGGCCGATGAGCCGACGACGGATGTCGAACTGCCCTCGAATCCGCACCAGGCCATGCGGTCGGAGTTCCGGCGCATCACCCGCCCGCCGTTCGAGACGCTCCTGACCGTGGCCGTCAACGCCGCCCTGATGAGCTCGGCCTGGTTCTTCCTCCCGACTTCGCTACGGGACCAGGTCTTCGAGCTCCACGGGAGCCTCGCCTTCGCCTTCGTGCTGTCGAGCTGGATGTACTCCGACGTCCCCGCCACCAACGTCCTGGCCTGTGACACGGTGCGGACGCTGGCCGCCATCGACGAGCCCGGGGCCCTCCACCTCATCCTGACCGCCCGCCGCCGGATGCTCTGGCTGGTGGTGGCCCCGGTCTGCCTGCTCATCGCCTTCGTCAACGGGTTCGGTGCCCCCGACCGCGTGGTCGTCGTCTACTCGGCGGTCGCCATCGGGATCATCCCCTTCGGCGTCCTCGGCGTGTCGGCGTGGGTCGGCGTGCTCTTCCCTTACCACCCCATCCCCCTCCGCTACCGCTGGGAGCACCGCCGCGCCTGGTGGCCGATGCTCGGCCGCTGGGCGACCCTGGTCCTCCTCCCCTACGGCGTCGTCCCCCTGCTCACGGCGGTGTTCCTGGCCCCGACCCTGCTGATCTGGGGTCTCACCTCACCCAAGGGCCTGGGCCAGAAGCTGCCGGACAACGATCTGGGGCTCGGGATCGCGCTGGCCTGCCTCATCGCCGTGGCCGGCGCCCACTTCGGTCAGCGGGCCTCCCTCCGACTGGTGCGCCGGCGTCGGGACCGGCTGGTGGCCTACCTCGCCGACCCCCGACGCGGCTGACCGGCCGCCGGGTGCCTCCCGGGGTCCGTCCCCGGCGACCGGTGGCCTGACAGGCTTGGCCACGTGGCGACCTCCTCCATCGTCGGCATCGGCGACGTCGAACATCGCGAGCTCCTGGGTACCGTCCTGCGGGCCACCCTGAGCTCGGGCATCCTCCTGGCCGTGTACTTCGTGATCCCCATCGGCCACCTGCACACCGCGCACAGCCTCGTCCGCGACATCGGCGTCATGGCGCGGCTCGGCGTGGCCACGGCCGTCTTCATCGCCGTGCTCATCTTCGAGATCCGCGGCATCACCCGGGCCCGGCACCCCATGCTGCGCGCCGGGGTGGCGATGGCCATCGTGATCCCGCTGTTCCTCGTCTTCTTCGCCTGGATCTACCTGAACATGTCGAACTCGGACGTCCGGACGTTCGGCCACCCCATGGACCACATGACCGCGCTCTACTTCACCGTCACGGTGTTCTCCACCGTCGGGTTCGGCGACATCACCCCGAAGACCGACCTGGCCCAGCTGGTGACGACGGTCCAGATGCTGGCCGACCTGGCGGTCATCGCCATCGTGGTGCGCCTCATCCTCGGCGTCGCCAACCGAAGCGTGGCCGAGCGCGCCGGCACTGCCCCGGCGGGCGACGGGGTCGCCCGCGAGCCGAACCCGACCTGAGGGACGCCCGAGCGGCCCGGTACGGGTCGGTGCCCACGTGTCAAGATGCCGGGATGCTGGTCAACCGGGTCACCGAGCTGCTCGGCGTGGACATCCCCATCGTCCAGGCCCCCATGGGCTGGATCGCACGCTCGCAGCTGGCCTCCGCCGTCTCCAACGCGGGGGCCATGGGGATCATCGAGACCTCGTCGGGCGAGCTCGACACCGTCCGCGACGAGATCGCCAGGATGAAGGACCTGACGGACAAGCCCTTCGGCGTCAACATCGCCCAGGCCTTCGTGGCCGACCCGACCGTCATCGTCGACTTCGTCATCGCCCAGGGGGTGCGCTTCGTCACCACCTCAGCGGGCAGCCCTACGAAGTACACCGCCCAGCTGAAGGATGCGGGACTCACCGTGTTCCACGTCGTCCCCACCCTGCGCGCCGCGGGCAAGGCGGTCGACGCCGGTGTCGACGGTCTGATCGTGGAGGGGGGCGAAGGGGGAGGTTTCAAGAACCCCCGTCCGGTCTCCACCATGGTGCTGCTGCCGTCGGTCACGGCGGCCTTCGACGTCCCGGTCATCGCCGCCGGTGGTTTCCTCGACGGTCCGACGATGGCGGCCGCGCTGGCCCTCGGGGCCGAGGGGGTCCAACTCGGTACCGTCATGCTGTCGACCGTCGAGTCACCCGTCCACGACAACTGGAAGCAGGCGGTGATCGGCGCGGCCGAGACGGACACGGTCTTCCTGAACAGTCACGCGTCACCGGCACTGCGGGCCCTGCGGACGGAACGGACCTCGGGACTCGAGTTCGACCACGGACACAACGCCATGGCCGACTTCGGCAACGTCCGCGACCTCTACTTCGGTGGCGACCTCGAGTCCGGCATCGCCCTGTCCGGTCAGGTGGCGGGTCGCATCACCGCCAGCCGCACCGTGGCCGAGGTGGTGCGGGAGTGCGCCGAAGGATGCGAGGCCACCCTCGCCGACCTGTCGAGGCGGTACGTCGGATGAGCGTCGCCGAGGCCCTGGCCGGGGCCGACGCCGATCTGGCCGCCGTGCGCTCGGTGCTCGACACGGCCCAGCACGCCCTCGACGTGGCCGGGCGCACGCACCGCACCGGCGCGCGCGTCGCCTCGCGGTGGCGATCGGTGGCCCTGGTGGTGCTGCTCGGTGCCTCCGCCCTCGGTGCGGCGCTCGCCGTCCGCGCCGTCCTGGCCCGGCGGAGTGCGGGCGGGGCGACCACGGCCGCACCCCGCGTCGAAGCGACGCCGGAGGGCTGACCGCCGGGGCGGACCGGCCGAGGACGGTCCCTCCGTCGCGAGGCGGGGCGGCGGTACGCTGCGAACGCCCGAGCGGCCGGGCATCCCATCACCGCCGCCCGATCCCGGAGGTGCCCCAGCGCCCATGGATGTGCTCCTCGCCCTGCTGGCGGCGGTCGCCTTCGCCGCCGGCAGCGTGCTCCAGCAGAAGGGCACGCTGTCCACCTCCGACGGCGAGGGCCATCCGAGCTTCCTGGCCCAGATCGTCCGTGAGCCGGTGTGGCTCGCCGGGGCCGTGCTCCAGGCGGTCGGTTGGATCCTCCAGGCGGTCGCACTCGACACCGGGCCCCTGGTGGTGGTCCAGTCGATCACCACCCTCTCGCTCGTGTTCGCCCTTCCGCTGGGCGCCCGGCTGACCGGCCAGGTGGTGTCCGTGCGGGTGGTGGCCGGGGCCGCGGCCGTGGTGGTCGGTATCGTGCTCTTCCTGTCCGTCGGCTCCCCCAAGGGCGGCACCACCTCGCCGCCCGCATCGGAGTGGTGGTCGGCCTGCCTCGTGACCCTCGTGCTGGTGGTGGGCACGGGACTGGCCGGCCGGAAGCGGACCGGCGCGCCGCGGGCCCTGCTGTTCGGCATCGCCGCCGGTTTCGGGTTCGGGCTGCAGACGGCCGTGACCAAGCAGTTCGTGACGGTGGTCGGGCACGGACTCGGCGCCGTGCTCAGCAGTTGGACGATCTATGTGCTGATCATCTCCGCGGTGTCCGGCTTCGTGCTGCAGCAGTCGGCCCTCAAGACGGGTGTCCTCGCCCCCGCCCTGGCCTCGAGCAACGCCGTCACCCTGTTCGCCGGGGTGATCCTCGGCATCACCGTGTTCGGCGAGACCCTGGCCCGGGGGGACGGCCGCCTCGTGCCGGCGCTGGTGGGTCTGGCCGCCGCCCTGGGGGGCGTGGTCATGCTGGCCGGCGCGCCCCAGCCCGAGACCGCCGACACCTGACGACCCGGACCACCTCCGGGCCGGTGGCAGGCTCGGTGCCGGACCGGCTCAGATCTGGTGGCAGGCCTTCGCCTTGCGCCCGCTGCCACACGGGCACGGATCGTTGCGCCCGGCCGAAGCGAAGAGATCGCGGACCTCGTCGGCGTAGCGGCCGCTCTGCAGCAGTTGGGCCATCAGCCGCATCGGGCCGTCGATGTGGGTGAAGAACGACTTGTACCCGGCGCACAGGTAGTTGAGGCCGTACTCGCCGTCGGGAGCCAGGGTGAACCGGTTGCGCGGGCACTCGCCGTTGCAGGCGAACCGCACCTCGCAGGACCGGCAGTAGGCGGGAAGGGTGTCCTCCTTGGCCTTCCCGAAGGCCACCTGCTGGGGCGAGGTCACGAGGTCCACCATCGACGTGGTGGCGATGTTCCCGAGGAAATGGACGGGCTCGACGAAGTGGTCACAGGAGTAGAGGTCGCCGTTGTGCTCGAGGGCCACGGCGTCGCCGCACGTCTTGCGGAAGATGCACAGGCTCGACGGGAGGTCGCACCAACTGGCCAGGGCGGCGTCGAACATCTGGACGAAGACCGTCCCGACGTCGCGCACGACCCACTCGTCGAAGACGGCGTTGAGGAAGTCGCCCCAGGCCGTCGGGTCGACCGATCGATCGGTCACCGTGTCGCCCTCCTGGAACCCCGTCTCGTTCTCGCGTTCGACGATGGGGATGAACTGGATGAACGTGATCCCGAGGTCGTCGCGGAAGTAGCGGTAGACGTCGAGCGGACGGGCCTGGTTGGCCGCGTGCACCGTGCAGAGCACGTTGACGTCGACGCCGTGACCCTGGAGCAGGGCGAGGCCGCGGAGGACCTTGGCCGACGTGGGACCGCCCCGTTTGTCCACCCGGTAGCGGTCGTGGAGGTCGGGCGGCCCGTCGATGCTGATGCCGACCAGGAACCGGTGCCGGGCGAGGAGCTCGCACCACTCGTCGGTCAGCAGGGTGCCGTTGGTCTGGATCGTGTGCTGCAGCTGCTGGCCGGGACGGGCCAGCTCGTCGGCCAGGGCCACGGCCCGCCGGAAGAAGTCCACGCCCATGAGGGTGGGCTCGCCGCCCTGCCAGGCCACGGTGACCTCGCCGTCGGGCTGGCTGGCCAGGTACTGCCCGATGTAGTCGGCCAGGACGTCGTCCGACATCCGGAAGCGGTCACCCGGGTAGAGGGACTCCTTCGAGAGGAAGAAGCAGTACTCGCAGTCGAGGTTGCAGATCGGCCCGGTGGGCTTGGCCAGCACGTGGAACGGCGCGCGCAGCGTGCGAGACGGACCGGTCGGCCCCTGTCGGGACGACCCGGTACGGGTAGGTGTCATCTCGACCGGTGTGGACATGGCGGCCCCCTTCGCACCGTACCCTAGCGGTGCGGGACCACCTGCGGTCAGGGGTCCAGGTGGGTGAACAGGGCCGCGAGCACGTCCGAGGGGGCGTCGATCTGCAGGAAGTGACCCGCTCCTTCGATGCGGTCGAACGTGGCCCCTCCGATCTCGGCGGCCCACCGCTCTCCCCCGGCGAGGGGGAAGACCGGGTCGGCGTCGCCGAAGATCACGTTGACGGGGATCGGCCAGGTCCGCAGGTGGCTCCGGACCTCGGACTGGAGGTCGGCGTCACCCAGGACCGGCTCGGCGAAGGGGATGCAGACCGGGAAGCGCCGGGCGCCGGCCTTCGACGGACTCCCCGTGAAGGGCGCGTCGAAGGCGGCGGCGGCCGCGGCAAGGTCGTGACCGGGACGGCGGAGGGTGCCGGCCACGATGTTGCCCGTCGGCATGTCGCCCCCGAGGAATGCGGGGTCGACCGCGGCCGCCCGCCAGTTCCGGACCCCTTCGGAGTACTCGTGGGTGCCGCCGTGGAGCCAGGTGTTGAGGATGACGGCCCGGGTGTACCGGCCGAGGTCGGCGTCGGCCGTGCACAGACCGATGGGGCCACCCCAGTCCTGCACCACCAGGTGGATACCGCTCAGGTCCAGGGTCCGGACCAGGTGGTCGAGGGCCGTCCGGTGGCGGGCGATGGTGTACCACCCGTCGTCGGTCGGCTTGTCCGACCGGCCGAATCCGAAGTGGTCGGGCGCCACGACCCGGAACCCGGCCCCGACCAGCGGGTCGATCCAGTCGCGGTAGAGGTAGGCCCAGGTGGGCTCGCCGTGCAGCAACAGGAAGGTCCCCCGGCTCTCCCCCGAAGGCCGCTCGTCGACGTAGTGCTGGCGCAGGCCGTCGGGGTGGACGAGGTACCGGGGCTCGTAGGGCCAGTCCAGCACCTCGAACCGTTCGTCGGGGGTGCGCACCACGTCGCTCATCCGCGTCCTCTCGCCCGTGCCGGCTCCTCCGACCCGGGACCGTCGGCCGTCACTATAGTGACACAGACACTGACAACATCGACCCGGGACCGAACGGCCGGGCCGACGACCGGAGGACGCCACCCATGGACCCCGACCAGCTCCCCACCCTGTCGTACGGGACCATCGACACGGACTACGTCCGCCGGCTGGCCGATCTCGGACCCGCCGACGACGGGCCGCTGTGGATGGTCAACCTCATGCGCTACCGGGACCGGGCCGTCTACGCCGACGGCCGGGACTCGGCGATCACCGGCCGGGAGGCGGACGACCGCTACGCGCCGTTCGGCCCCTTCCGCGAGGTCGGGGCCGAGCTGGTGTTCCTGTCCGACGTCGAGGAGCAGTTCATCGGGGACGACCAGCGCTGGGACCGCATCGCCGTGGTGCGCTACCCCACTCGTCGCGCCTTCCTCGACATGCAGGACCTCCCCGAGTACGTCGAACTGCACGAGCACAAGGACGCGGGCATGGCCTCCACCTTCGTGATCGGCTGCGTACCGGTCCGCCAGCCGCCGCTGCCGGCCGACGCCCCGGACCTCGACGCGGTCCCCCACCCCTCGACCCCCGAGGACGGACCCGTGGTGATCCTCCACGTGCTCCGCTACCACGAGGGGCGGGTCTCCGAGGACATGGAGATCTACCAGGGACTGTCGGCCCGGGTGGCCGTGCCCCAGGGCATCCGCATCGGGGCCTGGTTCGACGTCGAGGGCACCGTGGTGGGCGACGGCCGCGGCTGGGACCAGATCCGGTTCCACGTGTTCCCGTCGAGGGCCGCCTTCATGGCCGTCGCCCTCGACCCGGAGCGCCTGGCCGCCCAGGCCGATCACCGGGAGCCGGCCATCGCCGACACCTACACCCTGTTGCTCCGACCCATGATCGACCGCCTGGCGGAGTCCATCCACCCCGGAGCCGACCGGGGTGCGTCGTGAGCCAGTCCGCCGCCATCCGCTGCGTGCTCCGGATGCAGGTGCACGACGTCGACACCTTCAGGCAGGTCGTCGCCGAGTGTTGTGCCGTCTCCGACGGCGAGCCCGGCACCCTCTACTACGACTGGTTCCTCGACGAGGCCACCGGTGAGGCACGCCTCGTCGAGGGCTACGACTGCTACGAGTCGCTCGTGGCCCACGCCACGGGCCCCGTGTTCACCGAGATCGGACCCCGACTGCTGGACGCGTGCACCTTCGTCCACATGGACGCCTACGGGGACACGGCCCGCCTGGCCGACGGCCCGCAGTTCTGGCCGTCGACGTACTGGGGCCCGGCGATCGCCGGTCTCGGGGGCTGAGTCCACCCGCCACCGGGCGTCGGGGCCCGGGTCCGGGGCCGTGCGGGGTCGCCTCAGGCGTAACGACCGAGCTCGGCCCGGGCCAGCTGGCGGCGGTGGACCTCGTCGGGGCCGTCGGCGAACCGCAGGGTGCGCAGGCCGGCGTACATCCGGGCCAGCGGGAAGTCGTCCGACACCCCGCCACCGCCGTGGGCCTGGATGGAACGGTCGACGACCCGCAGCGCCATGTTCGGCGCCACCACCTTGATGGCCGAGATCTCGGTGGCCGCACCCCTGTGGCCCACGGTGTCCATCAGATAGGCCGCCTTGAGCGTGAGGAGGCGCGCCTGCTCGATCTCGATGCGGGAGTCGGCGATCCACTCGCGGATGACCCCCTGGGCGGCCAGGGGCTTACCGAACGCCTCACGTCCGAGCACCCGCCGGCACATCAGCTCGAGCGCCCGCTCGGCCATGCCGATGCAACGCATGCAGTGGTGGATGCGCCCGGGCCCGAGGCGGGCCTGGGCGATGGCGAATCCCATGCCCTCCTCGGCGATGAGGTTCGACGCCGGCACCCGCACGTCCTCGAACCGCAGCTCGCAGTGGCCCTCGCGGTCCACGTACCCGAACACCGGCAGGTTCCGGACGATGGTGAGCCCGGGGGTGCCCCGGGGGACGAGGATCATCGACTGCTGCTGGTGGCGGGCCGCCTCCGGATCGGTCTTGCCCATCACGATGAAGATGCTGCAGCGCTCCGAAGCGGCGCCCGAGATCCACCACTTGCGGCCGTTGAGCACGTACTCGTCGCCGTCCCGTCGGATGGAGAGCTGGATGTTGGTGGCGTCCGACGACGCCACGTCCGGCTCGGTCATGGCGAAGGCCGAGCGGATGCGGCCCTCGAGCAGCGGGACGAGCCACTGCTCCTTCTGCTCGTCGGTCCCGAAGAGCGCCAGCACCTCCATGTTGCCGGTGTCGGGCGCCGAGCAGTTCATGGCCTCCGAGGCCAGGAGGCTGCGGCCGGCCAACTCGGCCAGGTAGGCGTAGTCCAGGTTCGGGACCGGGTCGGGTGTCCACGGGGTCACGTGGGGCATGAAGAGGTTCCACAGGCCCCGGTCCCTCGCCTCCGCTTTCAGGTCCTCCAGGATCTGCGGGTGGAAATGGGGATCGCCGGAGGCGGCCATCTGCTCCTCGTAGACCTCCTCGGCCGGGAGCACCTCCGTCTCGACGAACTCGGTCACGCGCTGGCGGAGGTCCGCCCCTCGGGGGCTCGGCTCGAAACTCATGGCTCACTCCTCAGTCAGACGTAGGGCCCGGCGCGACCGGACCTCCCGAGGGTAGCCAACGCCCGGGTGGGCCCCGCGCCGAGGGCGACGGGACCGCCGTCACCACCCCGTCCGATCGTCAGACGAGGACCGACCCCACGGTGCGTGACATCGATGTCGCGCTAAGTGAGCCCAGCACGGGTGTGCTCCCGGGAATCTTCAGGGCCGAACGGCCCGAAAAGCGCCGCCGTCGTCAAGTTCTGCCGGGGGGCGTCGAATACCGGACCGTGGGAGCGGCGGACGGCCCCGGGGCACCTACTCGGTGATCCGGTCCTGAGTCCCACCCTTCGGACCCGGAAGCTCGTTTCCGGGTCCGAAGGGGCCCAGTAGTACCGGTGCCCTCCGGGGAACCGGTCGAGGCGACACACCTGAGGCGGCGGGAGGGCGGAGGCCCGGACCACCAGCGCTTCGGCGGAGCGCCCGGACCATCGGAAACCAATCCCAAGGAGATGGACATGAAGCGCTTCACACGCAAGCAGAAGGTCGCCGCGGCGGCGCTCATCGCGGTCCTCGCCGTCGGTGGTGGAGGCATCGCCTTCGCCTACTTCACGTCAGGCGGGAGCGGAACCGGCTCGGTCCCGGTCGGCTCCGGCCCGACCGATGCGTTCACCATCACCACCCCCGGCCCGACGACACCACTCCTTCCGGGAAGTGATCCCGAGACGTTCGACGTGAGCGTCACCAACACGTCGGGCGAGGCTGCCTATGTCGGGCCCGTTTCGATCAGCATCCCCACCGAGTCGAACGGTGACGCAGAGTCCGGCGGCGCGGACCTGTCGGGTTGCCAGGCGAGTTGGTTCACCATCGACGGGACGATGAACTTCAACGGCGTCGTCGGCGCCGGCGCCACGGTGACGGCCTCGAGCCTCGATGATGTGCTCCCGACGATCTCGATGCCCAGCAATCTCACGACGGACCAGGACGCCTGTCAGGGTGCCAGCATCGACATCGCCTTCAGCGCCTGACACCAGAACATCCTCCGGGCCCGGTCCGGACGGTCGCCCCCCGACCGTCCGGACCCCGGAGGGATCCGACAGGGGCACCCCGGCCACTCCCGGGACCCGGAGGCTGATATGGCGGACAGCGGCTCGGCACCGGAGACACCACCAACCACGACCCGCGCCCCGCAGGTCGTGGTCCTGACCCGCTCCGGTTCCAGCGACGGGTCGCGTGCCGGGACCCCGCCGCGTGAAGTGGTGTCGTGAACCGGCGAAGGCTCCTCGCGCTCGTGGCCCTCATCGTCGCCGCGCTGCTCGCGATGACCGCCAGCCCGGCCTCGGCGTACTGGACCTCCACCGGTTCGGGCACGGGCGGCATCGCGGTGGCAAGCCTTCCCGCCCCGACCGACATCTCGGCCACCGCGTCGGGCGGACAGGTGACCGTGTCCTGGCTCGCGGCCGCGGCTCCCGACCTGGTCGCCCTCGGATACGTCGTGACCCGCACATCGGCCGCCGATGGCACCGTGGTGGACGTCTGCGGCTCCTCTCCCGACCAACTCGTCGACGCCACGACATGCGATGACGACGACGTGGCGCCGGGCTCCTACACCTACATCGTGATCGCCACCTACGGCGGATGGACGACGGCGAGTGCCCCGAGTGACCCCGTGGCGGTGGGCGGCGCGGAGACGGCCGCCACCCTCGAAGTCTCCCCCTCGACGGCCACCTACGGCGCCGAGGACGGCACCGCGTTCGTCGTGACCGTCGACACGGCCGACGACGGTACCCCTACCGGCTCGGTCGACGTGTCGTCGGGGACGACCGACCTGTGCACCGTCACCCTGCCCGACACCTCGTGCTCCCCCGATCCCGGAGCCCTCACCCCCTCCGACGCGCCGTACGCTCTGGTCGCCACCTACCTCGGTGACGCCACCTATGCGGGATCGGTCTCGACCGTGCAGTACCTCACCGTCTATGCGGCACCGACCATCACCACGACGTCGCTCACTCCGGCGGTGGCGGGTGAGACCGGCTACCGCCAGACGCTGACGGCCACCGGAGGCCTCCCCAGCCTGACCTGGTCCGTATCGGGAGGGACGCTCCCGAACGGGCTGTCCCTCGACCCCTCCAGCGGCACCTTGGCGGGCACGCTCGCCGCCGGCGACACGACTTCATCGGTCAACGTGACGGTCGTCGACGCCGACGGGGCCAGCACCAGTACCTCATTTACCCTGACAGTCACCGAGGCGCTGGTCCAACAGTTCGAGTCGAAGACGACGTCTTCCACTTCCACTATCGCCGTAACCCTTCCGCTCCCGATCACCTCGGGTGACGCCCTGGTCGTCTCCCTCGACCAGTCGTGCGCCACGAGCGGGGGGACCCACGTCGACGCCCACGTGACCACCGTCTCCGGCGACTCGCTCACGTGGAGTCGGGCGGTCGCCACCGGCTGCACGGCGGACGGGGACGCGGAGCTCTGGTACGCCCTCGATGCACCCGCGGCTGCCGCCGGGACCAAGGTCACCGTGAGCCTCGCCGGCTCCGCCGTCGTACAGTTCGCCGACGTCGCCGAGTACCGCGGCCTCACCGCCCGGGACGGATCGGCGCCCGCGACCGTGGAGGCCACGGGCACGGTGGCCACGGCCGGACCGGGTACGGTCACTCCGGCGGCCTCCGGCGAACTGGTGCTGTCCGACACGTTCGTCACCCGGGCGACGCCGGCGTCGCTCACCGGTCTGGTCGGCACCTTCCTGCCCCTCAACACCCTCAGTCCCTACGAGGGCCTCGGCGTCTTCGCCATCGACGCCACCACCGCGACACTGACGCCGTCCTACACGCAGACGGTGGCCGGCGCACCGACGTCGGGGCCCTGGTCATCGGTGGCCACCGCCTTCCAGTTCGCTCCCTGAACCACCGGACCCGGCGACCGGAGGGGTGCACCCCCTTGACTGCGGTCCATTCCCGGTTAGACTACTTTAGGTAGAGTACCCGCACAGGAGTGAACGAATGGGACCTCGAAACCGTACGAATCCGCTGGCCCTGGCGGTGCTCCTCTCCCTCTACGAACGCCCCATGCACCCCTACGAAGTGGCCACCACGCTCCGACAGCGCAACAAGCACGAGAGCGTCCGCCTCAACTACGGCTCCCTCTACGCCGTGGTGAGCTCGCTCGAACGACGGGGCCTGATCGCCCCCCTCGAGACCGAGCGCGAGGGGCGGCTGCCCGAGCGCACCGTCTACGAGCTCACCGACGCCGGCCGGGTGGAGGCCCACGACTGGCTCACCGACCTCGTCGCCACACCGGTGAAGGAGTACCCCGCGTTCGAGGCGGCCCTCTCGTTCCTCCCCGCGCTCCCCCCTGACGACGTGGTCGGCCTCCTGCGTGAGCGCGCGCTGCGCGTGGAGACCGAGATCGCCCAGGCCAACGCCTCGCACGACGTCGCCGAGAAGATCGGCCTCCCACAGATCTTCTCCGTCGAGGGCATGTACCGGATCGCGTTGCTCGAGGCGGAACTCGACTTCGTACGTCGCCTGGCCGCCGACATCGAGTCCGGGGTCCTGGGCGGCGTCGACTGGTGGCGCAGCGTGCACGTCTCCGGCGCCGAGCCCGTCGCCCTCCCCCCGTTCACCGACCCGATCTGACGGAACACCCGACCCCGAACCGAGGAAGCCCATGACCGAACCCGAACCCGCCATCGCGACCGACCAGCTCGCCAAGACCTTCCCGTCACGCGGCGGGCCGGTGGAGGCCGTCCGCGGCGTCAGCCTCGAGGTCGACGCCGGCGAGATCTTCGGGCTGCTCGGCCCCAACGGCGCCGGCAAGACCACCACCATGCGGATGCTCACGACCCTGCTCCCCATCGACGCCGGCCGGGCCACCGTGGCCGGGTTCGACGTCGACCGCCACCCCCAGCAGGTCCGTCAGCGCATCGGCTATGTCAGCCAACTGGGCGGGGCCGACGAGCTGGCGACCGGGACGGAGAACCTGCTGCTCCAGGGTCGGCTCTACGGCGCCACCCTCGCGGAGCTCCGACCCCGGATCGAGGAACTGGCCGGCGTACTGGACCTGTCGGGCTTCATCGACCGGCGGGTGAAGACCTACTCCGGGGGTCAGCGGCGACGACTCGACGTCGCCCTGGGGATCGTCCACCGGCCGACGGTGCTCTTCCTCGACGAGCCGACCACGGGGCTCGATCCCCAGAACCGAGCCAACCTCTGGGAGCACCTGCGGGCCCTCCGGGACCAGGGGACGACGATCGTCCTGACCACCCACTACCTGGAGGAGGCCGACGTCCTGTGCGACCGCCTGGTGATCGTCGACCACGGCCGCATCGTCATCGACGGGACTCCCCGCGACCTCAAGCAGCGGGTGGCCGGTGACGCGATCGTGATCACGCTCAAGGACGAGTCGGGCACCGCGGCCCGGGGGCTGGCCCTGCTGGAGACGGAGCCCTACGTCCGCGAGATCTCCGCCTCGGGCGACCAGCTCCGCCTCTACGTGGAGGACGGCAGCGCCGCCCTCCCCCAACTGCTCCGGATCCTCGACGGCGGCCAGGTCGGGGTGCGCTCGATGAACCTGTCCGAACCCACCCTCGACGACGTCTTCCTCCGCCAGACCGGCCGCTCGTTGCGCGACACCGCGCCCGACGGGGCCGACCGCGAGGGGTCGGAGGTGGCGGCATGAAGCTCGTCCGCGACACGTGGCTCCTGTTCCACCGCTACACCGTCCAGATGCTGCGCAATCCCGTGTGGCTCTTCGTCGGCTTCTCGACGCCCCTGCTCTACCTGGTGCTGTTCACGCCGCTCCTCAAGCACTTCTCGGGCCCCGAGACGTCGTCGGCCACGGTCATCGACCTGTTCCTGCCGGGGATCCTGGCCCTCCTGGCCTTCGCCAGCGGGATGTCGGGGGGCTTCGGGACGATCTTCGAGCTCCAGTCGGGCGTCATCGAGCGCCTCCGGGTGACCCCGGCGAGCCGGTTCGCCATCCTGATGGGCCCCCTGCTCTCGGGCATGTTGATGATGTTCGTCTTCGACGCCGTGGTGGTGGCCGCCGCCACCGGCTTCGGGTTCCGGCTGAACTGGGGCGGACTCGCCGTACTGGTGGTGCTGCTCGGGCTCCTCATGGTCACCATGTCGGCCTTCTCGGTGGCCACCGCGTTGGTGACCAAGGACATCAGCAGCTTCGCCGCCATCATCAACGGACTGAACCTCCCGGTCCTGCTCCTGGCCGGTGTGCTGCTCCCCATATCC
>Ga0181528_10000520_pt1 | contig 27015 bp, 20 predicted proteins | sample PEATcosm2014_Bin_47_FD_119742 | JGI IMG/M metagenome (GOLD analysis project Ga0181528, IMG submission 119742) | Peatland microbial communities from MTU Mesocosm Facility, Houghton, MI, USA - PEATcosm2014_Bin10_10_metaG | ecosystem: Environmental > Terrestrial > Soil > Wetlands > Peat | place...
ACGAAATTGCGGATCGTCAGCTCGCGCTCCACCACGATGGCGAGCGTCGGCGTCTGCACGCGTCCCACGGACAGTTCCTCGTCGTAGGCCAGTGAATAGGCGCGCGAGAGGTTCATGCCGACCAGCCAGTCCGCCCGGCTGCGGCCTCGTGCGGCGTCGGCCAGGGCGTCGTATTCCGTGCCCGGCTTCAACGCGTCGAAGCCCTTCTTGATGGCTTCTGGCGTGAGCGAGGAGATCCACAACCGGCGCACCGGCTTCTCGCACTTCGCGGCTTCATAAATGTAGCGGAAGATCAGTTCGCCCTCGCGCCCCGCATCCGTCGCGCAAATCACGGACGAGATCTTGGGCGAGTTCAGGATCTTGCGGACCACCTCGAACTGGTCGCGCGTCTGGTCGTAGACTTTCAGCGGCCATTCGTGCGGCAGCATGGGCAGCGTGTTGCGCCGCCACTGTCGCCAGTTCGGGTTGATCTCGTGCGGCTGAGGCAGCGCGACCAGGTGCCCGATGGCCCAGGTGACCACGTAACCGTTGCCGTGCATGTAGCCCTGACCGGATTGCGTCGCGCCGAGCGTCCGCGCCACGTCGCGGGCCACCGAGGGCTTCTCGGCCAGCACCGCGATACTTCCGGACTCCTGCGCCTTCATCAAACTCTCTCCAGTCTATCGGGCAGGGCACTGGACGCGCGGCAGGAATGTGGGCCGGTGACCTGAAGACAATTTAGAGTAGAGTCTAAATCGGGTTCCGAATTCGTATGTGGCTGTCTGTTGAAACGCAACTTGCGAACCGGGTCAACCGGCGGCATGGACTGATGGCGTCATCCGCGAAGACCTTACTGGTGCTCGCGCTGACCGTAACCAGCGGCGCAGGGCATGATCCCGCGCCGAAAACACAACAAAACTCCGAGCGGGAAAATCCCCTGGTGCGCATCAATGTGGACCTGGTGCAGATGGACGTGGTGGTCACTGACTCTAAAGGGAATCACATCACCGATCTGAAGCCGGGGGAGTTCGAGATTCTGGAGAACGGGAAGCCGCAGCGCATCAGCAATTTCTCGTTCCTCTCCGACGAGCGAGCCGGCACGCCGACCAGTACTCCGGAGGCCAAGGCCAAGAAAGCGCCGCCGATTCCTCCGGCCCGCATCGCCGCGGGCGAGGCCAGCCGGACGATTGCCGTGGTGATCGACGACCTCGGTGTCGGCGAACAGAGTTTCATGGCCATTCACGCGGCGCTCGAGAAGTTCATCGACCAGCAAGTCGGACCGCGCGACCTGGTGGCGATCATTACGACCAGCGGGCGGTTGGGCGCGTTGCAGAGCCTTACCTCGGACAAGCGGCTGCTGCGCGCGGCGCTGAACAAATTCCGGTCGATTCCGAATCACAGGGTAGGCGTCCTCGACGACGATTTCACATGCGTCTACGGTGGGTTGGGGAGCGGTGGGCACGCGGCGCCTTCCGACGAGGACGCGTTCCTGTTGTGGCAGATCGCCCAAGGAGTCCCCCCACGTTTCAAAGGAAAGGATCCGCTGCTGGAACTGGAAAACGATCACCGGGCGGTGTACTACGGTTTGTTGAGCCTCTCGACGTTCCGGCGGGTGGTGGACGGACTGCGGGAGTTGCCCGGACGCCGGTCGATTCTGCTGTTCTCCGAAGGCCTGCCGTTGGTGCGCGCTCATGGCCGCGGAGAAGTCAACTCGCAAATCACCGATGGTTATGAAGCCCTCTTGAACCACGCAAACCGCTCGGGCATTGCGGTAAACACCATCGATCCGCGCGGGCTGGTCGCGGGGTTCAGTGGCGCTGACCAGGATAGCGCGGTATGCGACGACGCTCGGCTGGAGGAGTTGAACATGACCCAGGTCCAGCTCGGCTATATGGCGAATCGAACGGGCGGGATCTCCATGTACAACGACAATGGCCTTGTGGAGGGGATGGCGCGCGTGATGAACGACCAGTTGGGCTACTATCTGATCGCTTACAAGCCGCCGGAAGCGGCGAAACGACAGCAGGAATTCCGCAAGATCACGGTGCGCGTCACGCGCCCGGGCCTGAAAGTTCGTTACCACAACAGCCTGTACACGCAGGAGCCCGAGAGGGCTTCGAACGGGCACGCTGGAAATCGCCTGGTTGCGGCGGTTGAATCGCCCTTCGCCGTCTCCGATGTCCGGCTCCGGTGCGCTTCGCGGTTCTGGGATGCAGGTCCCGGCGCGGGTTCGGTCATCGATACGTTGTTAGAGATCGACGCGCGGGACCTGACCTTCCACTCGGACAGCGATGGACGCAAGACAGCAACGTTTGAGATCCTGGCCGTCATTTTTGGCGCGGTCCCCAAGCCGCTGGACACGTTTCAAAAGAGCTATACGATGTCGTTCACGGAGCGCGCCTATCAGCGGGCGCTGCGCGAAGGGCTGGTGCAAAAGCTTGAACTGCGCGTGAAGCAGGCGGGCGCTTATCAGATCCGCGGCGCGGTGCGCGACCACGAGTCGGGGCACGTCGGTTCGGCCAGCGAGTTCGTCGAAGTGCCGGATCTGACCCACGGCAAGTTGGCGGTTTCGGGTATTGCCCTGGGGGGTAAGAACGGAGCGCCCAATGCCACGGAGCCTGCCAACAGAGTGCGGTTCCGCGCGGGCGAAACCGTTCTTTACGCCTACCAGGTGTTGAATGCGAAGCCCGCTCCGGACGGCTCGACGAGCGTGGAGCTACGCGCCACGCTGTATCACGACGGAAAGAATCTGGGGACAAGTGCTCCGATGGCAATCGATCCGAAAGACCAGGCCGACGCCAGGCGGCTGGTGGTGAACAATGACTTTCGCCTGGGAAAGCAATTGACGCCGGGCGACTACACGCTGCAGGTAACCGTCGTTGACAAGAATGCCCCGGAGAAGCGCGCGACTGCCAGCCAGACGGCCGATTTCGAAGTCGTAGAGTAATTCGCGGCTGGCACACAGAACACACACCGCGCACGCGAAAATCACAGCCCGTGTGGTGGGGCAGGCTTCAGCCCCGCAGAACGCCCCGGAGACCGGCTGAAGCCGGTCTGCAGACTGAAGTCTGCCCCACGGCTGCCCGGCTGCTTTCATCTCCATGGGTGGCCATGGCGACTCCCTCACGCCCCGAGGCTCCCACCGGAACGGAGCCGTGACCTTGAGCGGTGGGTGTTGGTCACTCATTGACGAGTCCTCACAACATCCTTTGCGCCGTCCGTGCGACCCTGGATTCGATCATGACGCCTCCAGGTGATGAACGAAGCAAGTCCGGCCCGATCGCCATCGCCGGCGCCGGGCGGGTCGCACAGGCGCTTGGCCGCTTGCTTCTGGAAGGCGGCGAACCGGTGGTTGCGATGGCTGGCCGCGAGCCCGACTGTACTGCACGCGCTGCAGCGTTCGTTGGTGCAGGCGTAGTCCCCGAGTCCTTCGAGAATCTGCCGACTCGGGCGACGCAAATCCTGATTGCCGTGCCCGATGACGCACTGATGGAGGTAGCGGACAGGCTGGCACAGGGAGGGATGGCCGAGGGCGTTGCTCTGCACACGTCGGGGGCGCGAAGCGCGAGTGTGCTCGACGCGTTGGAGCGTCGCGGCGTCTCGTGCGGAGTGCTGCATCCGTTGCAGACCGTCGCCTCGCCGGAGCAAGGCGTGCGCGCACTGCCCGGCTCAGCGTTTGCAGTCGTAGCCAGCGGTGAGGCCGCGGCTTGGGCGCTCGAAATCGTCACGCTGCTGAACGGGAACGCGCTCAGCATCCGGCCCGGCCAGCAGCCGCTCTATCACGCAGCCGCGGTCATGGCGAGCAACTACGTCGTGGCTCTGGTGGATGCCGCTGTTATCCTGATGGAGGAAGCGGGCATTGACCGGCCAGCGGCTTTGCGGGCCTTGGCGCCGCTGTTGACGGCGAGCGCCGCCAATGCCGTCACGCTTACACCCGCGGCTGCGCTGACCGGGCCCATTGAGCGCCGCGATTTAGAGACCATCGAGATGCATTTGAGCGCCCTCGATCAAGCGCCTCGGACGGTGAGTGAACTCTACCGGAGCGTGGGGCGGCACGCGGTTGAACTGGCCCGGCGGAAGAATCCTGGCGCCGACTATTCCGCCATAGATCGACTGCTGAGCAAAGGAGCGGAAGCGAGTGAGTGAACGATCGAAGCGGGTCCGCGTACCCGACCTTCGGGAGATGAAAGTACGTGGCGAGAAGATCGCCATGCTGACCGCCTACGATGCGCTGATGGCGCGCGTGCTCGATCGCGCGGGCGTGGACATCCTGCTGGTCGGCGACTCGGTGGGCATGGTGTTGCTCGGCTTCGATACTACGTTGCCCGTGACTCTGGACATGATGATCCACCACACCCGCGCCGTGAGCCGGGGGGGCCAGCGCGCGCTCGTGCTGGCCGACATGCCTTTTCTGACCTACCAGATCAGCCCGGCGGAAGCCCTCCGCAATGCGGGCCGGCTGATCCAGGAGGGCGGAGCGCACGCCGTCAAGATCGAAGGCGGCCAGCGTTACGCGGAGACCGTCGAACGGCTGGTAGGAGCGGGAATCCCGGTGATGGGACATCTTGGGCTGGTGCCGCAATCGGTGCACCAACTCGGCGGCTACCGGCAGCAGGCCAAGTCCGAAGAGGATGCCTTGCGCCTGCTCGAAGACGCCAGAGCGCTGCAGCAGGCGGGCGTGTTTGCTTTGGTGCTGGAGTGCATTCCGGCCAAGGTCGCATTCACCGTGACTCAGGAGCTGAGTATCCCGACCATCGGGATCGGAGCGGGCCCGCATTGCGACGGGCAGGTGCTGGTGACGCATGATGCGCTCGGCTTGACCGGCGACGCGGCCCCCTCGTTCGTGAAGCAGTTCGCGCATCTGGGCGCGCTCATGACCGACGGCGTGAAGGGTTATATCCAAGAGGTCAAAGGCGGCCAGTTCCCGCCCGCGCCGTCCACAAAAAAGGTTCAGGCATGACGGCCCGCGTCATCCACTCGATTGACGAACTGCGAGCGGCCGTGGCCGCACGGCGTAGCGCTGGAGCGAGCATCGGGCTGGTCCCCACCATGGGTGCGCTGCATGCGGGCCACCGTCGCTTGATCGAGCAGTCCGTGCGCGAGACGGCGTGCACCGTAGTCAGCGTCTTCGTCAATCCGATCCAGTTCAACGATGCAGGAGACTACGACAAATACCCGCGCACGCTCGACGAGGACGCACGGCTGTGCGGCGAGGCTGGCGCGGAGATCGTGTTTGCTCCCTCGAACGAGGAGATGTATCCGCAACCGCAGCTCAGCTTTGTCGAATTGGGGGGCGTGAGCGAACGTCTTTGCGGCGCGTTCCGGCCCGGCCACTTCCGCGGCGTGGCCACGGTTGTGCTCAAGCTGTTCAACATCGTTCAGCCGGATCTCGCGTATTTCGGTGAGAAAGATGCGCAGCAACTCGCCGTCCTCAGGCGCATGGCGCGCGACCTGAACGTGCCGGTGCACATCGTTGGAGTGCCGATCGTGCGTGAACCCGACGGCCTTGCGATGAGTTCGCGCAATCGCCATCTCAGCGCGGAGGAGCGGCGAGTGGCTCCCTCAATTTACCGCGCGTTGCTGCGGGCGCAGGCGCTTGTCGCCGCGGGCGTCTCCGATCCGGGTCAGGTGAGCCGCGAAGTGGTTTCTGAGATGGAACGGCAGGGCTTGCGTGTCGAGTACCTGGAGATCGTCGATCCGCACTCGATTCAGCCTGTGGAGCGGATCGTGCACCCGGTGCTGGTGGCCACGGCCGTGTGGCTCGGTTCCACGCGCCTGATCGACAACGTCGTTTGCACGCCGGCGTCTTGAAGCAAGCTGCTCAACTGGTGCCCGCTGCGTTCCATGGTCCTGGGCGTGATGCTACGCCGCCGCGCTACACTCAAGGACAATTCTCTGGGCTGGAGGATATACATGAAAAAGACGACGCTGTGGGCGCTTGTCGCCCTCGTTCTGACTTTCGGCGCAGCCAATTCTGCATCTGCCGCCGAGTCCCGCGATCCCAAGGCCGTCGAAATCGCCACCGCCATGATGAAGGCGATGGGCGGTGAAAAGGCATGGGCACAGGCGCACTTTGTACGCTACGACTTCCGCGTCACCGTGGACGGTAAGACCGTCGTGGATCGGGCGCACCTGTGGGACAAGACGACGGGGCGCTATCGCATCGACAGCACGCTCCGGGACGGCAAGCCGACGGTCACAATCTTCAATGTCAACGATCAGAAGGGAACCGTATATGCCGGCGGGAAGGCGCTGCAGGGCGCCGAGACCGCGAAGGGTATTAAGGACGCCTACGCCGCTTTCATCAACGACATGTACTGGCTCGCAATGCCCTGGAAATGGCTGGACATGGGCGTGAATTTGAAATACTCGGGCACGAAGAGCCTCGGCGGCAAGAGCTATGACGTGGTCGAGCTGACCTTTGGCAAGGTCGGACTCACGCCGGGCGACCACTACTACGCCTACGTGTCGCCGCAGACGCATCTCATGGAGCATTGGGAATACACACTCCAGAGCGGCACGCATGACGCCTGGGACTGGACCTACACCACCAGTGACGGCGTGACTCTGGCTCTCGATCACCACAGCTCCGATCACAACAAACGCATCAACATGGGATCGGTTCGTGTGAGCGAACAAATGGACGATCGCTTGTTCACCGACGTAACGAAGTCACTCAAGTGAACAACCGCCGCCAGCGCGTGCGAGTTGCTGGGAACGCCGATCTCCAGATCGGCTCCGTCCGGCTCACACTTCGGCCGTCGGCGACTGCCGGCAGGTTTCGGGGCTCGCAAATGTGCATTTGAGTTGCCGCTCACGCGCGCCATTCGGAGCCGATCTGGAGATCGGCGTTCCCAGGGGCCGCGGCCGTGAATGTGCGTGCCCGATTCGCTGACCGCTCTCGATATGATGCATCCCGCGTCTTGTGCGCGAATCAAATCAATGTCCGAAGTTTGACCAATGAGACTGCTCTACTCTTTCACGACAGCCGCGTCGCTCGCATTTGCCTCCATTCGCGCCCATAAGCTTAGAAGTTTTCTGACGCTGCTGGGCGTGATCATCGGCGTGTGCAGCGTGGTGATTGTGGGAGCGGCGATCGATGGGCTCGGAAACTACGCCGAGCAGACCACGGCCAAAACTCTGGGCAGCAACAGTTACCAGATCGGCCAGTTGTTGCAACTCGGGCGCATGTCGCGCAAAGAGCGTTACGACAAGCTCAAGTACAACAAGCGCATCCGTCCCGAGGACTATACTTTCCTCAAAGCGACCACCGGCGACCGGATCCTATACAGCCCGTACCGGGTGAAGAGCGCGGACGTCAAGCACGGAACTCAGATCCTGGAGAGCGTTTCGATCATCGGCGTGGCTGCGTCCATGGCCGAGATTCGGGAAGTCGATCTGACCGAGGGGCGGTTTTTCACCGAGCAGGAAGAGCGGAACCGCGTGCCCGTGGCCGTGATCGGCGAGGATCTGCGAACCGAGTTCTTCCCCGGCGTCACGCCGCTCGGCAAGGAGATCAAGGTTCAGGGCTTCGACCTCACCGTGGTCGGCGTTCAGGAGAAGATCGGCAGCGGAGGCGGCAACGGCCAGTCTCAGGACAGCGTGGTCTACCTTCCATCGACGGTCTACAACCGTATCTTCGGCCCCGATCAGAGCCTGCTCGTGTTTGCCAAGGCAAAGCCCGGCGGGGGCCTGAGCCTCGACCAGGCGCTGGACCTCACTCGTGTAGCTCTTCGAAACCACTACAAGACCCGGCCAGGAAAGGCCGACAACTTCGACACGCTTACGCCGGACTCGATCCGGGAATTCATCGGGAACATCATCGGATTGATCAGCGCGGCGATCGTACCGATTACCGCCATTTCGCTCGTCGTGGGCGGCATCGTCATCATGAACATCATGCTGGTGAGCGTCACTGAGCGGACCAAGGAGATTGGCTTGCGGAAGTCCCTGGGCGCGCGGCATAGCGACCTGATGCTGCAGTTCCTGATGGAGGCCGTCTTCCTTTCGGCATTCGGCGGCGGAGTCGGCCTCGCGCTCGGCTGGGCAATCGCCAAGATCGCGTCGGTCTTTGCGGGGTTCCCGCTGGGCGTGAGTCCGTTTTACATCTTTCTTTCGCTGTTCGTCAGCTCGGCTGTCGGCGTGGTTTCGGGCTGGTATCCGGCCGCGCGCGCGGCGCGAATGGATCCCGTCGAAGCTCTGCGGGCGGAGTGATATGGTTGCGGTTTTGAGTCGAAGTCTGAGGTGATATGCGAGGCACATTTGCCAACCTGGCGGGAGAGAATCTCGGCATGGCGCTGGGCGCGGTGTGGACACATCGCTTTCGCAGCGCGCTGACCATTCTGGGCATCGTTATCGGCATTACGACCGTGGTGACGGTGGGCAGTCTGACGAGCGGACTCAAAGAGGGAATCGAACTCTTTTTTCTGTCGTTCGGCCCCGACAACATCTTCGTGCAGCGCGTGGCCAAGGATCCGAATGCGCCTTATACCCCGAAGGAGCAGAAGCGCAAACCGATCAAGCCCGAGTACGCCGCAATGATCAAACAATCGGTTCGCGACGTGGTTGACGTTTCCACCTGGGTCTACATCACTTCCGAGTCGAACGGGCCGATCACGGCGCGCGTGCCAGGCTTCGAAACCGACAACATTCTCTTCGTCGGAACCTCCGCCAACAGCCTCGAAATCTCCCCCCGGGACATGGCGCAAGGCCGGTTCTTCACGCCGGATGAAGAGGCCCGCGGCATGCGTGTCTGCGATCTCGGCTCGCTGGTCGCCGAGGCGCTGTTTCCCGACGGCAAGCCACTGGGCCGCACCATCATCGTGGCAGGCGGCGAGTACACGGTGATCGGCGTCTTCGCCAAAGCGAAAGGCGGCTTCTTTGGGCAGAACGGCGAGGACATACAAGCCATGATCCCGCTGGCGACGGCGCGCCAGCACTTTCCCAACGAGGAGCGCTACGGCCTTGCGGCGAAGGCGAAGCCGGGCAAGAAGGACGATGCCGAGGAAGAGATCCGGCAGTTGCTGCGCCGCGTGCGGCACACGCCCGCCGATGCGGAAGACGACTTCGGCCTCACCACCGCCGATCAGATCGTCAAACAGCTCGACAAGATCCTGAACGTGGTCGTGCTGGTCTCCATCGCGCTGTCGAGCCTGGGCCTGCTGGTGGGCGGCATTGGCGTAATGAACATCATGCTGGTCTCGGTCACCGAGCGGACCAAGGAGATCGGCATCCGCAAGGCGTTGGGCGCGCGCAGAACCGATATCGTCACGCAGTTTCTAATGGAAGCAGTCACCCTCACCGGTCTGGGGGGAGCGCTGGGTGTGGGAGTCGCCGTGCTGCTCACTCTGTTGATCGGTCTCCTCGTGCCCGAACTGCCTTCGAAGGTGCCGGCCTGGGCCGTGAGTATGGGCTTCGGCGTGTCGGTATCGATCGGCCTCTTCTTCGGCACGTGGCCCGCGGTGAAGGCGGCGGGGCTCGATCCGGTGGAAGCGCTGCGGTACGAGTAGAGACCGGGCAGGCCGTTGCGCTGCCCGGCGATCTCGCGGATTCTTATTGCGGCTTGACGATCTTGTGGTGATCCACGACCTCGTGGAGGAAGTGCAGGATCATCTCGGAATGATAATTGCGCGACGGCTCGAGCTCGCCATTGTTCGTATTGCCGACCGAACTGCCGTCTGAGGCGAGAAACGCCGCGGCGGGAATGCCTTTGTCCAAATCCACCTTAAGCGACTGGGCCACGTCCATGTTCTTGTCGAACCGTCCGAGATCGACGCCGACAATTTCAAAGTGGGCGTTCACATAGGCCTTCGTCGCAGGCTCGTCCAGAAGCTTATGCAGGACGATGCAGTCCTTGCACCAGTTGGCGCCGAAGATCACCATCACGTACTTCTTTGAGGCCCGTGCGCGCTGCTGCGCGGCGGCGATGTCCTTCTGTGCGTCGGCTTTGGTGTCGTAAGGGCCGGCCGGGGTTTGTGCGGCGGCTGTCAGGATTCCCAACAATGTGAAAACGGCGATTCGCCGCGAGAGAAAGGAGACACGCATCGTGGAGTTATTCCAATCGTGATACTTGGACACAGGCGACGCTGCCGGTCCGCCAAAAGCTCAGTATCCCATGTCGATCAGCCGCTCGACCGACAGCTTCGGTGCGGCGGGCGCGCCGGCGAGCAGCTTTTCCACGTACTTGGCGAGGATGTCGGTCTCCAGGTTGACCACGTCGCCCGGACGGCGTGTGCGCAGATTGGTCTGCTCCCACGTGTGCGGAATGATGGCCAGGCCGAAGACGCCGCCTTCGATGGAAGCAACGGTCAGGCTGATGCCGTCGACGGCGACCGAACCCTTCAGAACGAGATACCGGTCGAGTTCGGCCGGGTATCGCACGCTGAGCCACCAGTTGCCGTCGCCGAGCGGTTGCGCGGCAACCACCTCGCCTGTCGCATCGACGTGCCCCTGCACGATGTGGCCGCCAAGACGCGAGGTGGGCAGCAGGGCACGCTCCAGGTTGACGATGCCGCCGGGTTGCAGGCTGCCCAGGCTGGAACGGCTCAACGTCTCGGGCGAAGCGTCCGCATCGAAACTCGCGCCGCGCAGCCCGACCGCCGTCAGGCAGACGCCGTTCACCGAGATGCTGTCGCCCTCATGCAGATCCGCGCAGACCAGCGGGGCGCGCACACGCAGGCGGCCGGAAGCGCCGCCGGTCTGGATTGATTCCACGGTGCCAAGCTCTTCGATGATACCCGTAAACATCGCGATGCCTCCCCTCGCCGAACGAAGCCGCTACGCGCGGTTGCGGCTCTGTTTAGAACTATCTCACCCCCGCGGGTTTGGACACCAAACCCTTAATCACCGTGCCCTCAACCGCGAACTCGTCCGGAGTGACGACGTGCAGACAGAGATCGCGCAACTGAATCGCATCGGCGCGCCGCCGACGGCCGATGCCGCCCGCGACGGGTAGCGACTGCAAACCGCCGAGAATTTTCGGCGCGTAGTAAAAAAAGATGCGGTCCGCAATGCCGTCTTCGAGCGCGGTCCAGTTGACCTTGCTGCCGGCCTCAATCATCAGCGACAGATACTTGCGGCGGGCCAACTCCTCGATCACGGCGGCCAGGTTCGTGCGGCCGCCCGGGCGGTTCGCCACCAGCACTTCTACGCCCCGCTCCTCTAGCGCCTGGCGGCGGGTGGCGGGCGCGACCGATGTGCAGACCATCATCAGATCGCCCATGCACGTTGTGACCATCTTCGAAGTCAGCGGAATGCGCAACTGGGAGTCAAGAACGATGCGCAGCAGCGGGCGCGAGCGCTCGAGTCCACTACGGTCAGTAAGCTGGCAATCGTCGGCCAGCACCGTGCCAATCCCGGTGAGGATGGCGTCGCTCATGTGCCGCATCTGCTGCACGTGCGCGCGGGCCTTCTCCGACGTGATCCAGCCCGAGTTATCTTCCGGCGCGGCGATCTTGCCGTCCAGCGTCAGCGCCGACTTCAGCGTGACCAGCGGACGGCCGGTGCGCATGAAGTGGAAGAACGGCGCGTTCAGTGCTTCGGCTTCCCGGGCCAGCGTCGAGTCCGTCTCTACCTGGACGCCGGCTTCGCGCAGCATCGCCAGCCCGCGGCCGGCGACGAGCGGGTTCGGATCCTGATGGATGGCCACCACGGCCGCGACGCCCGCGGCGATCAGTGCCTCGGCACAGGAGCCCGTGCGACCCTGGTGCGAACAAGGCTCCAGCGTGGTGTAAAGAGTGGCGCCGCGCGCTAGCTCCCCGGCTTGCTCGAGAGCGACGATCTCGGCGTGCTTGATGCCGGACCAGGTGTGGAAGCCCCGGCCCACGACCTCGCTGTCTTTCACGAGTACGGCGCCAACGGCCGGATTGGGCGATGTGCGGCCGGCGCCTTGCCGGGCAAGGTCAAGAGCTTCGGCTAAGTATGGAAGGCTCATGGTTCGAATAAGGAAGAAATAAAGCGATCGGGCTCGAAGGGCAGCAGATCTTCGGCCTGTTCTCCGACTCCAATAAACCGGATGGGCAGATTCAGCTCGCGCGTGATGGCAACGATGATGCCGCCCTTTGCCGTGCCGTCCAGCTTGGTCAGAATGAGGCCCGTGACCCCGGCCGACTCTGTAAACTTGCGCGCCTGTTCCAGGCCATTCTGCCCGGTCGTTGCGTCCAGCACCAGCCAGACTTCGTGCGGCGCGCCCGGAATCACCCGGCTCGCGATGCGTCGCATCTTTTCGAGCTCCGCCATCAGGTTGTCTTTGGTATGCAGGCGTCCAGCCGTGTCCACCAGCAGGAGATCGGTCTTGCGCGCCTTCGCGGCTTGAATTGCGTCGAAAATCACCGCGCTCGGATCGGCGCCCTGCGCCTGCCGGATGACGTCGGTGCCGGTGCGCTCGCCCCAGACCTGAAGCTGTTCGATGGCCGCCGCGCGGAACGTGTCGGCGGCGCAGATCAGCACGCTCTTGCCGGTGCTCTTAAAGCGCGAAGCCAGCTTGCCCGTCGTCGTCGTCTTGCCGGAGCCGTTGACCCCGACCAGGAAGACCACGGTTGGGGACTCGGCGGCGAATTGTAGAGGCGATTCGGAAGCCTCCAGCACGCCCAGCAAGTGCTCGCGAATCAGCCCGCGCAACTCCGACGGATCGTTAACCAGATTGCGATCGACCTTCTGGCGGATGCTCTCCAGGATCTCCGTGGTCGTGCCCACGCCAATGTCGGCCGTGATGAGCGTGTACTCCAATTCCTCCAGCAGATCCGCGTCGATTTCCTTACGCCCGAGGAGTACGCCCTCGACCTTGTCTACCAAGCCGGCGCGGGTCTTCTGGATGCCCAGCTTCAGCCGTTCGAGCAGTCCCGAAGGCTGCGGCGAGGCAGGTTGTTCCGGGGCCGGTTGCGGAGAAGATCCAAATAGCGATGTAAACATGAGAGAACGAGGCTTCTCTCCAATTGTAGCGGGCCTGAGGTCAATATCTGATTTCAACGGCGTTCGATTTTTCGCATCGGCGCGTCTCCGAAAGGGTCCGAAACGGAGCCGGCGCGAATGAAAGCCGGCCTCCTGGGACCGCCGATCTCCAGATCGGCTCCGTTCGAATCACCATTCGACCGTCGGCAACTGCCTCTCGGCTTCCGGGCCGTTCTGCGCGAGCGTGTATGAAGGTCCGCACGCCAGCTTTGGAGGAACTGTGGATTTCGATGTGCCAGCGCGGAAGCAGGGGACCGGGCTGCGCCAACCCCAGGCGTCGCTGCGCTGAGTTACAACTCGTGGGGGTATTCGGAGCCGATCTGGAGATCGGCGCTCCCAGGCGGCGCGGCCGTGGTGGCGCCGGCGCTCTATTCCCCGATGATCTTGACCAGTGCGCGCTTGCGGCGTCCACCGTCGAACTCGCCGTAGAAGATCTGCTCCCAGGGGCCGAAATCGAGCCTGCCGCCGCTGACTGCCACCACCACTTCGCGACCCATGATCTGGCGCTTCATGTGCGCGTCGGCGTTGTCCTCGCCGGTCCTGTTGTGCCGGTAGGAAGAGACGGGCTCGTGCGGCGCGAGCTTTTCGAGCCACACAGCGTAGTCATGGTGCAGCCCGCTCTCGTCGTCGTTGATGAAGACGCTGGCGGTGATGTGCATCGCGTTGACCAGGCACAGGCCCTCGCGGATGCCGCTCTCGCGGAGGCACTCTTCGATCTGTGGCGTGATGTTAAGAAACGCGCGGCGGGCCGTGACGTTGAACCAAAGTTCTTTGCGGTAGCTGTTCATAGTGGCTCAGAGCCTGTTATCCGCTAACGGCCGCAAGATCGCAAGCCAGCCCGGCATGGAACATTGCCGCGTGGGCGGACCCATGCACACCCACAGTACTCCTCGTCACCCGGGTTCGAAACGTGCCCGGAGTGGGGACCTTGGAAGCGACTGCCAGAGAGAGGCGGTTGCTGGTTTTTTAACACACGTGGACGGCGGGCAATCCGAGGAGCTGCGCGACCTTCGCGATGGCGGTATGGTTGTGCCCGATGCCGAGCGCGCAATGGTGCGTGGGCCCTTGCTCGCACCACTGATTGACGAACTCGGCCGGCCCGAGCGGGAAACGCAGCCGCGAATTCGTATTGCCGATCTTCATGATTGCTCCAGGGATTGACTCGCCTTCCGCCGTAAGCAGCTTCAAACTGCCATCGGCGGTCTGCGTCACGCCGAGCAGCGTGATCGGCCCCGTCTTCACATTGAACTCGACGCTGACGCCGTTCCCGCGCTTGCCATGGTAGAGCCCCAGCCCGCGCAACACCGGCTTGCGGCTGCTGATCGCGAGATGCGCCGGTCCATCGTGCCCCATCAAGACGAACTGCTCCTTCAGGTCCATGGCGTAGAACTCGGTGAACGAGCCGCCCGCGCCGAGGCTGTCCATGATCTTCATCGCGAGGCAGGTCTTCAGGTCGCCCTCGCCGCTGGCCGGCACCCCGCGCGCCGTCAGCAGCGAGTTGCCGAGGATCACGCCCGCCCCGAGCCGTTCGTAGCGGTTGCCCGCCAGTCCGCGATAGTAATACGTCAACCCGCTGAGCTCGAATTGCTCGACCAGCCGGTCCAGCCCGGCGGCCACGCGCGCTGCCCAGCTCAGTGCTTCCGCGCTGACATTCTCGAGCTGGAAAATCTGCCGCGCGATCTCAGACTTCAGCTCGACCTCTTCGTCCGTGACCGCCTCAACGCAGCGGTCCAGATCGCACATCTCCAATACTTCGATGTGCGCACCCGTCTGCGCCGTCACCATCGTGAAATCCGAGTACATGTCGAGCATGCCCGGATAGGTATGGCCGAGGAACCCGATGCGGCTCGAGCGCAACACGTTCGCGACGGTCGCAGCGTGGCACCATTCGCCGATTTCCTTCCACGCTCTTGCGTCGTCGCTCAGCGTCCCCGAGACGACGCGGAATTGCACCCGAGCCCGGGCGAATGCATTCGAGATCTCCGGCACGCAGCACGTGGAGCAGTTGGCCAGCCACTCGCCCGTGTCGATCTTCTCGTAGTCCAGCGACGCCGCCGGTTGCAGGTTCAGCACCAGGACCGGAAGCTTCGCGCGCTGCACGACAGGCAGCACCTGCGACGAGGTCGCGTAGGTGCCAACGTAACAGACGATCAGGTCGAGCCCCGCGCCCGCAAACTTCTGCCCGGCCTCGGCCGCCGCGGGCGCCGTGTCCACCAGCCCGGCGGAAACGACCTCGACACCCAGAGCCCGCATCTGCGCTTCGACAACGCTCTGATAGCCTTCCAATCGCTCCTTGAGTCCTGGGAATTGCTCCCAGTAAGCCGCAAGCCCAATTCCAAAGACGCCGACACGGCCGGCCGGTTGCGAGGGGGCCGAGGTAGGAAGGTTGGCAAAGCTCATGAACGAGGTATATCACCAACCGCGCAACATAACAGCGGCAGTTCGGGTGGTCAGCATTCTCGCACCGTTCCAAGCCCGCCTCCGGTTGTGGCGCACGCTTCAGCGTGCTGCGTCGACACTCTTGTCGACGTCCGGTCCGATGCCGGCATGAATGTCGGCACGGCACGCTGAAGCGTGCGCCACAAGGTTGCTCCGAGTCTCAGTTCGGACGTGAACTGACTCGCATATGCTCTTGCCTGCCCGAAGCGGCATCGGCGCGCTTTCTCTACCGCGCTTCCTCGATCTTCTCGACCTTCAGGATCCCCGTCTTTTCGAACAGTTCGCCCGTCACTTTCACCTTCTTCGCGGCCAGATTTTCCGGCGTCTGCTGATCGCTGAGGACGAACACTTTCCCGTCGCTCAGCAGTGCGTACTTCACTCTGCCGTTGCCTGACTTGACGCATTCGCGCACGCACTTTGCGTCGGGCTGCACGCCCATCGCTGCGTGGTTCCTGCCGCACATCGTGTCGGTGATCACGCCCGTGTAAGTCTTCGTCGCCGCGGCGGATAAGGCCGCCGCAGCAAAGAACGCAAATAGTAATAGATGTTTCATCGTGACTGCTCCTCGATATCGTTCAGTAGTTTCAAACCGCGCGACCGGTTCAGTCTGCGCCACAGCGCATCGAACTGAGCCGCATCCAATTCCTGTTTCAGTTGGAACTCCACCAGCTTCGCCACGCCGCCTTCGCGCACCGCCAGCGTCAAACGGAACGGCGGCTCGGCGGCGACGTTTTCAATCTCTTTGTCGAGCCAAGTGCGCGAGTAGCCCGTCTTTTCCGAGCTGAACGTGAGGCCCCCATCGGCCACACTCAGCTTTCCCTCGCCGCCCCAATTGCCCGCCGGGAAACGTCCGGACAGCATCTTCGCCGGTACGCTCCATTCGGGCTTGAGCGACGGATCCGCCCAGCGCGGCGCGAACCGCGAATCCATCTTCGTACGCAACAGCGCGTAGAGCGGCGCGCCCGCGGGCTCGTCCGTCAGACGAAACGTGTAGCGTTCGTCCGCGCCGAGCCGCCGCTTGCGATCGCGATAGCCGGTGACCTCGATGCGCCGCTCTTCCATCGCGAGCTTCTGCATTTCGCCGTAGGGCCATGCCACTTCCTTGCACGCACGCGTCGCTTTACCCGGCGTCCAGCGAAGCTGCGTGGCCTCAAAGCGCAAAGTGCCTGCGCAGGCCTTCCCGAACCGGACATGGCTCGCGCGCAATTCCATCGTCTGTGCGTGGGCGAGGGCGGCGATCAAGCACAGGCCCGCGGCCAGGCGCGCCAGTTTGACGCTTCGTTTTGACACCGGCGTGAACGGAAGACTCTGTCCCCGCCTTGCTTCCCCATTCAATTCACGGCTCATGCCTGCACCTGCTTCTCTTGCGAATGCTTCACTTCCGAATGCCACTTCCACACCTCGTACACCGCCGGATACACCAACAGCTCCAGCAGGAACGAAGTGAAAAGGCCTCCCACCATCGGCGCGGCCACGCGCTTCATCACGTCGGCGCCCGTGCCCGTCGACCATAGGATCGGAACCAGTCCGACGAAGGCCGCCGCCACGGTCATGAACTTGGGCCGGATGCGCTTCACGGCTCCGTGTACGATCGACTCCTGCAACTCGGCGAGATTGCGCAGCCTGCCGGCCTTGCGAGCCTCTTCGTGCGCCAGGTCGAGATACAACAGCATGAATACGCCTGTCTCGGCATCCACACCCATCAACGCGATCATGCCCACCCAGACGCCGATGCTCATGTTGTAGCCGAGAGCCGCGAGCAGCCAGACCGCGCCCACGGCGGAGAAGGGCACTGCAAGTAGCACGATAGCCGTCTTCACGCCCGACTTCGTGTTGAGCCAGAGCAGCAGGATGATGATGCAGAGCGTGATGGGCACGACGAGTTTCAGGCGTTCGTCCGCGCGCTGCATCGCCTCGAACTGTCCGCTCCACTCGATGGTGTAGCCCGCCGGCAGTGCGACCTGCTGGCCCACGACGCGCCGGGCTTCTTCAACGTAGCCGCCCAGGTCGCGAGCGTCGATATCGACGAATACGTAGCCCGTCAACAGTCCGTTTTCATTGCGGTACATCGATGGACCCGCGACCGGGCGTATGTCGGCTAGTTGCTTCAGCGGGATCTGCGCCGTGCCGCCCATCGCGGGCACCAGCACCTCACCGAGCGCCGGCATGCTCTGCCGGTAATCGCGCGCATAGCGCACGCTCACCGGGTAGCGTTCGCGGCCCTCTACCGTCGAGGTGAGCGTCTCGCCGCCGATCGCGTTGGCCACCGCCATTTGCGCGTCGGCAATGGAGAGCCCGTAGCGGGCCAACTCGTCGCGCTTCCACACGAAGTCGAGGAAGTAACCGCCGCCGGTGCGCTCGCTGAACGCGCTGCGCGTTCCGCGAACCTGCGGCAGCACGCGCTCAATTTCAGTGCCCAGCTTTTCGATCTCGCGCCAGTCCGCTCCGCTGACCTTCACTCCGACTGGCGTGCGGATGCCTGTTGCCAGCATGTCGACGCGGGCCTTGATGGGCATGGTCCAGGAGTTCGAGACGCCCGGAATCTGGAGCGCCGTGTTCATCTGGTTGACCAACTCTTCTTGCGACATGTGGTCGGGCGTAATGCGCCGCAACACCGGCTTCAACCACTCCGGCGCGCGCGCCGAATACCACGTCTCCTTGTGGTGCCACTCGCTCTCCGGTCTGAGTTGAATCACTGTCTCGAACATCGAGAGCGGCGCCGGATCGGTCGAAGTCTCGGCATGGCCGGCCTTGCCGTAGACGCTCAACACTTCCGGGAAGCTCTTCAGGATTCGATCCTGCGTTTGCAGCAATCGTTGAGCTTCGGTGATCGACAGACCCGGCGATGTGCTGGGCATGAACAGCAGGCTGCCTTCGTTGAGCGGCGGCATGAACTCGCTGCCGAGTCTCATGAACACGGGCACGGTCGCCGCTACGATCAGAACCGCGCCCGCGATCACCGCGTACTTGTAGCGCAGCGCAGCGCGGCACACCGGCTCGTAGAGCCGGATCATCACGCGGCTGATCGGGTGCGTCTCTTCGCTGTGAATCTTGCCGATGAGTACCGCCGTTGCCGTGCGAGCAAGCCACACGGGCCGGAACGAGAAGACCTTGGTATGCGTGAAGAGCAAGCGCAGCGCGGGGTCCAGCGTGATGGCCAGCACCGCCGCCACGATCATGGCCATGTTCTTTGTGTATGCCAGCGGCTTGAACAGCCGTCCCTCCTGCGCTTCGAGAGCGAGGATGGGGAGGAACGAAACGGCGATCACCAGCAGGCTGAAGAAGCTGGCTCCGCCGACCTCTTTGACGGCACTGATGATGACCTCTTTCGAGTCACCCTGCCGCCCGTTGCGTTCCCATTCCTCAAGGCGCTTGTGCGTCTGCTCCACCACCACGATGGCCGCATCCACCAGCGCGCCGATGGCGATGGCGATGCCGCCCAGCGACATGATGTTCGTCGTCACGCCCATCGCGCGAATGGGAATGAAACTGATGAGCACCGCGAGCGGCAGCGTCAGCATAGGCACCAGCGCGCTCGGGATGTGCCAGAGGAAGATCAGGATGACGATGGAAACGACGATCAGCTCTTCAATGAGCGTGTGCTTCAGCGTGTCGATGCTGCGCAGGATCAACTCCGACCGGTCATAGGTCGAAACGACCTTGACGCCTTTGGGCAGTCCCGCCTGCAAGCCTTCGAGCTTCGCTTTCACGCGCTCGATCACATTCAACGCGTTCTCGCCCTGCCGCACCACGACGATGCCACCGGGCGCATCTCCGCGTCCGTCCAGATCGGCGACGCCGCGCCGCAGGTCCGGTCCCAGCGTGACCCGGCCCACATCGCGCACTCTGACCGGCACGCCGGTTGGACTTGCCGTAAGCGAGATGTCGCCGAGGTCGGCGGTTGAGCGCGCGTAGCCGCGTCCGCGCACCATGTACTCGGCGCCGGACATCTCCACCAGCCGCCCGCCCACGTCCTGGTTGCCGTTGCGAACCGCCTCGACCACTTTGTCGAGAGGCATGTTGTAGGCGCGCAGTTTGTTGGGGTCGAGTTCGATCTGGTACTGCCGGACGAAGCCGCCGATGCTCGCCACCTCGGCCACGCCGGGCACGCTCTGGAGTTGGTAGCGGAGGTACCAATCCTGCAACGAGCGCAACTGCGCCAGGTTGTGCTTGCCCGACTCGTCCACCAGCGCGTATTGGAAGATCCAGCCGAGGCCGGTTGCGTCTGGACCGAGTTGGGTCTGCACGCCCTGCGGCAGCTTTGCCAGTACGCCCGAAAGGTATTCGAGCGTGCGCGTCCGCGCCCAGTAGAGATCGGTGCCGTCTTCGAAAATGACGTAGACGTAGCTCACGCCGAAGTCTGAGATGCCGCGCACCGCGCGCACCTTGGGCGCGCCCAGCAGCGCCGTGATGATCGGGTACGTAACCTGATCTTCGATGATGTCCGGGCTCTGCTCCCACTTCGAGTAGACGATCACCTGCGTGTCGCTCAGGTCGGGCAGGGCATCGAGCGGCGCCGTCCGCAGGCTCCACCACCCGAAGGCGGCCAGCACGGCGACGATGGCCAGCACCAGAAACCGGTTCCGTGCCGAGAAGTCAATTACGGCGTTAATCATGGCCGGCTCCCGGGCTGCCGTGACCGGCATGGACCGCTGGAGCCTGTGGCTTAGCCACCTGACCACTTGTAGTCACGCCCTTCATCCGGCTTTCACTGTCCAGCAGGAAGGCGCCGCTGAGCGCGATACGCTCGCCACGTTCCAAGCCGGATACGATCTCAATCCTGCCGTCGTAGCGCTCACCCGCCTGCACGCGGCGCGGTTCGAACACGCCGCTGCCACGGTCGATGTAGACGATCTGCGTGTTGCCTGTGTCGATCAGGGCATCTTCGGGTACGGTCAGCCGTGAGGGCATCGCGATCTGGAACTCCACGTTCACGAACAGGTCCGGACGCAGCGTGAGGCCCGGATTGCCGGCCTCCAGGCGAACCTTAAGCGTTCGCGTCTGCGGGTCGATCTGCGGCAGGATGTTCGTCACCCGCGCCATGAACTTGCTTCCCGGCGCGTCGGACCGTTCTATCGCCGCCGCCGCGCCCATCCGCACTTGCGCCGCGTCCGCTTCCGATACGTCGGCGAGAATCCAGACGTGCCTCAGATCGGCGAGCGTATACAGATCCATCTCCGGCGTCACCCGCTGGTTCGCGTATGCATTGCGCGTCAGCACGAAGCCCGTTGCCGGAGCGGCGATCGGGATGCTGCGTACGGGTTTCTTCGTTCGCTCTAACTCTGCCAGCGAAGCCGCATCGAGGCGCCAGTGCTTCTCAAGCTTCGTGAGTGCGGCCCTGGCGAGCGAGTCGCCGCTCTCCTGCATGCTCTGCATGGAGGCGTGCTTCATCGTCTCGCTCGCCCGCAGCGCGAGCAGGTACTCTTCCTCGGAAGCGACAATCTCCGGGCTGTAGAAAGTGAGCAGCGTCTCGCCCTGCTTCACGGCTCTTCCGGTATAGTCGACGTTGACCTTTTCGATCCAGCCCTCGGTGCGCGCTTGCACCCGAATGACGCGGGTCTCATCCACAGCCACACGCCCGGCGGCGCGCAGCGTCTTCACGCCCTGGCTCATTTCGGCAAAGCCGGTTTCCACGCCCATCGTTTGTTGCTTGCCCGCGGGGACATTGATCGTGTTCGCGCTGCCGCCGCTGCCGCCGGAGGCGCCGTCGGAGTACATTGGCACCAGTTCCATGCCGCAGTCGGGAGCAATGCCCGGCTTGTCGCTGCGGTACGCCGGGTGCATCGGGTCGTACCAATACAAGACGGTCCGCGCGTTTTTCGGAGTGGCTTTCGGAGGTCCTGCGAATCGGAATTGCATCAAGTATCCGCCCGCAAAACCGCAGGCGAGGAGGATGACGGCGAACAGTATCTTCTTCATCGCGCGATCTCCGCTGGCGCAGGTGTCGGAATTTGGGCCGCCGCCGGATCGTCGTCCATGAGTGGCACGCCCGTGGACTCTTCGAGCCGCAACAATGCGAGGTGATAATTGAGCGACTCTTCGTGGTAGGCCATCTCGGTGTCGAGTACGCTCATCAGGCTGGCCAGAACGTTTGTAAAGTCGCCCTGCCCGTTTTCGTAACCGGCCAATGATGAATCGAGAGTGACCGTCGCCTGGGGTAGCATCGTGGTGGAATACAGCCGCATCAGCCGCCACGACGACGAACTTTGCAGCCAGTCGTCTTTAATGCGGAAGAGCAACTGGTTGCCCGTTGCCTGATAGCTGCGCCGCGCACGGTCCACTTCGCTCAGTTGTTCGAGCACCGCGGCGTGCTGGCGCGAACGCGTGAACACAGGCAGGTTGAAGTCGAGCTTAGCCTGGTACATCGTCCCCATCGAGCCCATGGTGGCGACGCCGCCGCCGACCGTATAGTCGATCGCGCCATCCTTGCGCGCCAGATTCAGCACGAGCTCCGCGCGCTCCACGCCGGCTTTCTCTTTCGCGAGCGCCGGCGCGTGCGCCTCGGCCTGACGGTATAGCGCTTCCAACGAAACGAATGGCTCCGCGGGTTCCACGTCGTACGGCTGTGGCACCGCTGTTTCCAGGGGCCGCGCCAGCAGCGAGTTGATCTCGGCCTCGCGGCTCTGCAACTCCTGCTCAAACTTCTCGCGTCGGGCTTCCAATAAGATGAGCTGCGATTGCGACCTCAGCACGTCCTGCTGCGCGGCTTTGCCCAGCGCATAACGCGCCTCGGCGATCTTCGTCATTCGCTCCAGCAGCGCGCGGTTGCGGTCGAGCAGATCGAGCATCGCGTAGCCGTGGTGCAGCTTGTGCCAGGCCTGCTTCAGTCGCGAAACCACGCTGAGTTCGGCCATCCAATACTCCTGCTCCATGCCGCTCGCTTCCTTGCTGGCGATGGCCGCTCGCAGTCGGAGTTTGCCCGGGGCCGGGAGCGTTTGCGACACCATGATGCCAATGTTGGCTAGAGGTTCACGGCCCAAACCCTGACCGGGGAATGGCCCGTTTACGGAGGCATAACCCACGGAAATCATCGGGTCGGGCAGGCTCCGCTCCATGGCCGGTTTTTGCCGCATGGCTTCCAGCTTCTTGCGGGCGGCAAGGATTTCGGGGTTCCGCCGCAGGGCTTCTGCAAGCAACGGTTCCAGCCTGCCACGGGGTACGTCCCGAGCGGCCAGCGAAATTGATAATGCAAAAAGAATCAATCGTATACGCATGATTCCTCCGGACGCAATTCAGCCCTTACGGGCGAGCATGCAAGTTCTGGCGAGGATCAGCAGCGAAGGGAGACGGAGAGGCCGGGTGGGGCGGTAGGCGAGCTATCGGTCAGAAAATCGACGACCGTGAGAGAAGGTCCCCAAAAATGCGAAAAAACAGCCGTTTCGAGGCCTAAAATGGCATGAAAATCGACGTTTTGTGCAACGTTTGTTTTCGCCTCGGGTTGCCCGTTGTCGGCGGGCATCCATCCACAATGTGCCGCTTTGTCAGGTGCGGACTGAGTTGAATCGGGGGCGGAGCGCTTATGGCAGCACTCGTGACCGGAAGCGGGGATCTCCTGACGAGCGTCCGTTTGCGGTGCGTAGCACGCAGGGCAGGGCAGCACGGCCATGCTGATTGCCAGCAGCGCCACGAGTCCTATCTGTGCTATCCGTACCACTTTCTCCTAATATAGCGTGAATTCGGCGCGCAACAACAAGGAATGTGGCGTGCCGTCCAAACGCTTTCGATCTATCTCGCCTACCGGCGGCAAAATCGAACGGCAAGTCCGCACTGCCATTCGAATCAGGCCTGGCCGTTCGGCCGGATGGGCCATAGAAAAGGCTGTAAAACTCATTCACAAAGTTTTGTCTGAAATTTGGCCTGTTTTTTCTTGAACTTGTGTAAAGTTCCGCGTCACTTGATCCGATCTCTCCGCTAGTTCTGTTACCGAAACCGGACCCGATCCGGTTTCCGGATGAGGAGATTGACCATGGATCAAGGTTCCATCATTATCATCATTCCGCCTGCGCTTCACGGCTGTCTTGCCTGGCTGTTCTCGTTCTAGGGACTCGGCCGGGAAGCCTGCTCCTGCATCGTGCGAACGCAGCGCACGTTTCACCACTCATGCAATCTGACAAATCCCGCCAAACTGGCCGGAATCAGGCCCTCCAGGCGCACGTCCTAATTAGGATGTGCCGCCTGGAGGGTACTGTCAGTACTATAAATAGTACTGGACCTAATGATCCGATTTTGATATAACACGAATGTTGTGAAGTCTGGTGAGGCATTCACCGTCTTCGCTTTTGTCGGCTTGCTTTTTGCCGGTGAATCGCAGTTGCGCGCAGCGCCTGCCACGACGTCGGTTTCCGAACTGGACCGGCTGAGTTCGCTTGCGATGTCCTCGCTGGCGAACATGAAATACGGGCAGGCGATTGGCTCCTTTTCCGCAGGAGCCAAGCTGGCGAAAAGCGTAGGCGATTTGCCGCGGGCGCAACGTTTCCTGAATGCCCTAGGCGGCAGCTATCTCATCGTCTATCAATACCGGAAGGCGCTAGACGCCTATGAGGAGGCCCGGAATCTCGCCACGCGAAACCGGACCGCCGAGGTGGAAGGCGTCATCGACCTTAACCTGACCTCGCTCTATACGCTCCTCGGGGACGTCGATTCCGCTCAGCGTGAGATCGGTAAAGCCAAACGGCGGCTGCCTGCGAGCTCTCGCTACTGGGCGGTGCTCTATGCGAGCGAGGCGCGCCTGGCTCTTCGCACGGGCGACAGCGGCGGCCTGGAACGCGCGATTCAGGCCGGCTTGGACGCCGCCGACGCGGCGGGCGATGCCGAGGCGCGGGCAGGCCTGTGCGAGGATCTCGGTTTGCTCCGCATGCAGCGCGGCGAGTTCGATCGAGCGGAAGAGGCGTTGCTTGAAACCTACCGGCTCCGCCGGCTGCACCGTTTACGGGACGTCGAATCGGTGCTCTGTTCACTCTCCCGGCTGGCGCTACGGCAGAGCCAGCCAGAACGGGCGGTGTGGTTCGCCAGGCTCGCTCGCGCGTCACGGAGCTATTCGACCTCCAGTGAACAGCCGTGGCTCGGCACCTTTACGCTCGCTCAAAGCCTGTCCGCCGCGGGGCGGTGGCGCGAAGCCTTAGCCGCCTACAAGGATGGCCTTGAAGTCGCCCGCGCCTGGAGGCAGGAAATCGTTCCCTCCCCCGAGATTGAACTGCTCACCAACATTGGAATCCACCAGATAACCAATGCCTACGCCTCTCTCGCGGCCGAGCGGAGTGTGCGCGACGGCGATCGGAGGCTGGCCTGGCAGGCGCTGCTGGCTGTCGAGCAGGCGCGCGACGCCGCTTTTCGTTCCCAGGCCGATCGTGGACTCGCCGAGGACCCGGAGTACCAGGAAACTCTGGCGCGATGGCGCGCTCAGCAGTTCTGGCAATTCGCGAAGGACGGCGGCGCGCGGCGCCCTGGCGCCGCGGACTCCTCGGAGATCGAAGCCAAGTTGAGGTCCATGGAGAATCGAAGGCGAAGCGCGGGCTCTGCCGGCCCTGGCCTCGAGGTCAAGCCGAGGCTTGAGGGGCTGCGTTCCAGGCTCGGACCGGGGGATGCGTTGCTTTCGTTCAGCCTCGGCGAGGAGCGGTCCTGGCTTTGGGCGTTGACCCGGGACTCATTCGAGCAGGTACCCTTGCCGGCACGGGCCAACTTGGTTCAAGACCTGGCGTCATTCGTCCAGTCCACCCGGTCAGACACGGCAGGGAGCGATGCGCCGGATCGTGCGGGGCCGGCGAGCGCTCTGTGCTCGACCCTGTTCGGTGGGCTCTCCACCGGAGTGCGCTCGCGGAGCCGGTGGTTCCTGTCCATGGACGATGCGCTACTGGAAGCTCCGCTGTCCGCCTTGCGGTGCAAAGCCGGGCCAGGCGAACACTACCTGGTGCAGGAACACGTCCTCACGCCGCTTGCTTCGGCGTTGACGTTGCTGGATGCGAGCAACGGCGGAGTGCGAGCCAAGTGGTTCCTGGGCGTCGGAGATCCGGTTTACAACCTGGCCGACGACCGCTGGCCGGCTGCGGGCGGAAGCCGTCCGGCTCAAGGCGCGGCGCTGGAACTCCCGAGGTTGCCGGGCACGCAGGGCGAGGTGGAACGGATTGCCCGGCAGTGGACAAAAGCCGGCGGGCGATCCCAATTGCTGACGGGGTTCGAGGCGACGCCAGAGAGATTTTCCCAGGAAGTCGCCGTGCGTCCGGGCGTAATTCATCTCGCGGTCCATCTGGTCCAGCAGGAATCCGACAGTCAGGGCTTTGAACTGATGCGGAGCGGCTCACCGGGCCAGCCTGTCGTGCGGGCGCGACGGCCCTCCGAGATGTTTTTGATGTTCTCGCTGCGGCCAGACGGCAAGGCGGATGGACTAACCGCACGGAGCGTTGGCGCATACCGGCTGCCGGGCAGTCTGGTGGTGATGAGCGGCTGCGGCAGCGGGTTGGGAACTCATCAACCCGGCGCCGGTCTGGCGGGCTTTTTCAAATCGTGGATCGCAGCCGGTGCGTCCGGGGTCGTCGGCACTCTGTGGTCGATCCCGGATGATGCTTCGGCACTTTTCGATGTTTTTTACGGGTCCATTCGCACAGGGAAAGGGCCTTCGGCGGCTCTCAGGGAAGCGCAATTGGCACTCCTCACAAAGGGAGGCTGGAATTCGCGGCCCTCATTCTGGAGCGCGTGGACGACAGTCGGCAAGACTGAAAACGGCACTAATAATGGCACTAAACGGTGAGTTGAATCAGGGGTGTCCGGCAGGAGAAACTGGCCCCCCCGCGGGCGAGGACGGGTGTATCGCCAACCAAGAGGCTTCACCGGGACCGAGCGGACCGGGTGAGGCGCGGCGTTCCTGGGGGGAGTTAGTCGAAGGCGTGAAGCGCGGCGACCGGGTGGCCATGGAGGAACTGTACACCAGCTTCACTCGGGGTGTGCGGTACTACTTCTGCAAGCACTTGGGGCCGGCGGATCTGGACGACCGTGTGCATGACGCCTATTTGACTGTGGTCCAGGCAATTCGTACGGGTTCCTTGCGGGAGCCCGAGGCATTGATGGGATTCGTCAAGACCATTATCCGCAGGCAGGTGGCCGCCGGCATCGATGAAGCTGTTCAATCCCGGCGCGAGCGAGCGGATTTCGAAGTGAGCGCGTTCGTGATGGACGTACGCGAGGATCCGGAGCAGGAAGCCATCGGCCGGCAGAAGACGCGACTCATGGTGCAGGTTCTGCAAGAGATCTCCCCCCGTGACCGGGAAATCCTGACGCGGTTCTACCTCCATGGGCAGGAGCAGGATGAAATCTGTCAGGAGATGAATCTTACTGAGACGCAATTCCGGCTCCTCAAGTCGCGCGCCAAGGCGCGATTTGGCGAACTGGGCCGCAAGCGATTATCACCCACGGAAAGTGGATTCGAATTGAGAAGAATGGCCGGAGCTTGACACTCCTTAATCGAAGGCGGAAGATGGCGAAGATCAAGTAGATCCGCGCCACAAACAAACCAGCGAGGGAATGAATGGTTCGGTTCCTGGAGTGGCCGATCATCTACTTTTCGGAGGCGACCGTGGAGGACCGGATTTCCGGCGGCAGTTGCCTGGAAGAGCGCGAGATCGAGAATCTCGTGCGTGGCAAACTGAGCGCAGAAGC
>Ga0181528_10000521_pt1 | contig 27010 bp, 23 predicted proteins | sample PEATcosm2014_Bin_47_FD_119742 | JGI IMG/M metagenome (GOLD analysis project Ga0181528, IMG submission 119742) | Peatland microbial communities from MTU Mesocosm Facility, Houghton, MI, USA - PEATcosm2014_Bin10_10_metaG | ecosystem: Environmental > Terrestrial > Soil > Wetlands > Peat | place...
CCGCGTTGATGAGCACCTCGAGCTCGTCGTGCATGGCCGGCTCGGCCTCGGGCCGGCGCCGGTCGGGCAGCGCGCGCGCCACGTAGAGGAGCGAGTGGGTGCGGTAGTCGAAGGGGCTGCCGACGTCGATGGTGTCGGTGGTGTCGGCCGGCATCCCGAGGCGCTCGGCCAGTCCGATGGGCACGGTGGCCGAGGTGAGCACGGCCGTCACCTGGCCCCAGAGCTGCTCGGCCAGGACGGGGCCGACGTCGATGGGGGAGACCCGCAGGGCCGGCGCCCGGTTGCTGTCCTCCACCCACGCCACCTCGCCGTCGCCCAGCCGGGCCAGCCGGGCCAGGTCGGCCGCCAGGTGCCCGGCGGCCAGCAGGACCCGGTCCCGGCGGGACCGCTCACCGCTCTCGCCATCCCCACCGTCGCGCTCGGCCCGGCGCAGGTGGTCGACGAGGCGACCGACGCGCCCGGTGGCGAGGGCCAGCAGGGTGGCGAGGTCGGGGTCGCTCCCCACCGCCGTGGACCGGCGGGCGGCGGCCGGGGTCGGGGCGGTCGCCCTCGACTTCTCGGCCCGCGGGAGCGGGGCGAGTCCGAGGTCGAGTCCGGCCGGCTCGTCGTCGCCCCCGTCGGCCGCCCGGTCGGACGGGGCGCCGGGCCCGTCGGTGTCGGTGCCCTCGGCCAGGTCGCCATGGGGCACCCGCCGGCCCGACCAGGGCCGGAGCACCCGGTGGAACACGTCGGCCAGGTCGGCGACCCCCTCCACGGCCCGCGACGCGCCGTCGTCGTCACCGAGGACCGGTCGGGCGGCGGTGGCCAGGGCCCGGAAGCGGCCCGGGCCGACCTCGAGGCCGAGGCTGTCGGTCATCACGTCCTCGACCTCGTGGGCCTCGTCGAAGACCACGACCTGGTGCTCGGGCAGCACCGCCCCCCCGCTGGCCAGGTGGGCGCCGTAGAGGTGGGTGTTGACCACCACGACGTCGGAGTCGGCGGCCCGGGCCCGGGCGTCCTCGGCGAAGCAGTCCCTACCGGAGGGACAGCGGAAGGCCCCCGGGCACTCGCGGGCGGTGGTCGACACCATGGCCCAGGCCCGGAAGTGGGGCTCGAAGGGCAGCTCGGCCCGATCGCCCGTCACCGTGTCGTTCGCCCAGCGCACCAGGCTCCGTACCTGGTCGGCCACGGTCGCCGGGTCGGATGTGTCCATGTCACCCCCCGGCGTGAGGCTGTCGTCGGCGTCGGGGGGGTCGGCCGATCCGGCCGTCATCGTCAACTGGCCGGACGTGCCCGCCACCTCGCTCACCCGCTGACGGCACACGTAGTTGGAGCGCCCCTTCAGGACCGCGAACGTGAGGCCGTGGTCGGTGGCGGCCGCCACCTGGGGGAGGTCCTTGTCGGCGAGTTGGTCCTGGAGGGCCTTGGTGGCCGTGGCCACCACCACCTTCTCGCCGGACAGGGCGGCGGGTACGAGGTAGGCGAGGGACTTGCCCGTACCGGTGCCGGCCTGGACCACGAGGTTCCGCCGACGTACCAGGCCGTCGGCCACGGCGGTGGCCATCTCGACCTGGCCCGGCCGGGACTCGCCGCCCCCCGGCAGGCCGGCGGCCACGCGGGCCAGGGTGGAGGAGACCTCGTCGGGCATCCGCCGACACTACCGGTCGGGTCGGACGGCCCGGATGGCATCGCGGGCGGCCCGTCAACGCTCCGGGGTCAGTGCCACTCGACGAACAGGACGATCGACACCCCGACGCCGACCCCGACGATGCAGACGCGCAGGACGGCGGTCGGGAGCCGGCGGCCGTAGTGGCCGCCGAGTTGGCCGCCGATGGTCGAGCCGAGCGCGATCAGGCCCACCACCGACCAGGAGACGTGGGAGAAGAGGACGAAGACGACGGCGGCCACCGCGTTCACGACCATGGCGAGCACGTTCTTGGTGCCGTTCAGCCGTTGGAGCGTGTCGTCGATGAAGATGGCCAGGAGGCTGATCAGGATGACCCCCTGGGCGGCGCCGAAGTAGCCGCCGTAGACCCCGGTGAGGAACACCCCGACCAGCAGCAGCGGGCCCCCGTGGACCTGGCGCTCGCCCCGTCCGGCCAACCAGGCGCTGATCCGGGGCTGCACGGCCATGAGCACGGCGGCGAGCAGCACGAGCGCCGGTATGGCCGCCTTGAAGACGCTCGAGGGCAGGGCCAGGAGCAGCACCGCCCCGGTGATACCGCCGGACAGCGACGCCGCCCCGAGGGTGAGCAACCGGGACCGCTGGCCGTCGAGCTCGCGTCGGTACGCCACCACGCCGCTGGCGCTCCCGGGCACCAGGCCGACGTTGTTGGAGACGTTGGCCAGGATCGGCGGATAGCCGAGGGCGAGCAGGGTCGGGAAGGTGATGAGGGAGCCCGAGCCGACGATGGTGTTGATCGTCCCGGCGGCCAGCCCGGCACCGAAGATGGCCAGGGCGGCCCACGGGGTCATGGGGAGGGTCTAGTCGGCGCCACCCCCCTGCTCAACCACCGGTTCCGACGATCCCGCCCCCCGGGCCACGGCGGGGCCGGTGACCGGTACCGGTCGGCACGGCGCACGTAGCCGAGGGGATAGGTTCGCAGGGTGCACGATGATCGACAGGACGGCGACGACTGGCCGGAGCGGGACGAGGTCCTGACCGCCGCCGACGTCGCCGACGGGCCGATCCCGGTCCACGTGGCCTGTGTGATGGACGGGAACGGACGGTGGGCGGCCCGGCGCGGCCTGCCCCGGACCGAGGGCCACGCCGCCGGTGAGGCGGCTCTGCTCGACGCCGTCGAGGGGGCCCTCGAGCTGAACATCCCGTGGATCACCATGTACGCGTTCTCGACGGAGAACTGGCGTCGCCCCCCAGAGGAGGTCCGCTACCTCATGGGGTTCAACGAGAGCCTGCTCATGCGCCGCCGCGACGAGCTCAACGAGAAGGGCGTGCGCATCCGCTTCGCCGGCCGGCGCGACTGGCGGGTGCCCAAGCGAGTCCTCAGGCGCATGGACGAGTCGATCGAGCTCACGAAGCACAACCGGCGCTGCACCCTCACGATGGCCTTCAACTACGGCGGACGGGCGGAGATCGTCGACGCCGTGCGGGACCTGGTGGCCGACGGGGTCAAGCCGGACAAGGTCACCGAGAAGGCCATCCGCTCCCATCTCTACTTCCCCGACCAGCCCGACCCCGACCTGGTGATCCGGACGTCGGGCGAGCACCGCATCTCCAACTTCCTGCTGTGGCAGCTGGCCTACAGCGAGCTCGTCTTCACCGAGGTCCTCTGGCCGGACTTCCGCCGCACCGACCTCTTCGCCGGGGTGCGCGACTTCCAGCGCCGCCAGCGCCGGTACGGAGGCGTCACCTGATGGGCCCGGACCGCGTCCGCGACGACACCGGTGGAGTGTGGATCGTGACGGGCTGGATCCTCGGCCTGATCGTCTACGCCGGCGTCCTGCTGGCCTGGCACGCCGGGTTCACGGCGGCGGCGCCGTTCGTGGCCATCCCGCCCGTCCTGGTCATCATGATCGGAGCGGGCAATCTGCTGAGCGGGCGCAGCAGCCGACGGGCTCCCGAGTTCAACCGCCCCGATCCGGTGCCGCTCCCGCCCCTGCGCGGTCCGGCGTCGCCCTCCTCCGCCCCGAGTGCCGGGTCCGACGGCTCCGACAACACCCCGGCCGGGGGGCCCGGCCCCGGGCGATGACGCAGTTCCGCGACCGAGGGGTGGTGCTGCGCACCATCCGCCTGGGCGAGGCGGACCGGATCGTCACCCTCATGACCGAGCACCACGGCAAGGTCCGGGCCGTGGCCAAGGGCGTGCGCCGTACCACGTCGAAGTTCGGCTCCCGACTCGAGCCGATGAGCCATGTGGCGCTGCTCGGCTGGCAGGGCCGGGGCGATCTCGACACCATCAACCAGGTCGAGGTCATCGACACCTTCCGACCCGTGCGCGAGGACCTGGACCGGATGTCGGCCGCCCTCTCCATGCTCGAGGTCGTCGACCAGGTGGGCCAGGAGCGCCACGCCAACCCCCGTCTCTACGAGATGTCCGTGCGGGCCCTGGGCGCCCTGGCCGAGCGCAACTCAGCCATGGTCGCCCCCGCCTTCTTCCTCAAGGTCCTCGCCCTCGAGGGCTCGGCCCCCTTCCTCGACGGCTGCGTCTCCTGTGGGGAGGAGGACGACGGGCAGCTGGTGGCCTTCGACATCGTGGAGGGCGGGGTGCTGTGCCGGGCCTGCCGCCGGGGCCGACCGCTCTCGCCCGGGGGCCTCGCCCTGCTGCGCCGCACCCTCGGTGGGGGCCTGTCCGGGGTGCTCGCCGAGCCGCGCTCGGTCGCCACCGACGAGGTGACCGCCTTGGCCACCGAGGCCACCGAGGCCCATCTGGACCGTCGGCTCCGGTCGGTCCGGGCCGGACAGGTCTCCTGACCACCCCGGGGACCGGAGCGTGACCGCCGCCGCCGTGGTGTGGTTCCGACGGGACCTCCGGCTCACCGACCACCCGGCCCTGCGGGCCGCGGCCGACGAGGCGAGCGCCGCCGGCCGTCCGCTCGTGGCGCTCTTCGTGGTGGAGGACGGCCTGATGACCACCGGCGGGCCGAACCGCCGGGCGTACCTGGCCCGGACCCTGGCCGCCCTCGACGACTCCCTCGGGGGTCGACTGGTGGTGCGCCGTGGCCGACCCGAGTCGGTCGTGCCCGCCGTCGCCGAGGAGGCGGGCGCGGCCAGCGTCCACGCCACGGGGGACTGCGCCCCCTATGGCCGCCGCCGCGACGACCGGGTGGCCGCGGCCCTCGCGTCGGCCGGCCGGACGTTGGTGCGCACCGGGTCGCCGTACGCGGTGTCGCCCGGGCGGGTCGTGACCGGTGGGGGAGGCCCCTACCGGGTGTTCACGCCGTTCCGCCGGGCCTGGGCGGCCCACGGCTGGCCACCGCCCACCGCCGAAGCCACCGGCGTGCGGTGGGCCCGACTGGCGTCGGAGCTGGCGCCGGCCGACCTCGACCCGGGACCCGACCCGGTGACCGCGACGCTGCCGGACGCCGGCGAGGACGCCGCCGCGGCCCGGCTGGACGCCTTCCTCGACGGGCCGGTCGACACCTACGCCACCGAACGGGACCGGCCCGATCACGACGGCACGTCACGCTTGTCGCCCCACCTCCGCTTCGGCACCCTCCACCCCCGCCAGGTGCTGGACCGACTGCCCCCCGGGCCGTCGGGCGACACCTTCCGCTCCGAGTTGGCGTGGCGCGAGTTCTACGCCGACGTCCTGTGGCACCGGCCCGACTCGGCCTGGTCGTCGCTGTCGCCGGTCGGCGACCACCTGCGGTGGGACACCGGCCCCGAGGCCGACCGGCGCTTCGCGGCATGGCAGGCGGGCCGCACCGGCTTCCCGCTGGTCGACGCCGGCCTGCGCCAGCTGGCCGCCGAGGGGTGGATGCACAACCGGGTCCGGATGCTGACCGCCTCGTTCCTGGTCAAGGACCTGCACCTGGACTGGCGACGGGGGGCCGCCCACTTCCTGGACCTGCTCGTCGACGGCGACCTCGCCTCCAACAACCACGGGTGGCAGTGGGTGGCCGGCACGGGCACGGACGCGGCCCCCTTCCACCGGGTCTTCAGTCCGGAGCGGCAGTCGGAGCGCTTCGACCCCGGGGGCGGGTACGTCGCCCGGTACGTCCCCGAGCACGGGACCCCCGACTACCCACCCCCGATCGTCGACCACGCCGCCGAGCGTCGCGAGGCGCTGGAGCGGTGGCAGGAGGCCAAGGAGGCGGCCGCCGTGGCCGGGGACCGATGAGCGGCCCGGGAGACGACCCGGCCTTCGGCGTCTACGTCCACGTGCCCTTCTGCCGGTACCGGTGCGACTACTGCGCGTTCGCCACCTACACCGACCGGGACCACCTGATGGAGGCCTACGCCGCGGCGTGCGTGACCGAAGTGGGCCGGGCCGTCGAGCGCGAGGGGATGCCGGCGGCCACCTCGGTGTTCTTCGGCGGGGGAACGCCGTCCCGGCTGCCCGCCGACCTGCTGGCGGCCGTGCTCGCCGCCGTGCCCCGACGACCGGGGGCCGAGGTCACCGTCGAGTGCAACCCCGAGGACGTAACCGACGCCCGGCTGGCCACGTACCGCGACGCCGGCGTGACCCGGATCTCCCTCGGGGCCCAGTCCACCGTCGCCCACGTGCTGGAGGGCCTCGGCCGCCGCCACGGCCCGGCCCAGCTGGACGAAGCCGCCACCCTGGTGGCCGGGGCCGGGTTCGACTCGTGGAACCTCGACCTGATCCTCGGCGGGGCGGGCGAGCGCGACGAGGACTGGGAGCGCAGCCTGGCCGACCTGCTCGGTCTGGCCCAGCCCCCGCCCCACCTCAGCGCCTACGCCCTGACCGTGGAGCCGGGGACCCCGTTGGCGGCCGCGCCCGAGCGGCACCCCGACGACGACGTCCAGGCCGACCGCTACGAGCTGGCCGACCGGGTGCTCACCGCCGCCGGGTACCGGTGGGAGGAGATCTCCAACTGGGCCCGGCCCGGTCACGAGTGCCGGCACAACCACCTCTACTGGGACCAGGGCGACTACCGCGGGATCGGGTCGGCGGCCCACTCCCACCGGGCCGGGCGCCGCTGGTGGAACGTCCGCACGCCGGACCGCTTCGTGGCGCTGGTCGGCGAGGACGCCACGACGGTGGCCGGCGAGGAGGTGCTCGACGACGACCGCCGGGGCGCCGAGGCCCTGGCCCTGTCGTTGCGGACGCCGGCCGGCGTGCCGCTCGGCGCGCTGCCCGAGGACCCCGACCTCGAGGGGCTGGTCGACCGATCGACGGGGCGCGCCGTGCTGACCGTGCGGGGGCGCCTCCTGGCCAATGCCGTCACCCGGCGCCTGGTCGTCGCGACCTGACGGGACGGCCCCGGCGGGGCACCCGGTACCATTCCCCCCTATGCCCGAGCCGGATGCCCCAGACGACGTGAGTGCCGAGCGCACCGACCTCCTCGAGAAGGTGATCGGCCTGTGCAAGCGGCGCGGCATCGTCTTCCAGTCGGCCGAGATCTACGGCGGGTTCCGCTCCACGTACGACTACGGCCCCCTCGGCGTCAACCTGCTGCGCAACGTCAAGAACCTCTGGTGGGAGGCGATGGTCCAGCGGCGCCACGACGTCGTCGGCCTCGACGCGGCCATCCTCGGGCCGCCCGCCGTGTGGGCCGCGTCGGGCCACCTCGCCACCTTCACCGACCCGCTGGTGGACTGCAGGAACTGCCACCAGCGCTGGCGCGAGGACAAGATCGACGGGGTCTGCCCGGCGTGCGGCTCGACCGAGTTCACCGAGGCCCGTGCCTTCAACCTGATGTTCAAGACCCACGCCGGTCCCCTCGAGGACGAGGGCGCCGTCGCCTACCTGCGCCCCGAGACCGCGCAGGGCATGTTCGTCAACTTCCTCAACGTCCTCCAGACCACCCGGATGAAGCCCCCCTTCGGGATCGCCCAGGTCGGCAAGTCCTTCCGCAACGAGATCACCCCGCAGAACTTCGTCTTCCGCACCCGCGAGTTCGAGCAGATGGAGATGGAGTACTTCGTGCCGCCGGCCGAGGCCCAGCGGTGGTTCGAGTACTGGCTCGACGAGCGCTTCCGCTGGTACCTCGACCTGGGCATCCCGACCGACCAGCTGCGCCTGCGCCACCACGAGGCGAGCGAGCTCTCCCATTACTCGTCGGCCACGGCCGACGTCGAGTTCCTCTTCCCGTGGGGCTGGGACGAGCTCGAGGGCATCGCCAACCGGTCCGACTTCGACCTGTTGGCCCATGCCGCCGCGTCGGGCGAGAAGCTCGAGTACTACGACCAGGCCGCCAACGAGCGCTACGTGCCCTACGTGATCGAGCCGGCGGCCGGGGCCACCAGGACGATGATGGCCTTCCTACTGGCCGCCTACCGCGAGGACGAGGTCGGTGGGGAGGCCCGCACACTGCTGAAGCTGCACCCCCGCCTGGCCCCGTACCAGGTGGCCGTGCTCCCGCTGTCGAAGAAGGAGACGCTCGAGCCGCTCACCCGCTCGGTGCTCGGCATGCTGCAGCCGCACTTCATGTGCGACTACGACACCACCCAGTCGATCGGCAAGCGCTACCGACGCCAGGACGAGGTCGGCACGCCGTGGTGCGTGACCGTCGACTTCGACTCGCTGGAGGACGACGCCGTGACCGTGCGGGACCGGGACACGACCGAGCAGGTCCGGGTGCCGGTGGCGGGTCTCCTCGACGAGCTGCGCCGCCGGATGGACGCCCTCCAGGGGTCCTAGGGAGTCGTCAGGCGGTCCCCCGGGACTGCGAGCGGGCCACGTGCCGGCGGGCGTGCTCGACGGCCGAAGGCAGATCGTCGAAGACGTGGTGGTTGTGGGCGAGCCGGTCGAGGGAACCGACCGCCTCCAGGATCCGGAGGTGCTCGGGGCGCACCCCCTTGAGCAGGACCGTGATCCCGCGCCGCTCGAGGTGGTCCACGATGTCGCCGAGGGCGTGGGCGGCCGAGGCGTCGAGGCCCTGGACGTCGGCGAGCCGCAGGATGACGACGCGGACGTCGCCGACCGAGGCGAACTCCTCGAGGAACCGCTGCGACACGGCGAAGAAGAGGGGCCCGTCGATCCGGTAGACGAGCACGTGGTCGTCGATCGACCGGAGCCCGTGGACGTCCTCCCGGGAGTCGTCGTCCGACAGTCGCTCGGACGTGAACGTCGCGCTCCGGGCCAGGTGCAGGAGGGCGAGTCCGCCGGCCACGACCAGCCCCAACTCGATGGCCACGATGAGGTTGACCGCCACCGTGGCCACCGCGGTCAGCACCAGCACGACGGCGTCGGACCGGGTGGACCGGAGCACCGACCACACGTTCGACGGGTCCACCATCCGGACCGCGGTCACCATGAGCACGCCCGCCAGGGCGGCCTCGGGGATCCGCGCCACCAACGACCCGGCGACCAGCACCACCGCCAGGAGGGTGATCGAGTGCACCACCGCCGACAGGCGGGTGCGCGCCCCGGCGCGGGCGTTGACGGCCGTGCGGGCGATGGCCCCCGTCGAGGGCATCCCCCCGAACATCGCGGAGGCCAGCGAGGCGAGGCCCTGGCCGACGAGCTCGCGGTCGGGGTCGCTGGGCCGGCCGTCGGTCAGGGCGTCGGCCACCTTGGCCGACAGGAGGGACTCCATGGCGGCCAGGACCGCGACCGCCAGCGCCGCGGAGGCGAGCTGCGGGATGCGGCCGAGCGCGGGTAGGTGGGGGACGGGCAGGGACGACGGGAGCGCCCCGATGCGGAGGACCGTCCAGCCCCCCACGCCGGCCACCACGGTGGCCACGATCACCCCGAGGAGGGACGCCGGCAGGGCGCGGTGGAGGCGGGGTAGTCCCACCATCACGACGGCCACGATGGCGACCAGCGCCAGCGCCTCGAGGTGGGGGGAGGAGGCCCAGCGGGTCACCGACCGCCAGGCGACCACGGCCGTCGAGGTACCTCCCGGCTTGACCACCCCGAGGGCGGCCGGCACCTGTTGGAGGAAGATGACCACGGCGATGCCGACGGCGAAGCCCTCGACCACCGGCCAGGGGACGTAGGCCACGACGCGGCCCAGGCGCAGGGTGCCGGCCACGAGGACCAGGACCCCGGCCATCAGGCCCACCGTGGCCACCGACCCGGCCCCGAAGCGGGCCACGACGGGGAGCAGCACGACGGCCATGGCACCGGTCGGACCCGAGACCTGGAGGTCGGACCCGCCGAAGACGCCGGCCACCAACCCGGCCACGATGGCGGTGGTGAGGCCGACGGCCGGGCTCAATCCGGCCGACAGGGCGAAGGCCAGGGCCAGCGGCAGGGCGACCACGCCCACCGTGATGCCGGCCACCACGTCGCCCTTCCACGAGGTGGCGAGGCCGCGGTAGTCATCCCGTCGGGGGAGGAACCGGCGGATCCCGCCCACCGGGGCGACCGGGGGCGCCGGTCGGTCCTGACTCATGTCCCCTCACCCGACTCGAGCTCGGCGAGCAGGCGTCGGGTCTCGTCGAGGGAGCCGAGCAGGAAGCGCCGGGCCACGGCCATCAGCTCGACCAGGAGCGGGTCCTTGATGGCGTAGACGACCGAGGACCCGGCCTTGCGCGAGGTGACGAGCCCCGCCCGCCGGAGGACCCCGAGCTGCTGGGACAGGTGGGAGAGCTCGATCCCCACCAGGGGCTGGAGCTCACCGACCGACCGCTCGCCGTCCGCCAGCACCTCGAGGCACCGCACGCGCGCGGGGTGGGCGAGGGCCTTGAACAGCGCCGCCTTGGTTTCCGAGAGCGGGACACTCGGCATCAGGGCGACCTCCGGCCCCGGTCCTGTCTCCTGCGGTGTCGATGAAGTCGTCATCTGATCACTTTATAGAATTATCAACTGTTAGACCATTAGCGGGCCGTCCATGGCCGGGCCATGGCCGGGCCATGGCCGGAATTGCCGGACCGACGTGGGAGGATCTGGCGGTGACCCGCTCCCCCAAGCGTCGCCTCCGCGCCCCGGGGGTCGTCCTCGTGGCCCTGGCCCCGGTCGTGGCCCTCCTGAGCCTGGCGTTGGGCCCCGGGGCCCCGGCCCAGGCCGCCTCCTCGGACTCCTACCTCGTGACCTTCGTGGCCCGCCAGTGCCCCGCCTACCAGGACATCACGGCCAACCTGGCCCGCAACAACATCCAGGAGAGCCTCCAGGACCTCGGCGCCGACACCGCGTACACGGCCGGCCAGCCCATCGCTCCGGCGGTGGAGACTCCCAACCAGCCGAAGTGCACGGCGCTGACCGGGTGGAAGTTCACGTTCGGCGACGGCATCAACGGCACGACCCCGGGCACCAACCTCTCGCGGGTGTCGAACCCGGTGAGCCCCGGCTTCACCACCCAGGCGTCCGTGCCGCTGCTCGACACGAACGGCAACCCGACCGGGTCGACCATCGCCGGGGCCGTGACCACGACCCTGACCGCCTCCCAGGTGAACCAGGCGGCCGCCCACAACCTGTGGGTCCAGGGAGGGACGGCCACCGACCCGCTCGGCACCGCAACGTTCGGCAACCGGTACGCCTTCGGGGCCCTGCGGTGCGCCATCGACAACCTCAACGGCGACAACGTCGAGTGGGTCGGCTTCCCGACCGGCCAGACGCACGTGTTCTGCTACTACTACGCCGTCGACCAGTCTCCGGCCCCCGGGACGGTCACCATCGCCAAGGTCCTGACCAATCCCGGGGTGAGCGACCCCGCCTTCCCCTTCGTCGGCACCGTCTCCTACAACCCGGGCGGCACCTTCGAGGTCGGCGCCGGCCAGTCGGTGTCGTTCACCCGCGACTCCAACGCGGACTGGAACTTCCAGGAGCAGGCGACCCCGGGCTACCAGTTCACGTCGGCGGTGTGCACGTCCGCGAACGGCCTGAGCACGTTCAACGGAACCGCCGCACCCGTGGGCACGCCCGTGACCTTCGACACCGACGTCCTCGTCACCGTCGACCTCGCGCCGGCCGACGTGGCCACCTGCACGTACACCAACGCCCGCAACCTGGTCGACCTGACGGTGCTCAAGCAGACCCTCGGTGGGGTCGGGACGTTCCCGGTCACCGTGACGAGCCCGTCCGACGTGGTCACCGACCTGTCGGCCACCACCACCGAGGAGGGGGTCCCGGCCGCGGCGTGCACGCCGGCCCCGGCCACCTGTGACGTGGTGGACAGTCCCGCCACCTTCCCGGCCGACTACACGGTCGCCGAGGCGTTGCCGGCCGCCACCGGCGCCGGCAGCTGGGCGGCGACCGCCTTCGACTGCGACGGCGTCAGCCAGCCGGCGGGCGTCACGCAGACGGTGGTGGTGACGTCCAACCTGCAGCCGCTCACCTGTACGTTCACCAACACGTTCACCCCGACGGGGAGCATCACCCTCACCAAGACGACCACCGGGGGTGTCGGCACCACGCAGTTCGACATCACCCCCGTGCCGCCCACCGACGACACCGACACGGCCGATCCGGTGTACTCGGCCACGACCACGCAGCCGGGCACGGCCGTAACCGCCACGCAGGTCTCGGGCGACTACCCGCTCGACGCCCTGGACCTCGGCACGTACGCCGTCGTGGAGTCGGGGCCCGACGACACCGCCACCGGCACGTGGTCGACGGCCTCGATCCACTGCAACGGCGAGTCGAGGGACCCCACCAGCTCCGACGTGCTCGTGACCCTGACCGGTACCGACCCCCACGTCACCTGCGCGTTCGTCAACGCCTTCGCCACCACGCCACCGCCCACGACGACGACGTCCACCACCGCCGTCCCCGTGACCACCACGACGGTGGGGCCCACCACCGACGCCGCCGCTACGGGTGACGGTGGCGGCTCGGGGCAGCAGCTGGCCTCGACCGGCGAGGACGTGCGTCTCCCCCTGGGGGTGGCCGGGGCGTTGGCGCTGACCGGTGCCGTGCTCCTGGGCGTCGACCGGGCGCGCCGCCGCAAGGCCGTGCCCGTGACGGTCGACCGCGACGACGACCGCCGGCCGCACTGACGACCCCCACCACGCCGGCGGCACCCGGGGGGGTGCCGGCCCCCGAGGGGGACCCCCGGTCGACGCGCCACGGTCCGTCGGCCCTCGCCCGCGCCGGACGCGGGCTGCTCGTGGCGGCGGCCGTGGTGGTGCTCTTCGTGGCCTACCAGCTGTGGGGCACGGCCTTCGCGCACTGGCGGGGCCAGCAGGACCTGCGGTCGCGCTTCGACCAGGAGGTGGCCGCCGCCCGGCGGGCCGACCCCGGCGGCGTGGGGCGCACCATCGCCTACCCGGCGGTGGGTGACCCGGTGGGTGTCCTCGTCATCCCCCGGATCGGCGTGGACCAGGTGGTGGTGGAGGGGGTGGGGGCGACACAACTGGCGGAGGGGCCCGGCCACTATCCGGGCACCGCCCTTCCGGGCCAGTCCGGCAACGCGGCCGTCGCCGGCCACCGCACCACGCACGGGGCCCCCTTCAACGGGCTGGGCGAGCTCGGGCCCGGAGACGTCGTCTCGGTGACGACGCTCCAGGGCACGTTCACGTACCGGGTCACGCGCTCGTTCGTGGTGTCGCCCGACGACGTCGCGGTGCTCGACCCGACCACCTCCCCGCAGCTGACGTTGACCACGTGCACCCCGAAGTACAGCGCGGCCGAGCGCCTGGTGGTCGACGCCCGACTGACCGGCCCACCGGCCGCCACCACGCCCGCTCCCACCCGGACGACCGGGTCGCTCGCCGGAGCCGACCCGGCGGACTCGCCGACCACGTGGCTGGTGCTCGCCGGGTCCGTCGTCGCCCTGGCGGCCGTCGTGGTCGGCGTCGGTCGCCGGCGCCGTCGGACGGGGTCGACCCGGGCCGCACGCGGGCTGACGGTGGCCGCCGTGGTCGTCGGGCTCCTGCTCCTCCTCGTGGCGTTCGGTGCCCTCGACGCCCTGCTGCCCCAGAGCCTGTGACCAGGTCGCGCGCCTCCGCGCGGCGGCTCCGGGGGTGCGGCGGACGGACGGCCGGGGAGTAGGCTCTGCGCTCGGCGCCGGCCGTACGCGCGCGCTCCCCCTACTCAGTACCCATCCGAGGAGACCCTTCCAGATGCCGTTCGTCTTCGACTTCGACCACTCGCACCGCAAGCCCCCCATGGAGATGAAGGATCTCCTCGGCGGCAAGGGGGCCAACCTGGCCGAGATGACGTCCGTGCTGGGCCTCCCCGTCCCCCCCGGGTTCACCATCGCCACCACCGCCTGCCGGGCCTACATGGAGGGCGGTTGGCCCGAGGGCCTCACCGCCGAGATCAGCCGGGCGAGGGGGCGCCTGGAGAAGGTCATGGGCAAGCGGATCGGCGACGCCGCCGACCCGCTGCTCGTCTCGGTGCGGTCCGGGGCCAAGTTCTCGATGCCCGGGATGATGGACACGGTCCTCAACCTCGGCCTCAACGACCGGTCGGTCGAGGGCCTGGCCCGCCAGACCGACGACGAGCGGTTCGCCTACGACTCGTACCGTCGCTTCGTCGCCATGTACGGGCGCATCGTGCTCGGCGTGCCCGGCGAGGAGTTCGACACCCTGCTCGACGCGGCCAAGGAGCTCGCCGGCACCGCGAACGACGCCGGCATCCCCATCGAGCTGCTGCGGTACCTGGTCGAGGCCTACCAGCAGATCGTCGAGCGCCACACCGGCAAGCCCTTCCCCCAGGATCCCGACGAGCAGCTGCGGGGCGCCATCGAGGCCGTCTTCGCCTCGTGGAACGGGCCCCGGGCCATCGCCTACCGAGTGCGCGAGCGGATCGCCCACGATCTGGGCACCGCGGTGAACGTCCAGGCCATGGTGTTCGGCAACCGGGACGACGAGTCGGGCACCGGCGTCGGCTTCACCCGGGACCCGGCGACCGGAGCCAAGGGCGAGTACGGCGACTTCCTCGTCAACGCCCAGGGCGAGGACGTGGTGGCCGGCATCCGCAACACCGAGCCGCTCTCGGCCCTGGCCGACGAGTTCCCGAAGATCCACAAGGAGCTGCTCGGGATCTTCGCCAAGCTCGAGCACCACTACCGCGACATGTGCGACACCGAGTTCACCATCGAACAGGGCAAGCTGTGGATGCTCCAGACCCGGGTGGGCAAGCGCACGGGGCGGGCCGCGCTGCGCATGGCCGTCGACATGGTGACCGAGCGTCCCATCCGCCTGACCCACGCCGAGGCCGTCGAGCGCATCACCGGCGAGCACCTCGAGCAGGTCCTCCATCCCCAGTTCGCCGCGCACGGGCACGACGTGCTGGTCACCGGGCTCGGCGCCTCGCCGGGGGCCGCCGTGGGTCGGGTCTACCTGACCGCCGACGACGCCCAGGCCGCCGCCGAGCGGGGCGAGGCCGTGGTGCTCGTCCGCAGTGAGACGTCCCCCGAGGACGTCCACGGCATGCTCGCCTCCCAGGGGATCCTGACCGCCCGCGGGGGCCTGGTCAGCCACGCCGCCGTCGTGGCCCGGGGCTGGGGCAAGCCGGCCGTGGTCGGGGCCGAGGCGCTGCGGATCGGCGCCCACTCCTTCACGGTGGGCGACGTCGAGGTCTACGAGGGGGACTGGATCTCGGTCGACGGCACCAACGGGACCGTGGTGCTGGGCCAGGTCGACGTCTCCCAGGGCGAGACGCCCCCCGAGTTCGACACCGTCCTGGGCTGGGCCGACGACATCCGGGCCGGCCACCTGGGCGTGCGGGCCAACGCCGACAACGGACCCGACGCCACCAATGCCCGCAGGCACGGGGCCGAGGGGATCGGCCTGTGTCGGACCGAGCACATGTTCCTGGCCGAGGACCGGCTGCCCGTCGTGCGAAGGATGATCCTGGCCGACACCCCGTCGGAGGAGCAGGAGGCCCTCGAGGCCCTCCGGGTGGCCCAGAAGTCCGACTTCGTCGAGATCCTGGAGGCCATGGACGGGCTGCCCGTCACCATCCGGCTGCTCGACCCGCCGCTGCACGAGTTCCTGCCCGACACCATGGAGCTGGCCATCAAGGAGGCGACCGTCGGGCTGACCGAGGAAGAGGACCGCCTCTACGAGGCGGCCAAGCAGTGGCACGAGTTCAACCCGATGCTCGGCACCCGCGGCGTGCGCCTCGGCGTGATCAAGCCCGGGCTCTACGCCATGCAGGTGCGGGCCCTGATGGAGGCGGCCATCGACCGCGTCGTGGCCGGAGGCCATCCGATCGTCGAGATCATGATCCCCCTCACCGTCACCCGGGAGGAGCTGGCGCTCGCCCGTTCATGGGTGGAGGGCGCGGTGGCCGCCACGCTGAAGTCGGCGTCGGGGTCCAAGGCCAAGAAGGAAGCCGCGGCGTCCGGCAACCTCGAGGTCCTCATCGGCACCATGATCGAGACGCCGCGGGCCGCCCTGCGGGCCGCCGAGATCGCGGAGGAGGCCGAGTTCTTCTCCTTCGGCACCAACGACCTCACCCAGATGACGTTCGGCTTCAGCCGCGACGACGTCGAAGGCCGGATGATGTCCACCTACCTGGAGGAGGGACTGCTCAAGCGCAACCCGTTCGAGGTCGTGGACCCCGACGGGGTGGGCGAACTGGTCCGCCTGGGCACCGAGCGGGGCCGGGCCACGCGCCCCGACCTCAAGGTCGGCGTCTGCGGCGAGCACGGCGGTGATCCCGAGTCGATCGCCACCTTCGCGGCGGCCGGGCTCGACTACGTGAGCTGCTCGCCCTTCCGGGTGCCGATCGCCCGGCTGGCCGCGGCGCAGGCCGTGCTGGCCGGCCACACCGCCGCCCGTGACAAGGTGACCGGAGCCGGCGGCCCGGCGAAGAAGACGGCCGCCAAGAAGGCGGCCGCCAAGAAGACGACCGCCAAGAAGGCGCCGGCCAAGCGGTCCACCGCCCGCTGAGCCCCCCGGGAGCGTCGGGGCCGGTGGCGGGACGGGGCGATCGCCCGACGCGGTACCGTCGTCCCCATGGGCATCCCCGACGAGGACGCGGCCCGGGTCCGGGCGGCGACGGACATCGTGGCCCTGGTCGGGGAGCACGCCGCGCTGAAGCGGGTCGGCCAGCGCTGGGTCGGCCTGTGCCCCTTCCACAGTGAGAAGTCGCCGTCGTTCAGCGTCAACGCCGAGGCCGGCTTCTACTACTGCTTCGGCTGCCAGGCCAGCGGCGACGCCATCAGCTTCGTGCGGGCCATGGAGCACCTCGACTTCGTCGACGCCGTCCGCCGACTGGCCGACAAGGCGGGCATCACCATCCGCGAGGACGGCAACGCCGGACGGGACAACCAGAAGCGGAAGGTCTTCCTCGACGCCATGGAGGAGGCCACCGAGTGGTACCACCGGCGCCTGCTGACCGGACCGGACGGCGGCAGGGCGCGCGACTACCTGCGGAGCCGGGGCTACGACGGCGAGGTGGTGCGGCGCTTCCGGCTGGGCTGGGCGCCGGAGGGATGGGACACCCTGTGCACGTCCCTCAAGCTGAGCGAGGACGTGGCCGTCGGGGCGGGCCTGGGCTTCCTCAACAGGCGGGGCCGGCTCCAGGACGCGTTCCGGGCCCGGGTGCTGTTCCCGATCTGTGATCCGTCGGGACACCCCGTCGCCCTCGGCGGACGCATCCTGCCCGGCAGCAGCGACCCGGCGAAGTACAAGAACTCGACGGAAACGCCGATCTACTCCAAGCGCCGCACCCTCTACGCGCTCAACTGGGCGAAGCAGGACATCATCGCCTCCGGCGAGGTCGTGGTCTGCGAGGGCTATACGGACGTGATCGGGTTCTTCGAGGCCGGGGTGCCCCGGGCCGTGGCCACCTGTGGCACGGCGCTCGCCGAGGAGCACGTGAAGCTGCTGAAGAACTTCGCCACCCGGATCGTCCTCGCCTTCGACGCCGACGGGGCCGGCCAGTCGGCGGCCGGCCGCTTCTACGAATGGGAGCGCAAGCTCGAGGTCGACGTGGCCGTGGCCGCCCTGCCCCCGGGCTCGGATCCCGCCGACCTGGCCCGCTCGGATCCCGACGCCTTGCGCGAAGCCGTGGCCGGGGCCACCCCGTTCCTCCAGTTCCGTCTCGGCCGCATCCTGGACGCCGCCGACCTCACGACCGCCGAGGGCCGGGCCCGGGCGGCCGACCACGCCCTCGCCGCCGTGGCCGAGCACCCCGACGACCTCGTGCGGGACCAGTACGTGATGCAGGTGGCCGAGCGGTGCCGCCTCGAGCCGGCCGCCCTGCGCGAGCGCCTCGAGCGCATCCGACGCGAGGGCCCCCGGCGTCCGGCGGAGCCCGAGCGGTCCGCGTCCCGGGCCGCGCCCCCGGTGGACCGTGACCCCCGCGGCTACGACGGACCCGACGACCCGGGACCCGAGCCGGAGTGGGACCCGTGGGAGGACGGCTCGGGGCCCGGCCCGTCCGGTGGCCGGTCGACGACCCCCGAGTTCCGCCCCGGCCTCGAGGCGCTGCGACTGGCCATCCACCGGCCCGAGGATGTCGGTGACCGGCTGGAGGAGGTGCTCTTCTCCGACCCCGTCCAGCGGGCCGCGTTCGTGGCCCTGGTCGAGTCCGACGACCTGGGGGAGGCCATCGACGCGGCCCCGGGGCCGGTCCAGGCCCTGCTCGTGCGCCTCACGGTGGAGGAGCCGCGCTCGGAGCCGGACGAGGTGGTGGCCCAGCTGGTCCGCGACACGGTGCGCCGCGAACTGCCCGTGCTGACGGTGGAGGCCCGGACGTCGCCCGAGGCGATGGCCGACGCCGCGCGGGTGGCCGGCTGGCTCCAGGACCTGGACCGACCCGGTTCCTCGGCAGAAGCGTCGCGAGGGTTGGTAGCGTGGCTTCTCGTGAGGGCACAGCAGAGCGGGTCCGGGCGGGGCGCAGGATGATGACGAAGAAGGTCGTCCCCCTCTATCCAGGTCAGGTGGCCGAGGAGGTGGGCGTCGCGGTGGCCTCCCCGTCGACCAACGGGTTCGCCGCCCCGGTCACGCCGTCCGCGTCCGTCGTCGAGGCGCCCGTAGCGCAGACCCTGACGGATGCCGACTTCGAGGCCCTCCTGGCCAAGGGCCGGCTGGCCGGTGGCCTGACCCAGGACGACGTGGTGGGCGTGCTGCGCTCCGTCGAGCTGAGTGCCGACCTGATCGCCGGTGTGGTCGACCGCATCCGCGAGGCGGGCATCGAGTTCACCTACGACACCGGGGAGACCACCATCGTGCCGATGGCACCGCTGGACGCCGCCGAGGTGCCGCCCCGGCTGGTGGCGGTCGCCGCCCCGGCCCCCGCCCCCACCCCGCCGGCCAAGGCTCCGGCCAAGCGCTCCCGGGCCTCCCGGTCGTCGGGCGGGGCCTCCACCTCGGAGCCCGACAGCTTCCGGGGCTCGGCCGCCGACCCGGTCCACATGTACCTGAAGGAGATCGGCAAGGTAAAGCTGCTCGACGCCGCGCTCGAGGTCGAGCTGGCCGAGCGCATCCTGGCCGGCTGCGAGGCCGAGGCCCGACTGGCCGCCGACGAGCTCGACCCCTCCCACACCCGCACCGGGGCCGAGCAGCGGGCCGACCAGCGCCTCGTGCGCCAGGGCCACGAGGCCAAGGAGGCGCTGATCGAGGCCAACCTCCGCCTCGTCGTCTCCATCGCCAAGCGCTACCGCAACCGCGGCCTCGCCTTCCTCGACCTCATCCAGGAGGGCAATCTCGGGCTCATGCGGGCGGTCGAGAAGTTCGACCACACCAAGGGCTTCAAGTTCTCGACGTACGCCACGTGGTGGATCCGCCAGGCCATCACGCGGGCCATCGCCGACCAGGCCCGCACCATCCGCATCCCGGTGCACATGGTGGAGACCATCCACAAGGTCGTCTGGGCCCAGCGTCAGTTCCACCAGGAGATCGGCCGCGAGCCCACCACCGAGGAGCTGGCCGCCCAGGTCGACATGTCGCCCGAACGGGTGCGCGAGATCCTCCGCATCAACCAGGACACGATCTCCCTCGAGCAGCCCATCGGCGACGAGGAGGACTTCAGCCTCTCCGACATCATCGAGGACCGGGAGGCCGTGGTGCCCGGCGACGCCGCCACCCGGCTGATGCTGGACTCGGCGCTGCGCGACGCCCTCGGCCACCTCACCCCGCGCGAGCAGGACGTGGTCCGCCTGCGCTTCGGCCTCGAGGACGGCAAGATCCGCACCCTCGAAGAGGTCGGCAAGGCGTTCGGCGTCACGCGGGAGCGGATCCGCCAGATCGAGGCCAAGACCCTGGCCAAGCTGCGCCGTCCCGAGTCGGCCCAGCTGCTGCGCGACTACCTCGAAGAGGCCTAGGACCCCACCGTCGGGACCAGCCGACCGGCCACCCCGCGGGGGTCGCCGTCGCCGTCCACGACGACCTCCAGATCGCCGAAGCCGGTGGCGCCGTACCGCTCGGCCAGCGGGTCGACCTGGTCCGCCCCGACCTCGAGCAGCAGCCATCCGCCGGGCCGGAGCCACCGGGGACTGCGGGCCACCACGTCGCCCACCAGGCCCAGTCCGTCGGGTCCGCCGTCGAGCGCCCGGCGGGGCTCGTAGGCCAGCACGTCACGGGGCAGCAGGTGGAGGGATCCCGTGGGCACGTAGGGGAGAACGCCGCACAGCACGTCGACGCGACCGGCGAGCCCGTCGGGCAGCGGCTCGTCGAGGCGTCCCTCGAAGACCTCCACCCCGTTGCGGCGGGCACAGGCCAGGGCCACCGGGTCGACATCGGTGCCCACCACCCGGGCCCCCGGGCGCGAGCGGGACAGCACGAGTGCGATGGCCCCCGACCCGGTGGCCACGTCGACGGCGACACCGTCGTCGGGGAGCAGGGCCGCCGCCCGCCCGGCCAGCGCCTCGGACTGCCATCGGGGGACGTAGACACCGGCCTCGACGTGCACGTCGAGGCCGCAGAACCGGGCGGTGCCCACCAACCAGGCCAGGGGTTCGCCCGAGACCCGTCGGGCCACCAGGGCGTCGAGGGTGGCGTCGTCGGGGGCGGAGGCCACCAGTTCGGCCGCCTCCTCGTCGGCGGCCACGCACCCGGCCCCGGCCAGGACCCGGGTCACCCGGGCGACGAGGGTCGTCGGGTCGTGGGAAGACGGCCCGGTCGTCGTCAGACGGCCAGGGTGGTGCGTTCGTTGATGGCGACGGCCAGGTCGCCCGCCATCTCGATGACGAGGGCGTCGGTCGCCTCCTCGCCGTCCCGCCAGCCTCCGAGCACCCCGAGCGCGTCACGGGCGCGCACCGCGCTGAGCACCACCACGGCCCGGGCCTTGGCGGGCCACCCGGACCGGCGCCGGCGGCCACCGGCGCGGACGGTCGAGCCGTCGGGGGCCACCACCCGGAGGCGGGTGCGGCGGGAACGGGCGATCCCGACGGCGGAGCCGACGGCGATGGCGGCTGCGGCGACGATGCGGAGCTTCACGGCCGCCATTGTGGCGCGGTTCGCGACGGCGTGCACCTGCGATCCGGAGGGGTGGTTCCGACCGGCTAATCTCCACTGGCACGCCGGACCGCCCCGAGGTCGGATCCGGACGTGCCGGCGCAGTTTCCGGGGTAGCTCAATCGGCAGAGCATCTGACTGTTAATCAGAGGGTTGTGAGTTCGAGTCTCACCCCCGGAGCCAGCGGAGGGGCGGCGGAAGCCCCGCCGACCCGGACCGGTCGGCCGCTCCGGGCGGGCACGGCCACGAGGGAGCCCATGCCGACATCCGACCGCTGCCCCACCTGCGGCCACCCCGGGATGCACCGGGGCGGTGCCGACGGGCGTTTCTGCGACGACTGCGACCGGTGCTGGGCCGAACGGCAGCGCCACGAGCGCCCGCCGCACCACAACTGAGTGCCACGGTGACCCCGAGGGTGGCCTTCGCCACCGCCCCGTCCGACTACCTCGGCGCCAACGACACCGACCGGCCCCACCACGAGGCCGCCGCGCGAGCGGCCGGTGTGGACCTCGAACACGTCGTGTGGTCCGACCCCCTAGCCGACTGGTCCGGCTACGACCTGGTGGTGGTGCGGTCCGCCTGGGACTACCTCGACCACCTGGAGGCCTTCGATGCCTGGCTCGGGGCGCTGGACGGCCTCGGAACCCTGCACAACCCCGCGGCGGTGGTGCGTTGGAACCTGGACAAGCGCTACCTGGCCGAACTGTCCACCTGCGGGGTCCCGGTCATCGACACCCGGGTCTGCGACGACGCGTCCGACGTGGCCGCCGCCCTCAGGGCGGTCGCCGGGTCGAGCGGCGAGGTCGTGGTCAAGCCGGTGGTGTCGGCGGGCAGCCGGCTGACCGGCCGCTACGCCTCGGGGGACCCGGCCGCCGCCGCCCTGGCCGACCGCATACTGGCGGGAGGCACGGCCGTGCTGGTCCAGCCGGCCGTGGCCTCGGTGGCCACCGAGGGCGAGGTCGCCGCCCTGGTGTTCGGGGGCACCATCTCCCACGCGGTGCGCAAGGCGCCCCTGCTGGCCCTGGGCGGAGGACTCGTCGGCGGGACGTACACCGAGCGCGTGGTGCGGGAGGACCTGACCCGGGGCCGCCGGGCGGTGGTGGAGGCGGCCTCGGCGGCCGTGGCGCGGCTGGTGGCCGACCGGTTCGGCGTCCACGAGCCACTGCTCTACGCCCGCATCGACCTGGTGACCCTCGACGACGGGTCCGACGTGGTCCTCGAGGTGGAGTTGGCCGAGCCGACGTTCTTCCTCGACGCCGTGCCGGCCGCCGCGTCGTCCTTCGCGGCCCTCGTGGCCCGTCGTGCCGTGACCGGCTGAGCCCGCCGGCTCCGACGTCCGACCGGGTGGCCGTGGTTGCGACGCCGCCCACGGGGGAGAATGCCGACGTGGACTCCGCCGGCGTGCAGCTCGTCGACGCCCCGCCGACCGGAGGCTCCGACTCCCCGGGCGTCCGGCCGACCGGTGCCCGGCATCGACCGGACGTCGCCCTGCGGGTCGTGTGCCACCTGGCCGCCGAACTCCCGGTGGTCCTGTTCGGCGCCGTGGAGCTGGCCCGGGGCTGGCGTCCCCTCGACGACAACGCCGCCCTGGCGCTGCGCAGCTGGCAGGTGTTCGGTTCCCCCAGCCCCCTCGTCGGCCACCAGATGGCCGTCACCGTCGGGGGGCACGCCGTCTTCGGCCCGGGACCGCTGGAGAGCTGGATCCTGGCCGTTCCGGTGCGGATCGACCCGGGCCAGGGGGCCCTGTGGGGTGCGGTCCTGGCCGTCGTGGTCGCGATCGCCCTGGCGGTCGAGGCCTCCTGGGCCGCCGGGGGCTGGCCCGCCGGGACCACCACGGCGGCCGCCGTGCTGGTCCTCGCCCTGGCGCGTCCCGAGCTCGCCCTCGACGTCGTGTGGAACGTCTGGTTCGCCCTGTTCTTCCTCGTCGCGGCCTTCTGCTCGGCTCTGGCCGTGGCCACCGGCCGGCTGCGGTGGTGGCCGGTCACCGTGGTGGCGGCCAGTGTCGTCGTGCAGTGCCAGGTGGCCTACGCCCCGCCGGCCGTGGCCGTCGCCGGGCTGGCGCCCCTCGTCGGCCTGGCCGTCCGCCACCGCCGCCACGAGGCCGTCGGTGGGCTCTGGTGGGTCGTGGGCCTCGTGGTCGGGGGGATCGTGTGGCTGTTGCCGGCGGTGCAGGAGGTCACCACCGACCCGGGCAACCTGACTCTGCTGGTGCGGTCGGCGGACGGTGCCTCGGGTGCGACGGTCGGCACCCGGTCGGGACTGCGGGCGCTCGGGGGGGCCACGCGGGTCCCGCCCGACTGGGTGCACCCGCTCCCCGGTGGGGGAGCCGTGGCCCGCTTCTTCGGCGAGGCGGACCTGATCAACGGCCCGGAGTGGTGGGCCCTGGTCGTCCTCGGCCTGCTGGTCGGGGTGGCCGTGGTCGCCTGGCGCCGGCGCCACTCCGGCCTCGCCGCCATGGCCGGCCTGACCCTGGGCCTGGCCCTCGGAGCGGTGGCCACCGTGGCCGCCGTCCCCCTCCAGCAGTTCCCGGTGATCGGCTACCTCGGCGCCGTGCTGGTCCCGGTGGGCATCGCCGTCTGGGTGACCCTGGTCTGGGCCTTCGCCGTCGGTGTCCGGGCCCGGGTACAGCCGCGGCCGACCGGCGCCGGTCCCGGTCGGGACCCGGCTGCGGGGTCGACACCGTTGCTCCGCTGGATGGCGGGCGCCGTCCTGGTCGGACTCGGCAGCGGCCTGGTGGTGCTCGGGCTCGGACAGATGGACGGCCCGGCGCCGACCCTTTCCGGCTGGACCTCCGTCCGGGAGACCGACGCCGCCACCACGGCCGCCCTGTCGGTCGCGCCGCGGGGGTCCTTCGGCCTGGAGGTGGGCCCGGCCGGCCCGGACGCCTTCGCCGTCCTGGTCGGCACGGCCTTCGAGCTGGTGGCCCGCGGCGACGCCGCCCGTCCGACCGCCGCCGTGGCCTTCCCGACCTTCGGACGTCCCCCGCGCGACGGCCCGACGGTCCTGGTCACCCTGGCCGGTCCGGGACGGGCGACGGCGAGGGTGCTGTGGGGCCGGCGTTGAGGTCGGACGGTCGGTGCGGACCGGACCCGTCGGGCACGGGCTCCCCGGGTGGTGAGATGGTGGAGGCGTGACCACCGCGTTCCCACGCCGCACGGATCGGAGGTTCTGATGGAGCAGCCCCAACTCGGGCCCGCCGGCCGGTCGGGGCCCGGTCTCGGGTGCCTGGGCACGGTCCTGGGGGTCGTCGTCCTGGTGGCGATCGTCGCCGCCGTGGCGACCATCGGCCTCGTCGTGCTGGCCGTCGTGGCCGTGGTCGCGGTGATCGGCCTCGTGGTCTTCGCCGTCGACCGCCTCCTCCTGGCCCTGAGCCCGAAGCGCCGGGAGCGCCGGGAGGACCTGATGCGGTCGTGGGGCATGGGTGGCGGCCGGGTCATCGACTCGTCCGCCATCGACACCACGGCCACCGTCGAGGTGCGGGATCCCGATCCCCCGGCGCGGCCGCCCGGCCCCGTCGGGGACGGTGACGACGGCGTCGGTTGACGGTCGTGGACCACCCGGGTGGCGCCTCGGCGCCGCAGTCGGGCATCCGCACCGGGGCGGATCGTCGGGGTGGCCACGGTTCGCTCTAGCATCCGCAACGGAGGACCACCCCGGGGCAGTAGCTCAGTGGTCAGAGCACGGGACTCATAATCCCTTGGTCGTGGGTTCGATCCCCACCTGCCCCACCGGAGGGGACGCCCGTGGCGTCCCGTCGGGTCGCCGGGCCCGCAGTCGTGCAGGGGGCTGCGCTACGGGCCCGACGACCCTTCCTCTCTCCTCGGATCGTGACCGGGGGTGGGCGTGGGACCCCAGCCGGGGAAGGACTCCTGGACCGCGCGACCGGCGGCGGGCTCGTCGAGGAAGTGCAGGGTGGACCGATCCGCCCGCCCGGGGCCCGGATCCGTCGAACGCTCCTGCAGGGTGACGTTCAGCGGGTAGATCTGGGTCCTGCGCACGGCGGCCGGACCGCTACCTGCCATCGTCTCCGATCCGGCGTCGCGCATCCGAGCCTCCTCCCACTCGGCCCGTCACCCGGGCCGGGTCTCGTGTCGAGGTGGCGCCAACTGGTTCCACTGACCACCCTCGCGCCGGTCCGGGCCGATGGCAATGGTCAACTTCGCCGACGGCACCTCCGGGCGGCGGCGCTCAGGCCCGCGGCGGTCCTTCCGGCTCCGGGGCGGGCGTCGTCGGGTCGGCCGGTCCGGAGTCGACGACCGGCGGTGCGGTCGGCCCGGACTCCACGGCCGGTGGTGCGGTCGGCGGGGTGACCGATTCCAGGGGGACGGGCTCGACCGGAGCCGAGGGCCAGGCGGTCGGCGGCGCGGTCGGCGGCGCCGGTGGTGCGGTCGGGTAGGCCGGCGCCTGGGGGTAGGGGGCAGGGTCGGTCGGGACCTGGGTCCACGCCGGCGGCGGAGCGGTCGGGTAGGCCGGCGCCTGGGGGTAGGGGGCCGCATAGGGCGGAGCCGGGACGCCCGGGTAGGCGTCGGTGCCGTAGGGCTGGCCGGGATAGGGAGGAGGCGTGCCGTACGGCGAGGGCGGGGCGCCGTACACGGGGGGTTGGGCCCCCGGCCAGGTGGCCGGCGAGCCGGACCCACCGGCCACCGCGCCGGCGCCCACCAGCGCCGGGTCCCCCAGCCCGAGGGGGGTGTATGCCGGCGCCGTCGGGTCGTCGTCGTCACCGTCACGGGGCTTGCGCAGCACCCAGATCAGGCCCACACCGGCCACCACCAGGGAGATCACCAGGATGGCCAGGGAGGCGAAGCCACGCCGGTCCGCCAGCGACTGGCACTCGTGGACGAAGGTCTCCCACTGGCGGTGTCCGGTGGCGTTGGACGCGGCCGGCGGGGGACCGGCGCCGATCGAGCCGGGCTCGGCCAGGGCCTCGAGGGCCGTCTCCGATGCGGTGCTCGGCCCGCAGGTGCCGCCGATGGCCGGCGCGGGAAGCGCCGTCAGCATGCCGGTCGCCGCATAGGCGATGCCGAAGCAGCCGATGAAGACGAAGAGCAGGATCAGGAGCGTGCGGACGGGGGACGACTTCATCAGGATTCCTTTCGGGCCTCCGCGATCGTAGTCAGCGGGGCGCCCCGGACGGCCGCGGGCCGTCGGGTGGGTCCGGGTTCGGGTGGGCGCGGGGGAGCGGGCTATCGTCGGTCCCCGCAGGGTCCGGGCCCGTCCCGGCCCACGCCGGCCGACGCGTCGACGACAGGAGAACGATGGACATCGAGGACTTCTACAGCGCCGACGAGCGCCGTCGGCAGTCGGCCGAGTACGAATTCGGCAACAACTGGTTCGACAACCGGGGCAGCCGTTACGAGATCAGCTGGGTCGAGGACACCGGCGAGCTGTACGCCATGCTCGAGCTGGCCCCCGAGGCGGGCAGCTGGACCCCGTTCGGCGACATCGAGGTCGAGAACGTCAAGGTCGACAGCCTGACCGTCACGGTGCTCGCCGTGATCCCCACCCGCGAGACCGTCGAACAGCTCCTCGAGGGCTGGGCGACCCACATGGAGGAGCCCGACGGCGTGCACTGGGTGGCCGAGCGGCTGTCCACCGCCGGGCTCGCCCGGCCGGCGCTGGACTGAGACGGGACCGGGACGTGGAGGTGATGGTCGACCTGCCTTCGGGTCTGGTCGGCCTCGACGGCTGGTCGATGCTGACGTCGCTGGTCGTGCGCGTCGACAGCGGTCGGGGAGTCCGGCGTGACGACGTGTCCGAGTGGCGGCTCGGCACCGTGCTCGGCGATGTGGGGGTGACGCGGTTGCCCGTCACGGAGGAGGCCCTGATCCCCCGACAGGTCCTGCACGACCTGGCCGAGGTGGCGGCCACCGCGGAGGGGAACAGCCTGGACGACGAGTGGGACGTGGCGTTCGCCGGGATGCTGGAGCGCGCCGCGTCCGAGGGATGGGTCGATGACGAAGGGGCCATCCGGGCCCACGTCGAGTGGAGGAATGCCTGATGCGGTTCTCGTACGCGGAGTCGATGGTCGACCCCAGCTACTACCTGCCCCTGGCCGTGGCGGCCGAGGAGGCCGGCTACCACTCGATGGTCGTGCCCGACAGCCTCTGCTATCCCGAGGTGTCGGACTCGACCTATCCGTTCAACCCG